>Ga0210074_1000744_pt1 | contig 10878 bp, 9 predicted proteins | sample China_Galinas_Co_FD_184860 | JGI IMG/M metagenome (GOLD analysis project Ga0210074, IMG submission 184860) | Wetland microbial communities from San Francisco Bay, California, USA, that impact long-term carbon sequestration -... | ecosystem: Environmental > Aquatic > Marine > Wetlands ... | reverse complement strand
CTCCCGCTATGCTCCGGAAAGGACCGCCATCTTGACGGCTTTTACCAAAAACAATATGCGGGTCATTTTCGCCCTGACCCTGGTGCATTTTACGGGAGATTTCTACAGCGCGTTCACCACACCACTATTCCCCTTGTTTGTGGAAAAATTAGGACTGTCGCTGACCCAGGTGGGGTTGATTGCCGGCATCAGCCGGTTTCTGGCCTTTATCGTGCAGCCGTCCGTTGGATATTTGGCGGATCACTATCCGACACGGGCCTTCACCATGGTGGGACTTCTCATGACCGTGGTGTTTATTCCCTTGTCCGGCATTGCGCCCGGGTTCTGGACGCTGCTGCTCGTCATCGCCGTCGGGTCCATCGGTTCTTCCATGTTTCATCCTGCTGTGACCGGCATGGTGCCGCTTTATGCGGGGAACAAGGCCGGGTTGTCCATGTCGATTTTCAACACGGGCGGCACCCTGGCCTTCGGGGTCGGTCCTCTCTTCGTCACCTGGTATGCGGCCCGTTTTGGTCTGTCCGCCCTGCCGGCCACCATGGCGCTCGGGCTGATGGTGGCCGTCTACCTCTACCTGATCCTGCCGGCGCCCCCCAACGAAGGTCTGTCGCAAAACGGTTTTCTGGGGGCCATCAAAGAAAGCCTCGGTGCCGCCTGGAAGTCCATCGCCCTCATCTGGCTGGTAATGGTGCTGCGGGCGGTGGTGGGGCAGTCCTTCATGACCTTTATGCCGGTGTTGTTCGTAAAGGAGGGCTTCTCGCTCGTTTCGGCCGGGATCATTTTTTCTCTTTTTACCGTGGCCGGCACCGTCAGCGGGTTGATGGCCGGCGCCCTGTCCGACCGGATCGGATTCAAACCGGTATTTTATGTAACGCATGGATTGATGACACCCGTGCTGCTGCTCTTCCTGCAACTGTCCGGAGGATGGGTATATGCCGGCGCCGCGCTGGCCGGTGGGATCGTTCTGGCGACACTGCCCCTGGGAGTGGTCATGGCGCAGTCCCTGGCGCCGCGGGGGCGGTCCATGGTGGGCAGTCTCATGATGGGGTTTGCCTTCGGTCTGGGGGGACTCGTCGCCCCCCTGGTGGGGAACCTGGCCGACATCTATTCGGTGCGCACGGTCCTTTCCTGGATATCCCTGCTGCCGCTGGTCACGCTTTTCCTGATCGCCCGTTTTCCCGCCACTGAACGTTGAACCGCTTGAAATCAAAGTAAATAGGTGTATAAATAGAAACATACGCCGTCTTGGGGAACGGGTGCCGTTTCGCCCATCCTTGTCGGCGATTTTCGACAAGCACCTATCATGGAGCGTTACGGAGGGTTCCCGTGGTGTTGCCGCGAATCAAACGCGTGGTCTTCTGTTTGCTGATCCTGCTTTGTCCGTTGCTGGTTATCGGATGCCCGAAGAACAAACCGCCGGCCCCGGTGCCGAACGGACCCGACCCGGCCGCTTTTGAAGCGCTGGAGGCCGACAACCGCCGTCTGCAGGAAACCGTGCGCGATCAGGAGCGTATGCTGCGGGAAAACGAAGCCCGCATCAATCGGTTGCAGCTCCAACTGCTGGAGAGCGACGCCCGCTACAAATCTCAAATGAACCAAATGTCTTCTCAGCAGGAGATGCTGGACGAGGCGGTGATAGAGGTCGTGCGCACCAAGGCCAAACTCCGCAGCATCGAGAGCCGGGCCGAGGCGGCGTCCTCGATTACCGAGGCGGAGATTGCCCTCAAGGGGCTCAAGGAAAATCTGGCGGTGGCCGAAGATGACCCCTCGGAAGACTACTTGAAAGCTGAAGCCCTGCTGCGCATGAGCACCAACGAATTCAAGAAGGAAAATTACGGCGGGGCCCTCTACCTGGCGGGACAGGCCCAGGGCCACATCCGCGCCATTCAGAGCCATTTGTCCCATCAACCCGACTATTCATTGTCTCCGGGCGAAGTCCCGTTTGCCCAGCCGCTGGCACTCAAAGTGCTGACACGCAGCAATTTGCGCCAAGGCCCTTCGCAACGTTCCAGGATAAACCGCACGCTGGACGAGGGCACTATGATCATCGGTTATTCGTACAAGGATGAGTGGATCCGGGTTCATACCGAAGACGGCAGCCAGGGATGGGTTTTCCAGACACTGGTGGGGGGCCGGTAGGATCCTGGGCGGAACCTGGGGCGAGGCCGCTTTTGGGTGGGGACTCACTGCCCGGTGTTTTGTTTCCCCTTTGGAATAAGGCGAATCGGTTCTTTCCCTTGATTTGGTTTGATCTCGCCGGTGGCTTTAACCACACGATTTCGGCCAGCCGTCTTGGCGGCGTAGAGGGCCTGGTCGGCTTGCTGGAAGAGCACCTCCGTCGTGTCCCCGTGCTCGGCAAACATGGCCATCCCGATGCTGACGGTGATGCGATCCCCCTTGCGGTTGATGCTCTCGCGGGCCACGCGCGCACGAATGCGTTCGGCCACTTCCAGGCCACCGGCCGTACCCACTTCCGGCAGCATGACAATGAACTCTTCACCACCGTAGCGGGCCACATAATCACAGCTGCGAACCGTATCGTGGAATATGTCGCCCAGCAGGCGGAGGACCTCATCACCCTTCTGGTGCCCGTAAGTGTCGTTGATCAGCTTGAAATGGTCGATATCGATGACCAGCAGCGCGAAGGTGTGTTCGTTGCGTTTGGATCGGGTGACCTCGGCGTCCAGCGTTTCCATCAGATGCTTGCGGTTAAAAAGGCCGGTCAGTTCATCGGTAATCGACAACTGGTGCAGTTTGCTGTTTTTTTCCTGGAGTTCGGCATTGACGTCATCCAACTCTTCCCGGCTGCGGCGCAGGCGCCCCACCATGTGGTTGAATACCTGTGTCAGGTAGCCCACTTCGGAATGCGTCTTGACCGGCAGGTCAACGGCCAGGTCTCCGGCGGCCACCTGATCGGCGCCCTGGGTAAGACGCCGCAAGGGACGTACGATGGTCAACCCCAGTAAGTAGGCGCAAAGCCCGATGCCCACGAGCAGGCATCCCACCAACACCAGGGTCATCCGCTGCAGCGCTTCAATCTGTGAAAAAGCTTTGACCTTGTCCATTTCGGCCACCACACCCCACCCTAATGTGGGGACCACGTTAAGGGTTCCAATCACCATCGGGCCGTCATAGCTCGTATAGGTGGTGGGCTGTCCGATATGGTCGTAAAGCCTGGTCACCGTGGCGTGATCCAGATAGACTTCCTGCGAAGCCGAAGAGAACAGGTGCGAGCTTGCCAGGACTTTGCCCTGGGTGTTGACCAGGTAGGTTTCCCGCGTGTCCGTCTGGGTATACTTGGTCAGCACCCGGTCAAAGGCGGAAAGGGACAGGTTGGCGCCCAGAATGCCGATGATTTTTCCACCGGGAGTGCGAATGGGGTCCGCGATGAAGATCACCCGGGTTTTGAGGCTTTTGTCGAAGGAAGCTTCGCCGATAATGGCCTGGCCGCTGTGGACATTGGCCCTCCAGTTGGCCGGCATGGCCGGCGTTTCGCGCACAGGGGCACTGGTGGCCACGAGGTGACCTTCGAGGTCGATGATCATCAACTCGGCGTAGTCGGAAAATTTGGCCCGTACCGACTCTATATACTCCTGGATCAGACTCATGGCGACCAGGTTTTCAACTGTGGTACCGCCGCTGCGGAGGATTTTAACCAGGTTTTCCGAAACGATATAGGAACTGGCAAAGACGCGCACATCGTATAGTTTCTCTTTGACGAGAAGGTCTATTTCACGGGCCACCTGGGCGGCCGAGTCACGAAGTTCCTGGGAAATTTTTTCGTTGAGGAAACGGGTGTTCTGAAGATAGGACAGGCTGCCCAGCGTGATGGCCGGAATGATCGTCGCGGCCAGGGCGAAGGCCATGATGCGGATCTTGATGCTATGCAGCCAGGGCGGTTTGCGATAAGCAGCGTGCGTATTCTGTGCGGGTGCGTCGGACGAATCAGGTTTCATGCCGGCAACCCTCCCGGGTTGGTGACGTCAACTGTTCGGTATCGATCAGGCCGAATGAACGCTACCGGGCCTGCCGAAAGCGCCCCGTAGGCCGTAAAAATATACAAATATCTGAAACAATTGTCAATCTTTCGGTCGCAGACGGCGGTTGAGACCACTTGTACCCGTTGACATTGGCCGGCGTGCATGGTTTGAACGGGGAATTCTTGGAAATAGACGGATTCATCATCGCGAAAGAGATCACCAGATATGGAACTATTGATCCTGTTTTTTCTTCTGTCCATCAGTTTTTCGTTCCTTTGTTCGGTGTGGGAAGCGGTTTTGCTGAGTATTCCACCCTCCTACGTGGCGGCCCGCGTAAAGGAAGGAACACGCCTGGGAAAACGCCTGGGTCGCTTTAAGGAAGACGTCGACCGCCCGTTGGCCGCGATTTTAACACTGAACACGATCGCCCACACGGTCGGAGCCATCGGGGTGGGGGCTCAGGCCAGCCGGCTGTTCAGCGACAGTCGCGTGCTGGGCGTGAATGTCGCCGCGGTACTGGTACCGACCGTGATGACCCTGGCGATTCTGATCCTGTCGGAGATCATTCCCAAAACCCTGGGCGCCAACTACTGGCGATCACTGGTGGGGTTTACCACCCGTTCCGTGAACATGATCATTTATCTGCTCTACCCGCTGGTGGGGCTCAGCCAGGTGATCACCCGCAGTTTAAAAGGTGACAAGGCGCACAGTGTGCTGAGCCGCTCGGAGTTTTCCGCCATGGCCGAGACCATTACCGAACAAGGGGTTTTGCACAAGCAGGAATTAGGGATTATCGCCAACCTGCTGCGTTTTAAATCCGTGCGGGCCCAGGACGTCATGACGCCCCGGACGGTGGTGGTCGCGGCAGACGAAAACCAGAGCATCGCCATGTTTAACGAACAAAACCCGTCTCTGCGGGTTTCGCGGATACCGGTGTTCGATGCAACGATCGATCATGTTACCGGGTTTGTCATTCGGTCTGATCTTCTTGCCCGGCTGGTGGAGGGGAAAAAGGAGATGCTTCTGAAGGATCTCAAACGCCCGATCGTCATGGTCGATAAAGACGATCTCTTGCCGGATATTTTTAACACGCTTATCGCGCAGCAGGCACATATCGCCGTGGTGGTCAACCAGTATGGCGGCACTTCCGGCGTTCTCACTATGGAAGACGTCGTGGAAACGCTGCTGGGTCTGGAGATTGTCGATGAGTTCGACCGCACCGCCGACTTGCAGCGCCTGGCCCGGAAGAACTGGGAGACTCGCGCCCGGGCACTGGGTCTGATCGAAACGGATCCGCAGTCTTGACCCGGTCGACAACTCTTCCCCTTATCAATTAGGATGATATATTACCGTATGGATGCCCATCAGAAAGAAACCCTCACCCACCACATTCAGCAAACGATCGCCAAACTGAAACAGGATATCGACGCCTACAAAGCATTGACCCAGCCCATTGCACCGGACGATTCGATCGGGCGGCTGACCCGGATGGAAGCCATCAACAGTAAAAGCATCAACGAGGCGGCCTTGCGGAAATCGCGGAACAAGCTGTCGCGATTGGAGCGAATCCTACGCGACATTGGAAATCCGGATTTCGGGTTGTGCCAGCGGTGTGAAGAACCGATTCCATTTGCCCGGTTGATGGCCATGCCGGAAAGCGATCTTTGCGTGGCGTGTGCTGAAAAACATCAGTTATGATGCGGACCGTCATCGGACAGGCGGCCCCTTGATTTCTGCGTTGGAATGTCCACCTATTGATAGTGTTCGTGAGGTAGATGCTTTGGCTTCATTGATTCTTACCGCTGAATATCCGCGAAATAGTAACAGGAGGAGCAACCATGGCGGATGCCATTTCAACGCAGGATTTGGCCACGTTATTACAGGAAAGAAACCAACTGACGCTGCTGGATGTCAGGAGAAAAAGTGATTTTGAGCTGTCACCGCAGAAAATTACGGGCGCCCGCTGGCACGATCCGGAAGCCATTGCGGACTGGATCGATTCGGTGCCAAAGGACCATGATGTCGTGGTCTACTGCGTCAAAGGTGGTTCGGTCAGCCAGTCCGTGACAGCCCAGCTCAAGCAACAGGCCTGCCGGGTCAAATACCTCGACGGCGGGATTAAAGCGTGGTGTGAAAATGAAGGTGCGGTTGCATAGGATGGGTTTCGTCTGAGCCGATCCGTGTCGGCCGGAACCTTAGTGTCTGGAGAAAACGAAAAGCCCGAAGCCATTGTCATGGCTTCGGGCTTGATTTTATCGGCTATGTAATAAGCTTATTTGGCCGCTTTACGGGCCTCTGCCAGCCAACCGTTCCATTTATCCGTATTCTTCGCGATCCACTCTTCCGCGTGGCGTTCGATGTCCTTGTCGGATTTTTCCCCTTCGTTCATACGGGTGTTCTGCGCGTTGATGTCTGCCAGGGGAAGTGTGAACACCTCTAAGAACTTCTTGGCCGCCGGGTTCTTTTCCATAAACTTTTTGTTGGCGACGACCCGGATGTCGGAAACGACGAACCCCAGTTTGATCGGGTCACTGACCGCACCCGCAACACCGGCAACCGTCATACGTTCCTCGGCGCTTTTCTGCGCGTCCGTGGGCTTGATCTCGGGCACGTTGATCCACATCACATCTTCGCCCGGTTTGAGCTTATAGACCGTCCAATTGGGTGTCCAGGTGTAAAAGAAGACCGGTCCCCCGCTTTTGTAGTTACCCAAAGCAGAGGCCATGCCGGCCTCATAGGAGGCCTTGACCGGATTGATGTGATCTTCGAGGCCATAGACCTCCATGTGATAGCCAATGACTTGTTCACACCCCCAGCCCGGCGGACAGGCGGTCAGGTCAGCTTTGCCGTCGCCGTTGAGATCAAAGGCTTTCTTGACCTCGTCGCGTTTGAAATCGTCCAGCGATTTAATGTCGAACTTGTCCACCTCTTTTTTGGATACCAGGTAGCCTTGCAATCCGCCGGCTTTGACAACGTAACCGACCTTGTCCGCCTTGTCGTAAAAATCCTTGGGCAGTTGAGCGTTGTGCATGGGGAACCAGCCGTTGGTCCAGTAGTCGACGTCGCCTAAAGCAACGGACTTGTAGAAGATCGGGTTTGTCAGATCTTTGGGAGCTTTGACCTTATAGCCCAGCTCTTCCATGCCTTTGCGTACCAAAGCTTCCTGAAAAAAGCCGGTATTCCAGGTGGCGCGGGCGGGCTGCAGCGTGGTGCCCATGCCCGGTTTCATGTCATCGGCCGCGGCCGGAATAGCCGTCAGCGTCAAGCCGATAATGAGCGTGATGAGTAAACGCGGTAGTGATTTCATAAAATCCTCCTTGGTTTGAGTCATTAACGTTTGGGATGATTATTTCTTTTGCGCCATGGACTGGGTAATCCGGTCCAGCACGATGGCCATCAACACGATGCTCAGCCCGCCGATGACGGCCCGGCCGATATCCAGGGTGTTCAAACCGAGAATGACCGGAGATCCCAGCCCGCCGGCGCCGATCAGCGCCGCGATGACGACCATGGACAGCGCCATCATGATCGTCTGGTTCAACCCGGCCAGGATGGTGGGCATGGCCAGGGGCACCTGAACCCGCACCAGCACCTGCCAGTTGGTGGCGCCGAAGGCCTGGGCCGCTTCCACCAGTTCGGGGTGCACCCCTCGGATGCCCAGGCTGGTCAAGCGGATCAGGGGCGGCAGGGCAAAGATAATGGTGGCCAGAACACCGGCCACGTTGCCGACCGAAAAGAGCATGACGATGGGCACCAGGTAGACAAAGGCCGGCGTGGTCTGCATGGCATCCAGAACGGGACGGAGCCCGGCTTCGAAGGCGTCGCTGCGGCCAGCCCAGATGCCCAGCGGAATGCCCACCAGGGCGCAGAAGATAACCGAGGACAGCACCATTGCCAGCGTCGTCATGGTCTCTTCCCAAAGACCTAGCAGGCCGATAATTGTCAGGGTGATGATGGTGAAAATGGCAAGCCCTTTGCCGGAAAAGCGCCAGGCCGCAAAGGCCAGTAGGGCGATAATGATGGGTGGCCACAGCGCATTCAAACCGGTATCAAAACCGTTCAGGGTTTGTTCCACCGGCCATTTGAGGGCCTGGAAAAAATCCCGGTGGTTGTCGACCAGCCAGTCGACAAACTGGGATACCCACACATCAAGTGGGATGACGTTATCTTCAAACATGGTTTTTCTCCGTGTTCGGGTCATGCCCGAACCTAAAAATAGTGACGGTCCTTTTTGCCAGTTGTCAGCCGGCGGAATACTCTTCCATGCTTTCTTCGGTCCGGTGGAGGGTTCGCAGGAAGCGGTTTTTAGACACCACGCCTTTGTATTGGTTCTGATCGTCAACCACCGGAACCGGCCAACTGCTGGAGGCCACCTGCGGCAGAATGTCCTGCATGGAATCGTCCAGGGTGACAGCGTTACCGTTTTCTAAATAGGCCTGACTCACCGGGGTGTCCGGCTTCCCGTTTTCCAAGGCCTCGCGCAGGGAATCCGAGGACACGATGCCGAGAAAGCGGTGCTTGGGATCGAGCACGTACAAGTGGTCGCGCTCGCTGCTGCTCAATAGTTCGTGGCATGCCCGCAGGCTGCCCTTTTTAGACACCACGATCGTGGGGTGGGTGTCGCGTACGATGTCACCGGCCGAAATCACGTTGGTGGGATCCACCCCCCTGAAGAAGGCGCGTACGTAGTCGTCGGCCGGGTTCTGCAAAATTTCCTCGGGGGGGCCGACCTGAACCACCCGTCCGCCCTCCATGATGGCGATGCGGTCGCCGATGCGCAGGGCTTCATCCAGGTCGTGGGAGATGAAAACGATGGTGCGCTGGTCCTCCTCCTGGAGCTTGAGCAGTTCATCCTGCATCTCGGTCCGGATCAGGGGGTCGAGGGCCGAAAAGGCCTCGTCCATGAGCAGGATTTCGGGGTCCACGGCCAGGCCACGCGCCAGCCCGACGCGCTGCTGCATCCCGCCGCTGAGCTCCTTCGGATAAGAATTTTCCCAGCCGGCCAGCCCCACCTGTTCCAGCGCTTCCATGGCGCGTTTCTTGCGTTTTTCCTTGTCTGTTTTGGCAAGGTCCAGTCCGAAGGCCGCATTGTCGAGAACCGTCAGATGCGGCATGAGGGCAAATGATTGAAATACCATGCTCATATTGTGCAGGCGGAATTTGACCAGTTCATCCTGGCCCATTTGGGTGACGTCTTTTCCGTCCACGATGACCTTGCCGGCCGTGGGTTCGATCAGCCGGTTGAGCATGCGTACGATGGTGGATTTGCCGGAGCCGGACAAGCCCATGATGACGAAGATTTCACCGGCTTGGATGGAAAAGTTGGCATTGTCGACGCCCACGTTCATGCCGGTTTTGTCGTGAACGGATTCCTTGTTGTGCCCCTCTTTGAGAAGCTGCATGGCTTTTTTCGGCTGGTCGCCGAAAATTTTGTAAAGATTTTCTATTTCGATTTTATCCACGTATGCCTACCTTTGCTGCTTGGTTGAATTGATGCAAGCCGTCACAGGGGTGGCGGCGGGATTTCATCCGTATTGACCGTCGGCTTGCCGATCGGGCTGGTCGCCAGAAAGGGAGCCGCCTGAATCGCCTTGGCGTCCATGATGGAGACCAGGCGCTGCAGTCCGCTTAGAATCATGGTTTGCTCCCACTCCTGAAGATTGGAAAAACGTTCTACGAAGGCTTCCTGCATCAGGGGCGGCGCGTCGTCCAAGACCTGCTGGCCGTTCTTGGTGATGCGCACCATGATCCGCCGTTTGTCCTGGTCGCTGCGTTGCCGGGTGAGCAGCCCGCGCTTTTCCATGCGTTCCAGAATGCCGGTCACCGTGGCCTGGCTGAGACTGACCGCGTGCGCGATTTCCCCGGCCGTGACTTCGCCAAGGTTTGAAATTTCCTGCAGAATGACCAGCTGCGGCCCGGTTAATCCGACCCGTTTGACAAGCTTCTTGGAATTCATGTCGATGGCTTGAATGATTTTGCGCAGGGCGATCATGACGCTCTCGCTAATGGTACGGTTAGGCGCGGGTGGTGTCGGTGCGAGAGGTTCCATTATCTTTCGCCTTGAAAATGGTTAACAGCTAAAAAAACATCGTTTCCAAAGAATTAAATTAACGAAATATAATTTGACAACAAAATATATTTAGAAGCATTTTTGCTCAGATCCTTCGAAAGGATATATCATTAGTAGATATTAGCGTGAATTTCAAGCCATTTCGCAATAAAAATATATTTTGATGTGAAAATTATTTTCACGGCACATATAGAGATAGTTTGCAATATTTAATTTGATCAAGATCGAGTAATCCCTTTGATCTCAATGGAATTTTCTGCCGATAGTGAACAATTTAGCCTTCATGCGTCAGGGAAGTTGCGGGAAGCGATGGGATCGAGAGGCGGGGGATGGGGATGTGCAATGCGGGCCGCGCCTGGATCATGATCCATCCAGAATGTAACTTGTATTTTTCTTTTTTTATAGTGGTGCAGACGTCGTTGCGCTTGTGGGGCGAGGTGCTAAAAGAACGACCGCTGGCGGTGGACGTGAGCGCCGATGGTGCGCATGCGTTTCAGCTCGGTGTCCGTCATGGGATCACTGTCGAGCGTTTGCAGCGCGGCCGTCATCTGTTCCATGTTGCCGGGGCCGCAAAGGCAGGCATCGACCGACGGGTGGGACAGGACAAAACGGTAGCAGTCCGTGCTGGACGGTGGTGCTTCACCGGGGGGCATTTTTTTGGGATTGAGGAGGTGCCCCCAGCGCGTGGCCGTGTAAGAGACAATGCCGGCGCCCCCCAGGTGGGGAAACGCGTCGGTTTCAGCCCCGCGGTGGGCGGCGTTGTAGCGGATGTGAAAAAGATCGAACACGTCCCGTGCCGCCATCAGGGGGAAAAGACGGCGATTGTGACCG
>Ga0210074_1000743_pt1 | contig 10894 bp, 6 predicted proteins | sample China_Galinas_Co_FD_184860 | JGI IMG/M metagenome (GOLD analysis project Ga0210074, IMG submission 184860) | Wetland microbial communities from San Francisco Bay, California, USA, that impact long-term carbon sequestration -... | ecosystem: Environmental > Aquatic > Marine > Wetlands ... | reverse complement strand
GACAACCTAAAGTTATGGTGAGCTTTCGGGTTTTATTGACATTCCAGCCTGCCTTCATCCGATTTTGCGCTAAAACACCACCAAACCATGCACCGAGCATTGCGCCAACGTAAGGTACCCAACCGTATAATCCAATGGATTGCACATCCATTCCATATACTTCGTTCAGGTAAATAGGTATCCAGAAAACGAACAGCCACCAGATTGGGTCGATTGCAGCTGAGGCGATAATTACGCCCCAACTTTGCTTATGCGAAAGTATTCCAGCCGTTGATGGGACGTACTCTTCTTCTTCCGTATCTTCTTTGACTTCAGTATTTCGCTGACCCGTTAAAATATACTCACGCTCCTCAGAGGTGAGCCAGGGGTGAGACTTTGGTGGCGCTTTCACCAGGATTACCCAGGGGACCAGCCATAATAAACCGATCAAACCCACAATGATAAAGATCATCTTCCAACTGAAATAAACTGTCAGGAATGCGATTAGGGGAATGGAGATAATACCGCCGATGGCAGCACCCGAATTGAAGATGCCTTGAGCCAGCGCCCGCTCATTGGTCGGGAACCACTCGGCATTACTCTTTGCTGCACCCGGCCAGTTACCAGCCTCTGCCACACCCAAAATAGAACGAAATATACTTAAGCTAATAACGCCCTGTGCAAATGCATGACAGGCTGTTGCAATAGACCAAACACCAATACACAGAACAAAACCCAAACGCGTACCTACCCAGTCAAATATCTTGCCGAATATGGCCTGACCAAAAGCATAGGAAAATACGAAGATAATGGAGATATTCGCATATATTTGCTTACGCTCCAAAGCCGACTCATCCGGGAACAAATCCTGTACGATTTCTGGCCACAGCACGCTAAGCGATTGACGATCGATGTAGTTGATAACGGTTGCAAGCGCGATTAATACGATCACCCACCAGCGTAAGTTATTAAGTTTCATTATTTAAATTCCTGGGACATTAACAGATCATTAATCGCGCTTGGTAAAATCATTTTGTAAGCAAAATACCGTGTGTCAGAGACCTGTCAAAAGGTCTAACGCTGGACCCGTCCGGATGCGTCTCCGCCCATCAGTTTCTCTGCTTCAGCCACGCTAACGCGGTTGAAGTCACCGGAGATTGAATGCTTCAGGCAACTCGCAGCAACTGCGAAGTTCAGCGAGTCGATGCGGTCTTTATAGGCATTCAAACCATAGATCAAAGCAGAGGCAAAGCTGTCTCCACCGCCGACCCGGTCAACGATATCTGTCATCTCGTATTTTCTTGAATGATAGAAACCAGACTTGTCACGCATGCAGGCCGACCAGCCATTGATATCTGCGCTTCTTGATTCACGCAGGGTAATGGCGATGGTGGACATGTTTGGAAAAACTTCCAAAACCTTGTTACTCAGCGCTTCGTACCTGGCGAGTTCGAGTTCACCGCTTTCGACGTGTACACCTGCAGAAATGCCCAATGACTTCTGGCAATCCTCTTCATTGGCGATACCTACATCGACGTATTTCACCAGTGGATTCATGACTTCCGGTGCGGCTTTGCCGTATTTCCACAACTTGCCACGGAAGTTGAAATCACAGGAAACCGTGACACCGCGTTCCTTGGCAGCCTTGACCGACTCGAGACTGAGGTCGGCGGCTGACTGGCTCAATGCAGGTGTGATACCGGTAATATGAAACCACTTGGCATCCTTGAAAATCTCATCCCAGTCAAAATCACCCGGACCACATTCACAAATCGACGATGCGGCACGATCGTAGACCACCTTGGACGCGCGCTGGTTGGCACCGGTCTCGAGATAGTAAATACCAACACGCTCACCGGAGCGGCGGATTTTGGTGGTATCCACACCAAAACCACGGACCTCGCGGATCGCGGCCTCACCGATATCGTTATCCGGAAGTGCCGTGACAAAAACCGCATCAAGACCATAATTGGCCAGGGCAACCGCGACATTGGCCTCACCGCCGCCAAACGTGGCTTCAAATGTAGGTGACTGGAAAAAACGCTCATGACCGGGTGTCTTGAGCCGTAACATGATTTCACCAAAAGTGACGTATCTAGACATGGTTATCCCCTCGCTTGTTTGGCAATGGCGACAGCCTCAGCCGCCAGATCTGTGATGATTTGATAATTGCCTTCAGCGATGGCTGACTTGGGTGTTAACCAGCTGCCGCCACAGGCAAGAACCTCAGGCAAAGCAAGATAGTCCGCAAGGTTTGCGGCCGATACACCGCCGGTGGGCATGAACTTCACATCCCTGAAAACCGAACCCAGCGCCTTGATCATCGCAGGTCCTCCCACCAGTGAGGCCGGAAAGAGTTTCAAGTAGCGCAAGCCCATATTCCAGGCATTCTGTGCTTCAGAAGCGGTGGCCACTCCGGGGAAAATCGGCAAGCGCGCTGACGCTGCATACTCGACGACCGGTGCATAAAGACCCGGTGATACGATGAACTGAGCCCCTGCAAAAACCACTTCCGCCGCCTGCCGATCAGAGAGCACCGTACCGGCACCAACGATGGCCTCAGGCACGGCCTTGACGATCTCGCCAAGACATTCGACGGCAGAGCTCGTTCGTAGCACGACCTCGATAACAGTCAGCCCACCGGCCACCAGGGCCTGTGTGGTTTTGATGGCAGTTTCCGGGTCATCGGGAACAACCAGCGGCACCACGGGTGCCGCTGCAAGTCTTTTCAGCAAATCTTCATTCACGTTCAATGTATTATCCTCCAGGTGCCTGTCGATTTTACAAGCCCCTCATTTTAAGAGTAAAACAGACCGCCGTTGATATCGAGATTTACACCGGTAAGGTAGCTGGATTCATCAGAGGCGAGGTAAGCAACCGTATCGGCAACTTCATTGGCTCTACCTTCGCGTTTTAGAGCGGTGGCATTAGCAACGTTTGCACGTACGGCATCCTTTGTAAACGTATCATGAAACGCGGTGCTGATCATTCCCGGGCACAGCGCATTGACACGGATGTTTGAAGGTCCGAGTTCCTTGGCCATGGCGCGGGTGAAAGTCATTACGGCGCCCTTCGAACATGCATACGCCGAGGCACCTGGTCCGCCACCATCGCGGCCAGCCTGGGATGCAAAATTGATGATCGACCCACCACTGCGCATATGTGGTGCAACAGCCTTGGTCACCATGAAAGTGCTGGTCACATTCAACCTCAACAGGAAATCGAAGAATTCGGCATCCATCTCCTGCAAAGTCTTCCTGGCGACCAGACCGCCAACAACATTGACGAGAACGTCAACACGCTCACCAAATGCAGCCACGGATTCTGCCACCAGGCGATCAACATCTTCCTGCTTGGTCATATCACCGGCAACAAGAATGGCTTCACCACCAACAGCCTCTATCTCACGCATTGTCTGATCGGCGTCTTCCTGGCTGCTAAAATAATTTACCACTACCTTCGCGCCTTCGGCTGCAAGCTTTACGGAGACGGCCCTGCCAATATCCCTGGCACCACCGCTAACAATTGCAACTTTATCTTTGAGATTCATATTTTTAGTTCTCCGGCAAAAAGTCTTCGCGAATCGGGCTGAAGAAATCCAGCAAGACGCCCGCTTCTATACATACCGTGCCGTGTTTTGTATCAGGAGGGATGTAGGTGCAGTCACCGGCCACCAGGCGCCGCGTTTCGGAACCAATGGTGAAGTCAAATACACCACTTTCAACGTAGGTGACCTGGGAATGGGAGTGTGCGTGGATATAGCCGATCGAATCACTTTCAAAACTGACACGCGCCAATAGCAACGAGTCGTCATAGCCAAGATTCTGTCGAATTACACCCTCACTGACCGTGACTTTTTCTTCCTCGCTGCCCTTCATAAAAAGGCTGCTTGAATACTTCATTACTTTCTTATTCATCCGCTTTTAAATCCTCTGACAAATGGTAAAAACCAGTCCAGTCCAGTTCTGAATCAGCTGTTTTCACCCTGTGGGTTTTGCTGTTGTCCACATCCCATGACACACCCAGGACAGCGTCTGAACCGCTCCGGGTGACAATACGAATGGCTTCTGCGTCATCACCTTTGAAGCCTTCGAGCGCAGCCAGGTTGCTGGCGCTGGCCGTGGTGAATTCCTTTGAGCCGTTGTATTCACCGTGTGGCTCAAGCACGGCTATAAAGGTGTAATCCGACACGTCTTTAACCCGCAGAATCAGACCGGGTTCCGTACGCAGATTGAAATTGGGGTCGGCGGCGCCGGTCTCTGTAAACAGGACTTCCATGGCAGCACCGGCGAGCACACTGTAGGTATAAAAGCGATTGTCTTTCAACCAGGTGACCTGGAACAACTCACCGGCGGCCACCGTGGTTTTTGCGCGTAACCAAAGATGCTGGTAGCCGTTTTCGTCTCCCAGCGCTGACAGGCTGACAGTAGAGGCCTCAAGCGGATGGCTGATGTGGGTAATGTGGCCATTGAAATGCAGCGGAAGATCGTACTGGTGTTGTTTGTCGCTCTCGACTTTCAGGATATCCAGAACCACGGGATTTGGAAAAATTCCGCTCTTGAGCATGGCCAGCGTACGGCTGAAAACGACACCGTCATAGGCATTGTCCATACGGGCAGAAATGATACCCAGGTTCTTATTGGTCTCGAATATCAGCGGTTGCGGGTAGTATTCTTGCGAAACTTTCCAGTCACCATTGAAATGACTGGTTTCATCCACCACCAGCGTGTTGTGCGCGACCGTCTGCTTGGCCCATGTGTTGTTTTCAGGCAGGTAACGGCCGCCATCTTTTTCCTCGACGTTCAGGAAGCGGGCAGCGCCGTAATCCCTGACAATTTCGTTACCATTGTCGTAGAACAGCCACGTCAGTTTATCGAAATGGCCATGACCCAGACCCTGCCCCGTCGCCTTGAATACCAGCGCCTGGTCTCTTGCCCCGGCACCACTGCGTAGAATACCCAGTGCTCCCTGCTTGCCATCCGGGCCATCGGTGATCTGCATGGATTCAAAACCGAAAGACCGGGCTTCGTCTTTCTCAATGGCCAGCGACAGGCGGAAACCATCACCGGTCAATACGATCCTGTTTTGTATTTCGGCGATGGAAAGCAGTCTTGTATCACCCGTCATGGCAAAGGCAATAGCCACGCCATAACAAAGCTCCTGTGTATCCAGACCCTTGTCCTTAAGCGCATCGTTGATGGGGAAGAAATAATTGTTATAACTCAATTGAATGACCGTGTAGACCGCCTTGAGCAATACACCGCTACGATATTCAAAAATCTTCCTTTGCGGATCGTTGTGTTCGATGACTTTCGCAAATAGCAGGAATGGCATCAGTGCGTAGCGTTGGTAGTAAGGTCCCTCGCTGTAAAAACCATCCGGTGAAAAGAGCAGATCCAGTTGCTTCATAAAACCGGCGCTGCCGTCGCGTTTCAGACCGTACATTGCCTTTTCTACATAGCCCTGATCACCGATGACATAACCCGTCATACCAACCGCTGCAACGGCCCAGGTGCCATGGTTGTGAATCCTGTCAAAGGTCTGTGGTGCTTCATCGGAAATAAAGGACACCATGGGGCGCAACAAATGCTTCTCGATGTCTGCTTTCTCAGCCGCGTCGAGCACATCGTAGATCGCGTCATAACCCTGGATGCTGGTCACCAGCCATACAGCTTCGTTAAGGCTCTGCCAGAACAATTTACCCGGTGACTGGTTCTTTTGCTGTGGGTGTTCCGGTAACGCCTCATACATGTTTGCGTAAGCCAGCAGGATATCCCTGGCCAGGTTTGCATAGGCCTTGTTGCCGGTGATCTGGTACAAAAATCCGGCATTCTGGATCGTGACCGAATTACGTTTGTGCTGTTCGTGGGTGTAACCGCCACCTGCATCTTTGGGTATGGGCACATCCGGTATGGCGTCCAGGTAGCGGTCTGCGTTCTTTTTCGCTTGCTCGACTGCACGCTCAAATCCCGGGGGCAAGGGGGATGTTTGAGATATCAGTTCAACGTCGTTGGTGGAAAGTAACAACCGCGGATGGGCGATGCCGGCCTGTGCCGCAGGGGCAGCGATAACAGCCATCAGCAAGGCAACAATAAAATGCCGGATAGTCATCAGGGTGCCTCCACTCCAGCGAAGATATTGCCGGACAAAATCGCAGTGCCATTAATAATTTCGGGTGCAGGTGTGTCGGCAAACAGGTTGTCGGTAATTTTCGTCACCGGCTCACCCACGGTCTGCACCACGCGGATTGGGTTGCTCTGCCTGATCTGGTTGTCCTTGATGGTCACGACCTGGATGCCATGCAAATGAATCGAAGCCGCGGTTTTATTCCTCTTGTTTTTGCCAACGGCGTTCAGTTCTGAGTTGCGGATTTCAACATGCGGTCCAAAGGTGCTTTCATCGGTGCCACCCCGATAGATGTCCAGCAGGGCTTTGCCAATATCGGAAAAACTGGAGTCGGCAATAACGACATATTCGGCGTTGTATAAACCAAGATCATCGGTTTCCTTGTCAAGCGCCAGGATCGCACCGGTGACATTCGAGAAAATTGAATTGAGTATCTCGATATGTTCAGCAAAGGTGCCCTTGGCAACGGTCAGGAAGTTGAATGAATGGTTGACGTCGAGGTCTTTTATCTCGCTATCACTGACCACCAGGTCGTATGCATCCAGCATTGAATAGCGGGAGGTGCGGACCACAGAATTACCTGCCACATCGGGTGTACTTTTACCGGATATGACGAGACCCTGCAGTTTCAGGGCACCACCTTCGAGAATTTCGAACAGCGTGGTGCGCTCGAATTCCAGTGTTGGTTTTTCACCTGCCATTGCACGGATGGTGACCGGCTTATCCACCGTGATAATTTTTTCTACAAGGTAGTTCCCGGGTTTCAGTTCGATAACGTCACCCGCCCTGGCGTTTGTAACGGCCTCGATCAGCTTGTCGCCTTCCGCCTTGATGGTTATCGTCTGGCCGGTATCGAAACGAGCGGTTTTGTCTGGCTTCGGATACCAATCGGGGCCGGTTGCCGCCCTGTCCAGCACTTTCAAAGCGGGATCGGCGCCAATCCCCTTCAGATCGCCATCAGCCGGTACCAACAAACCATTTGCCTGACGGCTCAATTCGACTTTTTGACTGGAAAATCCCTGCGTGATTTTGAAATTCTCAATTTCATTTTGAACATTACCTGCAAACTCGATACCGGAAATATCATCATGTATCGCGACCGGGTCCTTGCCATCCGCGTTATAGATCAGGTTATTTTCAAATCGGGTGGTCAGTGGAACAGCACTTCTTTCAGCATCGCTGCCAGCCGCCAGTTCGATGTGGCTGGCGTTGATGATCGTGTTGTTTTCAATCAGCGTGTCTTCCACCTGGTGATAACGGTTGATCGGCGAATTCGGTACACCGTTCATGATCACGAAGGCGCTGCCGAAACGGGTGCCGGTCAGACCTTCCATGTAGTTGTTGCGGATTGTCTGGCGTTTGTTGATAACGCGGATACCGCCCGTGTGTTCGACACCATTACCAAAGAACACGTTGTTCTCCACCAGGTTGTCATTGCCATGACGCAGGGTCAGCGTACCGCGGGATTCGAAAAAGACATTGCCGCGGATGATATTGCTACCGGATTTGTTGGAGATGATCTCCACTTCACCATCGCAGCGGTCAAAGTAGTTATCCTCGACGATGGTGAATGAATTCGTCAGGGAGTAATGACTGGTACCGATTCTCAGTGTCTCGCCACCATTGGAGCCGAGGATGGGCCGATGGCCAAAATAGTTGTGATCGATACGGTGGTGGTTCTGCTGGCTTTCCTCGCTATTGAGACGTACCGCCATGGTCACACCGTTGTTGTTTTTACCGGCCAGGTAATTATGGTCAAAACGGTTGTTCTTGCCGTACATCGACACCCAGTAATCCGACTCGGTCCGCTCGGGGTTGTTGAAGCCATCGATCACCACTTCGGTGATACGCGAGTGATTGGCGAGATGATCCTTATTACGTCGAAAAGAAATAACCTCGGCTGTTGGTGTATAGCCGTCCTTGAACACGAGTCCGGTGACAACCAGGTATTCGCCTGCGATACGTAAGTTGGATAGACCGGTGATGAATACCTTGCCTTTTTCTTCTGCGGTCAGCGTGATGGGCTTATCTTGCTGGCCAATGCCAGCCAACACGATTTCGAAGTTTTTCCACTCGCCGTTCGCCAGCACAATGGTATCGCCCGGTTGGAGCTTCTTCGTCGCAGCCTGGTATTCGATCTGCGTGGTCACGCGTGTTGATGCGGCAAAAGCATCAAAACACGCAGAACTACTGAGGATAAGAAGCGCCCCGATCAATAAATAGGAAATATACTTCATTCGCCTCTCTTTAAGTTTTCGACTGAACCCCTGACAAGCCCATATTGCCAGCGTTTGCTTACCTGCATTGGTGTTTCCTGAAGCCGTCAGCCCCGCCGGAGTTGGGGAGGGGGGATACAACCGGCGGAAGCTGACTTGCAACAAAACGATACTAACAATTAACACTTCTGATCCAGGATCTGACCAGCCGCTATTTTTGCAACGGCTGGCCAGGCGCCTGGCTCATGGCGGTTCGGCGTTTAGAACTTGCCGCGTAAGCCGATGAAGTAACGACCGCCGTAACTATTCACTTCGCCCAGGTTATCAGTGGTGAAGAAGTACTGCTTCTTGGGTTCGTTGAACAAGTTGATACCTTCTATTGAGATCATGAGATTATCATTGAACTCATAGCTCATCCTGGCTTCCCAGACACCGACATCACCAACATAACGTAAACGCGTGCCGTTACTGGTGTAAGGCTGGAAATACTCGCTGCGGTATTTGTAGATCAAACTCGCACCGAAACCGCCCCACTCACCGTAGGCAGTTGCCGAGAAGACATTATCGGAAAATCCGGGAACATTACCTGGTGCGACGATACCAATGTTCGTCTGCGTCCTGTTGCCATCAAGATCCGTCATGTAAAGGTTGCCATACAGGCTGTCTTCAAACTCGAAGTTAGAGTGGCCATAATTATAACCAACCTTCACACCCAGACCCTGCAAAAAGACATTCGACAGGTATGAAAGGTTGTGAGCCGCGGTTACTTCTATACCCCAAAGGGTGCTGGTATCGCCATCCGTTTGCGTGACAGTTACAGGTTTTTCGATCTCTACACCATCAACAATAAACTTCTCCAGTGTCGTTTCCTGTATGTAACCACCCTGGAAGTTCTTGTAATAGAAACCAAATGTCAGGATGGAGTCGTCATTGGGATACCACTCAATCGCCGTATCGAAGTTCCATGACATCAACGGGTCTGTTGCGGGATTGCCTGAGCCGGAAACGCCGTTGATCAGGTCATCCGGGTCGGTAATATCGTCTTCACCATTGAGTGAAAATGAGCGGTTATAGCCAAGATCACCCGGATCGGCGCGTGACATCGCACGGTAGACGGCACCACGAACCAATACTTCATCGGTAAGATCCCAGACTACGTTGACACTCGGTAACCACTCCGTATAGCTGTGCTTGGCCGTGTCCTTCTCTAAATCACCGGTTGGGCTGATAGTCAGGTAACCACCGTCTTCAGTAATTGTGTACGCTGAGCGCCAGGCTTGTGATTTGACATCGGTGTTAACAATCCTGACACCGAAATTACCATTGACAGTCTTGCCACCGAGTTCACTTTCGAAATTGGCCATTAAGTAACCGGCCCAGGTGGTTTCGGTAACATCCGTTGTACCCGGGTCTTCCTTGTACTGTTCCGGATACGCAAACTCTACGCCCTTGTAATCAAGGATCATATCCGTGACACACACTGGGTCGAATGTGGCCCATGTATTGCCCGTTCCACTTGTGGGTTCACCCGTATCGGAGTCGATATTGGTAACCAGGTCACCACTTCTTTCGGCGGACAGAAAGTCCTTCTCGCGGAATGGTGTACGACAGGCTTGATTGATGGCCAGAATAACGTCACGTTCTTCCTGCGAGCTGTCATCGAGGTTGGACGTTTCATAGCGTGTTCCGGCGAGGTTCAGGTAAGTCAGCTGGGAATAACGCAGACCACCTTCCAGGCTGGTAATTGCACCCCAATCGGTTGAGAGATCAAAATCTATACGGCCTGACTTGATCTTATTGGTGCGATCAACATCGGAATCGATTCGCGCGCGGTATTCATCAGAGAACAACGCCCAATCAGTTACATCAAAATCCTGAAGCGTGTACTGCGGTATACCGGTATCCCTGTCCCACTGGATTCCCGGCTGATAGCCGCCCGGTGTGTTTTCATTGTAAATGTCCTGGGCATCAGACTGCAGGCGCACCGCAAGCTGCTTCTCAATACGATCTGTTTTTGAGTAGGAAAAGTCTCCTGACAGCGCGAGACGATCATTGACCTGGTAAGCGATATTTAATCCACCACCATCATAGGTCTCTTTACGGGAGTACTTTTCAGGATTGGACTCAATGGCGCTGGTGCTCACCCAGTTCTCAACCGCACCCAGATCGGACACTATGGTGTTTGGACCCGTGATACCCTTGGTCACGCGCTTCATGTTGGCGAAATTCAGCACCTGTCTTAATTCAGACTGCGTGCGTTCAGAATGCTCATAATCCAGGTTGATATCCCAATCTTCATTCGGCTGCCACTGAGCAGCGACGAATAACGCATTACGTTCATCTTCGGTATCATTTTGCTTATAACCGCGACTGGATGGTGCAAAACCAAATTTGTCGGGGTAGCTATAAGCCTGCCCGGTCTCAGGATCAATCGTGGTGTTGTAACCCTGGTTAGATCTGCCGCCGATCTGGTCTTCACAGTCGCCGCTGGATGCCCTGTAAAAACCTTCATTGGTCACATCGGGTTCGTTGATACAGGCGAATATCGAAGTACCTGTAGGGCTGGAACTGTT
>Ga0210074_1000741_pt1 | contig 10910 bp, 7 predicted proteins | sample China_Galinas_Co_FD_184860 | JGI IMG/M metagenome (GOLD analysis project Ga0210074, IMG submission 184860) | Wetland microbial communities from San Francisco Bay, California, USA, that impact long-term carbon sequestration -... | ecosystem: Environmental > Aquatic > Marine > Wetlands ... | reverse complement strand
GTCGCCGTAGAAAATCAGGGCGACCCGGTCGCCGATCATCATCGGGATGACGACGGCCTCCTTGGGCCATTCTCCACCCAACGCCTGGACCAGCTGGAGATTGCCGCGGACGTGATCGGGCTCGCCGCGGAAGATCTCGTGATCGCGCATCGCCTCGGAGATCACGGAGTATTCGTTCGCCTGGAGCCACAGTTGGCTGATTCTCTCGTTGGGCGGGAGGATCGTTTCTTCCAGGCCATACTGGGCCAGCCCTCGAGCGCTGCGGTCGTGCACCGCGAAGATCACCCCTCGAAAGAAGATCTTCTCGGCGATCTCGAAGATCTCCCGGATGATCTCGGCGGTCAGGGCCGGCGCCGCCACATCGTCCATGATCTCGGCCATGGTCGTCTGTTCGGCGGCCTCGTCGTCGTCTTCTTCTTCGAGAGGCTCGGGGGCGTGAGTGTTCTCGTCCTGTACCCGGGCCGCGTCCAGCGCCACGCTGCGGGTGTCCAGGGGCGATCCCGCCATGAAGTCCTTGGCATCGACCTCGATGTCTCCAAAATGCTCCACCTCGAGATTCCTGAACTTGAAGTAGCCGGTTTCCCACTCGAAGATCTCGCGAACCACCCGGCTGACCTGGTGGGTGAGGATTCTCTGAACATCGGCCTGCGTCATGGCCCCATACGAAACCAGGATCTCTCCGAGACGTTTGTCCTCGCGGGACTTGTGCTGCACGAGCAGGGCGTGGTCGAGCTGCCTGCGGCTCACGATATTGAGGGACAGGGCGATGCTGCCGAAGGTCTCGCGAATCGAGCTCGACGCGGCGTAGATGATCTTCCCGTCCCGAAACAGGACCATGCCTTCCTGGGTTCCGGTCGTGAAGTTCAGTTTGCCGGTCTTTTGCGACTCCGCCAGAAAGATCAGGATCTCCGCCGGGCCCATATCTTCGAGTTTTCCGACCAAGGCCACTGCTGGCCCTCCTCTCTCGACGCCGAGACTCAACCGTGTGAATCTCCCGTGATGTGAACACCGAGATCTTAGACCATCATGCGGCTTCCTTCATGGGGATTGCGTCGAAATGTCGAATCGTCGGGGATGGGGCGATCGACGTGGCGGCCGCTCCACCCCGCTCCGCGGACCGGGGTTGGCCAGCTGTTCACCTTCTGGCGGCGTGTTACAGCTCGATGCCGTGGCATCATGTACTCACGAAATCTGAATGAGGGAGAACACGACGAAGACACCGAAGGTTGACAAACGGTCGTACCGAACCGTTCTGTTGCTCGTCGGCGCCTTGGCAGTGGTTTCGATTTCGGGAGCTTTCGCGGTCGAGGCTTCAGGGGGCGATGTGTTCGGGGTCGTCGTCACCAACGATGGCAGCGTGTGGCCCGGTGTGCTGATCTCGTTGACAGGAGGCGATGTCAAACAAAAAACGGTGTCGGACACCGACGGCGCCTTCCGGTTCAATTCCGTTCCGCCCGGCGACTACGTCATGGTCTTCCAGGCGCAGGGCAAAAAGAAGGCCAAACGCAAGATCTCCGTTTCGACCGAAAACGTGGACCTGGGCACGATCGCCTTGGATTGAGCCGGTGGCGAGTCGAGTGAGGGTGGGCCGAGGCCCACCCTCCTCCAACACAACGACGAGAGAACAGACGGGACAGGGCGGCGTCACATGGCCGGTGGGTCGATGGCATCCGGCACCTGGTTCTCGATCGGCGGGATCGACTGCAGGTAGGCGAAGATCGCCTGCAGATCCTCGTCGGTGGCCATCGCGAGGTTGAACCACGGCATCGGCGGCAATATCGGGCGTCCGATCCCACGGTGAGTACCGGTCCTCATGGCGTCGATGAACTCCGACTCGGTCCAGTCACCGAGTCCGGTTTCGACATCAGGAGTGAGATTGGCCGAGAAGGAAACGCCCCACGGTCCGACGGCGGCGGTCTCGTGTTCGTTGAGCAGAACCCAGTGCCCTGGACCGATCTGGTCGAAGCTGTAGTCGGGTATCTCGAGATCCGCCGGGTGTCCGGAGAGCAGCCTGGTGTCGTCGAGGCTCGCGCCCCCACCAGAGAAGACCTTCGGCGTGTGGCAGTCGTTGCAGCCCCCCAGGGTGACGAGATAGCGGCCGCGTTCGATCTTCTCCGCGGCGGTCGGCGCCGCTGGTTCGGGGTCGGCTGGGAGGCAACCTCCGAGCACGAAAACTCCCGCAACCAGCAGCATCCCTGAGATCCGGCGTGAAATTCTGCGTGTCATCTGAAGCCCCCTTTTCCGAAGGTGATCCCTGTGAATTTCGAGTCGTATGGGAAAATTAGAGACCGAATCACAATCTGTCAAGAGGTTTCAAACATGATGTCTCGGGCGCCACCTCGCAGCGGCGCTGTGGTTGCTGGAATTCCGAAAATCCGATCCCGGTTACAGTCTCTGAGACTTGATTTCAACGAATAACGACCGGCCGTTTCGAATCGGCTCGACTGAACTGGAGGTGGATCATGGCAGAAAAGAAGATCATCGCCGTCGCGGGAGCGACGGGGGGGCAGGGTGGAGGTCTCGTGCGCGCCATCATGAGCGACCCCGACGGAGGGTTCACAGCTCGAGCGCTGACCAGGAATGTGGATTCGCCGAAGGCGCGTGAGCTCGCGGCCCTCGGAGCCGAGGTCGTGGCTGCCGACCTCGACGATGTGGCGAGCCTCGAGCGCGCCTTTGAAGGTGCGTACGGCGCGTACTGCGTGACCTTCTTCTGGGAGCATTTCTCGCCGGAGAAAGAAAACAAGCACGCCAAAAACATGGCGGCGGCGGCCAAAACGGCGGGCGTGCAGCACGTCATCTGGTCGACCCTCGAGGACACCCGGCGCTGGGTGCCGCTCGACGACGACCGCATGCCGACCTTGATGGGCTCGTACAAGGTGCCGCACTTCGATGCCAAGGGCGAAGTCGATCACGTGTTCACGGATCTGGGTCTGCCGACGACCCACCTGCTGACCTCGTTCTACTGGGACAACCTGATCCACTTCGGAATGGGGCCCAAGAAAGGCGAGGACGGCACGTTCCTGTTCACTCTGCCGATGGGCGAGGGCAAGCTGCCGGGCATCGCGGTCGAGGACATCGGGCGCTCGGCCTATGAGATCTTCAAGCGCGGCGACGAGTTCATCGGCAAGACCGTCGGCATCGCCGGCGAGCACCTGACCGGTGCGGAGATGGCCGCGGCGCTGGCGCGGGCCTACGGTGAGGAAGTTCGCTACAACGCCGTCGAACCGGAGGTCTATCGCGGGTTCGGCTTCCCGGGCGCCGAGGATCTCGGCAACATGTTTCAGTTCAAGCGCGATTTCCAGGAGGATTTCTGCGGCAGCCGCGATCTGGACTTTTCCCGCGAGCTGCTGCCGTCGATGCAGACGTTCGACGCCTGGCTTGCCGAGAATGCAAGCCGGATCCCCCGGGAGTAGGACCGCCAATTCCGATTGGGTGAGGCTTGCAAATATTCACCGCCGCCCCACATCGGGGCGGCCGTTTTGTGTGTACAGATCAGTCAGGCGTCAGCAGCTGCCGCAAGGATCGCGGCGACGTGGATCTTTGTGGTGTCGAGGACCTGGACCGGAAGATCGCCGCTTTTGATCACAAGCGGTAGCTCGGTGCAGCCGAGGATCACCGCGTCGATTCTATCCTCGCGGATGTGATTCCCGCAGATCTCGAGAATGCGTTGCCGAACTTCCGTCGTCACCTTGCCGAGGGCCAACTCGCCGTAGATCGTGTGGTCGAGAAACTCGCGATCACCATCGCCCGGGGTGACGATTTCCATTCCGGCACCACCGAATGCGCGTGGGTACATCTCGGCTTCCATCGTCATTCCGGTCCCCAGAAGGAGAACGCGTCTGACCCCGCGATCGACCGCGGCGTCCCTGGTGGCCGTCACGATGCTCACCAGGGGCAGCGATGTCTTCGCGCGGATCTCCTCGAGGTAGGTGTGGGGCGTGTTCGCGGTCAGGGCGCCGACGTCGGCGCCGGCTCCTCGGAGCCTTTCCAGGACAGTGGTGAGATATTCAACGACCTCTTGCCGTTCTCCCTCTCGCTGCAACCTGACAATCTCGGTGAGGTTGATGCTGTAGATGATGATCTCGGGGTTTTGCAGAGGGTCGTCGCCGGGCTTTCTCGCGCTTTGAATCAGGAGCTTGTAATAGATGCCGGTTGATTCCGGCGTCATGCCTCCGACGAGCCCGATGGTCTTCATCGCTTCCTCCCTTCGGTGCGACGCGGAGTCTATTGCATCCCGCCGCGGTTGATCGAGTCGCAGCCGCGTTTGGGCGCGACGGAGACGTGCGGCTGCGAGATCTCTGATGGTTCGTTATTGTGCGGGCATTTCGGTCACCCGCCCGACTTTCCAACACTCAGAGCAACCTCGTCTGTGGTTGCTTTCGAGAGCCCATCCGAGAGGAAAAGGGGTTCCTCCACAAGGGTGAAATACCATGTAATCGCCCATTGTTATGGAAACGCAATTGTCGTCAAGTTGGGTTATAGTCTCAAAAACCGGATTCGACAAAAATTCGAGGGGGAGCGATTGTGTCCGACCGGGGAAGGGTAGTGATCGTCGACCACGACCGATCTTCTGCAAATAAGATGCGGGAGCTTTTGGAAAATGAGCGTTACGGTGTCAGCACGTGTGACAGTGGGAAGCGCACGTTCGAGGCCATCTCCGCGGGCGAAACAAACCTCGTGCTACTGGACGCCCACCTGCCGGATGTCAACCCGTTCGAGCTTCTCGAGGAGCTGAAGCAGAGCAAACACTCGCGGGACATTCCGGTGATCTTCATGGTGACGGGCGACGATGCCGAGACCCGGGTCAAAGGGCTCGAATCAGCCGACGATTTGATCGTCAAGCCATTCGACCCCCGTGAGGTTCTGGCCCGGATCGAGCGCCAGGTAACGGTTTCCAAGGTGCGGATGGCCCTCCGAGAGTCGGAGGCGAAGTTCCGGTCTGTCATGGAGTCGGCGATCGATGCGATCATCTCGGGCGATGCCGAAGGCAAGATCCGCTCGTGGAACAGCGCGGCGACGGCCCTCTTCGGATTCACCGAGGCCGAGGTGATCGGGCGGCCGATCGAGCTGATTATCCCCGAACGTTACCGCGATGCCCACGAGAAGGGGATCCGAAGGGTGAGCTCGGGAGGGCCGAGCCACGTCATCGGCAAGACTGTCGAGTTGGCTGCGATCCGCAAGGACGGTACCGAGTTTCCGGTCGAATTGTCGCTGGCCACATGGTTTTTGGATGAGAAGCGGTATTACACGGGGATCATCCGCGACATCAGCGAGCGAAAACAGGCCGAGCAGAAGTTTCGGTCAGTCACCGAATCGGCGATCGACGCCATCATCTCGGCCGACAACGCCGGGAACATCATCAGCTGGAACAAGGCGGCCACCGGCATCCTCGGCTATACGGAAGAGGAGGCGGTCGGCGAGCGTCTCGAGCTGATCATTCCCGACCGTTTCCACGAGGCGCACCGCAACGGGATGGCGCGATTTGCGGCCACCGGGGATGCTCACGCCATCGGCAAGACGGTCGAGTTGGCGGCGAGGACAAAGAGCGGCGAAGAGGTTCCGATCGAGCTCTCCCTTTCGACCTGGACCGTTCGCGACGAGCGCTATTACACCGGCATCATCCGCGACATCGGAGAACGAAAGCGGGCTGAGGAAGCCCTCCGCCAGAGCGAACAGGCGCTGCGTGAAAAAACCGAGGAGATGAAGAAAAAGAACGAGGCACTCGAAGAAACTCTCAAACAGCTCAACGAAATGCACAACCAGCTCATCATCCAGGAAAAGATGGCCTCGCTGGGCAAGCTCAGCGCCGGCATGGCGCACGAGCTCAACAATCCCGCCGCCGCGGCGCAGCGAGGAGCCGCCCAGCTTCAGGCGACCTTTTCAATCTGGCAGAGAATTCAAATCCGAATGGGCGAGGCAAATCTCGATTCCGAGCAGAAGACGAAGATCCTGGAGCTCGATGAAATCGCCAAGGTCCGGGCCCGGCGCCCGGCCGAACTCAACCCCATCACACGCAGCGATCGCGAACTCGCGGTCGAAGAGTGGCTGAGGGCGCGAGACATCAATGTCTCGGGGGATCTCGTGCCCGCGATCATCAGCTTTGGCTACGACCTGGGCGATCTCGAGGAGCTCGAAAAGGTGTTTTCCGGGCCGCAGTTCGCGGTGGTGATCGAGTGGCTGAGCTTCAAGTTCGCGATCTATAGCCTGGTGGCCGAGATCGGTATCGGGACCGGCCGCATCGTCGAGCTGGTCAAGGCGCTCAAGACCTACACCTACATGGACCAGGCGCCGGTCCAGTCGGTCGACCTGCGAGAAGGCCTGGACAACACGTTGATCATTCTCCACAACAAGCTCAAGCGAGGGGTCACCGTGATCAGGGAGTACGCCGACGATCTGCCGTTGATCGAGGCCTACGCGAGCGAGTTGAACCAGGTGTGGACGAACATCATCGACAACGCCATCGACGCCATGGATGGGGAGGGCACCTTGATCGTCCGGACGCGCCGGGAGGACTGCTGGGTCGTGGTCGAGATCGAGGACGACGGACCGGGGATACCGGAGGAGAATCAGTCGAAGATCTTTGATCCGTTCTTCACCACCAAGGGTCCCAGAATGGGCACCGGTCTCGGGCTGAACATCAGTCGCAACCTGATAGTCCAGAAACACCAGGGCCAGATTTCGGTGAAGTCACGACCTGGCAGTACGTGTTTTTCGATTCGACTGCCGCTGGATTTCAAACCCGCTGAGTAAATTCAGACCTGGGGAGATTGGGACAATGGCAAAACCTATCATCATGACGATCGACGACGAGCCGCACGTGCTCAACGCCATCGCGCGCGACCTGCAGGCGCACTATCAAAAGGACTACCGGATCGTCAAGGCGAGTTCTGGTACCGAAGCTTTGGAGACGGTGCAGGAGTTCAAGCGGCGCAACGACCCCATCGCGCTGTTGCTCGCCGATCAGCGCATGCCCGCCATGAGCGGAACCGAGTTTCTCGAGGAGGCCATCAAGCTCTACCCGGAAACCAAGAGAGTGCTGCTCACGGCATATGCCGACACGGACGCGGCCATCGCCAGTATCAACGCCATCGGTCTCGACTACTACCTCATGAAGCCCTGGGACCCGCCGGAAGAGCGTCTGTATCCGGTGCTCGACGATCTTCTGAGCGACTGGTTGGCGAGCGTGCGGGTTCCGTACGACGGCATTCGAGTGGCCGGCACCCTGTGGTCGGCGAGCTCCCACAACGTCAAAGAATTCCTTGCCCGCAGCCAGATCCCTTACCAGTGGTTGGATATCGAAAAAGACATCGAGGCGTTGGGGCTTGTCGAGGCGACCTCCGACGGGCGACCTCAGCTGCCGATGATCTTCTTCCCGGACGGCAGCGCCCTGGTCGATCCGGACCTCCGCACCCTGGCGGAAAAGGTTGGCATGTCGACCAAGCCACGGCAGCCTTTTTATGATCTGATCATCATCGGCGCGGGACCGGCAGGGCTGGGAGGCGCGGTCTACGGCGCGTCCGAAGGGCTGCGGACGGTGGTGATCGACAAGGACGCAGCCGGAGGGCAGGCGGGGACCAGTGCTCGGATCGAGAACTACCTGGGCTTTCCCCTGGGCATCAGCGGCGCCGACCTGACGCGGCGCGCCACCACTCAGGCGCAGCGCCTCGGCGCCGAGATCCTCACCGCCCATGAGGTCACCGGGCTGCGTGTGGAAGGTCCTTACAAGTTCGTGACGTTGCAGGACGGCAGCGAGCTGAGCTGCCACGCTCTCGTGATCGCCACCGGTGTCAAGGTGCGTGAGCTCCGCGTGCCCGGCATCGAAGATTTCGTCGGCGGTTCGGTGTACTACGGGGCGGCGACCTCCGAGGCCGTCCACTACAAGGACAAGAAGGTCGTCGTCATCGGCGGCGCCAACTCGGCCGGCCAGGGCGCGATGTTCCTGTCGCGGTTCGCGAGCGAGGTGAAGGTCCTGATCCGCAAGGACTCATTGCAGGCGAGCATGTCCCGGTACCTGATCGACCAGATCGAAGCGACGGAGAACATTTCGCTGGTGGTCAACACCGAGGTGACCGCCGTCGAGGGCAAAGACCGCCTCGAGGCGATCACCATCACCAACAGCAAAAGCGGTGAGAGCAAAAAGGAGCCGGTCGATGCGGTCTTCATCTTCATCGGCGCCGTGCCCCACACGGGTGTGGTGGAGGGCGTGGTCGAGCTCGACGAGGCGGGATTCATCTACACCGGGCAGGATCTGATCCGCGACGGCAAGAGGCCGAAGAATTGGAAGCTCCGACGCGACCCCTTCCTGCTGGAAACCAGTGTTCCGGGCATTTTTGCCGCGGGCGATGTCCGGCACGGTGTGATTCGACGTGTGGCTTCGGCCGTTGGTCAGGGCGCCGTGGCCGTCAGCCTCGTCCACAAATATCTCGAGACTGTCTGAGGAGCGGCCTCCAACGACAGCGCCGGGGTCACGGCCGAGTTCAATGTCCAGGTGCGCTGACCGGCCGGGTGCCACCCGCGGCTTCATCTGTGCCGGGCACCTTTCGAGGTAACTCTGGTGTTGAGACTCCGTAGTCCTCATTTGCGCCCCGACTCAGTTGTTGACTATCCTGGCTGTATCGAGGACGAAAGGCCCCGGGAGAACCTGCATGCCGAGCACGACCGGAATCGACACACCCGAGAACCTGCACTTCTACCAGCGGCGGGTGGCCCTGCTGGGCAAGGTCCTGACGATCGTGTGGCTTGTCGGCAACGGCGCCACGACGGCGATCTATCTGGCCATGGGCCACTGGCGCGAGCTCTTCACCGTCGGCAACGGGCTTTCCTGGCTGGCATTGGGTATCTGTTTTGCGGTGTGGCAGGTCTGCCGCCGGGACGTGCATTCCTACCGTTTTGTGAGGTGGGTCGAGAGTGCCTCGTTGTTCGGTTCGTCGGTGGCCGTCGCCCTGATGGGCAGGAACATCGCGCCGCAGGGGCTCGATCTGATGTCCGAATACCAGGGCGTCGACCTGGGGGCGCTCGCGCCGGAGGCTCTGGCCATGGTCGCCGGACTGCAGCTCGAGCAGGTGCTCACCGCCCTCATGCTAGGTCTTGCCTTCGGCTACGTCGTGCGGGCGGCCCTGGTGCCGAGCACGGTCTGGCGGACGACCTGGATCACGCTGTTGGCCGCCGTTCCGCTGCTGACCCTCTTCGTGTTTCACTGGTTTCCGGTCGTCGTCGAAAGCTCGTTGCGGGATCCCATCGGGTCGGCCCAGATCGTCTCGTTGGTCGTCGACGTGGCGATCTGGTGGACCCTGGTCACGATCGTGTGCGCGTCGATCACCCGCATCATCCACAACCTGCGCCGCGAGATTCGCCAGGCGATGCGGCTGGGCCAGTACACCCTCGACGAGAAATTGGGCGAAGGCGGCATGGGGATGGTCTACCGCGCCAGCCACGCCATGATGCGGCGTCCGACGGCCGTCAAGCTCCTGCCTCCTGAAAAGGCGGGCGAGGCCAGCCTGACGCGTTTCGAGCGCGAGGTTCAGCAAACGGCCCGCCTCTCGCACCCCAACACCATCACCATCTACGATTACGGAAGGACACCCGAGGGCGTTTTCTACTACGCCATGGAGCTGCTCGACGGGGCGTCCATTGAAAAGGTCGTCGAGGTGGATGGCCCTCAGCCGCCCGGAAGGGTCGTCCGCGTCCTGGAGATGGTGGCGGGCGGGCTCGCGGAAGCTCACGCTCTCGGCATCATCCACCGCGACATCAAGCCGGCCAACATCTTCCTCTGCCGCCAGGGGGGCGAGCTCGACATCGCCAAAGTGCTCGACTTTGGTCTGGTCAAGGTCGTCGAGGGGCAGGCGGATCCGAATGTGACGAGCGAGGGCGTCGCCACCGGAACGCCGCACTACATGTCGCCGGAGGCGCTGACCGATCCGGACACGATCGACGGCCGCAGCGACCTGTATGCCCTGGGAGCGGTCGGCTACTACATGTTGACGGGCAAGCCGGTTTTCGAAGGCAGTATCGTCGAGATCCTCGGCCACCACCTCCACACCCAGCCGACCCCGCCGTCGGAGCGTCTAGGGTGCGAGGTGTCGCCCGAGCTCGAAGCGGTGATCATGCAGTGCCTCGCAAAAAAACCCGAGGAGAGGCCGGACGGAGCGAGAGAGATCCGCGAACGTCTGGCGGCGTGTTTCGAGATCCGGCGGTGGCGCCAGGCGGATGCCCGCGCGTGGTGGGAGAATTACGATGAGGTTCTTCGCCTCGGATCCGCGGACTCCGCCGCTCTCGAGATCACCAGGGCCCTGGACGTGAACGACCAGAGCGCGCATTGAGGGAAGGCCCCTCCGAAAAATTTAGGCAAAGCGGGACGGGAGAACTCCGCCCTTACAATGCTGCGGAAAGGCGTGGGGGAGGGTTTATCACCTCGCGTCCGCAACTTTCTGCCGATTCTTGCGGAACGGGATGCCGAGCTTTTTCATTTTGTAGCGCAGGGTGTTGGGGTTGACGCCCAGCAGCTCGCCGGCTCCACCCGGGCCGTGGATCTTGCCGCCGGTCATCTCCAACACCCGCTGGATGTGGCGGGCGGTGACGGTGTCGAGATCGGGGGGCGTGTCGCCGGTCGCGGGTACTGCGGCCACCGGGCCGGTGGTTGACGCCAGTTCATCGAAGCTCAACTCCTCCCCGCGATGGAGGATCATGGCTCGCTCGATGAGGTTCTCGAGTTCGCGCACGTTGCCTGGCCATCGGTAGGCGGTGAGCTGGTCGATGGCCCCCGGCGCGAGGCGAGGCGTTTCGCCGAGCTTGAGTTCCGCGGCCTTGCGCTCCATGAAGTGGTTCAGAAGGGCGGGAATGTCGCTTGGACGGTCCCGGAGTGGGGGCACTGTGATGGGGAAGACGTTGAGCCGGAACCACAGGTCCTCGCG
>Ga0210074_1000740_pt1 | contig 10911 bp, 9 predicted proteins | sample China_Galinas_Co_FD_184860 | JGI IMG/M metagenome (GOLD analysis project Ga0210074, IMG submission 184860) | Wetland microbial communities from San Francisco Bay, California, USA, that impact long-term carbon sequestration -... | ecosystem: Environmental > Aquatic > Marine > Wetlands ... | reverse complement strand
AAGGACTTTGGGTGACAGTCATGTAATTATCACCCATGCCTGGCCACTGATGATCGTTCTTTCCGGGTTGATGGGCGCGTTTTTCGGGGCTATCGTCGGGCTTCCTGCCATGCGCCTGAAACATCTCTATCTGGCCATCGCCACTCTGAGCTTTCAGATGATTTTTTCGTGGACGATCAATTTTCTGGAATTTTTTAATCAGGGGCAGACCATCCCCATTAGCCGAGTGTACTGGTTTACCGGCCAATTGGGCAGAGATGAGCACTACCTCTTCTGGTATTATGTTCTGCTTGTGGTGGTGGTCTTGTCGGGATTCATGGTGCGCAACCTCCTCAGGACCCGTTATGGGCGTTGCCTGAGTGCCGTCCGGGACAACGACCGGGCCGCCGATGCCATGGGAATGCATCCCGGCCTTACCAAAGTATATGCTTTCGGTCTGGCCGGTTTTTTTGCCGGTTTGGCGGGGGCCCTGCACGCATACGTGTACCGGGGTGTGGGTTTTGAATCCTTTACCCTGCATCACTCGATTACCTATCTGGCCATGGCGATCGTGGGTGGTCTGGGAACCCTCAGCGGATCTTTCTGGGGACCGACAGCGATCATAGCGCTCGAACTCCAGGTAGAAACCCTGGTCGAACACGCCAGCCAGATATTGCCGTCGGACTGGAATCTGGCCACGGCTCTAAAACCGTTTTCGTTTGGCCTGGTGATCGTTCTGTTTTTAATGTTTGAACCGAGAGGGATCGCTAACTGGTGGCGCATCGTACGCTCATATACCAAACTGTGGCCGTTTCGATATTGATCATTGGATCCTCGACAGATCCAAGGCCCATGTCATGGCGGCCCTGTTTTTCATAGGAGGCGAATTACGATTCATTTTTCAATGGTAGTCAAAACTTAAATTAAAGGGGGGAGAGATGAAAAAAAAGAGCTTGTTGGTGCTGTGTGTATTTCTGGCTGTTACTGCACTCTTCATAGTTTCCTGCGGCCAAAAGGAAGAGGCTAAAGTTGAAAAGAAAGAGGCGGTCGCTGAAGCCAAAGTCTACAAATTAGGCCTTTCACTGGCTATTACCGGACCGACCTCTGATGCAGGTGACCCTTATTCGAAGGGCGTTGAAGACTATTTCAATTATGTTAACGACATGGGGCTCCTCGGAAAAGACAAGATAGAATGTGAAATCAGGGATGATCAGTATAAGACCGATGTCACCAAACGGAATTTCGAAGACTTCCTTTCACAGGGCATCATCTTCTATCTCAATTATTCCACCGGAAGCACCATGGCCTTGAAAAAAGATTTTGACGAAGCCAAGATGCCTACTATTCCGGCCTCCTTCCATGCCGGAAACCTGGAGGGGTCCAGCTACATCTTTTTGCCCATCGCCTCCTACTCGGCCCAGGCTATCGGGCTGGCTGAATACATTGCGAACAACCATAAAGGCGACGGGACACCTAAAGTGGCGATGTACATCCATCCTTCCGCCTTTGGCAGGGGGCCCGTGTCTGATTTGGAAAAGGCGGTTGCCGCCGGCCTCAAAATAGAGATCGTGGAAGTGGTCGAGCATGGCAAAGACCTGGACAACACCGCCATGCTGCAACGCCTTGAGAGTAAAGGCGTCCAATATGTCATCAGCCAGACCATCCAGTCACCAGTTGCCACCATGCTCAAAGATGCCAGCCGCCTTGGGCTTATCGCGAAATCCTTTGGTGAGGAGGGCAAGATCACGTTCCTGGGGTGTCACTACACCGGCGGCAACGACCTGGTTTCCCTGGCGGGACCGGCCGCGGAAAATTTCTACTGGACGACATCCTACATCGTAACGTCCGAACCCGGTGTCGGAACGGACGCCCAACTAGCCCTGGCCAAAAAATACGGGCGTGATGAAAAGGCCGCCAACTCCCACAATTACATCAATGGGGTGATGGTGGCCCAGGTCGCTACCGAGTGCATCCTGCGGGCCAAAGCCAAAGGCGTAGAGGTTACCAAAGAAAGCCTCTACGAAGAATTACTGGCCATGAACGGTATCAATGCATTCTATCCGGTGACAACGGTAGGGCCAGTAACCTATTCCGAGACCGATAAGCAAGGTGTCGACACCCTGCAGCTTTACGCGGTGGAAAACGGAGAGTTCAAATCCGTAGGCAAACCGTTTATTCCGGAGTACACCAGTATAATTCAATAAATTGCCTCCGGCCGGCCCGGTTGCCCGGGCCGGCCGGACGTTCTTAAACCCTTTGTGCCGAATCTGAACGCTGATCGATGAAAGGCACAAGGTTTGTTTAGCTAAAGTTAATAAGGTGAAGGCGAACCCTTTTCACTTATGATTAGAAAACGGCCTTATGGACAAACACAATTCGGCAAATCTGCTTGAAGTCAACAATATTGAAGTGGTCTACAACGATATCATCCAGGTATTGCGCGGTGTCAGCCTGCATGTAACCGAGGGAGGCATCGTTGCCCTGCTGGGCACCAACGGCGCCGGCAAAACCACCACGTTGCGGGCCATCAGCGGCCTGCTAAAGCCGGAAAACGGCTTTATCCGCGATGGGCATATCACGTTTGACGGAAGCGACATCACCAATGTCCTGGGAACCCAGGTGGTCAAACTTGGCGCCGTGATGGTGCCCGAAGGGCGGCGGGTGTTCAAGCACCTGACCGTGGACGAGAACATCCGGGTGGGGTCCATCACCCGTAAAGACGGCAGCCGCAACATTCGCAAAGACCACGAGCAGATGTACGATCATTTTCCGCGGCTTTCGGAGATCACCCATCGCATGGCCGGCTACTGCTCCGGCGGTGAACAGCAGATGATCGCGATTGCCCGTGCCCTAATGGCGGCCCCCAAGATGTTGATGCTGGACGAACCCTCCCTCGGGCTGGCGCCGTTATTGGTAAAGGAGATTTTTCGCAATATAGAAACCATCAACCATGAATTGAAGACAACCATCCTAGTGGTGGAGCAGAACGCCAAGATTGCTTTGCAGGTTTCCGATTACGCTTACATCATGGAATCGGGTAAAATCGTTTTGGAAGGCCCGTCCAAAGAGTTGCGCGACAACCCCGATGTCAAGGAGTTTTACATGGGCATCACCCAGGGCGGTGGGCGGAAATCCTTCAAAGAGGTGAAGTCCTATAAACGCCGCAAGCGTTGGATGTAGTTTCGCTCATCACGCCGCGTCTTTTGCCCCCTGACGGCGTTCTCGCCTGTTGGCAATCCTCGGCGCAGAAAACTGCGCCTGCGGTTGCCAAGCAGACTGCGGCCTTGTCAGATGCCAAAAGCCACCGCGTGATCGGCCAAACGGATGTGAAAAGCCTCCAATTGTCGTGGTCTTGCTGGGAATCAAGACATGCCGCCTCCGTTGCGCCACTGACGCGCGCTGGATGCGAAGTGTTTTGAGTCACCTCGTGGCCTCATAAATTGCAAGGACGATCGGGTGTTTACTTCAAAAGCTTAAGTATCGAAAACCTCATTGCAGAGGGGAAATTTACCTTGCAGAAAAAATATCTGGTGGCGTACAACGGATCGGAGGCGGCCAAGGTGGCCCTGGAACTGGCCAAGCATCAAGCCCTGCTGCGCGGCTCCCATATCGACGTGGTAACTTCCATGGAGGGCGGCCTCAAAGAAAAACCCGAGGTCATCAGCGCGGCCAACTTTGCCTTGGATGAGGCCGGAAACGAACTCAAGGCGGCCGGTATCTCCCATGAAATTCACCAGCTCGTGCGTGGATTGTCTCCCGGTGAAGACATCGTCAAGTTTGCCGCCGACAATGCTGTCGATTTTATTTTCGTGGGCATTGAGAAAAAATCACGCACCCAGAAAATCCTCCTGGGTTCCACCGCCCAGTTCATCATCCTCAAAGCCGGTTGCCCGGTGGTGACGGTCAAACCATAACTTTCCGTTTGGATAGCTCTGGACACCTGCAATTTATTGCCGTTCATCGTCGTTTCAGACAGCTTGTATTAGGTTCTGGCCGCAAAGACACCACGGGCAATATTTTCACCGTATTGATCTCCACCTGAATAGGCACACAGAATTATAGCGGTCGCCGGCGCAGAAACGCGCGGGTGCCCAACTGGTTTTCAAGCTGCTGTCGGACACGGAGGGCTTCGCTCTCGTCCGGATAGGGGCCGACCATGACCCGGTGCCAGATCGTTTCCAAGACCATTTCGGAATGGACCGCGGCCGGAAAGCCCCGCGCTTCAAGATCATCGCGCAGATCGATCGCCAATTGGTGATCCAAGTAAGCACCGACCTGCAACTCGAAGGAAACCGCGGAGGCTACGGCATCCGGTGTGTCCGGTTCGGGAACGCGATCGGCCAAGGCGCGGGTGAGTTCGTCCACCGCTCTGAGGATCTGGCTGTCCCGCAAATTCCACCCCGAACGGGCGCCGCTTAGCGGAATACCCAGGGGCGTCAACGGCAGGCCGCCGTCATGCAGGCGCGTCACATGGCTGTCGGACCAGACGCGCCGGCCGTTATGGGTATCATAGATCGTGATGTCGGCACCGACACTCAGCTGAGAGTAAACGCCCATGAACAGCCGCTCCAGTTCGGTGACCTGCCCGGTCATGACGGCGTCGCAACCCAACCGCTCACCCAGATCGCGCAGGATATCCGGTGTCAGAGGGTCGACCTGTATGCCACCGGGATCGGTGAGCGCCTGATCGACCACGGTCAGCTCGACATCCTTGAATATGCGATGACTGAGATGGTCGTACAGGCTTTGCCGCACCATTCGGCTGAGTCCCGGGGTACCGGTGCTGTCCTGGAAGGGAAGAATGGCGATGGTGCGCGGCATGGATTCCGCATTTGGGGAAATCATCTCCTGGTAAACAACCTGCCGCCGCGACAGGCAGCCTGCGGCCAGCAGCAGGGCACTCAAAGCGACCAGCAGCGTGAGACGCCCCCGTGGCCATCGGGACACATGTATGGATGGGGTTGTGCTGGTCATCGTAACGATTCCGCAGGGGTAAAAGGGGGATGACAGCCGGATGGCCGGGCCTTTTTACGTCCGGCGAACAGTCTTCTGGTGTGGGCGCCGGCAAAGCTCATTTTAGTCACTGTGGTCTAAAAGTCAAAATAAACCCGTGGGCCTTCGAATTGACTAACAAAAGGCGATACCGTATACTCGCGTTCATTTGAGAGTCGATTTTTCCGGGATGTTTTCGGCGCGTTCGCGCCCGGTCTGTTACGATTCACCTCGTTTGCGGGAGAGGATAAGCCACCATGATCAGAACCGAGATTTCCCTTTTTCTTATGAACGCGCCGGGCGAGTTGGGCAAACTGACATCCCTTTTCGCCGAGGCGGGGATCAACATCGACGCCATCACCATCCAGGACGCATCCAGCTATGTCCAGGAGCTGTTTAAAGCCCGGGGTAAATCGCTCAAGCGGATTGCCTCCGCTGCGAGCTACAACTCCATGCGCAAGGATTCCGCGGCATTCGCGCTCATACGCCTGCTGCCGGCGGATGGTAAAACCAATGCGGCCATCGACCTGTTGTCTAAAAACGACTATCTTTTTGATATGCTGCCGGTGATTGCGCTGGAACTGGACAATCGGCCCGGTGCGCTGGCGGAAGTAACGGCCAAATTCGGTGAAGCGGATATCAATATCAACTACGTGTATGGATCGGTGTCATCCCCCGAGGAAAAATGTCTGTTTATTTTCTGTCCCGAAGATATTGACCTGGCTGCCAAAATATTCGATTAAATATCGGGATTACAACGCTAAGCCGATGGTAAGCGCCCTGATCGGCGATCTTGCGGTTTTTCCCCCGGCCGTCCGGCCGCGGACGGCAAATGGTGGCATCATTTCCCCCGATGTTATTCCGGCCTAGTATCCATCGTAGGACCCTCTGCTCGTCCCCGGAATTATTTCGGCCAAAACGCGTAAACTTTTACCGTGATTGGCCGATAAGTAAGGCAGGAGGGTGGTAAATTCATGTACCAGCATAGTGATTGTACTGAAAAAACAGAGAAAATTCACAACAAGGCTGTGGTTGACGACGCTGCGGAATTGTTATCGAAAGACGAGGCGCTGCGCAAACAGGTCCTGATTGTGGATGACGAACGCCCGATCCGGGTAATGCTGCAGAAAATCCTGGAAGCCAACGGGTATGTCTGCCGGACCGCTGAAAACGCGGCCCAGGCCCGCGTCCTGATGACCGAGCAGGCCAGCGATTTGATTCTATGCGACATCAACATGCCCGGTGAATCCGGTTTGGATTTCATTCGTCACGTGCTCAAGGCCTACCCCGAGACCGCGGCGATTATGGTGTCGGCCATTGGGGACCCGCTCCTGGCCGAATCCATGCTGCAACTGGGGGTTTACGATTATATTATCAAGCCCATGGACCGCAATGGGATTCTCATCAGTGTGGCCAATGCGTTTCGCCGTCGCGACCTCGAAATCACCAATCGTTCCTATCGCCGTAACTTGGAGCAAATGGTGGATGAGCGCACGGACTCCCTCCAGCGCAGCATGAAAAAGCTGGAAAACGCCATGGACGGCATCGTTCGGGCGATTGCCCATACCGTTGAAACCCGCGATCCCTATACGGCGGGGCACCAGCGCCGTGTGGCTGAACTGGCGGTGGCCATTGCCGAAACGGTTGGGTTTGAGAAGAATAAAATTGAGGCCGTGCGGGTGGCGGCCAGTATCCATGACCTGGGGAAAATCAGTGTCCCGGCCGAGATTCTCAGCAAACCCAGCCGCCTGACGGTCAATGAATTCAACCTGATCAAAGAGCATCCCCAGGTGGGATACGATATTCTGAAGGATATCGAATTTCCGTGGGAGATTGCCACGATGGTGTACCAACACCACGAAAAACTGGATGGCAGCGGGTACCCTCTGGGCCTGTCCGGTGACGATATTCTCCCCGAGTCACGTGTGCTGACCGTGGCGGATATTGTCGAGGCCATGGCATCGCATCGTCCCTATCGGCCGGGTTTGGGACTGGATGTGGCCCTGGGGGAAATCGACAAGAACAAGGGCAAGTTTTACGATCCGGAAGTGTCCGCGGCCTGCCATGCCCTTTTCAATGAAAAGCGCTTTACCTTCGACTAACCGTTCGGCCTGAGCGAAACGTTAGTACCAGAATAGTCACACTTCGGGCGCCAAGGTTTTCGGCCTGATGACGCTGTGCAAGCAGTGTCTATTCCGGTGTCGTTGCGATGCGCGCCAACGAACACGTTGCGGTGAAAAGGTATCGCATTTCCCACCGCAGACGTCAGGGCGTCCGTTTGTCCTTGAGCAAATGGTTGCTGATGACCACCCGCTGAATTTCCGATGTGCCTTCGTAGATGGTGAAGACCCGCGCATCCCGATAATAGCGTTCCACTTCATAATCCTTGGTAAATCCATATCCGCCGTGAATCTGGATGGCCTTGGCCGTGACCCGGTTGACCATTTCCGAGGCGAACAGTTTGGCCATGGATGCCTGGCGGGTGTACCGGGCGCCCTGATCCTTCATGGCCGCGGCCGACATGGTCAACTGGCGGGCCGCTTCCAGTTCCGTTGCCATGTCGGCAATCATCCAACGCAGTCCCTGAAACTTGGCAATTTTCTGGCCGAATTGCGTCCGTTGTTTGGCGTATCGAATGGAAGCGTCCAGCGCGGCCTGGGCCACGCCGATGGATTGGGCGGAGATACCGATTCGGCCACCGTCCAAGGCCGTCATGGCCAGCTTGAAGCCGTCGCCTTCCTGGCCCAGCAAGTGATCCGCCGGCACACGGCAGTTGTCGAAGATCAAATCGGTCGTATCGGAGGCCCGCAGGCCCATCTTGTCTTCCAGACGGCCCACTTTGAACCCGGGCGTTCCTTTTTTGACGATGAAGGCGCTGATACCTTGGTGACGCAGGGATTCATCGGTTTTGGCGGTCACGATCACCACGTGGGCGTTTTTCCCGGTGGTCGTGAACCGCTTAGTCCCGTTGAGGACATATTCGTCCCCATCCCGGACGGCTGTCGTGATCTGACTGACCGGGTCGGAGCCGGCTTCCGGTTCCGTCAGACCGAAGGCACCGATCATTTTGCCAGCGGCCAGTTCTGGCAGATACGTGGTTTTCAGGTCTTCGGAGCCGTAGCGCAGGATGCTTTCACAGACGATCGAATTGTGCACGGACATGACCACCGCCGTGGATGCGCAGGAATAGGCGATTTCGGACAGCGCCAGGACATAGCTGATGGTGTCGGCGCCCTCGCCGCCATAGGCCGGGGGGACCATCATTCCCATGAGTCCCAGCTCGGCCATTTTTTTGAGGTTGTCGGCCGGGAATTCCTTGGTGCGGTCGCGTTCCGCCGCCGTGGGGGCTATCACCTTACGGGAAAATTCCCGGACCATGGCCTGGATCATCAATTGTTCGTCGGTAAACCGAAAAAGCATGTCTTCCTCCCGTGGAACCACGTATAGCGCAGGTTTCGACAGGGCCCCGGTCGCTGTCAGGGACCGTAGACCACCACCAGCATATCCGACCGGATATCGCTGATGTTGCGCATACGGTGGCGGATGCCGGAGTTGAAGTGCAGCGAGTCGCCTTCTTCCAGGATATTCACATGCTCGCCCACGGCGATTTCAACGGATCCCTGCAGGACATAGACGAATTCTTCGCCTTCGTGCTGGTAGCCGACACCTTCATGGTCCTGCATGGGTTCGATGGAGATCTTGAAGGCCTTGAGGTGTTTGTTTTCGGCTCCCGGTGTCAGGGTCGTATAGGCGTAGTTGTCCGTCCGCTTGGTGTAGGCGCGTACCCGTTTTTGCAAGTTGGAGGCCTCTTCCCGTAAAAAAACGGTGGAGTCGATTTCCAGCGCGCGGGCGATTTGCAGCAGGGCGCCCACCGGTGGGATTTTCTTGCCCGCTTCGATCTTTTTCAGGTAGTCGATGGAGAACCCTGTTTCATTGGCCATGGCGTCCAGGGGCATCTTCTTCTTGGTGCGCACCCGTTTAATTTTGTGTCCTATCGATTCCAGTTCGTCTTTTTTCTTTTTGGTCATGCCGCCTCCTAGCCCGCATGCATATTGATGCAAAACGGATGATGGGCGAAGTCAGCGCATTTGCATGCCGACGACCCACCCATCTTTCGATGAGATCGTTCCTATTTCTGGTCGTAGCGGTAAAAGCCGCGACCGCTTTTGCGGCCCAGCCAGCCGGCTTCGACATATTTGCGCAGCAGCGGGCAGGGTCGGTATTTGGAATCGTTGAAGCCATCGTACAGGGTTTGCATGATGGCCAGACAGGTGTCCAGTCCGATCAGGTCCGCCAAAGCCAGAGGTCCCAAGGGATGATTCATACCGAGTTTCATGACGGTATCGATGGCCTCCGCTTCACCCACGCCATGGTAGAGACAGAAAACGGCCTCGTTGATCATCGGCATGAGAATCCGGTTGGCGATAAACCCGGGGAAGTCGTTGGCTTGCGCCGGTGTCTTGCCGAAATGTTCGGAGAGCGCCCAGGTCAGGTTGAAGGTCGCATCCGAGGTGGCCAGCCCGCGGATGATCTCCACCAGCTTCATCACCGGCACCGGGTTCATGAAGTGCATGCCGATGACATTTTCCGGGCGTCCGGTCCGGGCCGCGATGCGGCCGATGGGAATGGAAGAGGTATTGGTTGCCAGAATAGCTCCGGCCGGACAGATGCGGTCCAGGTCCTGGAATATCCCGAATTTGAGGTCTTCCCGCTCGGTGGCCGCTTCCACCACAAAATCCGCGTGCGCCATGTCTTGCAAGTCGGTGCTGGTCTGGATGCGGCCCAGGATCACCTCTTTTTCTTCGGCGGTCATACGGCCCTTGGTGACACCGCGCTGGAGGTTGGCGGCGATCGTTTCCAACCCTTTTGCGACGTACTCGCCCTTGATGTCGTTCATGATCACGTCAAGACCGCTGGCGGCCGCCACCTGGGCGATACCGTTGCCCATCTGACCGGCGCCCACGACGCCGAATACCTTAATATCCATTGTTGCCTCCTTGATGGCCGACTTCGTAAAATGCCCGATATCTGTCTTGCGCTGCACGCTTCATCGTTGCGGCGCACGATTAATACGCCGCTCTCTTCAGGATCTGTGCGCCTTGATCTTGAATATTTCACAAAGCCGGTTCATCGGTGATTTTACTGGTTTCATCTAAGCGCGCTTCACAACCATGGCAACCGCCTCGCCACCGCCGAGGCAAAGGGAGGCCAGGCCCGTTTTTTTGTCTTGGCGGATCATTTCATGCAGCAGAGTCACCAGCACCCGACAGCCGCTGGCTCCGATGGGATGCCCTAAAGATACCGCGCCACCATTAACGTTGACCCTGGCCGGATCAAGCTTCAATTCCCGCAGCGCTGCCAGGGTGGAACCGCTGAAGGCCTCATTGATTTCGAAAAGATCTACATCCTCGGTGGTGATGCCTTGTTTCGTCAGACATTTGGGAACGGCCCAGATGGGAGCCACCAGGACGTACTTCATCTCGATGCCATAGGACGCCTGGGCGCCGATCGTGGCCATAATGCGGCAGCCAAGGGCATCGGCTTTTTCACGGGCCATGACAACCACGGCCGCCGCACCGTCGCTGATCACCGAGGCATTGCCGGCCGTCGCGGTGCCGGTTTTCTGGAAGGCCGGACGCATGGCGGCAAGTGCGTCATAAGTGGTTTCCCGGACGCATTCGTCCTGATCGAACACCAGCGGGTCACCTTTGCGTTGCGGGATCGTCACCGGAACGATTTCATCTTTAAATTTACCCGCCGCGATGGCCGAAAGTGCGCGGCGGTAAGATTCGGCGGCGTAGCGATCCTGATCTTCCCGGGAGACGCCGTATTTTTCGGCGCACAGGTCGTTGGAAATACCCATGTGAAAATCGTTGACGTGGTCCCATAATCCGTCGTTGATCATATGGTCCTTGAGAATTCCGTTTCCCATGCGGTAAC
>Ga0210074_1000739_pt1 | contig 10934 bp, 11 predicted proteins | sample China_Galinas_Co_FD_184860 | JGI IMG/M metagenome (GOLD analysis project Ga0210074, IMG submission 184860) | Wetland microbial communities from San Francisco Bay, California, USA, that impact long-term carbon sequestration -... | ecosystem: Environmental > Aquatic > Marine > Wetlands ... | reverse complement strand
CGATGACTGAGAAGAATATGAGGAACAGGGAGATTAGTTCGAGTTTCATTACCGGACCTTCAACAGCCAAAAGACGAGTGCGTCTGAATTCTACCGTAAAAAGATCGGTGAGCAAAAAATTAAACGAGCTTTATTTGATGAAGCTCCTTCAACCGGCATCCGGCCGGGTGCAAGCGGCCGGCGGTTTGCCCGCAAGGCACGACTTGACCGGTTTTAACGTCCTATGCTTAACTCGTAGCCTTAATGAGACCCTGAACATCTATCGAACACAGGACATCCCCGGTTGCTCGCTGGAGTAAGAGGAGAAGTGCAGCTAATGCTGATCGAAAAGTTAGCCATCGCTTTGACGATGATGTTTCTCTGCACCATGATTCACGCCTTATTTATGATGGCTGCGAACAAGGCAGTCGACCGGAGCATGGCCTATGTCAGTCATGGCAGGCACCCGTTTCGCCGTGCGGTGCAGATTTGGTTGATCATCCTGTGGATGTTCCTGGGCATATGTGTCGAAGCCGGCATCTGGGCGTATACGTACCTGAGCATCCCTTCAATCACGACGCTGCCCGACGCTCCGACGGCATTCTATTTCTCGTTGGTGACCTACACCTCGCTTGGTTTCGGCGATATCGTACTCACCGGGGATTGGCGGGTGCTTTCGGCCATCGAGGCTGCAACCGGAGTCATCATTTTCGGCTGGACGACGGCATTGATCTTTTACTTTATTCAGAAAATCTATAAGGCGGGATAGCCGGGTGACATCGAAAATACTTTGTGCCAGTGGCAACTGCCGGGCCCAGTTTAAGGAAAACACTTAAACTCGAAATCGTGACATTTCTATGAGTGGATGGTTTACAAGTAATCTGGGCGATGCAATGCTGGCGGGTGAAGCGCTTGATCATATCAAGACACTTTTTGCGTCAGAGTACGCTAAGTCCAATGGCTCAAACGAAATGGCGATTTTCGTTCGTCATGAATCTGAGGGTCGGCTGCACTGTGAAGTCATGGTTTATTTTTCACCGGCGACCGTTCATGTGGCAGAAGCAGTTGACGCCATCGCCTGTAAAAAACCCGCGCCGATGGGTATGGGATTGCTGGCTGGCTCGGAAGAGGCCTGGTCTGTCTTGTTTCCTGGAGATAGTGCCCAGGATCAGTAAATTCTGAATGAAGCTCAATTACTTGCTGTTTCCAGCCTTGCGATGCGTGACACTTGATCTGCTTTTTGTATAAAACAGCGACAGAAATACTGGAGTTAAGTCTATGAAAATGAAAGTGGAAAGAGATGCCGAAGGATATCTGTTTCAAACCGATGACTGGAATCAGGACATCGCAAATGAAATCGCCAGGGAAGAGGGTATAGAGCTAAATGACACCTATTGGCTGGTGCTGAATTTTATCCGCGACTCTTATCAGGCGCACGGTATTACACCGGACGTCCGTCATTTAATCAGTTACCTGGCGACCGAAAAGCAGTGCAGCAAGAAAGAAGCAAAGGTACTCGTTTTTAAATTGTTTCCCTATGGTTATGTCAAGCAGGCATGCAAAATTGCCGGGATGAAAAAACCACGCGCATGGAGCACGGGTTAGGGCATTGGATGGCAACGGTCGATTATCCGGGTTTTCCTTGCCTCCTCGGAATCCAGGGTATCGAAAAACGTATCAAGATAGGCGCCTGATTCTCTTCGATCACCTCGCCCGAGCCCGGGTGTTTCGACCAGCGTTTTCATGATATCCCCTTCCAGTCCGCTGAATTTCGCAAACAATGCACTCCAATCCATATCGGGATGGCAGTAACCCATGTAGTAGCGGTGTTTCACCTTCTTGACGGGCACATCGGGCGAAGGGCTTGCATAGTAGGCGTTGACCAGCCCGGACATGTCCAGATCGTAGATCACCGGCACATCCCTGCCGCCAGGAAATCGCAACAGAAACACATTCTCCTGCTTTTCGATAGACCAGTCGGTATTGCCGATCATGAAATTGAAGAGGGCCAGTTGATCTGCCGCGTTGAGGTCCAATCGCGCCGGGTCAAAGTCCGTCTGGGCTAACAGTTGTGCACCCATGCGTGCAGCCAGGTCTTTAAAATGTTCCGCAAAAAATCCGTTGCGGGTAAAATCGCGACGCGGATCATCAGGGTTCGCATAGGTGATCCTGACGAAGCGGACACGCAAACTGACATCGGTAACCAGGTTATACAGGCGATAGCCGAGATATTCATTGCCGACATAACTTTCAAAATCATCCGGCAGGGTGAGTGGCCGATCAGTATCCGTCGCAACTCCCTTGCCGCAATGCGAGGTCAGGGCCAGTGTCGATTGACCTTCGAACGGGGTGCCAACGGTATCCTCTGCAGAAAAACGCACAAAAATCGTCGGTACCTGGCAGTGGGCCTGCATCGCGCGCCAGCCATCCCTGCGTCGGATACTGATGGGTATGGATTGTTGATTGCCATTGCCGTCCTGGTACTCGAACACGGTTGGTGTGTAGTCGCAATCGGGTGATTCCCAGGGCCGGCACAATTCCTCGAAATTAACCGGCATGGTCAACTGCAGAACGTCATAGGTATCGAACAACAAGGGTTCGGGTGTTTGCGCGGCTGCATTACCCGCGGCAAAAATCAAAACGCAGGCTATCAAGTATTGTCGAATCATTTCGGTTGGTGGCTTTATTTTCAGTAAGTGAGGTCTAGTTTACGGCCTGTGACTTATTAATGTAAGGTTGATAAAGTTAAAAATATCATTTCCAGAAAATGGGACCGGTGCTTGGGCGGTCGCACTGCCCCTGCCGGCAGTTAGGCGCTGTTCATTGCATCGCAGGAAAAGACATGATCCTGCTAAAGGTAGCATTGGTTTGCTGGCCAGGGGTTCTGTTAAGTATTTGGGGTAAACTGGATTTGCCACCGTTTAGCTCAGGCAGTTGGAGTCAATAGTAGTTATGGAGTTCATCACAGAAAGTTTAAGGGCCGATTGGCAGACCTTTCTCAGTTTCTCACCGCGGCTGATATACGCACTCGCCGTGCTAATCATCTTTTTCCTGGGCGCTGGCATTATCAGCAAACTGGTTGGACGTATCATGCTTCGCAGTAAGCGTATGCACGGCCAGGAACGTTATGTCCGGCGCCTGGTCATGTGGACCATCCGGCTGCTCGGGGTATTGTTTGCGCTGAGCGTCATGGGGCTCAAAGGCCTGGCCGCCAGCATGTTGGCCACCGGTGGTGTTGTCGCCATTGTGTTGGGTTTCGCCTTTCGTGAAATCGGTGAAAACCTGCTGGCCGGTATTTTCCTGAACTTCAGCCGTCCCTTTGAAGTGGGCGACCTGATCAAGTCGGGTGGCTTGACCGGCACCGTTCGCGCCATTGATGTGCGCTCTGTTCACATACGCACTTTCGATGCCTGTGATGTGTTTGTACCCAGTGCGCAGATATTCAGAGAGGAGCTTTACAATTACACTCGCGACGGGCTGCGCCGCCCCAGCTTTTGCATTGGAGTCGCCTACCACGATGAACCCGAAGTGGTCGTGTCACTTTTGCAGGATACGATCCGCCAGGTGGAGGACGTGCTGCCCGAGCCACAGGCGTTTGTTCTTATTAAGCAATTCGCCGATAGCTGGATCGTCTACGAGGTGTTCTTTTGGATCGATATCAACACCAGTCGCCGTGACCTGGTGGGTGTCACCAATGACGTCATGATTCAATGCTGGCGTGTTCTCCGCGATGCGGGTATGACCTTCAGCACCGATGTCACCAGTGCGCTTGAAGTTAAATCGGTTGCGCCGCTCATCGTGCAGAAGGCTGGCACCGATCAGTGAGGCTTGTTGGCCGGGGATCGCAGGATCACGCAAAGCATAATGGCTGAACAGGCTACCATCCAGAGGGTGTAGCGGAAGTCTGTGGCCGGGGCAACGATGAACAAAGGCGACACATAAAGCAGACCGCTAAAACCCATGCAGACCAAAAACCTTGAGCCAAACGTATTGTTTCGCCATAGCCGATATGACGCCAGACTCAGTGTCACGACCAAAATCACCAGGTATAACCAGGGTCTGTAAATGAGCGTATTGGTACTCAACGCCACCCATTCAAAGGCTGTACCGAGTGCTTTGCTGTCCTTGTTGAGCAGTTGCAAACCGAAATCATTTGCAATGATGCGGTCTTCGAAAGCCATGCGTACCTTGTTGGGGCCAAGCCCGAGTAAGCGTGCAAAAACCCGTGCGCGGTGCTTGAAGTAACTGACCGGGTAATCGAGCGGCAGGGACAGCCAGGCATTGAACTCTTCGCGGAGATGTTCCGGTTCAGGGAAAAAATTACCGATATCACCCAGCGTGCCATTGACCTCGGGATCGAATGCCGCTTCCATGCGGGCCAGTGTCGCGGCTTCGGGTTCGTCCTTGTCAAAGAGAATAGTGGTGGGTATCAGCACCTTTTGTTCAGCAATTGAAACAGCGGTCAGGTCCCAAACAGCAATGGTGGGCCACTTGGTATATTTTTCGACACCTATGGAACTCATCATTAGTCCGGCAAGCAGACCACTGAGCAACAGCATCGAAGCCAGCATGGCAGTGTTTGACCAGTGTCCCCGGCGGCCGCCGGAATTGAAATACGCGTCACACAATATGTAAAACAGCGGAATCGCGGCGAGCAGCGCTGTGCGTTTTGCGGCCAGGCCGTAGCACAGTGCCAGCAGCCCAACGATAAATACCCATCGGGCGCCGGTCCTTTTGAGCAGCAGCGTGCAGGCGACAGCCAGCAGGAAGGCGCACATGACACCGACGTCATTCCAGACGGTTGCCGAATGAATCCACAGCGGAGGGAGCAGCCCGAGGATGACAACAACAAGGGATCTGCCCCACAAGCTCTCGCGCACGCACACCGCGATGACGGCAATCGCGCACCAGTACATCATTTGATGGAATACCAGCATGCTGCCCGGGCCGAAAAGGTGATGACCCAGTTGCCAGGCATAAACCATGACGGGTGGATGATAGTTGCGAACCGGCAGGTCCCCGATTACCTGGCGGTACTGGAAAATGGAATCGAAAGACATCAGGCCCGGGAAAAAGAGATAGCTGGTAGCAACAGCAAGAGCAGTCGCCAGTATGACAAGCATGGCACGGTTGTGGGTTTCTGACATGTAACCCCTCCTTTTATTGATGTGCCCCGGCGAGCGCAAAATATACTCCGGTGCAGACCCATGATCAATTTTTGCAAATGGCCAATGCCATCACCACACCCCCTCGGCTTTGCGGGTAATCAAAGCGCAATGGTTTCAGTCAGTCTTGCACGGCGGTCGGCTGGCACTGGGGCGGGTAGTTGCTACCAGGACCGTGAGCAACAGGGACGTTGCGATCGAGCCCCCCATGGATGGGTTCATGGGCGTGTCCTGGTAGTAACTACCCGTCCCAGGGCTCCCGCCCATTCAAGATTAAGCCGGGAACTGTTGCGCAGGCTTGCCTAAGCCACTAGTAGAGTGGGACAGCAACGGAGCCGGTCCAGTTTTTGTGCGGTTCAATAACAGGCCGGGTTCGGGTAAAGTCGTCCTTGCACCCAAAAAATGAATCCCATCGGGGAGAAACTAGTGATGAAGGCTATTTTATTTTTGTTTGCACTGGCACTGGTGCCGGTAGTTGCCTGTGCTGACTTTTCCTGTCCGGACGGGACGCACATGGCTTGCCTGGATGAGGGTGACAGCGTTTGCCCCGCTACTGCAAGATGTGTCGATGCTGATGCCGCCTGCTTTGATGCGTCTGCTTGTGAATCGTCGCGGGGGTTCATTTGCGGATCTGAATTCGACGCCATTATGAGTGACTACGAAAAGGCAGTGAACCAATATAATCATCTCATTTCGGAAAATGTTGACTTGCGGAAAAGAAGCCTGGATCAGAAAAATTGCATATTGAATGCCTCTACCCTGACAGACGCAAGAAAGTGTGCCGGATAGCACCAAATTCACAATGAAAAACCTGTTCGCCCACATACCCGCCCACCTTCCCGATGAACTCTTCGAAACCCTGGTCAAGACGGACTCAGTTCATGTTCAGCGGATCGTCTCCAAAGGCCACACCACGGCGAAAAACGACTGGTACGACCAGCAGACAAACGAATTCGTGCTATTACTAAAAGGTGCCGCAAGGCTGGAGTTCAGCGATGGCCGCCTGGTTACATTGGGCCCGGGCGACTGGCTGCAGATTCCCGCCCGCAAAAAGCACAGGGTGGCATGGACGGATGAGGCTGTTGAAACCGTCTGGCTGGCCGTGCATTACGCTTAGTGAGGTGCCCAACACCGTGCGATCCACGTCTTATAAATACCCGCAAGTCAGGTGTCACAAAGCATCCTAAAATGAAGTTTGTAGAGCAAAGTTTTGAGGAATATACTTTGCTATCTACATGGGTGCATTTCAAATGCAATCTTTATTCATAGTCACCATTCAATAGGCGAAATTATATGCACACATGGACTGACCGCAATTCAATGCGACTCTCCTTAAAAACGGAGCAAGCCGCGCGGGGTATTGCTTTCAAGGTCCGCCTGCTATGCAGTTGCCTTGTATTACTCGTGATGAGTGGTTGCTCGTCATATGGCGTCATTCATAATCAGCCAGCCACTGACACCGACACAGGAAAACCCTATTCGGTGAAGACCTGGGCGCAGTCCGAGGAAGCCGCTGATTTTATTTTTATCCTGAGCTTTTCCGGAGGCGGAACACGAGCGGCGGCCATGGCTTATGGTGTGCTCGAGGAATTGCGCGACACACCGATCACCATCGATGGTCAACAAGGTCGGTTGCTCGACGAAGTAACACACATCAGCTCGGTATCCGGGGGTAGTTTCACCTCGGCCTATTACGGTCTTTACGGTGACAGAATTTTTGACGATTTCGAAAATAATTTCCTGAAAAAAAATGTTCAGGGTCATCTCACCAAGAGTCTTATTAACCCGTTCCACTGGATCGGCCGAAAAGGGCGTACCGAACGGTCCGCCGAGTACTACAACAAGATTCTGTTTCACGATGCGACCTTCGCCGACATGATGCAACCGGGCCGTCCGATGATCATCATCAATGCCTCGGATCTGGCCTACGGTGTCCGATGGTCATTTATCCAGGATTACTTCAACCTGTTGTGTTCAGATGTTCGTGAGTATCCGGTGGCCTGGGCCGTAACTGCTTCATCGGCAGTACCGGTGGTATTTAACCCCATAGTGCTGAAAAATTATCCAGGTTGCCCTGACCTCCACGCGTCACCCCAGGTGGTGGAGATGGCAAAACAAAGTGATGAACTGTCTGGGTTGTTGACCGGCCTGGAATCCTACAATGACAAGGCAGACCGCGAATTTATTCATTTCGTCGATGGCGGCATTACCGATAACATGGGTTTGCGTGCCATTTCCGATGTAGTGGCCGTATCGGGTGGACCTGCGCAGTTGATGAATAAGAATCATAGAAAAATCCCGAGCCATGTCGTGTTCGTGTCTGTCAATGCATCCACAGAGAAGCGGCCGGATATGAACAAGAGCGCCAAGCAACCATCCATGCTTGCTTCCATGAATGCAATGACCGATATCCAGTTACACCGCTATAACGCCGCTACCATTGACCAGGTCAGAAACAATCTTGAAAACTGGGCAACACAGTTGTCAACACCCGGGCACGAGGTGAAATCCTATTTCATTGAAGTAAGTTTCGAACAGGTTGCGGATCCGCAACTGAAGTATTTTTTGAACAAGGTTCCCACCTCGTTCAAGCTGACGGAGGAGCAGGTCGCCACCCTGATAAAGAGTGCAAGAGATCTGTTGCAGGCGGATCCGGAATACCAGCAACTCTTGACGGATCTCGCCAGGCGCTAGGGATGCGGTGTGATCCCTGTGGATTGTTTTTACTATGAATTGCGTTAACCAACCAACACAGGTCCCGGAGCTCGGAAGCAGATCCAGCTGCTGTTCAGATCCTCCCAACATGACCGGTGATAACCTTGAGTCATGGATTGTCAAACGCTGCGTTGGATATTTCGATCATGACTCCAAAAATAACCGGGCCGTTGGGTGAAATTGATTCTGCGGTGCCGGGGGTTCCGAATTCCCGCACTGGCGCGGTATGGCGTTTATCGCTGTATTTCGTTTTGTTGCAGGTCTCACTTGCTTTCCTTGCTCAGGGCAATTGTCTGTTTGCGCAGGAAACAGCTACAGACCGTGCCTCGTCCGGGACTGATAGCCCTCAATCCGGGGAGGTGGCTGATAACGCCGCGGACAATGAATTGAATGGCGCCATAGCTGATTCTGTTCGCTCGATGTTCCAGGAAAAAGAAACGCCGTATACGCATATTCGCTGGGGTACCAAGGTCTATGTGGATGCTCCAATTGGCAACGAACCGGCTGGTGCTGACTTAACACTGCGAAAAGCCGAGCTCAAGCTCAGCAGGAAATTCGGCAAAAACTTGCAGGCCAAGGTGAGTGCTAACTATAACCACGGTGTCTTGAAAGCCGGTGACAGTTACCTGGTTTATACCGGCTGGAAAGCAGCGATTCTGACGAGCGGAATTCAAGACCCGCCATTCAGCCTGGAAGCAGGTACGACCTCATCAGCCACGTCGTTCATGGAAAATGCTTTACCGGTTGCAGCCCTGTCTGAAAACAAGAACGCCGGGGTCGATTTCCTGAAGCGAACGTCCAGGCAAATTCTCAACGCCAGCTGGGTGTTCTACAATCCTCGCCAGAAGGGTGTATCGGAGAGGGGCCAGGCCCTGGTTGGAAGGTATGTCTACTCACCCATCAATTTTCACGAACATAAGAACATTCACCTGGGGGCGTCTCTTTCCTATCGATTCCTGAATAGTTCCGCCACCGTGCAATTTCAATCCCGGCCGGAAGTGGCTACCTCCGATGTATTTTATGTTGATACGGGTAGTATTGCGGATGGCAAGGCCGTGCTGCGCACAGGTCTGGAAGCCAGCCAGGTCAGCGGACGGTTTTCATGGCAATCCGAGGTGCTGGCTTCGCGCGTCACCCGTGACAATGCCGATACACTCGGCTTCTGGGGGGCGTATTTGCACCTGAGCCAGTTCCTCACCAACGACTCGCGCAACTACGACCCGGGTTCCGGTACTTTTATTAATGTCATTCCGAACTCACCCATCGGCAAGGGCGGCTGGGGGGCATTTGAACTCGCATTTCGCGCCAGCTACACCGATCTGACAGACAAGGACATCGTGGGTGGCAGTGAAGGCAATCTTTCGCTTGGCTTCAACTGGTACCTGAATGAAAAATTCCGCGTGATGGCCAACCTTGTCAAGGTGCTGGATGTTGATCGGCCGGGTAGTGAATATGATGGTCTGGATCCGCTGATTTTCGCTTTGCGGACACAGTGGCTAATCTATTGATCGGCCCGGCTTAATGTCATTGTGGGCCGTGCTGTAATTCTGCAGCACGGCCCAGAAATTTGGGAGCAATGAGCACCCTTAGTATTGGCAATCAATGCCGGGCAGGTGAGTCAGTCGTACGAAGTCCATCTCGAGGAACCCATCAAGCCCGTTGAATGATGCGTGGCCGGATTCGCAATCCGTCAGCGTGATGGTGATCGTACCCCAGGGTGTTTCCGGCGTTACCGGTTGGCCGAATACGCCTTCACTGACTTCGAACATATCCAGTTGATAAGGTTTGCCGAACTGGAGGTCCTCCGTCAGCAGGCCTGATATCAGCCATAGCCGCTCGCCGGTGGAGGTATGACCATAGTAAAAAGCCGAAAATCCGAATTCGTGCACGATGAAGTTAAAACCATGACCGGGATTATTGACGTCGTAAAAAGCGCCGTTCATACCGGCGTCCCGGGAAAGTATCGGGATTTGCACGTCGTAGGTGACGTCTTCGAACTGCAAGCCGACCCGGAGGTCATCGAAAAATGCCGGCAGGCCCGCCATTTGTTCAGCTCGCATGGCCAGCGCGGTGACCTTTCCGCCACCCGCGTTCAACAAGCCGAGAGGCATGTTGTCGATAACCGGATTGCTTAGCTCGCTTTCCGGGTCGATCCACAGGGTAACGATCTCTTCGCCATTGTTGCTGTACTCAATCCTCAGCACGACCAGCATTTCGTTGATGGCTGGCGTGCCGCCGCTGACATGGACATCGTAACCGGCATTACCGACAATAAAGTGACCCTCCTTCATGCCAAAGGTAACCTCGGGTTGTCCGCCACCGTCAAGCCGGTCAAGGATCAGTGTGAAAAGCATATGGCCCGTGGCAAGCGGGGGTTGTATCAGGAAACTGGCGTAAAACACGTCGCCGTCTGCGCTGAATAAAAAGTGCTCGCTGCTCGTTGCCCTGGTGGCTACCCGGACGCCATTGTCGTCCGACGAGTAGTCGTAAACCGCCTTGTCTGTGCCTGCTTCGAGATCCGCCTCGGTGCGGTTAACGTAGAAGTGGCTTTCGGTATCGAGGAACCAGTCACCCATCAGGCCGAGAGCTGGTCCTGCAGGGCTTGCCGAAATCAGTGCATTGTCGGGATAGTCCTCAAACATTTCGAGAATGATTGGATCAGCCTGCGCGGTGCTGCTACCTACCAGCAGCCAGAGACAAGCGAGTCCGGTAGTCAATTTGGCGTACATGGTCTTTCTCCAACTAAATTACTTCGTCATTGCGCGGAGGAAAAATCCGGGGAGGGCGTTGCCGCCCTCCCCGGCGAAAGGAACTCACTCATGGTTGAAGAGAGGTTCCAGTTCGTCAAGCGGATAGCCGGTGACGACCCAGGCTTCAATACCGCCCTCCGGGTTGGTGCCCCAGCCGACGATGCGGTCGCCAGCGGCCGAAACCCCGGTGGCTTCGTTCAGAATCCACTCAGAGCCCATGCCAGACGCTTCTCCAACGCCGGTCTTGGTGAGGATGTACTCGAGGTCGAACATATAGCCAATCACGTCTTCCTCGGCCACGTCCTCGTCCTCGATTACGGGATTA
>Ga0210074_1000738_pt1 | contig 10934 bp, 7 predicted proteins | sample China_Galinas_Co_FD_184860 | JGI IMG/M metagenome (GOLD analysis project Ga0210074, IMG submission 184860) | Wetland microbial communities from San Francisco Bay, California, USA, that impact long-term carbon sequestration -... | ecosystem: Environmental > Aquatic > Marine > Wetlands ... | reverse complement strand
GTCGCCGTTCCAGTGCGCCACCAGATCCAGGACCGTGGCCCGCCGGCGCTGGTGTTCGACACGGGGCACGATGGCCGCAAGGCGCGCGTCGCTGGATTCCGGCCCCTGAAAGGGCGTTTCGGACGGCGCCAGGCAAAGCACTTCCCCCGCCTGCAGGTCGCAGCGCGTCACGCCATCCCGGACGGCCAGGGTGAGGGTGCGATCGGTCAGCAGGTCTGTATAGCATATCGGCGACGGCCCGCCGGCGTTTAATGGCCAGCTGGCCGTGGCCGGGGTCTGGTCGTCCAGGTTGGCGACCACGAACAGATGCTGGTCGGTGGGCCCATGGTGGCGCAGTAGGACGGCGACATTTCCCCCATCGGCCTGAATCAGTTGCAAGCGGGTCCGGTCATGAAAACAGGGATGTTGTTTGAGCAGGTCGGTCATCCGACGAATAGCCGCCACCTGGTTGGGTTCGGCCCCCCAGTTTAAGGACGGCGATTCGTGAACGTTGATTTTTTCGGTGGCCAGCCATTCGACCCCGTTGGCGAAGCCAAACGCGCCCTGGGGTGCGCAAAGCGCGCAAAGCGCCGTCCGCATGCAGGCCCATTGGCGGGATCGTGCCGCCAGGCGGAGATTGTCGTGGGTTTCGGCATAATTGACGGTCAGTCCATCGCTCGTTGATATGTCTATCGCTTGCGGCAGGTAGGTTTCAATCTGGCTCCGATCATAGTTTTGAAACAGCTCGGAATAGGCCCAGTTGAAATTGGCCCGATTCAAAAGGTCGCGCGTGACGGCGATTTTGCCTCCCAGCCCTTCCAGGAAAAAGATGGTATCGGGAAACTGCTGGCGCACTTTGGCCACCATGTAGCGCCAGGCCGGGAGCGGAATCATATAGCCGGCATCACAGCGAAACCCATCCACACCGCGACGGCACCAGGTAAGAAACATATCGGCCATGAAATGCCACAAGGCACGGTGCGAATAGTCCAGCCGCGTCAGATCTTCCCATTGGACGCCCCAGGCGCCGGGCACCTCGATGCGCCCCCGATCATCCCGGGCCAGCCACTCCGGGTGCAATCCGTGCATGCGGGCGGCCCAGCCGGTGTGATTAATGGCGATGTCCATAAAAATCCGGGCCCCACGGGCATGGATGGCATCCACCAGTTCGCCGAATTGCTCCAGAGGGGTGGCGGCCGGATCGAATCGGGCCAGGGCGGGATCCACGTCCAGAAAGCTCAAGGCGGCGTATGGGCTGCCAAAGCGTCCCATGCGGGCGTAGGTGGTGGGTGTGGGATGAATCGGCAGCAGCTGAATAATGGTGCACCCCAACTCCCCGATGATAAAATCGAGATGTTCAATCAGATCGCGAAAGGTGCCAGAGGGGGGAATGACCGTAAACTGCCGGCGGTCCAGCTCAGCAATGGCGTCGCCGGTCCACTGCGGACCGAGGCGACCGTCCTTGTTCGGCCCGAACTGCCGTACGAAGGCGTTATAGATAATATTGGCACCACAGCTGGTGGCCGGCTCCACATTGATGACGGTATTCTCACCGCCGGGCCACAGAGGCGTCTGGCTACCGGCTTCCAGAAAATAACATTTGGCTTCAAAGTGCCCCACCTGCTGCAGGGGCAAAACAATGCGGAAGGTAGTAGCGTCCACCGCTGTCACAGGCCGATCGTACCAACCCCGGTCTAGCGGGGTTTCATCCTGTTCCGCCTGGCGTACGATCTCCTCTCGCGTCGTTTCCACGTGACCGACATTCGACCGCAGCCAGGCTTGCCCTTTCAGCGGCCGGGACAGTTTCAGGGTAAAGGTCACCGTATCCCCCCGGCTCAATAAAAGCCGCTGGTCGGGGGACGGGTCCTGTTGGAGGGTGATATTCATCGGTCACCCATCCAGGAAGACGTGAAAAGAAACGCGGTTGAGTGTTGCGGATCTGGCATGCTAACCTTCCAGTCCAAAGATGTTCAGCATCAGGCTGCCTAATCGTTCGCGCAGAATGCCATAAGAATAGTGGCGGGCCGCAATCTGGTAGTTGTGGGTTACCATCTGCTCCCGCCGGGTCGGCGAATTCAGGATTTCCCGCACCGCTTCCACATTGCGACCGGTGAGATAGCCGTCCATGACGACCAGGTCGAAACCCTGGGGCTCGATGTCTTTGACAAATATCGCATAGCGGTTGATCAGCAGAGGCTTTTTAAAATAGATCGCCTCCAGGAAAGCATTGCCAAACCCCTCATATAAACTGGGATAGGTAATAAAATCCGCATGGGGGTAAATATCCCAGAGGGAAAGGTGCCGGAAAACGTCATGCACCGGCTCACCCGGTGATATTTCCGGGGATTCCATAAAGCGGAGATCCACCCCCATTTTGTGGGCGTCTTCTTTCAACCATTCGACATAGTCAAAGCCTTCATCACCGGCGGCATGGGAAATGACGAGCTTGCAACGCGGATCATCCAGCTCTTTGACCAGTTCGATGGCGTGTTCAATGCCCTTGCGTTGAACCACGCGGGTAGGTTGTAGAATCATGATATCGTCGCAGCCCAAACCGAGATCGTCGCGCAGGGCGCTGGTGCACGACACATGTGAATTCGGCGGGTGCGCGAAATCAAGCACGTTGGGAATAATGATCGAGGACAACCCCTTGCGGTGGGCCAGTTCTTCCTGGGCCGTGGAATTGATTACCACATGCTCGATATTGTTCAGCCGGGGCGGGAACGCCATGCGCAGGTAGTCGCCGACGGCATTGACAGAGAAGCGCACGCGTTCCCAATAAAAATCATGGTGATGGGCGATGGTGGGGATCAAGGTTTCGGCGATCACCTCGGACAGGGCCAGTCCGAGCGGGATGTGCATGGGGATCGTCAGCGCATTTTGAACGATCAGCATATCCAGGTCGAAACGCCGGATAAAGTCGCGCAGGCGGCCGCGCAGAAAATGGCGCAATTCATGGATCGCATCCGTGACGGCCGGGGGGCGGGCTTTGTGTCCGAAAACCGCCTGCAGGATTTCCTGGTTGCGATCGGTCTGAAAATGCGCTTCGGGGACCAGTTCACTGACCTCCGCCGGTTTGTCCAGCTCCCCCGCAAACCAATAGCTGCGGTGCCCGGCCTCGCTGAGCACCTCTGCCCACTTGGCGGCCTCAAGGGAAACGCCATCCGTTCCCGCAAAGCGTGTGGCGATGAAACCGATCTTTTTATGATTCGTTCGAGTTGTGGATGACATGGTCATTACCCCGTCGAGCGCATTCAAGACGTCCCAAAACAAACACCGCGGCCAGCCTGGCCGGTTTCCGCCCAACGGACAGGGGAATCAGAGCAAGCGCCAAGTCGATTCGATTCGCAGGGATGGCTGGGGAATACTAGGTCTGCTATCTAAAGTTGCAAGTCCTGGTCGACAAAGGTGTCGGTTTTTACGACAGCCTGTCGCGCCTTATTGTTGGTGATGGTGACATCACCGATGATCGTAACACCGCCTTCGAAAAGGATATCGCCTTTCAACCGGAGATGGGTACATTGCGCCAGTCCGGGAACACCCTGGGGGAAACGGGCGTCGAACATATCGATTTTACGATAGAAACGGGGATCCAGTTCGATCCGCGGTCCGGGTGGTGTCATGGCCGGGTTGGGTTCCAGAACCAGATTCGCGTTCAGGCGAAACGCATCCGAGCGGACGACCAGCAGGTCATCGCAGGTTTTTACCGGGAAAAAGCGGGTCCGTGGCACCTGGACCGCCCGGGCGCCTTCAAAAAGGGCGATGGCGGCGCCCATGGCGGACTCCACCTGGTAAACGGCCGGACTGCCGGCATCGCGCGGATCGAGGGTCTTGGGGTTCAGAATCAGCGGCAAGCGCAGGGTCTTTTCGCGTGCGATAAGCGTCTTCAGGGCGGCCAGGTTCACCCACAGGTTATTGGTGTTGAAGAAACAATAGATGTCAATGTCGCGTCCCTGGCTCGCTTCAGGAAACTGGGCGGACTCCCGCAGGAGCAGTCCGCCGTTTGCATTCACGGCCAGATGCCCCCCTTTGGCGTCGGCGGGCGTGCGCCGGGCCACTTCCATCAAAAAGGGCAGATCGTTCTGGGCAAAGTATCCGAGGATCCGCTCATCCATGGTGGCACCGAGATTATCCGAGTTGCAGAGCAGGGCGTATTGTATCCCCTTGTCCAGCAGGCGATCAAGGATGCCGGCCGTGGTCATTGCCGTATAGATATCGCCATGCCCGGGCGGATTCCATTCCAGATCCGGATTCGCCGGCCAGGATGCCGGCGCCAGGGTGTCCTGCAGGATTTTTGGAAATCGATTCTGGATGAACATGAGCGGCGGGTCGGCTGGCCTGATCGCCTCCAGGGCCGCTTCGGTCGCCGCCTGGGTGCTGAAACTGTTCATAAAGACCTGCTTGTGGCGCAAGCGTTCTGACTGCCCGATAATAACTTCAAGAAATGATTGTTGATCCTTGACGGTGAGCAGAGATTTGGGTCCGGTCAGGCCCATGCTGGTGCCCAGGCCGCCGTTGAGGGTGATCCGGACGGCGTGTGCGAAGGCGGCCCGTCCGGTGTCAGCATACGCCGCCAGCGTTTCCGCCGTGACCATCTCATCTTCGCGTGGGGCGCGGATGGCGTCGTCCGGTATGATGCCAGTGGCGCCTTCAACCAACTGCCGATAGTAAGCGCCGAAGGTGTCGATCACCATGGGGTCGAGTCCGGCGGTCGCCATTTTGGCTTCAAAGCGGTCGAGATGGTCTTTGCGGTGCTGGTCCATTGCCGTCATCCTGTTATGCCAATCCTTATTTTTTCAGAACGTTACCGTGTTTAGAGGGGTGTTTTACACAGGTTCGATCCACCCCATGGGGTCGTCGTCGGTACCGTATTGGATTTCCGTGATGGCCTGGTAGAGTTTTTGCGACAGGGGCCCAACATCGCCGCCGCCCACCGCGAAGATCCGGCCATCGTAGTTCAGCTCCCCGACCGGTGATATAACGGCGGCAGTTCCCGACCCGAAAATTTCCTTCAACTGGCCGTTCTCGTGGGCGTTTACCACCTCATCGATGCTGATCAGGCGTTCAGAGACCGTGAGACCCCATTTGCGGCCCAGCGCCAGCACCGAATCTCGGGTAATACCGGGCAGAATGCTGCCATTTAGGGCGGGGGTGATCAATTCGTCGCCGATCACGAAGAAGATGTTCATGGAGCCCACTTCTTCCACGTATTTCAATTCGACCCCATCCAGCCAGAGCACCTGGGTGTAGCCGGCCTGGTGGGCTTTGTCGCCTGCCAGCAGGCTGGCGGCGTAATTGCCCAGCGTTTTGGCTTCGCCCACCCCACCCCGCACGGCGCGGACATGCTCCCGGGTGACCTGGATTTTCACCGGGTTGAAACCTTCCGGGTAATAGGCCCCCACCGGTGATAGAATAATGAAAAACCGATAGGTGTGGGAGGCCCGCACGCCCAGGAAGGGATCCATGGCGACAATGGTTGGCCGAATGTAGAGCGAGGTCTCGGGTGCGTTCGGAACCCAGTCTTTTTCCAGTTGCAGTAGTTTTTTCAAGGCTTCCAGCAGGAAGCCTTTGTCAAATTCAGGGATACACAGCAAGCGACAGGAGTTGTTCAAGCGTTTGAAGTTTTCCTGGGGGCGAAACAGCTGAATATTCCCATTGGCGGTCCGGTAGGCTTTAAGCCCCTCGAAAACCCCCTGTCCGTAATGGAGAACCATTGTGGAGGGATCCATTGCGATCGGGCCATAGGGCTCGATCCGGGGATCGTGCCAGCCCTGATCCGGATCATAATCCATATTGAACATGTGATCCGTAAAAAGCGTGCCGAATCCCAGACGGTCGGCGTCTGGCTTGGCTTTTAAAGATTCGGCTTTGCTGATGGTGATATCCATAACGGCCTCCTTAAATCGTTTCGACAGTAGAGCCGGCTGACGATTGAACGCCATCCGGTGCGGTTTGGTGGAAGGTCAGGGCAAGCTGTCCGGTGCGGTCGTCATGGCGACGAATCGTGGGTGGACCGCAAAGCTCTTCGACAATGCATTCGGCTTCGGCGGCCCATGTATCGGAAAACAGGCGGCCGCCGATGATGGTGTTTTCATCGGCCAGCACGATGTGGGCATGCAAAAACGGGCGATTACCGCCGGTGGAGAGCACCCCCCGGCAGGCAACGATCTCCATGGGGCGTTGTTCCGTGCGGGTGACGTAAACCTGCTGGCGCGGGTCGAAGGTGCCGACGGTCGCTTGGGTGACACGGCCGGTGATCGTCACGGCCGCCGTAGCGACCTGCTCCGCTACCCCCAGCGCGGTCACGGCCTGGATCAGGTCCTCATCGCCGGTTAGGCGACCCAGGAAGCACCTTCCCGACTGGTAGTTGTGCCACACCCTCATATTCCCAAATTCCAAAGAATACTAATCGCTTATTTCATCCCAAAAAGAAATTTCATAACATGTTGGGGGCTTAAATCAAGCATTAAGTTGTGCCGGGTACGCGCATATGCCTTTAAACAGCGGGTACAATTACAGGGCGCCGGTTTGACTTCCCCCGGCAACTCCGCTATTGAGGGTGTGCTTTGCGACCCTTGGAGAATGAATACTATAAATTAAAACAAGCACAACCACGATGTGGTGGAGGTTAATTAGAGATTATGACGGATCAGGACAACGCAGCCCAAATCACCCCCATGCGGGTGGGCCTCAAGAATCGCTTTAAATTCAAATGCCATCCCGGCGTGCCCTGCTTTACCCAATGCTGCCGGGGAATCAATATCATTCTGACACCCTACGACGTTATCCTGCTGAAAAACAGACTGGAGCTGTCGTCCGAAGAGTTTTTGGCGATTTATACCGAACCCCACATCATGGAAAAAACGGATTTACCGGTGGTTACCCTGAAACTACTGGACGACGAGAAGCAGTCCTGTCCCTTCGTGCGGGACGACGGCTGTATCATTTACCAGGATCGCCCCACGACCTGCCGCTACTATCCGCTGGGGGTGGCCTCGCTGACCCACAAGGAGGGGGCGGATGATGAGGGGTTTTATTTCTTCGTGGATGAGGCCCACTGCCGTGGGTTCGAAGAAGATCAGGAATGGACCGTGGAGGAGTGGCGCAAGGACCAGGGGGTGGACTGCCATGATGCGATCAACGCCGAGTGGACTGACCTGGTGGTGCGCAAGCGCTCATTTCCGCAGAACATTAAGCTGACGGAACAGACGAAACAGATGTTCTTTTTGGCCAGCTACAACATCGATAAGTTCCGGGAGTTTGTTTTCAGCAGTTCGTTTCTGGAGCGCTATGACATCGATGCGGCGACCCAGGCGAAAATTAAGAACGATGAAATCGAATTGCTTAATTTCGGAATGCGCTGGCTCAAATTTATCCTTTATAAGATTGGTGATTTTAAATTGAAATCGGAGGACCCGCCGAGCTAACGTCGGATGTTCCCCCGTCGATTTGAACGCGCCGCAGCCGGTTGACCGCTGCGGCGCGGTTTTGTTTGGCGTGGACCGTTACACCCAGTCGAAAGTGCGCTCCACGGCCTTCTTCCAACGCCGGTAAGCCATTTCGCGCTGTTCGGCCGCCATGCCGGGCTGCCAGGTCTGATCCACGGACCAGTTCTTGCGCAGATCGTCCTGGCTGGTCCAGTAGCCCACAGCCAGGCCGGCCGCATAGGCCGCGCCCAGGGCCGTGGTTTCCGTTATTGTGGGACGGATGACGGGAACATCGAGAATATCAGACTGGAACTGCATCAATAGGTTGTTGCCCACCATGCCGCCGTCCACTTTGAGGCGCGTCAAATCGACCCCTGAATCCTTGTTCATGGCCTCCACGATGTCGCGGGTCTGGAAGGCGCTGGCTTCCAGAACGGCGCGGGCCAGGTGCCCCTTGTTGACAAAGCGTGTCAGGCCCACGATGGCCCCACGGGCATCCGAGCGCCAGTAGGGGGCGAAAAGCCCTGAAAAGGCCGGCACGATATACGCCCCGCCGTTGTCTTCCACCGACAGGGCCAGTTGTTCGATCTCCGGGGCCTGATCGATCAGGTTCAGGTTGTCGCGAAACCACTGCACCAGGGCGCCGGCAATGGCTATCGATCCCTCCAGACAATAAACGGGTTTTTCGCCGCTGACCTGATAGGCCAGTGTCGTCAGCAAGCCATGCTGAGATGCCACCGGCGCATGGCCGGTGTTTAGCAGCAGGAAGCATCCGGTGCCGTAGGTGTTCTTGGCCTCCCCGACGCTGAAGCAGGTCTGGCCTACCAGCGCGGCCTGCTGGTCCCCCAGGGCGCCGCAGACCGGTACGGTGGCTTTCAAAGGGCCGCTCTGCAGCGTATGCCCCCAGGTGTCACGGTCAACGGACGGTACGATGCGCGGCAGCATTTGCGGGGGAACCCCCAGTATCTGCAAAATGTCGGTTTCCCAGGCTAGTGTTTTCAGGTTCATCATCAGGGTGCGGCTGGCGTTGGTGACGTCGGTGACGTGTGCGCCGCGGTTCGGGCCGCCGGTCAGCCACCAGATCATCCAGGTCTCGATGGTGCCGAAAAGGGCGTCGCCATTTTCAGCCGCGGTTCGGGCCGCCGGCACGTTGTCAAGGATCCATTTAATTTTAGGCCCTGAAAAATAAGTGGCGATGGGCAGCCCGGTCTGTTCCCGGAACCGATCCTGTCCCCCCTGCGCCATGAGGTCGTTGCAGATCTTATCGGTGCGTGTGCATTGCCACACGATGGCGTTGTAAAAAGGACGTCCGGTGTGTTTGTCCCAGACAACGGCGGTTTCACGCTGGTTGGTGATCCCGATGGCGGCCAGTTCGCTGCTTTTGATGCCACTTTTTCCGAGCGCCCCCCGTATGACCGCCTGGGTGTTTTGCCAGATTTCCATTGGGTCGTGCTCGACCCAGCCGGGCTTGGGAAAGATCTGTTCATGTTCTTTCTGATCCAGGCCGACGATGCGTCCCTGTCGATCAAAGATGATAAAGCGGTTGCTCGTGGTCCCCAGGTCAACCGCGCCGATATAGTTGGCCATGGCGGCACTCCTTTCTCCGGAAGTTCAACATATCTAACAATACGATGTAGCTATGGACGTATCAGCGTTTAAATAAGGGTCTTCATTGGCGCATATCACCGTTAAAAAAGCAAGCCTCCGCGCCTGTAGGTGCCGCCGGCAGAATCATCGCTCCCACCCCTTAAAGGCCATCGTCGCTTGCAAGTCCCAGGACGTCCGGCGGCAGTCCCAGGGCCTGTCCCAGAAGCTGGGGATAAAGCCGCGCCGGAAGAGGGGTATTGTCTTTCACAGGATGGGCCGAGCGCACCATTTCAAACTGTATCTGGCAATAGGTGCAGGCCGTGGCCAAAACTTGGGCCCCGGCCGCCCGGGCATCTTCCAGCTTGCGGGCCATCAGTTTCAGGGACAGCGTCGGGTTTTTGTCCCACACCGGATGGCCGCAGCATTCCAGCCGCAGGGGCCAATCCACCGGGGTTGCCCCGATCGCGGTAATAAGATTTTCGAAAATCGTGGGGGCCAAGGGGTTGTCCAATTGCACCACGTGACCCGGGCGGAGGGCGTGGCAGCCGTAATGGGCCGCAACAGAAACCCCCTCCAGGGGATGGACTACCCGGGTCCGGATGGCATCGATGCCGATATCCTCGGCCAGAACGGAAAGAAGGTGGCGCACGGGAATGTGTTCGTGCCAGTGGAGCCCCTCGGTATCCAGTTGAGCGTTGACAAAACGGCGCAGCTCGGCATTTTCGCTCAGCCAGTAGGCAGCCTGCTTGAGATTTCCAAAACAGCATTGGCAGGGTGTCAGCAGCGCCAAGCCCTGCCGGTCGGCAATTGCTAGGTTGCGGGCGGCCGCCAAAACCGAAGCCGCTAAATTTTGATGGCGTACCGGATAGCCACAGCAGTTCAGTTCGGTGTCGTCCAGGCGTATAGCAAACGCGTTCAGCACGGCCCGTGTGGCCGTATCGTATTGGGGCAGGAAGGGGGTGATCTTGCAGCCCGGGAAATAGAGGTAGGTCGTTGGCGCCATGTTATGTTCCGTGGACCGGCCCTTTCGCTTTTTTATATGTCGATGGCGGTTACCTGGGCCGGAGATCTCCCCCGCCGACAGGCTTCATTGCGCAGCTCATAGAGCACGTCGGCCACTTTGACATTCTGGGGACAGTGTTCCTGGCATTGGTAACACGTTACGCAATCCCACAGCATGCGGCAACCCAGGGCCTGTTCAATCAGTTGCAGGCGCATCAGGTTCATGATCTGCTGGGGGGTCAGGTCGAGATCCCGTTGCGGGTCGTCACTGGCCGCCACCACGGGGCAGACGCTGGTGCAGGTGGTGCACTGGACACAGCTCCAGAAGGTTTCGGGCCGGTTCGTCAAACCCAACGACGCCGGTGGGCCGCCGGCAGAGAGCGGTTGGGGTATACTGGCCGCCGCCTCTTTCAGGCTGGCGGTCCGTTCGAAAGATGGCCGAAACCCTTTGCGGACCAGGTCCTGGCGGGACGCCTGCCAGAGGTCCTGCAAATCGATTCCGGAAGGGCACCATTGGGTGCATCGACCGCACAAGGTGCAGATAAAACTGCCTTCCATCAGTATGACCATCTCCGCCGCCGCTCCGGTGGACACCTGTCGTTTCACCGCCTTGAGTTTTTCGGAAGGCAGGATCGTAGTATTCGGTATCACCCGGTAAATGGGTGCCACGGAACAGTGCTCGTTGCATGCCCCGCAATGAGTGCAGGCATCCAAACCCAAAGCCCGTCGGGTGGCGCGCAGGGCGGGTGGCCGAGTAGCAACAGGCCCTGCGGTCCGGGCCAGCAGGTTGACCGGTGTGGCCAGCAGATGAAAAAATTTGCTGAACGGCAGGCAGGCTAACGCCAGGCAGCTGGCCAGATAATGAATGGCCCACAGCCAGATATCGATGCGCAGGGTGTCCATCAGCCCCGCGGCGGGTTTCAACAAACGGGAAACCGG
>Ga0210074_1000737_pt1 | contig 10944 bp, 9 predicted proteins | sample China_Galinas_Co_FD_184860 | JGI IMG/M metagenome (GOLD analysis project Ga0210074, IMG submission 184860) | Wetland microbial communities from San Francisco Bay, California, USA, that impact long-term carbon sequestration -... | ecosystem: Environmental > Aquatic > Marine > Wetlands ... | reverse complement strand
ACCGCCCTCCTCCATCGGCAAGTACGGAGGCGATATCGACAACTGGATGTGGCCCCGCCACACCGGCGACTTCTCGTTCTACCGAGCGTGGGTGGGCCCCGACGGCCAGCCCGCCGATCCTTCACCGGACAACGTCCCGTTCCAGCCGCAGCACTGGCTGCGGATCGGGACCGAAGGGGTCGACACGGGAGATTTCGTGATGGTGGTCGGCTTCCCTGGCCGGACCAACCGCTACCGCCTGGCGTCGGAAGTTGCGGACGCGATCGAGTGGACCTACCCGCAGCGGGTCGCCAGCCGCCAACAGAGCCTCGACATCATCGCGGCCGAGACCGCCGGCCGGCCCGACGCGGCCATCGCCTATGCCGCCACGGAGTCCTATCTCAACAACAGCCTCAAAAACGGCCAGGGCATGCTGGCGGGGTTTGCGCACTCGGACTCGGTCACTGACAAACAGGCACTCGAGGCCGAGTTCGCGGAATGGATCGCCGCCGATGCCGAACGCCAGGCCGCCTGGGGCGGTGCTCTCGATGAAGTCGAGGCCATCCTCGAGGAGCAACGGGCCCACCGCGCTCGGGACCAGGATCTCTTGTTATTCAATTACAACCAACTGGTTTCGGCCTCATGGACGGCCTACCGCCTCGCCCGCGAACGCGAAAAACCCGATGCCGACCGCAAGCCCGGCTACCAGGACCGCGACACGGACCGGATCGCAGCCCGGATCAAGCGTTCGGCGCGAAGCTTCGACGCCCAGGTCGACATGGCCCTGATGCAGAACACGCTCGATCACTACGCGTCTCTGCCGGAGTCGGAAAGGTTGCTGGTTCTGGACGAGTGGTTCGGTCTCGGCGACGACGTGGCCGCCTCGGAGGCCATAGCCTCCACCCTGCACCGCATGTACATGGCCACCAACCTCACCGACCCCGAGGCGCGATTGGCTCTGCTCGATGCGGACCGCGCCACGTTGGAAGCCAGCGAGGACCCCTTCGTGGAGTTGGCGGTCGCGATGTACGACACCAACCTCGCGCTCGAAGCCGAGGAGGAGATGCTCGACGGGCAGCTCCTCGAAGCGCGGCCGCGGTTCATGGAGGCGCTGCTGGCGTTCCAGGCCGACCGGGGCGTCGAGATCTACCCGGACGCCAACGGCACCATGAGGGTGACCTTCGGCAATGTCCAGGGATATGTGCCGCAGGACGCGGTGATTTATCTTCCCTTCACCACCGCCGAGGGCGTCGCGGCCAAAGCGACCGGCAAGGAGCCCTTCGACGCCCCGGTGGCCCTGCTCGAGGCCGTGGCCGAGCGCGATTTCGGGCCTTATGCTTCCCAGAGCGTCGGTTCGCTGCCGGTGAACTTCCTCTCCGACGTCGACACCACCGGAGGGAATTCCGGATCGGCCACCATCGACGCCCAGGGACGTCTGGTCGGGCTGCTCTTCGACGGCAACTGGGAGAGCATGATCGCGGACTGGGATTTTCTTCCCGAGGTGACGCGGTCCATCCACGTCGACATTCGCTACGTCCTGTGGGTGATGGACCGTATCGATCACGCCTGGTATCTGTTGGAGGAGATGGGGGTCAAACCCGCGTTTCGTCCCGCGGAGGACGGCACCGACTAGTTTCGAAGAGATGACCTACAACTTCGACCCCGATCGTTGGTACGGGTCCCATCGCGCCGCCCTCGAGGGACGGCGCGAGCGGGGTGAACTCGAGGAGAGGGAGTACGCCGCAGAGCTTCAGGACCTTGACCGTCGCTACGAGGAAATGCTCGACCGTCTCGACGGGACCTACGAGATCCCTGCAAATCACGGCGAATCGTAATGTGCGGCGGAGGTGCCGTCCTCTGCATTGTTTGATGCCTCACAACGATCGTCGGTCCACCGTACGGGGCAAACAGTGCATAGGGGGGCACCTTTCGGCAAACGCGCGTTGATACGAGCCGCATGCGGCGGAGGTGCCAGAGACGTTCAAAATTCTCACGTTAGGACGTTTGAACGTTGCGACGTTGGATACATCGTCGCGTTGGTGCCATATTGCGCGTATGGTGAGCGGGTGAGCCGCGAAACCCGCCTGGGCCTGTTGTACGCTGCCAGCGCCTTCCTGTTCTGGGGCCTGACACCGATCTACTGGAAGCTGTTGCTGCAGGTCCCACCAGCCGAGATCCTCGCCCACCGCATCGTGTGGGGGCTGGTCGTGGTCGCCGGATGGATGGGCGTTCGCGGGCGCTGGCCCGAACTCGCGGCTGGAGTCAGGCAACCGCGGACGGTGGCGGCACTGGCTGCGTCAACGGTCTTCATCGCCGTCAACTGGGGCCTCTTCGTGTGGGCCGTCAACAACGACCGGGTGCTCGCCACGTCGCTGGGTTATTACATCAACCCGCTGGTCAACGTCGTGCTCGGCATGGTAGTGCTCGGCGAACGCCTCAACCGGCGCCAGTGGTTCGCGGTGTCGTTGGCCGCCGTCGCCGTCACCATCTTGACGATCGCCCAGGGGCGCCTGCCGTGGATCTCACTGGTGCTGGCGGTCTCGTTCGCCCTCTACGGTCTCCTCCGTAAGACGGTTCAGGTCGATGCAGTGGTCGGTCTGGCCTTCGAAACCATGGCTCTGGCGCCCATCGCCGCAGCCTTTCTGCTGTATCAGAAAGACCGGGGAGTGGCGGCCTTCGGAATCCAGGGTGGGAGAACCGACGTGTTGCTGGTGGCTGCTGGCGCGGTCACCGTGGTGCCGTTGATCCTCTTCACTCTCGGCGTGCGCCGGCTCCCCCTCTCGACAGCGGGTCTGATGCAGTACATCGCGCCGACCTGCACCTTCGTGCTGGCGGTGTTTCTCTACAACGAGACATTCAACGCCGCCCACGCCATCAGTTTCGCCCTCATCTGGACCGCGCTGGCCATCTACACCTTCGACCTCCGCCAGCGCTTTCGGACCCAGGCTCCAACCATGCACGCATCTCCCACGGACTGAGGCGAAGGCGGCTGCTCTCAACCCCGGGGACTTTACGATCCTGTCTCAGGACATATATTGGGGGAAGGCGACCGACTTCGACTCGACAAGGAGGCCCTCATGCGATCCACCGTCGAAATGAGCGAAATCGTCTGTCCGAGGTGCGGTGAGGAGTTCGCCGACTGGCGCGCCGTGTCGCTCCCGCCGAGTCACTCAACGACCTGCCCCAGCTGCGGGTATGACATCTCGTCCGACCCGTTGGCCTACGAAGAGGGAGTCTGGAGTTTCGAACTCCCCGAAGACGAAGGCGCTGAGGTGTGAAGCCTGGAACCTGGATTTCCAGACGCCGCTATTGCCAGCTGACGCGGTATCTGCAGACCTCCGAACCGCGGGCACGACATTCCTCTTCGAACACTCGCGGGTTGACTGCGCCGCACATTTCCAGGGCCTTCTTGTACCAGCCCACGACCGTCAGGCAGTCGGGCTTGGAGAAGGTCTCGGCATCGTAAGTGGTGAGCACGCCTTCCTTGTCGCCGGTCTTTTCGTATTCACGCCGGCCCACCTGGTAGTACATGCGGTAGATTTGCGGCGCCTTGGCGAGGAAGGCGTGCGGGTCGCCGGGAGCCAGAAAGGCCGCGTGCACCGTCCCGAGGTTCTTTTCGGCCGAGGCCTCGCCGAGCCGCTCGAAGTACGCGAGGCTGCCCCGCCCCAGGACCTGAACGATGGCGTCATCCAGCCTCTTGCCGATCTCGAACGGCAGCCACGCCACCGGCACCACGTTGTGAAGGACCTTCTGATCCTCCGGGCTCAGACTCTCGATCACCTTCGCCATCGCGTCGTCGCCGCCCTGTTCGCGAACGAAGTCCAACCTCGACCTGAGAACGGAACCTTTGACCTTCTGCTCGTTCATATTTCCATAGTACACGCCTTCCAGCGCGCCGTTCGGTCTCCACAGATCCTCGACACGAATAACGAAAATGAGTTACTATTTGGACCGATTCTCAATCTCTGACAATAGTGCTGCACTGTATCGAGGGGTCCGGAGCGTGACGATCACCCGAAGACGACGCAAGCAGGGCGGAGGCGTTACCGCTCTCCTGGTGTTCGCGGTGACGGTTCACGCGATGGCCCCGGCAATCGCCCAGAGCCCCACTCCGTCGAGGATCGCCTCGCCCGCCCCGTCCCCCACTCCGACTCCACCGCCACCCGGCGCGATCGCCATCGAGGTGGTCTTGACAGGCGGCAAGAAACCACAACCCGGAGATGACTCGGTGGCGTGGATGCCGACCCTGAAATCGACCGGGGCAGACAACGACCGCGTCAAGATCGCCCAAAACAAGAAACAGTTCGAACCGCGGATCTCGGTGGTCTCGACCGGCTCAACAGTGGATTTCCCAAACTACGACCGGGTCTTTCACAACGTCTTCAGCCTCTCGAAACCGCAACCGTTCGACCTCGGCCTGTACCGCAGAGGAAAGTCCGAGTCGGTCCGTTTCCATGATCCGGGTCTGATCCAGATCTACTGCAACATCCACCCCCACATGGTTGCCTATCTGATGGTGGTGGATTCCCGGCGCCACGGCGTGGCAGATGCCGATGGGCACATCACCCTCCGCAACATTCCGCCCGGCCCGACTGTGGTCGAGGGCTGGAACGTGCGCGGCGGCATGTGGTCGCGGGAGGTCACGGTGCGCCCCGGGCGCACCACCGCGCTCACGGTCGAGCTCGACGTCTCGGGCTGGCGCGACGCCTCCCACCTCAACAAATACGGGAAGGAGTACCCACCCCCCGATGATGACGACTTTCGATACTGACGTGACCCAAAAGGACTCCGAGGATCAGATCGACACCGTGGCTGCCGTCGTGCCTGCGCCCCGGACCGGGGCCGGCCGGCCAACCCCGAAACAGCGTGGGCTCGGACTCGCCGCCCAGTTCTTCCTGCTCGCGGCCGCCCTGCTGGCCCTCACCCTCGGCCTCACCGTGGCGGTTGCGGCCTGGCGTTCAGCGCAGGTTGCCGAACAGACCATCCGCGAGGACCTCGCGCGCGTGCCTGAGGTGTGGGAGGGATACTCTCTCTCACGGTCGAGCGCGGTCCTCGAACTCGCCCGCGAGCCCGGCACCCTGGCCATCTTCGCCGACGAGGTGGATCTCTCGACACGCCTCAGCTTCGCCATCGAGGACGCTCCGCAGGTGCTCCAGGAAGCGAGCACCGTCTTTCTCTTTGACCGCTACAGCGGGGTCTTGGCCCGTTCCGATCGCCCCGACGGGGCCGGCGTCGGCCAACCCTTTGCCGGCGTCGGGTGGGTGGCCTCGGTTCTCGACACCTGGCAGGGCACGACGGCGTACATTCGCGAAAGGGATTCACTGGCCATGGTCGCCGCGGCGCCCGTCATCGCAGGCGAGGGCGATGGCGCACAGCTTCAGGGAGTCCTGGCGGTGACGTTCCCGATCGGAGAGGCATCCCTCGCCCAGTTGCAAACGTTGACCCGCGGCGAGGTTGCGATCGTCGCCGACATGGCGCGCCGGGGTGAGGCGCCGCAACCGGCCCTCACCGCCACCAACCCCGGCGCTGATGGCGTCACCTTGATCACTGCCCTGACGAACTCCCCCGAAGCTTTCGACGCGGTGTTTCTGGACGGAGCTGTCTACGGCCCGGTGACGCTCGGCGCCGCTGCAAATGCGCGCGAGGTCCTCGCGGTTCCGATCTTCAATACCTCCGGCGAAAGTCTGGCGGCGCTGCTGGTGGCGCGATCGCGGGCGGAGGAGATGGCCTCCTTCTACGCCATTCGCCGCGGCCTCGTTATTGCCGGTGCGGTGATGTTGCTGCTCTCGCTGCCGGTGTCCTTTCTGCTCGGCCGGCGCGTCGCCAAACCGCTGCAGAAGCTGGCCCAAGGGGCGGAGTTGATTCGCGACGGGCGCCTCGACGTGGAACTCCCCGAGTCCGGAAGCGGCGAGGTCGGGGTCCTGGCGGGCGCGTTTGCCGCGATGGTGGAGGAGCTCCGGGAAAAGGAGGCACTCGAACAACTGGTGGCCGACATGCGGTCGCGGTCGGCCGACACCGGTTCGGCGGAAACCCAGGCGGCCCCACCGCCGGCCTCGGTCGCCCGCGATGCGCGATTGCCCGCTCTCGGCGAAGTCTTCGGCGACCGCTACAAGATCCGTTCGGAACTCGGCCGAGGCGGTATGGGCGTCGTCTTTCGCGCCTCGGACCTCGAGCTCGAAGAAGATGTCGCCCTCAAGGTGATGCGACCCGAAGCCTTTGCGGAGGCCACCGACGGTGTCGCCAAGCTCAAACAGGAGGTGCGCCTGGCGCGGCGGATCTCCCACCCCAACGTGATCCGGGTCCACGACCTGGTGGAGGCCGGCGGCCTGCGCTGTCTCTCGATGGAGTTCGTGCCGGGCACAACCCTGCTCGATGTCCTCAAACAACACGGTGGGCTCCGTCTCGCGCCCGGTCTCCAGGTGGCCAAACAGCTCTGCCGCGGTCTGACCGCCGTCCATTCGCAGGGCATTGTCCATCGCGACCTCAAGCCGCAGAACGTCATGGTCCTGCCCAACGGCGTGGTCAAGCTCATGGACTTCGGTGTTTCGAGCGGTCTCAAAGGGGCCGGGACCACCGACGAGGGGGTGGTGGTCGGCACACCCGCCTACATGAGTCCCGAACAGTGCCGCGGCCTGGATCTCGATTTCCGGAGCGATCTCTACAGTCTCGGGATCGTCCTCTGGGAGATGTTTGCTGGCAAGATTCCGTTCAGCGGCTCCACCGTCGGGTCGTTGATCCAACAACAGCTGAACACCGCCGCACCACCCCTCAGGGGCGCCCGGGCGGACATCCCGACCGAACTCGAACAGGTGGTCATGGCGTGTCTCGCCAAAGACCCCGAACACCGTCCGGCATCGGCCAGTCTGGTCTACCAGAGTCTGAGGGATGTCCTCGTGACCGACTGGTAGCTCAACGTTTGAACGTTTACCAGAAGATCCGCCACGTGACGAGCCACTCGTTGGGCTTCAACGTGGACCCGTCAAGAAGCTCCGCCTCGTTGAAGGAGTACTCGATGGTCAGGTCCGAAGAGCGGACGATGCCGATCCTCAGACCCACGTCGAGCTTCTGCCAGTCCCAGTACATCGACGGGGTGATGAACGGGTCCCAGACCCAGAAATCGTTGTTGATCTGTGAGTAGCGCACGGCCGGCCGCAGCCAGGTGAAGACGGGCGTGTCCCAGGCCGCGAAAAGAGCCGGGATCGGGATGTGGAAGGCGGTTTCGATTTCAAAGCCCTGGCGCTCGAGGGACGCGATGTCCTGTTTGACGAACTGGGCAAACCCCACCCAACGGCCGAGCCGCCAATCGACGTTGAGACCGGCCTCCCACTTTTCGTCACCTTCAAACGGCAGGGGAAAACCCGCGCCTCGCAGCAGTTCGAGATCACCCTGATAGAAGGAGCCCTCGATTTCCGGCGCATCCTCCAGGTTCCGCGAGAAGTACCAGGCCATGAGATCGATCGATTTCTTGCCGGCGTCGTTCGCCCACCGCCATCCGAGACCGCCTCCCAACTCGACCTCGCCGTCGAGACTGAAGTTGGGTGGCCGCGCGTCATAAAGGATCGGAAAGCCCGAGTTGTATTGGGGGTTGACGTTTCCCGGCACCCGGTCCTCGGTGCCGTGGTCGCCCGCCAGAGCGTTCGGGTCGCGCATAAATAGCGGTCCGGCGATTCCATATTGGCCGCGGAAGTAGAAGTGGCCACCGAGGTTCACCCCGGCCTGGGCCTGCCAGATTTCGAATCGATTGACCGCAGTGCCCCACAAACCGTAGCTCTCGAGGTGGCGCACCACCTGCTTGGCAAAACGAGGCGCCTTGCCAGCCTCGATGTACCACGCCCACGGTTCGAGTTTCCTGTGCTGGCGGTCGACCTCGCCGTACCGCAGCCAGAACTCCCTCACAAAGACATTCTCGTCAATCGACGTCGGGTTCTTGTTGTAGAGGTCGATCACGTGGACCAGTACACGCCCGCTGAAACGGTCCGCAAACCTGGCATCGACACCCAACTCGACATCCGACATTTCGAAGTGCGAGCCGGGATCGACCGTCCGCAGGTAGACAGCGTCATCCCCCGCCTCCCAGAACTCCGGCGGAAACGGCACGTTCAACCTGTCTTCAACGTATCGCGAATCGCGGAAGTTGAAGTTCATTTCACCGAAGAAGGTGAACCCCATCTTCTCCTGAGCCGACGCGGGCGCCACCGCCAAACTCATCGCCAAACCGAGGACCACCACCGCGGCCCTCGTCACCGGCGTCGCCATGAAGGACGTTCGCTCAGTCATGATCTCTTCCCTCGTGCGCTTTGGTTTGGCAACATTCTAGAGTGAGACGCAATCGCAGTCAACTTCGGAACGGTTTACGGTAGGCTTTGGGTTGCAAACACCCGTCTCCGACCGTCGTGACCGAGGAGCCGCCCTTGAGGAACACCTACTCGATTGCTCATCTCTCCGACCTCCACCTGACCGCCACCGACGGTAGCCGGCGTAAGGAGGATGGGGCCCGCGGCATGAACGCGAATCTCGGGCGTCTCCTCGCCCACCCCGCCATCCGGGAGGCCGATCTGGTGCTGATCACCGGCGACGTCAGCGACCGCGGCGAGGTGGCGGCGTGGAATGTTCTCTGGTCGTCGATCCGGCAGGCAGGCCTGGCCCTCACACAGGTCCTCGTCATCCACGGCAATCACGACGCGGCGTGCCTTGGTCTTCGCCGAACGCGACCGACTGCGGAAGACCTGGCAATCGTCCGCGCCGGACTCGAGAAGGGACGCCAACGCAAAAAATTGCCCTACGTCCGGTTCTTCGCCGGCGGCGCCATCGCGGTCTTCGCCGTCGACAGCGTCAACGCCGGCAACTTCAACCTCATCGACAACGCGGTCGGCCGCATCGGCTTCGATCAGCTCGCCGGGCTCGGCCGGTTGCTCGATGAACACGCCGGGGTACCGTGCAAACTGATCGCGCTCCACCACTCGCCCAACATCCCTGCATCGGCTACTTCGAAGCGGCGGGGCGAGAAGCCGACCCCATTCTGGCAGCGCGCCGCGCTGCAACTCGACCGCGCCGACCGGGTGGCCGTGAGGCTTCTGGCGCGCGTGTTTGCGGTCAAGGCCATCCTCCACGGCCACACCCACGACAACCTCGACCGAAGGGTCAACAACGTCCGCATCATCGGCACCGGGGACTCCACGGTACCGAACTCGTCGGGTCTCTTGAGTTTCAAGACCTATACCTTCTACCCCGAGTCGGCCCTGCTCAAGGCGCAGATCCGCCGGGTTCGCGCCGTGTGAATCAAACTCAACCTTCCTTCGTAAATCCTTCACGGAGGGTCGACATGCAATCTTCTGCAACACCGCACAACTCCGATCTACGATTGGATGAGCTCCCTCCCATCTCGATTCCCGCGCTGATCGCTCTGGTTGCGGCCAAGACCGCTCTCCACATCCCGGGGCTCTTCCACTACGGCCACTTCCGCGACGAACTCTACTTTCTCGACTGCGCCCGCCATCTCGACTGGGGCTATGTCGACTGTGCTCCGTTGGTGGCGGTCTACGCCAAGATCGCCCTCCTCCTCGGCGGTTCACTGCCTGCGCTGCGAGTCCTTCCCTTGCTCGCCGGGGCGGCACTGATCGTGATGACGGTGGCGCTGGCCCGGCAGCTCGGGGGTGGCATCTTCGCCCAGGCTCTCGCCGGAATGGCGATCCTGATCGCACCGGTCCACCTCATGATTGACAGCGTCCTTTCGATGAACTCCTTCGAGGCTCTCTTCTGGATGAGCTGCGTGTGGGTCGTGATCCGTATCATCCGTTCCGGCGATTCCAGGCTGTGGATCGTTTTCGGAGTGTTCGCCGGCCTCGGGCTCGAGAACAAGCACTCGACCTTCTTCTTCGGCGCCGCGATCGTCATCGGCGTGATCGCGACGCCCCTTCGCCGCGAGCTCGTAAAGCCTTGGATCTGGCTCGGCGCGGCGGTCGCATTGGTCCTCTTTCTCCCCAACCTTCTGTGGCAGTGGCAACACGGTTTCCCCACCCTGGAGGACCTGCGCAACGTCCGCGATATCGGCAAGAACGTCGAGCTCGCACCGCGGGCATTCATCATTCAGCAGATCATGATGCTGAACCCGGCGACCTTGCCGGTGTGGCTCTCCGGGCTGTGGTTCCTGCTCGCAGGACGCGGACGGCCCTTCCGGGTTCTCGGCTGGGCCTATCTGTTTCTGATCGGAGTGATGATGGCGCTGCACGCCAAGGACTACTACCTGGCGCCGATCTACCCAATGCTCTTCGCGGCCGGCGGGGCCGCAATCGAACGCTGGACATCGGCCCTGGCCAGACCCCGCGTGCGACTCCCCATCCAGGTGGCGGTGCTGCTGTCAGTCATGATTCCCGGTGCTTTGATCGCCCCGCTCGCCCTGCCGATCCTCCAACCTGCCGATTTCATCGCCTACCAGCAACGCCTCGGGTTTGCTCCTGAAAAGACCGAGGTCGCCCACGAGGGCCCGCTGCCCCAGCTCTGGGGCGACCAGTTCGGCTGGCCCGAACTCGTGGCAGACATTGCCCAGGTCTACAACGCACTGCCGCCGGGAGAGCGGGCGCAGACCGGGATCTTCGCCAGCAACTACGGCGAGGCCGGCGCGATCAACCTCTTCGGTCCCGCGCTCGGCCTGCCAAACGCGATCTGTGCCCACCAGACCCACTCGATGTGGGGCCCCGGGGACTTCAACGGCGACACCCTGATCTGGCTGCAGTGGGAACCCGAGTGGCTGGAGGGACGCTGCTCCTCGGTGGAGGTCGTCGGAGAACATCACCATCCCTGGGGAATGGAGGAGGAAAATCGCCCGATCCTCCTGTGCCGCGGACTCACCGCACCTCTCACCGAGCAATGGCCGGATCTCACACACTGGAATTGACCCATTACGAAATGGCAGCCGACCACGCGTTGGTAGTACCGAATTCGAAACCGTCGCTGAACAGCGGTTGG
>Ga0210074_1000736_pt1 | contig 10953 bp, 8 predicted proteins | sample China_Galinas_Co_FD_184860 | JGI IMG/M metagenome (GOLD analysis project Ga0210074, IMG submission 184860) | Wetland microbial communities from San Francisco Bay, California, USA, that impact long-term carbon sequestration -... | ecosystem: Environmental > Aquatic > Marine > Wetlands ... | reverse complement strand
CCCGCCAATCCAGCATTCATAGCAAATGAATCAACGATCCAGCTTTGCGTTCCATTCAGACACACGATCTGATTGCTGCTCAAGTAATTCGTCGCCGCCCGTTATGCTGACGGAGATAATGTCATCACCGCTGGCAATCGCGTTAACCACGGCCTGGTCATCAGCCGAAATTACACTGCCGAATACCGTGTGCTTACCGTCCAGCCAGGGTGTTTCTGTATGAGTTATGAAGAACTGGCTGCCATTGGTGCTCGGACCGGCATTCGCCATTGACAATTTACCGGGAGCATCATGTCTGAGTTCCGGTGAGCATTCATCCTCGAATTTGTAGCCTGGTCCGCCTGTCCCGGAGCCGAGCGGGCAACCGCCCTGGATCATAAAATTATCAATAACCCGGTGAAAACTGAGACCGTCGTAAAATCCCCGCTTTGCCAGGTTAACAAAATTGGCCACCGTTACCGGCGCTTGTTGCGGGTGCAGACGAAGATGAATAACGCCTTTGCTGGTATTCATTTCCGCCAAAATCTCGCTGGATGCTTCTGTCATGTCATAACTCCATTTAATTTAAAAAACTTGAAACTATTTCCGAAAACCAGGTGTCCATGTAGTACAGAGGCCGCGGGCAATTGGTCTCTCCCTCAGCCTAATGGGTATATGCACTCCTCACCCTTGTCCCGCGGCCTTTTTTATGGGTGCCAGTTTGTCGTTTTTCAATACCTGGTCGCCTGATTAGAAACCGGAATATTTTTTAAACAGGTCTCCACGATCCTCAAAATCCCGAAAACGCGGAAAACTGGGCGCCCCGGGGGACAGCAAAACACATCCTTTTTCCGGAACCAGTTTTTCAGCCAGGGCCACGGCATCTTGCAGGTCCGCAACTGCGTGCAGACCGCCTTCAGGTTCGACACCCGCCGCTTTCAAACAATCAAAAATCTTCGGGCCATTATCCGGCAGGGTAATGATCGTGTGTGGAACGCCTTGCAAAAGGCGCCTGGCAAAATCACTCCAATCCAGGCCCCTGTCCATCCCGCCGAGAATCAAAACGAGTTTCCGGTTTCCAAGTGTTTGCAGAGCGGCCGACACCGATACCGGTGTCGTTGAAATACTGTCATTGACATAACGGACACCTGACTTCTCACCGATAAACTGCAAACGGTGCGGCAGACCCTTGAACGAGAAAAGCGCCTCTTCCAGCCGGGGAATAGCCACGCCCAATGTATCGACCGCGGTCAATGCAGCCGCAAGGTTCTGCATATTGTGCTCACCCGGCAAGGAAGCCGGTGCACTGACATCAATTAGACTTTTCGCAGACAGACCGGATCCACCGGGTTGCCGATATACGCCGGTTTTACCGGCCTGCCAGCTACCGGTCTTATTGAACCAGGTGACGCCAGGAAGATCACTCAATCTTTCCTTCAACCCATGATTCGAAAAATTGGCAATGACCCGGCCATCGGTAGCCAGTCGAGCGAGACGCAATTTATCAGTCCTGTAATTATCAATCCCCCGGTGCCAGTCAAGGTGTTCTTCACTGATGTTCAGTAACACGGCGATATCCGGTTTCGCAACAAGATCGGAAATCTGGTAGCTGGAAAGCTCAATAACCCACCAGTCCACGGCCTCGTTGTCGCAGTCCAGCATCGGCCTGCCGATATTTCCGGCTAGACATGCCCTGACACCGGCCCGGTTGAGCAAATGTGCGGTCAATGCGGCCGTTGTACTTTTACCCTTGGTGCCAGTGATACACACGGTTTTTGCCTTGGGGTTTTCTGCAAACCAGAGACTGCAGGCGGTGGTGAACTGCACGCCCAGGGACCTGAGATGTATCAATTCATCACGGTAGATACTGATTCCGGCAGAACGGACCAGCAGATCAAATTGTGCCAGGTTTTGCACATTCAACGGGCCAGGATGGAACTCGTCAATGAGCGGGTCAAGTTGTTGTCTGAATGCCTCGTCAATGGCCGATTCTGAAAATAATGACAGAGGTTTATTTGGAAAACGCCGGCGTATTTGACGCCATACCGCCTGACCTTCCCTGCCCACACCCAGAATTGCGACACGGGAATTCTTCATTTCGCCAAAGCGCATTCAGGGGTTCCCCAGCTTACTCATAATTGCAGCAGGAATACCATTCTCCGCCGTAAAATCAGGTTGTAGCGCAAGCTCACCGGCTTGCTCGATTTGTGGAAATCCAGCCAGCGCGCGGACAACCTGTTTGCCCTGCCATTGCGGGTCCCTTGCCAGGTACTTCATCGCTGCGCGGCTCTCGGCAATGCTGCCAACGCATTCAAACGGCTTGTGTTCTGCCAGGCCGCACAAGGCTTTGAACCCTTGCAATTGTTCATCCTGGTCCAGCAGGTCTGCGCCCTGGATTGCAAGCAACTGCTGCGGAGTTAAAAATGGCGCCAGCGCCAGCGCTGCAAACCGGCATTTGGGGCAGTCCTGGCACCATCGACCCTCGATATGCGAGCCATCCAGGTGAAAATTGCGGTTACAACTGGAAAATACGGAATGAAACCGGGTCATCTTCGCGAACCGGCTGGTGATGGCCGTTTCACTGAAAGGTCGCAGCAGGGAGAAATATTCGATGCCGCTTGTAACCTGTTGTTTAACCACTGCAGTAAAGGCTTGCTCGAATGCAAAACTTTTACTGTACTGGTGGTTTATTTCCCGGCCCTGCCCGTCTTTCAGTGTAGCTTCATTCGCAGAAGACTCATTTGCAAATACGATATAGCGGTAGCCGTACAATAAACCTGCACATAACAGGATGGCCGAGTTAATGGCCGTTACCGGCACGTGTCCGTTCCACGCCCCGCTTGCGTTCATTTCGATCAGACCGGCTGATAGTTCACGTTGAATCCTTATCAACGGCAAGCCTGCCGCTTTGACGGTTTCACCGATAAGGGCGGAGCCGCCAACACAGACGGGCTGAACCTCGATCGCAGCGTCCCGCAGCAACTGCAAACATACCAGGCTGTCCTTACCGCCACCCATGGCCACCAGCGCCCGTTCGGGCAAATCGACCGTGTGTGGAGAACTTGAACGACGCGGGGGACTGTCACCGGATGGGGTACCCGCCAGCGGTGTTTCATGGGTATTGACCTTAAAATCTATCAAAGCGGACAAATCCAGCTTGTTGATATATGCAAATTCACCCAGACCCTGAATATATAACTCATTCAGAAACCCGGACATGCATTCATTTATTTTGCTTTTACCGGTATCGATACACACCGCCAGACCCGCCTTGTAATAACTGATGCCTGCGACCAGGTGGAGCAATTCCAGCGCCTGCATAAACGCCGCCTGGCGCGATGCATCTACAGGCCAGGGAGCCCAGGGGAAGGTGATTTTTTCATGCAACTCCCGGCCATCAACTTCGTACGAAAGTCTCGCCACGCCACTGGATGGCTCATAGTGATAATCCGTAAAACCGAAACAGTTCGCCTGTTTGCCCCTGACACGGATATCGCCCTTATTCAGTATCAGCCATGGTGTCGTCACGCCGGGCAGCCTTTGAAATATTGGAATGACGAAACGTTACCCGAAGGTGCAAACAGAGTACAGCAGCAAACCCTGATGAGCAGAACATTGCCAGCTGTTTGCCATTGGGAAGTCTGATTTGCACATAATGAATTCTGACGCAATGCAGTTGCGAGCAATCAGACCCCCATGCCCTGGTGAGTCCCATTTGCCGGTTTGCAGGAAGCTGGCCACTTCAGGATTGTGGTTCATGTTCAGCACGGCGCCAAGGCCATGCGGTACTCTATTTCAGGGCACGGCACGAGTACATCCCTGTAGCCTCTGTCGCGACATCCTGTCGCTCAAGGCCCCGAAATAAAGTACCGCACACCCTCGGCTTTGCATGCACCGATGCAGCACCGATTTCAGATAGAAATTTCACGCTATCGCTATCTGCTGTTCTTCCTGAACCTATCCGATGACATATGTCATTTGAAGCGCCCGATCAAACGTAATACGATTACCGTCCCATTCGTTTTCAGACGCTAAGAAAAGGACTGCCGCATGCCCAGCTACCGTACAAAGGATATCCGTAATATTGCTCTTGTTGGCCATTCAGGATCAGGAAAAACCACGCTTGCCGAAGCTTTGTTAGTCGCATCAGGTGCAAAAGGCGAAGCAGGTACGGTTGAGCGTGGCTCGACCACGATGGACCATGATCCGATTGAGCGCTCGTACCAGCATTCACTGGACTCGGCCATTGCCAGTCTCGATTATAAGGGTATGCATCTGAATCTGATCGACACGGCAGGCATCCCCGATTTCCGCGGGCCGACCCTTGCCAGCATGACGGCGGTTGAAACTACTGCAATCGTGGTCAATGCAATTGCCGGTATCGAGATGTCCACACGCCGACTGATGCGCAGGGCCAAACAACGGCGCCTGTGCCGAATGATCATTATCAACCGCATTGATGCCGAAGGCGCAGACCTGGCCCAACTGGTGAATGAACTGCAGGAAGAATTCGGACCGGGCTGTCTGCCGGTTAATTTGCCAGCGGAAAACCTGACCACGGTCCGTGACTGTTTTTTCCAGACCGAAGGCGATACAGATATCTTTTCCTTATCAGAAGCGCATAGCGCCATTATTGATCAGGTCGTTGAAGTCAATGAAGAGCTGATGGAAAAGTTTCTTGAAGGCGAAGATTTATCGCGTGAGGAACTGCATAGCGCATTCGAACAGGCGCTGCGCGAAGGTCATCTTGTTCCAATCTGCTTTGTGTCAGCGCAGACGGGTGCAGGCATCATGGAACTGTTGGACTTCTTCAAGGAACTGGCACCAAGCCCGAGGGAAGGCAATCCTCCGCCATTTTTTAAAGGGTCGGGTGAGGACGCGACCAAGGTCACCACGACCGGTAATGCCAATGACCACGTGGTTGCACATGTTTTCAAGATCACCAATGACCTGTTCGTTGGAAAATTATGCGTTTTCCGGATTTACCAGGGCACCGTGCGCCCGGATTCACAGCTACTGATTGGCGATGCGCGCAAACCATTCAAGGTAGGTCACCTGTTCAACATGCAGGGTGGTAAACATTTTGAAATTGATGCCGGTATACCGGGTGATATATGCGCCGTGGCCAAGGTCGAGGAAATTTACTATGACGCAGTGCTGCATGATTCTCACGATGCAGACCGCTACCACCTCAAATCATTTGATTTTCCGTCACCGATGTACGGTCTGGCGGTGAACACCAAGAGCCGTGGACAGGAGCAAAAGCTCTCAACCGCGCTGCAGCGTTTACAGGAGGAAGACCCCTGTTTCATTGTCGAACACAACCAGGAACTGAACGAAACCGTCATGCGCGGCCTGGGTGAGTTGTACATGCGCATCACGCTGGAGCGCATGCAGCAACGCTACAACGTAGAGGTCATCACCCGCCCACCGCGGATCGCTTACCGGGAAACTATCACGCGCGCTGCGGAAGGACATCACCGGCATAAAAAACAGACCGGCGGTGCCGGCCAGTTCGGTGAAGTGTTCCTGCGCATCAGGCCCAAACAACGTGGGGAAGGGTTTGAATTCATCGACAAGGTGGTTGGCGGTGCAATACCGTACAACCTGATACCCGCCGTCGAAAAAGGCGTCATGCAGGTTATGAATGACGGCGCGATTGCCGGTTATGCACTGCAGGATATCGAGGTCACCGTGTACGATGGTAAATACCACCCGGTAGATTCGAAAGAAATCGCGTTTGTGACTGCCGGTCGCCATGCCTTCCTTGATGCGATTAAAAATGCCGGACCACAAATACTTGAACCCATCGTCAGTGTAGATGTGACCGTTCCGGACGCCGTGATGGGCGATATCACCGGAAACCTTGCCGGTCGACGGGCACGCATCAGCGGTACCGAGACACTGCGTGGCGGACAGGTGACCATTCAGGCCGACCTTCCATTGAGCTCCCTGTCCGACTACCACACTGAACTGAAGAGTCTCACCCAGGGCCAGGGCAGTTATACGATGGAATTCAGCCATTACGATCCGGTGCCATCCAATATTCAGGATGAACTGGTTAAGGCCTACAAGTCGAAGGATGAAGAATAGCTAACGCTGACTTCGGCCGGTGACAAAACTTTCGTCGGAAGCGGTCGGTCCCCGACCGCAGCCGGGTCAGCAGCGTCTGATGCACATTCCATGGCATGAATTTTCAACCATGGTTCAAATGATCCTTTGAAAGTTGGTCCGTGCAAAAAAAGTGATTGCGATTAATCGGAACTAGTGGTCTGCTACATAACCTATGAATATGCATGTCATTTTTGTCGCTCCATTCTGCATGGAAACAACGCTGCGCTTTGTTAACGGCGCAGCCTGTCTGCCGGGTGTCAACCTCAGCCTGGTAACACAGGACGGAGTTGAGAAACTTCCCGCAGAACTGCGCTCCAGGCTAGCCGGCCACTGGCAGGTCCAGAATGCACTTGATCCGGAACAGCTCGTTGTAGCCGTGCGTGCCCTGGAAACAACACTTGGAACTGCAACCCGCTTGATTGGTGCACTGGAACAATTACAGGTACCGCTGGCCAAGGCCCGCGAAATCCTGGGCGTCGACGGTCTCACGGTCGATGCTGCCATCAATTTTCGGGACAAGGCCCGCATGAAGCGTGTTTTAAGCGATGCGGGCCTGCCCTGCGCCCGTCATGTTCTGGCCCAGAGCCAGCAACAGGCCCAGGCATTTGCCGGGAAAGCCGGATTCCCCCTGGTCGCCAAACCGCCCTCTGGTGCAGGGGGAAAAGGAACTTATCGCCTCGATTCGTTACAGGACCTGCAAACCTTATTGCATCGATATCCCCCCTCTGACCATGAGCCAATCATGCTGGAGGAGTTTGTCTCCGGCACTGAACACTCGTTCGACAGTATTGTGATCAATGGAGTGCCGGTCTGGCATTCGATATCCCGTTATATGCCGGCACCCCTCCAGGTGCTGGAAAACCCGTGGATACAATGGTGTGTTTTTCTGCCCAGGGACATCAGTGGTGAAGAGTTTGCCCCCATCCGGGATGCCGGTTTCAAGGCAGTGGCAGCGCTGGGTCTGCAGACCGGCCTGAGCCACATGGAATGGTTTCGGCTTCAGGGTGACCGGATCGCAATATCAGAAGTGGGCGCACGTCCACCAGGTGCACAAATTACGAGTCTTTTATCATGGGCACACGACCTTGACTTCTACCGGGCCTGGCCACGCCTGATGATTTTCGACCAGTTCGAACCGCCGTCCCGAAACTATGCCGTGGGTGCAGCCTATTTCCGCGGTCAAAGGAGTGCTTCCAACGCTACGCGGGTACGCGCAATCCATGGACTTGATGAAGCCCAGAGACGCTTCGGTCAGCTGGTCGTAGAAGCCCGACTGCCCTCGGCAGGACAATTCGTGTCCGACAGCTATGAGGGTGAAGGTTACGTGATTATTCGCGATAACGACTCCGATGTAGTTGAAGATGCATTGCAACAGATCGTCGGTTTGGTTCGCGTGGAGCTTGCCTGAATCATGGTCATGCAAATTCTGCTTGGCCCTCAAAACCCGGTTCCAAACCTCAGACAGGCGATTGAAGCCATCAACGCAGATGGACCGATTGTTGTGATCACGGCGGGCTGGCGGGACTCCGAGGGAGAAATCGATGAAATGCGGGAAATCGCGGGACGGCCGCTTGAGGACCTGAAGCTTTACCAGCGGGCCGAGGAAGTATTTGCACATGAACCAGCCCTGCGCGAGTTGCAACGCGAACGGCAGGATAAACTGACAGCGCTGCAGCGGCTTTACCGGATTCGCCTGGCGCCGACCTTAACAGCTGCCCGCAAGCTGATGCGCACCAGGGCTGAACCTGAATTGCTTCGTCTGGAACAACGTGCAGCCATTAGCCAGTTGCGCGCGCTGGATACGCATCACTTACGGCGCATCCGCAGCATCCACCAGAATTTCAACCGGCGCCGGGCGGGACTGGACATACCGCGGGCACTGGTGCAGCGCGACGAGGTCCACCGGTTGGTAGAAAACGCGGGCCTGGTCCTGATTGCCGGTGGTCATGTGGCCGTGTTGCTGAACCGTATCCGGCTGTTCGGACTCGATCAATTACTGGCGCAAAAGCCCGTGATCGCCTGGTCGGCTGGCGCCATGGCGATGACTGACCGCATTGTACTGTTTCACCATTCAGCGCCGCAGGGAAAACGTGACGCCGAACTTCTGGATGCCGGTCTCGGTATCGTCCACCGCCGGGTTTTATTACCACATGCCAGCACCCGCCTGGACTGGAGTAATCGCAGAAGGATGGCTTTATTCAGCCGCCGATTTTCACCGGCGCAATGTTGTACGCTGGACAACGGCTCGATGATTCAGTTGGACGCTGAGCAGGTTACTGACGTAAGCGATTCTTACATCGTGGCGAGAACGGGCCGCAAAAAGCCCTTGACCAAAACATGAACCTACAGATTGACAACCTCTTTCGTGATGGCGCACCGACGGCGGTGAAGATCGCGGAGTTCATTCAGAACAACCGGTTTCCAATGGTTGAACCCGGCCATGTCACCTTTATTTTCCAGGGAAAGGCTGATGAAGTTAATTTGCGCCGCTGGATTTCCGGTCTGAGCACGGCGCAATCCATGCTGGCGCTGGAGGGTACGGACCTGTGGGCGTTACGGATGGAACTGCCAGATAAATCCCGCTTCGAATACAAGTTCGAGACCATTCGTGGCGGTCAGCGTGATCTCGTCCTGGACAAACTGAATAAAGTGGTGGCGCATGACCCATTCGGCGCCAATTCGGTGTGCCAGGGATACGGATATACACGTCCTTTCTGGACCCTGCATGATGAGGAATCCCGCAAGGGTACACTCACAGGTTTTCAGATGCATAGCACGGTATTCGAAAGCCGGCGAGACATCCAGGTGTACCTGCCGGCTCGCTTCAGGCGCAGTCGCAGTTACCCGTTACTGGTCGTGCATGACGGTCCGGATTACCTGCAATATGCCGATTTCAAAACAGTCCTGGATAACCTGATTCATCGACTGGAAATCCCGCCTATGATTGTCGCCATGACGCAATCACCTGACCGCCTCGTTGAATATACCGGTGACCGGCGGCATGCCCGTTTTATCGGCGAGGAACTCCTGCAGGAAATGAATTCGAAATTCCCGCTGGTCGACAGCAACAGTGGCAGGGGGCTTATGGGCGCCAGCCTTGGCGGTGTCGCAACCCTGCATACTGCGCGTCACTACCCCAACCGGTTCGGGCAACTGCTTTTGCAGTCCGGCTCCTTCGCTTTCAGCGACCTTGGTCAGCACCAGAAAGGTCCGATATTCGACCCGGTCGTTAAGTTTGTTAATGAATACCGCAAAAACCCCTTTGCACTGGCCGAGAAAATTTACATGAGTTGCGGGATATACGAATCGCTGATTTATGAAAACCGCTCACTGGTACCCCTGTTGCAGGCACAGGGTATGCAAGTCAGGTTTGAAGAGGCCCGCGATGCCCACAATTGGGAGAACTGGCGCGACCGCCTGCGCCCTGGTCTTTCATGGCTGTTTCCGGGGCCGCTGTGGATGGTATACGAGTAGAAAAATCTGAAAATGATGAAATTCTGGTTCAAACCATATGAAGGACGTATGATGATTAACAGGCAACAAGAGGAGCAATAAGTGGCAAATATTACCCGGAAAATCGGATTATCACTCGGCGCAGATATTTGCTGGCCCATTTGTTACGAAGAACTGCTCAAGCAACTGGATCTCAAGCTACCGATAGATGGGAATACGGTAAGATTCGAATCGTCACGGGTCCAAATAGAGCCTTTCGATCTTCGCCAGCAGTGCAATTACGATGTGGTCATTGACCGTCTCACACACTGGTACCACATCTCGCGCGAGTGGATCAAAACGGAAATACTCGTCAACGACCTGTACGTGTTCAATAACCCCTGGTCGCTACAGTCGATGGAGAAACAGACCACCTATGCCGCCATGATGCGTCTTGGCTTCCCGGTACCGGATACGTGGATGATTCCGCCAAAAAGTTACCAGGAATCCAACGACCTGCAGCCGACGCTGAGACGCTATGCGAAGCTGTTTGACCTGGGTGCAATCGGCGACCGAATCGGCTACCCCCTTTACATGAAACCGTATGACGGTGGTGCCTGGGTTGGTGTGACCGGTATCCACAACCGCCAGGGACTGCTCAATGCCTACGAGAGCAGCGGTACACGGGTGATGAACCTGCAAAAAGGTGTGGAACCCAATGATGCCTTCGTACGCTGCGTCGGTCTGGGCCCCCAGTTCCGCATGGTCAACTACGATCCGGGTGCCCCGTTGCATGACCGCTATCGCATGGATCACGATTTCCTGCCAGCCGACCAGGCACAGCAATTGCGTGACATGACCATGGTTATCAACGCTTTCTTTGGCTGGGATTTCAATTCCTGCGAGGCTTTGCGTCAGGATGGCGTCTGGTACCCTATCGATTTTGCCAACGCCTGCCCCGATTCACAGGTGACCTCGCTGCACTATCACTTCCCGTGGTTGATCAAGGCCAACCTGCGCTGGTCGATTTTCTGTGCTGCCACCGACCGTTCGATGAGAACAAACCTGAATTGGCAATCTTATTTTTCGATCGCTGATCAGGACATACCTTTTGAAGAGAAAATGGCCGCTTACGTCAGTCTGGCAAGTGAACATTTCAGCGTGGATGAGTTTGAAAGCTTTTGCGCCAGGCATTTGCCCCAGCTTGACGAGGTGGCCAATGAGTTTTTTGCCGGCGATATCGTTCACGAAGCCATCAGGGAAAAAGTCACGGCGCTCTACCCTGAACATGAAACGGAAGAATTCACCGAGTTGTTTTGGAACAGGGTACAACAATGGCGCCGGCAGGAGGGCTCAGGCTCTTGAAACACACTTACCGGTGGCATTCACCCAACGTCGAGCAGGAGGTCCAACTGGTGCGCTGGGGAA
>Ga0210074_1000735_pt1 | contig 10965 bp, 12 predicted proteins | sample China_Galinas_Co_FD_184860 | JGI IMG/M metagenome (GOLD analysis project Ga0210074, IMG submission 184860) | Wetland microbial communities from San Francisco Bay, California, USA, that impact long-term carbon sequestration -... | ecosystem: Environmental > Aquatic > Marine > Wetlands ... | reverse complement strand
CGCGCCGGTTGGTTTGTCTTCGCGGCATGGAGCACGCATGTCCTGATCGATTGCTTCACGGTCTATGGCACCTCGGTGTGGTGGCCGTTTCCCGCCAGGCGCGTGGCGTTCAACCACCTGTTCATCATCGATCTGATGTTCACCCTGCCGATGCTGGTGGCGCTGGTGTGGCTGGCATTTCTACGAACCAAAAAACAACTGCCAAAACGCCGGAGATTGAATGCCTGGGGGCTCGGACTCGCCACTGCCTACGCCCTGCTCAGCGTGGGAGCCAAATTCGCCGCCTCCGCTGGCTTCGATGCGGATCTCGCCCGGCGCGGCGTTTCCTACAATCGCCGGATGGAGGCGCCCAGCCCGTTCAACATCATCCTCTGGCGCTCGGTGGTGGATCGCGGAAACGAATTCTGGGTCGGCTACCGGACGGTCTTCGAGCGCCACAGCACGCCGGTCCGGTGGACGATTTACCCGAAAGGCGCGGACGCCCTGGCCGGCATGGAGGACTTGAGTGAAGTCAAGACGCTGCAATGGTTTACCGATGGCTGGTGGATCGCCCGGCCCCACGTGAAGGGCGCGTGGATCGGCGATATGCGCTTCGGTGAAATGCGAAGCTGGGGCGATAAAAAAGGCATGGTCGACAGCCGATTGTCCTTCGCCTGGGACGTGATGCCGGACGCCACCGGTGATCGCGTGCGCACGATTTTTCCCTCCCGCGAGAAGACCGGCGAGCAATTGCGGCGGATGGGGCTGCGGCTCGTCGGAAACCGCGATGATTGGGAGGCAAACCCGCGGCTCGCGGGAGTGACGGGGAGCTTCCCGGAGTTCCTGGCCGTGGAGGAATGAGCGGGCGTTTTACCGGTGCCGGCAAATCTTCGCTTTTGTCAGCCCGGGAATGAGTTATGGGTTTCCCCAGTGAAGATCATCCCCGCCCTTCTGGCCATGGCCGTTTCCGCCGTGGCGGCATCCACCGATCCCGGCGAGACGGCCGTGCGGTTTCTGGAAAAAGTCCGAGATAAGGAGATCAATCTCGATCCGGGCGCGGATACCGCGCTCTCACCGCAGACCAGCAGTTCGAAACGCAAGCAAATCGCCCGCCGGCTTGAGCGCATGGCGCGGGATCTCGGCACCGACCCGCTCGAAGTAGGTGCGGTGAAACTCGATGGCGAACTCGCCGGCGTGCTTGTCCGGAAAATCAGCGGCTTCGATCCGAACCGGATGCAGGTCTTCCCCATCGCACTCGTGAAACGCGGCGCGGAATGGGCGGTGGCTCCGGTGCCCGCATCGTTCGAAAACTCCGGCGTCGGATACGCCGCAGCACTGCGCAAGCGCCTTGACGCACTCGAGAACTGGATGCTCCGCGAACAAGTCCTCGACCTCGCCAAACTCCGCGACCAATCAGCCGACCGGATGCGCCGCAAGATCGAGAAAAGCCTCCCGCTCGCCACTCTCCAGAGCCTCGATTCCCTTCAAACCGCCAACCGCTTCCTCAAGGCCTGCGAAACCCGGAATCTCCCGGAAATCCATGGTCTGTTCGGTGGACTGGCCACCACTCCGCCATCGAATTGGCCACTGCGCATCAAAGCGGCCGAGACCGCGATGGCTGCCGGCCAAAATGTCCCACCACCATGGCGCCTGCTGGTTTCCAATGACGTCCTGCGCATGATCGTCCTTCACGAAGAAGACCCAAAAAGCGCGATGGTATCCATCGCCTGCCTTGATCCCGCCGGAGGAAAGTCCTCATTCAATGCCTCCGCATCGCAGCCTCGTGTCCAACTGGTCCATCTGGAACTCAGTAAATCCAAAGACGGCACCTGGCGGGTGGATCCTCCCCAATATTTCTTGCAAGGCATTGAAAACCCGGATGGCGAGGCCGACGACGAACTGGATGCCGACCTACTGGATGCATTCACCGGGAAAATCAGGGAGACACTCCCCGCCAAGCCCCAGGCCACGGCGGGCGAGCTCCAAAACGCATTGATGACCGCGCTTCAAACCGGAGATCTGGCCTCCCTCATGCCCCTGATTCGACTTGATGGCGGACCAATGGCAACCCGCGCATCCTGCATCCGAGCCGCCCGGCTCTGGTGGGCTCTGCGAGAGCCCTCCACCACCCGCCGCATCGTCCCACTTGGGATTCATGAGCAGGATGGCAGGGCCGCCACCTCCTTCCAGATATTCTCCGCCCGGAATCCAGACCGCCTCAACCTCAGGATCCTGTATTTCGAGAAATCCAAAAACGGATGGCTCTGGACGCCAAACCCCGGCCTGAAATCCGAAAAGCTTATGCGGGATTGGACGAGTCACCAGGCCGGCGAGTGGCGGAACCAATGGCAGCAGTCACTGCTCGCCGATTGCCCCGTATTGGACAAAATCCCTGAAACCGACGCCCCCTCGGAAGAAGCATCCCGAACGCTCATCAAGTCGTGGTTTCAAGCCATCCACGATGAAGACATCATGGCGGCGCTCAAGCTCACCACCCGGCTGAACCTGCCGGACAGCAATGCAGTGCTCCTGCGCAATCTGGGCTATGAATTCACAGCCGCCCCCAGAAGCAAGAACTCACCCGCAATCAGGAACATCCATCGCGGAGATCACTGGGCGGGAGCCGGGACCTTGACTGATTTCGAGGGGAAACCGCTATTCCCTCTTTACCCGATCATCGCCACTCCTTCCGGTCCGCGCATCCTGTTGGAAGTTGATCTATCAGTCACTGGCGAGCGCAGCCGCGATTACCTTAACAAGACCACTCTGGAACGCCTCAAGCGCCTCGATCCGGCAGCAGCCGAGGAGCTAAACAAACTCTTCTCACAACATCAAGCCGCCGCATCCAAGCAGAGCGGCCCATAACTCGGCGGGCACCAGTGATAAATATGGCCGGAACAGCCTCGATAGCGAGCCCAACCAAAAGAGCAAATTCATCGGAATCGGACGATTTGAGCAAACCATCCCCACTTGCCGGGAGCCACAACCACTTTCCCCCGGACCCCGCGGAGTGGTGAACGTTTTTCTACTTTCCCACGCGATCACGTAAGCGACATCCGTCCGATTTCGGGCATACTACGGACATCACTTTCCCCGTCCCCCCGCGGTTTCTGAGGCCCCGGACCAAGAGGACTCCCCCCAGCATAGTATGTGTGTAACTGCCCCGATTGCCCCCCCATAAGTAATCGGGGCAGAAGGAGGGAAAACCAAGTCACCGCTCGCAGCGCTACTGACTCCAGATGTCACGGATCTCCTCCGACCGCAGAGCCATCCACATCCCTTCCGCGATCGACCCTCCGGAAAACCCACCGATCGCGGTCCGGACCAGCCGCAGGGTCGGAAAGCCGACAGCCGCTGTCATGCGCCGCACCTGGCGGTTCTTCCCTTCGATCAATTCCAGTTCAAGCCACGAAGTCGGAATCGCCTTGCGGAATCTAACCGGAGGATCACGCGGTGGAAACTCCGGAGCGGGATCCGACAACCGCACCCGGCACGGAAGCGTCCGATAGCCCTGGATCTTCAATCCTCCCCGCTCCAAACGCTCAAGGCCTTCCGCCGTGGGCATTCCTTCGACTTGCGCGAGATATGTGCGCGGGTGCCCCGTCTTGGGGTCTAACAGCCGATGATTGAACCCGGCCTCATCCGTGAGAAGCAGCAACCCTTCCGAATCCATATCCAACCGACCAACTGGATAAACACCCGCCGGAAATCCGAATTCCGCAAGTGTGCGCTGCCCTGGTCGATCCGGAGTGAACTGGCAGAGCACCCCGTAAGGTTTGTGAAACGCGATCACCATGCCGGCAGACCCAGCATTTCCGGGAGCGCCTCACGCGGACGCCAAGTCAGGATCTCCGGATCGCCGGGAGTGATCAGGACGGTGTGCTCGAAGTGCGCGGAAGGCTTCCGGTCCTCGGTGATGACCGTCCAGCCATCGTCGAGGATTCTAACGGAAGGAACGCCCGCGTTTACCATCGGCTCGATGGCGAGCGTCATGCCGGGCATCAGGGTAGGAGTCTTTCCTTTGGGCCGGTAGTTCGGCACCTGTGGCTCCTCATGGAGGCGACGGCCCACTCCGTGACCGACGAATTCCCGGACTACGGTGAAGCCGCGCGGGGCGACGAACTCCTCCACCGCGCCGCAGAGGTCGGCAAGTTTCCTGCCGGCGCGGGCATGGCTGATTGCGTCAAAAAGGGATTGCTCGGTGGCGGCTAACAAACGCTTGGTTTCCAATGGAACATCCCCTGCGGCCACCGTGGTGGCATTGTCTCCGATGAAGCCGCTCTTGATGATGCCCACATCGATTTTCACGATGTCCCCGGGCATGATCTTACGCGCGCCGCCGATGCCGTGCACAACCTCCTCGTTCACGGAGATGCAGGTGTAGCCGGGGAACCCGCGGTAGTTGAGAAAGGCGCTCTTGCAATCGTGCTCGACCATGAGTTCGGCGGCGAGTTTGTCGATCTCGCCGGTGGTGCGACCGGGAGCGACTTCCTTGGCAAGCGCCTGGAGAATGGTGGAGGCGATCGAGCCGGCAGTCCGCATGAAATCAATTTCACGGGGCGACTTGATGGGGATGCGGACTTTACGGGACACGGGATCGAAGCTCTGAATTCAAGTTTTGAAACGACTGAGGAGTTGCGCCGTCACTTCATCCCGAGGCGCGGTGGCGTCGCAAGGAGAAAGCAGGTTTCGTTCCTGATAATAAGATACAAGCGGTCGGGTGAGGCGGATGAATTCCTGATAGCGCCTGGTGAAATTTTCCTCGCTGTCATCCGACCGCGGCTCCACCGGCGTACCGCACTCTGGGCATTTCCGGCCATCGATTGCTTGGCTCTTCTGGCCGGACCAGCGGCAATTCGAGCATTCCACACGGTTACGGATGCGGGAAACCAATTCCTCGAACGGTGCTTCCAGCGAGATCGCGGCATCGAGTTTCAATCCCTGCCCGGCCAAGCGTTCATCAAGAAAAACCGCCTGCGGCACGCTGCGTGGGAATCCATCGAGCACCCAGCCGCCGACCTGACGGGATAGCCAGTCGGCGAAGACCCGGCACATCAGTTCATCAGGAAGGTATTCGCCGCGCTCGAGGATGGGCTCCGCGAGTTTTCCGAGAGTTGATCCGGCCTCGACCTGCTCGCGGAGCAAGGCTCCGGTGCTAAGATAGCCGAGCCCGAGACTGGCAGCCAACTTCCTCCCTTGGGTTCCTTTACCGGATGCCGGAGGACCAAACAGGACCAAGCGCAGCGGTCTGGCAGAGGAACCAGTCAACGGACGGTTTATTTGTAGATGTAGGCCGTGATGCCGACCACGATCAGGACAGCAATCACCGTCCAGAGATAAACGATCACCGTGCGAGGTGCCGAGTTTGCTCCCTGGTTGAGACGATCATAGCGACCCTTGAGTTTGCCCTTCCGCAGGAATCCATCGTAGTGCTTCTGCAGTAGCTGTGTCTCCACCTGGCGCATCACATCAAGCACGACACCCACCATGATGAGCAACGAGGTGCCGCCAAAGAACTGGAGCACCAGCGATCCTGGTGGAAGCCCGACGAGCTTACCGGTGAGCACCGGGAGAATGAACAGCGTGGTGAGGAAGATAGCACCGGCGAAGGTGAGGCGCGTCATCGTGAAATCGAGGAAATCCGCAGTCGGCTTGCCAGGGCGCACGCCGGGGATATAGCCGCCATTGCGCTTCAGGTCTTCCGCGATCTGCGAGGGCTGGAACATCATGGCCACCCAGAAATACGAGAACAGGAAGATACCGACACCACCGAGGATGTAATACCAGGTGCCGCCACCCACGAGTTCACCGTAGATTTTGGTCGCCCATGGCTGACCGGCGAAGAACCATTGCAGCATCATCGGCGGAAGCGAGAGCACCGCGGAGGCGAAAATGATCGGCATCACGCCGGCGTAGTTGACTTTGAGCGGCAGATACTGCGTCTGACCGCCGAACTGTTTGCGACCGACCACGCGCTTGGCATATTGCACCGCGATCTTGCGCTGGGCCTGGGTGATGGAAATCGTGGCCGCGATCACGATGAGCAACATGGCGATCATCACCACCATCATGATGGCGTTGTATTTGCTCACGCCCTCGCCAGTGACGAAGTATTTCCACGCCTGAATCAAGGCACCCGGGAGGGCGGAAATGATGTTGACGGTAATGATGATGGAGGTGCCGTTTCCAATGCCCTTTTCAGTCATCTGGTCGCCGATCCACATCAGCAGGACGGTGCCTGCGACAATGGTCAGAACCGTGAGAGCCATCCACGTGGCGGAGGGATCCGGCACCAGGTTGCCAAAGCGCTCAATACCCGCCATGTACGGGATCTGGCCGGGACTTGTCAGCGTCTTGGCGACGAAGAAACCCTGCACCAAAGCGATACCCATGGTGATGTAACGGGTATACTGGGTGATCTTCTGGCGTCCACCGTCCTCACGGGCGAGGCGCGAGAGCTTGGGCACCACAGCCGTCATCAACTGCACCATGATGGATGCGGAAATGTAGGGCATGATTCCCAACGCGAAAATACCCGCCTGCTGGAGGCCGCCACCGGAGAACACGGTGAGCAGGGCGGTGATGCCGCCGGTAGGGCTGGTGGGGTCTTGGTTTTGAAGGTCATCCATCCAGGCCTTGATGACCGTGGCATCCACCCCGGGGAGCGTGATGTGCACGCCGAGGCGGATGATCACGATCAGGGCGAGGGTGAAAAGAATGCGATCCCGGAGCTCAGGAATCTTCCAGGTGTTTGAGAAGGCGGAAATCATGGCGGATAGGTAGGAAAAACGTCGCGGTTTATATACACGATGAGGAAGCGCACAAGCGCTTCCTCATCGGAAAAATCAGAAGATGGAAAGGAAGCTATTCAAGCGATTACGCTTTGATCGTTCCGCCCGCTTTTTCAATCTTTTCACGAGCGGTGGCGCTCACCTTGTCCACCTCGATGGAAAAGGACTTTTCGACCTCGCCATCGCCGAGAAGTTTGACCTTGTCGCAGGGGTTGTTGAGGAGGCCGACCTTGCGAAGAGACTCTTCGTTGATCACGGCACCCGCTTCGAAACGGTTGTCGAGATCACCGACATTGACGGTGCCCACGACATCGCGGAAGTCGAAGTTGTTGAAGCCACGCTTGGGAAGACGACGGTGAAGGGGCATCTGGCCGCCTTCGAAACCAACGCGCGTTCCGCTGCCGGAACGGGCTTTCTGGCCCTTGTTGCCTTTACAAGCAGTCTTGCCGTGGCCGGAGCTTTCGCCGCAGCCGAGGCGCTTGATTCCGCGCTTGGCACCCGGATTGGGGTTGTAGTTGTGAAGTTGCATAGGAAGTTGCTAGTTTGAAGTTTTCAGTTTTCAGGGACGAGAGCAAGGAAGGCGCGAAGCACTGCGCTTGCGCCTTTTCTTGTTCTTCAGATCGCCTTTTCCTTCTTCACCTTGCCTCGGCTGGTGAAGATCTGGTCGCGGGTGCGGAGTTGGGAAAGAGCCTTGAGCGTAGCTTTCACCACGTTGGCGTGATTGGAGGAACCCATCGACTTGGCGAGCACGTCACGGATGCCGACTGCTTCGCAAACGGCACGCACACCGCCACCGGCGATGATGCCCGTTCCCGGCGATGCGGGCTTGAGAAGCACCTTGCCACCACCGTATTCGGCGTAGATTTCGTGAGGGATCGTGCCATCAACGATGTTCATCGCGACGAGTTCCTTGCGGGCGCCTTCGCTGGCTTTCTTGATGCAATCCGCCACTTCGTTCGCCTTGCCGTATCCAAGACCGACCTTGCCGAGCTTGTTACCGGTGACGACGAGAGCCGAGAAGCTGAAGCGACGTCCACCTTTGACGACCTTGGCGCAGCGGTTGATGAACACGACCTTTTCGGAAAGTTCGTTGCCTTCTGCATCCGTAGGAGCGGCACGCTCTTCACGACGCGGACCACCGCGTCCACGGCCACCGCCGCCGCCACCTTGGTAGCCACCGCCACCTTGGCCGCGGTTACCTTGATAGCCGCCACGTTGAGGCGCCGAGCCAGCGACAGGACCCAGTGGTGCTGCGGCCGGAGCCGCGGCTGGAGTTGCTTCCGGAGCAGAAGCTGCTTCTGGAGCTGGAGTTGCTTCCGGCGTTGCCGCGGGAGTTTCGTTATCAGGAATTGTTACCATGATTGAGTCGGGTCGGAGCGTTAGAATTGGAGTCCGCCTTCACGCGCCGCATCGGCGAGGGCTTTGACTTTACCGTGATAGAGGTGACCACCGCGGTCAAAGACCACGGCGCTGATGTTGGAGCCCTTGGCGCGCTCCGCGAGGAGTTGGCCGACTTTCTGGGAACTTTCGACGTTGGCGGAGGACTTCTCGAAGCTCTTGTCCATGGTGGACGCGGAAACGAGGGTCTTGCCGGCCGAGTCGTCGATGACCTGGGCGTAGATGTGTTGGTTCGAGTAGTGAACGGCGAGACGCGGGCGCGCTGCAGTGCCGGTGACTTTGCGGCGGATGCGTTTGTGAATGCGCTGGCGGATCGACTTGCGTTTGATGATGCTCATGGGACCGTAATTGGTTGGAGGTTGGGGTCGGTTGCTGGTTATTTGCCGACGCTCTTGCCTTCCTTGCGGCGAACTTTCTCACCGACGTAGCGGACGCCTTTGCCCTTGTAAGGCTCGGGTTTGTAGAAACTGCGGACCTCGGCGGCAAACTGGCCGACGAGCTGTTTATCGATGCCTTCCACCTTGATTTTGGTGTTTTCGTTCACCGTGACGGTGAGGCCGGAAGGGATCGGGTGGAGCAGCGGATGGGACCGACCGAGTGAGAGGTCGAGATCAGCACCCTTGACGGTGGCACGAAGACCAACGCCATGGATTTCAAGATCCTTGGTGAAGCCTTGGGAGACGCCGAGGATCATGTTGTTGATCAGGCTGCGCGCAGTGCCGTGCAAGGCACGAATCTGGCGGAGTTCCGATGCGCGGGAGACGATGACGTTTCCGTCTTCGGTCGTGAGGGAGATGCCTTCAGGGAGGTCGAAGTCGAGTTTGCCCTTGGGGCCTTCGACGAGGACATTGCGGCCGTCAAGTTTGACAGCGACTTTTTCCGGAAGTGAGATTGGTTTGAGTCCGACTCGTGACATGGTGATGTTTTCCTTTACGAGTTAGTGGTTTACCAGACGTTGGCGAGGAGTTCGCCACCGAGTTTCTGACGCTTGGCATTGCCGCCGGACATCACGCCTTTCGAAGTGGAAAGGATGCTGATGCCGAGGCCGGACATGACGCGTGGGATCTCCGTGGAGCCGACATAGTGGCGGCGGCCTGGAGTGGAGACGCGCTTGAGATCGGTAAGAACCGCGCGGCCGTCGATGAACTTTGGCTTCACCGAGATGGTGGTCCATTCGCCAGTGACGACTTCGTAGTTATTGATATATCCTTCTTCCTTGAGAATGCGGGCGATGTCCGCCTTGATTCGGGAGTAAGGAGCGGTGAATTCCTCATTGCCGGCGCGGGCGGCGTTTTTGAAACGCGTGAGGAAGTCTGAGATTGGATCGGTGAGAACTGCCATGGTGGTGATTCTTTAAAGTTTCGGTGGATTGGCAGATCAGACTGCGGCGGGCTCTTCGGCCTCGTTGGCTTTTTTCATGTCGCGGAACGGCATGCCGAGTTCGGCAAGCAGGGCGCGGCCTTGAGTGTCGTCCGGTGCGGAGGTCACGAAGATCAGGTCGAAGCCGATCGGGCGTTTGATCTGATCGATTTCGATTTCCGGGAAGATCGATTGCTCCTTGATGCCACAAGCGTAGTTTCCGCGGCCATCGAAGGACTTCGAGGAGATTCCGCGGAAGTCGCGGATGTTCGGAGCGGTCACGTTAATGAAACGATGAAGGAATTCCCACATGCGGGCACCACGGAGGGTGACGCGGGCGCCAAGAACTTCACCTTCGCGAAGCTTGAAGTTGGCGACGGACTTCTTCGAGTAAGTGATCGAGGGCCGCTGGCCGGTGATCTTCTGGATCTCGCTGACGGCATCGTCCACGGCGACCTTGCGGTCCGCGGCCTTGCCCATGCAGGAGGTGACGACGATTTTCTCCAGGACTGGGACCTGGTGAATGTTCGAATATCCGAGCTTCTTCTTGAGAGCCGGGACTACCTTTTCGAGGTAGTGCTGTTGTAGTACTGGTGTGCTCATTTGTTTTGCGGGTCAGCGCGGTGTGTTGTCAGGGCGCTTAAGCGCGGGCGGAACTGCGATCGCTTCTTATGAAGCGATAGCGATTCAGCCCACTTTCTTGACGTTGGAGATGTGGACGGAGCCGTCGATGGTTTTGATACCACCGCTTGGATCGGCTTCAGTGGCCTTGGTGGCCTTTTTGACTTGGCGGCCGCCTTCGACGACAACCGTGCCTTTGGTGGCATTCACAAGGAGCACGGTTCCGCGCTTGCCTTTGCTGTTGCCAGTGATGATTTCGACTTGATCGCCTTTTTTGACGTGGGTCTTGATGCGGCTCATTTGAATGAAATGGTTAGACTTGGGGATTCAGAGCACCTCGGGGGCGAGGGAGACGATTTTCATGAACGCCTTTTCACGGAGTTCACGGGCGACGGGGCCGAAGATCCGGGTGCCGCGCGGGTTGTTGTCCTTGTCGATGATGACGATGGCGTTCGAATCGAAACGCAGGATGGATCCATCGGCGCGGCGGATCGGATAAGCGGTGCGAACAACCACTGCCTTGACGACGGTGCCCTTTTTGACGGCAGCGGTCGGAATGGAATCGCGAATGTGGGCGGTGATGACATCACCGATGCGGGCGGTGCGGCTGCGTTTGCCGAGCACGCCGATCATTTTTGCGCTGCGGGCACCGGTGTTATCGGCGACGGCGAGCATGGTTTCCATCTGGATCATGACTTACGGGGATTTGAAATTTGAAATTTGAAATTTGAAATTCGGCGGAGCCGATTTCAGTGGCTGAGCACCTCGGCGAGGCTCCAGCGCTTGAGCTTGGAAAGCGGTTTGGTCTCGACGATGC
>Ga0210074_1000734_pt1 | contig 10966 bp, 10 predicted proteins | sample China_Galinas_Co_FD_184860 | JGI IMG/M metagenome (GOLD analysis project Ga0210074, IMG submission 184860) | Wetland microbial communities from San Francisco Bay, California, USA, that impact long-term carbon sequestration -... | ecosystem: Environmental > Aquatic > Marine > Wetlands ... | reverse complement strand
TCCAGCGCCTGCCCGGTGTCGGCAGCGCGAGCCTGTTCGGCGCCGCCTATGCCATGCGCATCTGGCTCAATCCGGACAAGCTGCGCGGCTACGGCCTGAGCGCCTCGCGGGTGCTCGAGGCGGTGCGCGACCAGAACGTGCAGATCGCCGCCGGCTATATCGGCGCGGAACCCGCACCGCCGGGCCAGGGTTTCAGCGCTTCGGTCAACGCGGCCAGCCGCTTCACCTCCCCGGATCAGTTCGGCGATATCATCCTGCGCACCAATCCGGACGGCAGCAGTGTGCGTCTCAAGGATGTCGCCCGCGTCGCGCTCGGAGCCGAGTCCTACGGTCACGACGTGCACCTCAACGGCGACCCCATCGCCGGATTCGCCATTCTGCTCGCCCCGGAGGCCAATGCCCTGGAAGTAGCCGACGCGGTGCGCGCCAAGATGGATGAACTCGACGCCTACTTTCCGCCCGGGGTGAGCTGGCTGGTGCCCTACGACAGCACCCAGTTCATCAGCATCTCCATCCACGAGGTGCTGATGACCCTGATCGAGGCCGTCGTGCTGGTGTTCCTGGTCATCCTGCTGTTCCTGCAGAACCTGCGCGCCACGCTGATTCCGACGCTGGTGGTGCCGGTGGCGCTGACCAGCGCCTTTGCGGGCATGTACATCGCCGGCTTCTCCATCAATGTGCTTACCCTTTTCGGCCTGGTGCTGGCCATCGGCCTGGTGGTGGATGACGCCATCGTCGTGGTGGAAAACGTCGAGCGCATCATGACCGAAGAGGGCCTGCCACCGAAGGAGGCGACGCGCAAGGCCATGGGCCAGATCACCGGTGCGGTGATCGCCATGACCACGGTGCTGGCGGCGGTGTTCATCCCGATGGCGCTGGTCGGCGGCAGCGTGGGGGTGATCTATCGGCAGTTTTCCCTGACCATCGCGATCTCCATGGCGATCTCGGCGCTGATGGCGCTGAGCTTCACGCCGGCGCTGTGCGCCACCCTGCTCAAACCGGTGCACGGAGAACCGAACTTTTTCCTGCGCGGATTCAACCGCTTCTACGGCGGGCTGTCGCAGGGCTATCTCGCACGCGTGCGCCAGTCGATCCGTCACACCCCGCGCTGGATGGCGGCCTATGCCGCGCTCGTAGGCGTGGCGATCCTGCTGTTCACCCAGCTGCCGAGCAGCTTCCTGCCGGAAGAGGACCAGGGCTATGCGCTGGTGATCGTGCAGCTTCCGCCCGGAGCGAATATGGAACGCACCGGCGAGGTCCTGCGGCAAATGGAAACCATCATTCAACAGAACCCGGCAGTGGATAAGGTGCTCGATGTGGCCGGCTTCAGCTTCATCGGCCAGGGAGAGAACGTCGGCCTGGGCTTCATCCGCCTCAAGACCTGGGACGAACGCCGCGCGGCGGATGAACAGATCAACGCCTTCATTCAGTGGGCGAACGGCGCCCTGCAGGAAATCAAGGGCGCGCGCATGTTCGTCATGAACCTGCCCACGATTCGCGGTCTGGGGCGTTTCGGCGGGTTCGATTTCCGTCTCGAGGACCGCGCGGGGCTGGGGCAGGAGCAGTTGTTGCAGGCGCGCAATACCCTGCTGGGGAAGACCGGGGACTATCCCGCGCTCTACGGCGTACGACCCAACCAGCTGGAGGAAACGCCGGAACTGCACCTCGAGGTGGATCGCGTGCAGGCGCAGTCCATGGGTCTGTCGCTGCCGGACATCTACGACGCCATCCGCCTGATGCTGGCGCCGGTCTACGCCAACGACTTCAACTACCAGGGTCGCGTGCTGAAGGTGATGCTGCAGGCGGATGCCGAGTACCGCAGCCGCGTCGAGGACCTGAGACATTACTACATCCCCGCCAGTGGCGGCGGCATCGACAACATGGTGCCGCTCTCCAGCGTCGTGTCATCGAACTGGACAATGGCGCCGCCGGCGATCGATCACTATAACGGCCACCCCGCAGTCCAGATCACCGGGTCCGCCGCACCGGGCCACAGTTCGGGACAGGCCATGGACGCGATGCAGGAAATCGTAACCAAAGACCTGCCAGCTGGGATCGGCTATGAGTGGTCCGGCCAGTCGCTGCAGGAGATCATCTCCGGCCAGCAGGCGCCAGTCCTCTTCGCGCTGTCGCTGCTGGTGGTATTCCTCGCGCTCGCCGCACTGTACGAGAGCTGGTCGATCCCGGTGGCGGTCATGCTGGTGGTGCCGCTCGGCGTGCTCGGCGCACTCAGTTTCACCTGGCTGCGCGGCCTGGAAAACGACGTATATTTCCAGGTAGGCCTGATCGCTGTGATCGGCCTGTCGGCCAAAAACGCCATTCTGATCATCGAGTTCGCCAACACCTTGCGCCAGCAGGGCCTTGGCGTGCTGGAAGCCACCCTCGAGGCCTGCCGGCTGCGTTTCCGGCCGATCCTGATGACCTCCATCGCCTTTATCCTCGGCGTGACGCCACTGGCGATCTCCACCGGGGCCGGCGCCAACAGCCGGCATGCAATCGGCACCGACGTGATGGGCGGCATGGTCGGCGCCACCCTGCTCGGCGTGTTGTTCGTGCCGGTGTTCTTCGTCGTGGTGCGCCGCCTGCTCGGCGACCGGACCGATGGCCACGAACAGCGGGAGGGAGAGAAACAGGCACGCGATGAGATTGGCGGCTAATCCAGCCCGATGCGGCTGACGAGCCCGTCCTGCACCCAGCGCCGCAGGTAGATCGCCGCCTGTGCGGCCGCCTGCGTCTCGTCGATCCACTCGCACAGCCCTTCACACAGCGTCGCGAAACTCTCGCCCTGCCGCAGCAAATCGATGGCGCAGGCTTCATCGACTGGCGCGGAACGAAAAAAGGTTTTCAGATCCCGGCGCCAGATGACCCAGGCCAGCGGAAAATCTGCAGCGACCGGCGCCTGCGGCGGCTGTTCCTCGTCGATGGCCTTCCAGAGGCCGGGTACGTTCCAGAGCAAATCCAGCCGCTGCAGCGACGCATGCGGGTCAAGGCGCATGTCTGCCCAGGCCTCGGGGGGGATCGCGGAGATGTCCTCGACGTTGATCAACGGGCTGTCGGAAGCATCGAAGGACAGCCCCAGCGCCCATTCGAAAGCGGCCATCTCCGCGAACACCGGCTGCTCCCTCCAGCGATCGTCCCTTTGCAGAAACGCGGCGAGATGCCGGCCGAAATAGCGAATGGAGAAATGACCGGAGGGATGGGTGTCGAGATAGGCGCGCCCGATGCGCTCGAATTCCGCGTCGCCCGCGAGCGTATGCAGCGCGGGAAAATCCACCCGCAGCGCCTCCAGCAGCCGCAATCGATAGGCATCGGAATAGATTGAAAGCCGGTCAGGCGCATTCACCCGTGGCGTGCCGACGATGCGCCGCACGATGCGGGGATCACCCGTCAGCAGGTACGACTGGAGCTGCTCCTGGAGTTCGCGCAAACGCCCGCCGTTCATGCCATGCCGCCCCGTTCAGACGATTGACCGGCAACGCCGGCGGCGATGCGGCGGGCATAATCGAGCTCCTCCAGCAGCCCGGCGAGCGGAGGAATATTGTCGTCCCGTTCGATCAGGGTGGACACCGCGCCGAAGCGACGGCAGGCGTCGGCATAGAGCTGCCACACCGTCTCGATCACCGGTTCGTCGTGGGTATCGATGAGATAGTCGCCGTGATTGCGGTGACCGGCGATGTGGAACTGCTGCACCCGTTCCGCGGGCACACCGCGAAGATACTCATGCGGATCGAAGTCGTGATTGAAGCTGCTGACGTAGATGTTATTGATGTCGAGCAGGATCAGGCAATCAGCGCGTTCGCAGACCGCGCTCAGAAACTCCCACTCGCTCATGCAGGAATCGCTATAGGTGAGGTAGCTGGAGACATTCTCGATCAGCAGCCGGCAACCGAGGTAATCCTGCACCGCCTGGATGCGGTCGCTCACATGAACCACGGCCTCTTCCGTGTAAGGCAGGGGCAGGAGATCATGCAGGTTGCGCCCGTTCAGTCCCGTCCAGCACAAGTGATCGGAAATCCAGGCCGGCTCGATGCGATCCGCCAGCGCCTTGAGTTGTGACAGGTAGCCGCGGTTCAGGGGATCGGCGCTGCCGATCGACAGGGACACCCCGTGCAGGACAACCGGATAGCGGGAGCGTACCGCTTCCAGATAGTAAAGCGGCTTGCCGCCGGGGACCAGATAGTTCTCCGTCAGCGCCTCGAACCAGTCGACCGATGGGTCGCCGTCCAGTATCTCCTGATAGTGTTGTGTGCGCAGACCGAGTCCGAAACCGAGACCTGGGTACCGTGCCTGGCAAGATGCTGGATTCGCCATGTCGATCCTGTCTGGACTCCGCGCGGGTGCGAGGCAGTCAGCAACAGGGTAGCGTCGATCAGGCAGCCGTGACAATGACGCTCTGCTGCATTGCCCGTAACGCCGGCGCCGGCGAAGTGCCGATTATTACCGAAAAACACACCGGGGAGCCGGACGGGCTCCCCGGGTTTGGCGGCAGGTATTACTCCTCGATGACCTTCCCGCCCTTGGCGTCGCAGTCTTCCTTGCTGGCATGTACCCATCCCTGGCCCTTGCAGCTGTTGTGACCCTTGCAGGCATTGCTGGCCGTGGCGCATTCTGAGGTACCCTTGCAGGCGTTGATACCCATGCATTTCACCTCCGCGCTGCTTGCGGTTCCCTCTGCAGCTGCCGCAACGGTTGCGGTGCCAAACAGCGCGGCGGCGGTGGAAGCCAGCAGAAGCCCCGTTATTTTCTTTCGTGTCATCATCATAATAAATTCTCCCTGCGCCTGGATCAGTCGCGATTAATTCCCGGAATATCTCCCGCCACCCGCGTCCGCTCACGGTTGTCGTGCGCCCCCCTGGGTGTGGTCGCGGTATTGTGCAAGAGACAAATGTGAGATTAGCCGATCCGCATAAAATTGCCACCCATGACCGAATGGCAGTTACATAGTGTTCATCCGCAAACACTGTTTTCACCGCCGAGACGCAAAGAACGCAGAGAAAATACTCAACGAAAACAATCAAAAATCAAGCGTTCTCTGTATCTCTGCGTCTCTGCGGTGAAATCATCTTTTAATGGATGGACACTACGGAAGAATATCGTCGCGCTCCTCGATCGCTTCGATGAATCGCAGTCGCGTCGAGCCGTCGGTGCAATCCACCTGATAGCCCTCGGACCAGGCGAGCCATTGCTGGATCTCGTCCCGGCGCGCGTCGGCATCCTCGCCCTCAAGGAAAATAACCAGATAGGGTTTGTGGCATCCGGTGAAATGCTGCAAACGGTGGCGCGGGTTGGTCAGTTCCCTGACCCGGAAGGGAAGACCGCCGTTGGCGTTGATTTCCACCGTGGGGCAGGCGACCAGTACGAATCGCGCGGGCAGTCTCCCCTGATCCCGCTCCCAGCGCCTGAGCGCTCCGGATACGAAACCGGGAATGCCGATTGCGCTCCAGCTGCCGACATTCGGCGGCAAACCAATGATTTCCGGTTTTTCCACGACGGCTTTCATCATTGAACTCCTGACTGATTTCATTACCCGATCATCGACTTCAGTCTATAAGATATTTATCGAAATATGCATATATAAAGAAAATAATTATTTTATATAATGTAATTAACGCTGATATAGGTATATTTTACTTGTCTTCAACGAATAACAGGAATTTAATCTATGGATTCAACGGATGGGAAAATACTGCAACTTCTGCAAACAGATGCCAGCCTGACCGTCAAGCAGATTGCCGCGCAGATACCCCTGTCGGTGACCCCCTGCTGGAAGCGCATCCAGAGACTGGAGGCTCAGGGCTTCATACGCAGCCGGGTCGCGTTGCTGGATCCCGTAAAAGTCAACGCCAACGTCACGGTATTCGTGGCGATCAGGACCGATCATCACAGCCGGGAATGGATTGAACGCTTTGACAAGGTGGTCAACGACCTTCCGGAGGTGATGGAGGCCTACCGCATGAGCGGCGAAGTCGATTATCTGCTGCGCGTTGCCATCGACAGTATCGCGGCCTATGACCGCTTTTATAAAACGCTGATCGATCGCATCGAACTCTCGAACGTCACCTCCAGCTTCGCCATGGAACAAATGAAGTACACCACCGCCCTGCCCATCAACCTGGAGGTCCAGAATCAGCCTGCACGCCTGGAAAATACCCGGCGTGGTGGCCCCGCCTAATACTTGACTAAGTCACTCGGGCTTACTATTGCTTATAGGGACCAGGGAATTCGCAAGCGACGCGCAGAGATCCCGTGCTTCCCAGGGATTATGTCGCGGACAGGGTTTCCTGGCTAAACAACCCAAGGAGTGCAGCGACCATGGAAAACCGCAATCACCTCTCTGACCCTCTGCCCGATTTTGACAATGAGGGCTTTCTCAAGAACCCGCGGGAGTGGACGGAAAGGCTGGCAGCCGAGATTGCCCTGCACGACGGCCTGAGGGAACTCACTCGATCCCACTGGGGTGTGATTCATTCACTGCGGCGACACTACGATAAATTCGGCGCGACCCCGCCCTCCTTCCGGCATGTTTGCCATGTGAATCACCTGGGCCCGCACGGGGTGGAACATCTGTTCCACAGCCAGCGCGAAGCCTGGCGCATTGCCGGTCTCCCTGATCCCGGCGAGGAAGCCAGAACCTACATGTAGTAACGAGGTTTTATTGCCTTCAAGCAGGCGGATGAGGGGACATCGCGAACTGTTATTGTCGTCGTCCACCTGTCTATAACCGGCGTTAACTGTCCCGAGGCGGCTGTGTATTCAGCCGTCGCTGCTCGAATACGACGGTTCACAGCCAGAAACACATGCCTGCCCCGATAGCCGGCAGTCGCTAACGTGCTCGGGAAATGGGCGATATCAGCGACTGATTTTTGCTGTTCCGTCATCATGCGATGACGGAACAGCAATGCCGCCGACACGAACCCGGGCAAGACTGTTAGAATCAGTCAATCAAGTAACCACGTTACAGCCCGGCATACGCGATTTACGCCCTTGCCCCGACTTGCCCCTACCTGCCACACTCGTCAGGCCGGAAAAACGTTGTCGCACAGCAGTGATTTGATAGAATTCGGGCGGCCGCCTATCGTACAGATGCCCAGACGGCAGGATGGAGAATGGAAGATCGAAGAAAGTCGCCTGACCGACGCAGTTTCAACGCTAAACGGGAGCAGGCCTGTTCCAATAACCGGCGAAGATTCCCGGATCGACGATTGAACAACATCTCGGCAGAATGGGTTCCACTGGAACAGGTTCACGATCATCCGGCAACCGGAACGCTGCTAGCGCGATTAACGGGACGAATAGTGAAAAAAAACTGATGCATGCCAGGCAACCATCGGCAGGGGGATACACAAGCACGATATCCGGGTTTCCCGACCGCCGGAGGCCAGCAACACCGTGACAGATGACAACACAACCACAGGGAATTGATGGATGCCAAGGGGAATGACTCAGGAAGCAAGCCATTCACCCGATTCCGGTGAGGAAAATTTCCGGATCATCGATACGGACACCCGGCAACGAGAAAGAAAGGACACGAAGCTATGTTGAGCTGGCTGAACAGAAAGATGTCATCCACTACGGCGCCCTCGACCGCGCATCCCCGGCCACCCATTGAGGACTGGCGCAACCGCGACAAAGCCGGCCTCAGCCGAAACACACCCCCGGGACCGGACCGGCCGCCCCATCGCAGACGCAAGCTGAAGGCGCTGGAGATCTTTTCCCTCGCAGCCGTCATCTCACTGATCATCGGCGTCGACATCTATATTTTCGGTATCAACAAACGCCTGAATACGCTGGAAAACGAGTTTGCCGAGGTAAAAACCTGGGCCTTTCCCGCCAGTCTCCTCGAGGGTAAATACGCCTCCCTGAATGCCCGTGTGCGCGCATTGACCGAGTCATTCTCCGGTCTGGACGCCAGACTTACCTCGCTCGCCACGCAGCAGCAGCCGGTTACCGTCGAAACCAGGGCTGCAGGCCATGAAGCGATGATGGCCACAGACGCGGACATTCCCACCGAGGCGCCCGCGGCAGGCATTGCATTCCCGCCTGCCAGGTCCACGCCAGCATCCACGGAAACTGCCGGCCGGGTAAAAAGAGCGGAGGAGGAAACACCCGCCATGGTATTTACGCCGGTCGAGACACAGCCCGTAGTCCAGCACGGCGAATCAACGGGTGATGCCAGGCTGGCGCTGCATTCCGTGGACGACATACCGATCGAGGCATCCAGTGGAGAGCCGGCCACCCCAGCCAGCGCCACCGAGGCGAACCCGCCGAAGACCAGCCGCAGAGAAGGTCGCTGGGTGATCAACCTGCTGTCCGACCCGAACAAGGCGCTGGCGGAACGGTTCGCAGCCAGTGCACGCGACCGTGGTGTCCCCGTGGAAGAGAACCGCAGCGAAGTGAAAGGTCGGGTGTTCTGGCGCGTGCAGATAACCGGTTTCGGGACGATGAGTGAAGCCCGGGCCCATGCTGAAGAGGTCAAGACAAAACTCCGGCTGAAAGACGTCTGGATCTTCAAAGAGCAGGGATAAACGCGCCCGGCATCGCCCGGTCAGCGGTAATTTCCGCGACAATCGAAGTACCCTTACGGCGCACAGGGAAGTATGGACGGCATGAAGTTGCGTCAGGCCCGCCTGGCCTTCTACACCGACCAGCTCACTATCCGGCAACACAGTCCATGCGGTTGCGACCCCTGCCCCGACCCTTGCCCCTTTCTCACAATCCGCTTATGACGATGCCTCGAAAATAATAACCGCCTCCGGCAGCACCGTCAGCGGCCGGGTGAATTGCGGCTCACTCACGAGCACCAGCCCCATGGGCAGCACCACGCCGCTTGCGACAAGACAGAGTATGAACGTCACGGTTTGCAACAGTTCTTCAAATTTCATCACCGTATCTCCATGCAACTCCCGGATCGGGAGGCTTCAGGGAATACAGTGTGCGGGACTCAGTGGCTCACTGGATGAGCCCGCGGTACCGACACCTCAATCCTCATAGCGCGCTGCCGCGGCCGCGAGCTGTTCGCGCACCTGTGTGCGCAGTCGCGCCGGGGACAGAACCTCGACCTCCGGCCCGTGCCTGAGGATATCCATCAGCAGTTCATGCTCGGCGCTGTAGGGCAGTTCCAGCAGCCAGGAGCCGTCGGCTTCAAACCCCCCGCGCTGCTCCGGGTGCCACTGCTCGACGGAGACCCAGCGGGCGCGTTCCGGCGTGAAACGCAGCCGGGCCCAGATCAGTTCCTTGCCTGCAAAGATGCCATAGCCGCCGGCGAGTTCCGCGTCGAGGCGTCGTTCTGGCACCGTTTTCGCCGTGCCCTCCAGCAGCTCGGCTGCGCCGATGGCATCCACCGCAAAAACGCGCAAGGCATTGCGCACATGGCACCAGGCATCGAGATACCAGTTGTCCCGGTAGTGCACCAGGCGCTGCGGGGAGATCTCGCGCCAGCTTTCCACGCCACTCGAACGGGCGCTGTAGCGGATCCGCAGACGCCGGCGCTTGAGGGTGGCGCTGGCCACGGTCTCGAAATGTTCCAGCCTCGTCGAGCGCGCGGCCATGTGCAGAATGCGGATACGCTTGCGCACTTCATCGCCGGTGGCATCCCGGCTCTCCAGCAGTGCCTCGAGACGCGCGAGCAGCGGCTGGATATGGGGTTTGAGCAGACCGTCCCCGAGATTTGCCAGCAACTGCTGCAGCGTGAGCAGGGCATGGATTTCCGCCGCACTGAACCAGAGACCGGGCAGTTTGTAAGCCGACGCCCGGGGATCGGATACATCGTAGCGGTAACCCCCCAGCGCCCGATCCCAGACAATCGGTGCATGGAGACGGTCCCTCAGGTACTCGAGATCGCGCTTTACCGTGGCCTTCGAGGTCCCCAGCGCCTCGATCAGCGCATCCATCGGCACGCATCGCCGCTCGCTCAGCAGCTGATCGATCTTGTAGAAGCGTTCGGTGCGGTCCATTCAACCCCCGGCAGTTAAGTATCGCTGTGTCGACAAACTGGATCCCCGCTTACGCCGGGATGACTATCCTTACGGTGGATTGATCCAAAAGCGCCGTTCACACCGCAAAGACGCAAAGAACGCAAAGAAACATATTCATGAATAAACAATTAGGAACCTGATTATCACTGAAACTCTGCCACGATGGAGAAACGCGACATCCGGACCCGCCATTTCGACCGCATGCGTCGTATGACTGAGATTCAGTGATAATCAGGATTAGGAATGCTTTGCGTTCTTTGCGTCTTTGCGGTGGATATATTTCCATTATCAGGGCAATTCCTCGCCATCCGCCCAGCCGAGCTTCTCCGCCAGCGCGGAGGCCCGCTGCACGCGGCGCTGGCAACCCTGCATGAAGGTCTGCCGTTCACCCTGGAGGGTGACACGGTTTCTGGCCCGCGTTATGCCGGTGTAAACCAGTTCGCGCGTCAGCACGGGGCTCTCCGAGGATGGCAGTACCAGCAGCACTTCGTCGAACTCGGAGCCCTGGCTCTTGTGCACCGTCAGGGCATAGGCGCAGCTGTGTTCGGGCAGCTGACGTATGGAGACGCTGCGCAGCTCGTTTCCCGTAAAGGCGAACCAGGCGCGCAGGCCATCGTCCTCGGCACGCCACAACAGACCGATGTCACCGTTGAACAGGCCCACCTCGTAGTCATTGGCCGTCACCATCACCGGTTTGCCGTGATATTCCTCACCGCCGCGTATCAGCCCGAGCGCCTGCAGCCGCTCGGCGATGCGCCGGTTGATTTCCCCGACGCCGAAAGGTCCGCCCTGCAGCGCGGCCAGCACCCGCGTCTGCTCGAAGGCGCGCAGCGCCTCGCCCACATCGTCCGCATGAAGGTAGCGGGCATAGCGCTCCACCGCCCAGTCCAGACAGGCGGGATTGAGGCTATTCTCCCCCGCGTCGAGCCAGGCGATATCGCGGTAGCGACCGTCACCGAACAAGCGGAATGCCGCCTCCCCCTCCCCGGCAT
>Ga0210074_1000733_pt1 | contig 10975 bp, 6 predicted proteins | sample China_Galinas_Co_FD_184860 | JGI IMG/M metagenome (GOLD analysis project Ga0210074, IMG submission 184860) | Wetland microbial communities from San Francisco Bay, California, USA, that impact long-term carbon sequestration -... | ecosystem: Environmental > Aquatic > Marine > Wetlands ... | reverse complement strand
GCCGCCGCCGCTCTGGCCCACGCAGCCGCACATGATCAGCATGTTGATGATGCCGCGGTAGGTCATGTCCATGTTGTACCAGTGGTTGATCGCCGCGCCGAGGATGACCATCGAACGGCCGCGGGTCCTGTCCGCGGTCTGCGCGAACTCGCGCGCGACCTGGATGATCACATCCCGCCCGACACCGGTGATCTTTTCCTGCCAGGCCGGCGTGTACGGAATATCATCGTCGTATCCCTTCGCGACCTGGTCGTCGTCCAGGCCCCTGTCCAGGCCATAATTCGCGAGCATCAGGTCGTAAACGGTCACGGCCCTGACCGCGCCATCGGCCAGTTCCAGGGTTTTCACCGGCACCTTGCGAATCAGGATGCTGTCGTGGTCGCTGTGGGCGAAGATCTGCTGGTCGTGCTCCTGGTTGCCGAAATACGGGAAGGCCACGGGCAATACTTCGTCGTGTTGGTCCCTGAAACTGAGCAGCGGTGTAATATCACTGCCATCGGCCTGGTTTTTTTCCTCCAGGTTCCACTTGCCCTGGTCGCCCCAGCGGGCGCCGATGGTGCCGTTGGGAACGACGGCCTGCTGGCTGACGGCGTCGAACACGACGGGTTTCCACTCCGGGTGGTTCTGCTGCTTCAACTGGCCGGAAAAATCGGCAGCGCGCAGGGTGCGGCCCGGCACCCAGCGGCCGTCTTTTTCATCCAGCATCACCAGGAACGGCATGTCGGTATATTTGCGTACGTACTCGCTGAAGTAGTCGCTGTGGCCGTCGACATAGAACTCTTTCAGGATCACGTGCCCCATCGCCATGGCGACGGCGGCGTCGGTGCCCTGGCGGGCCGGTATCCATGTATCGGACAACTTGGCCACTTCGCTGTAGTCGGGTGTCACCGCGACGGTCTTGGTGCCCTTGTAGCGCACCTCGGTGAAGAAATGCGCGTCCGGCGTGCGTGTCTGCGGCACGTTCGAACCCCAGGCGATGATGTAGTTGGAGTTGTACCAGTCGGCGCTCTCCGGCACGTCGGTCTGTTCGCCCCAGGTCTGCGGCGAGCTCGGCGGCAGGTCGCAGTACCAGTCGTAAAAACTCATGCAGGTGCCGCCGATCAGCGACAGGTAACGCGAACCGCCGGCATAGGAGATCATCGACATCGCCGGGATCGGCGAAAACCCGATGACCCGGTCCGGCCCGTAGGTCTTGGCCGTGTAAATGTTCGAGGCCGCGATGATCTCGTTGACCTCGTCCCAGTCGCCGCGGACCATGCCGCCGAGACCGCGCGCGGACTTGTAGGCCCTGGCCGCCGCTTGATCCTCGACCAGGTGCTGCCAGGCGACCACCGGATCGCCATGCTGCGCCTTCAGACTGCGCCAGGATTTCAACAGCTGGCTACGGATCATCGGGTATTTCAGCCGTGTTGAGCTGTACAGGTACCACGAATAGCTGGCGCCGCGCGAGCAGCCGCGCGGCTCGTGGTTGGGCAGGTCGGGCCGGGTGCGCGGATAATCGGTCTGCTGCGTTTCCCACGTGACCAGGCCGCCCTTGACGTAGATTTTCCAGCTGCAGGAACCGGTGCAGTTGACGCCATGCGTGGAGCGCACGATCTTGTCGTGCGACCAGCGCCCGCGGTAGGCGCGTTCCCAGTCGCGCGGCTCATTGGTGGTGATGCCGTGCCCTGCGGAAAACGTTTCGGGTTTTTCCCTGGTGAAGTACGTAAGGTTGTCGAGAAAATGACTCATGGTTTGCTCCGGGGGAATCAGGGGTTGTGGAACTCCGCGCCCTTGCGCAGGTAGAACCACCAGTTAATCAGGATGCAGACAAAGTAAAACGCGGCGAACCCGTACAGCGCGTGTTCCGGCGTGGTGGCCTTGATCTGTTCGCCGAAGACCTGCGGGATGTAAAACGCGCCGTAGGCGGCGATCGCCGAGGTCCAGCCGAGCACCGGGCCGGCCTGTTCCCTGTTGAACACCTGGGAAATGGTGCGGAAAGTCGAGCCGTTGCCGATGCCGGTGGCTGCGAACAGCACCAGGAACAACAACAAAAATGGCACGAAGTACTGCTCCGGCGTCGCCGACGCGTAGGCCAGCTTGAGGAAATACGCCACACCGAGCGCGCTGATGAACATGATAATGGAGATGACCTGGGTGACCTTGGCGCCGCCCATCCTGTCCGCGATCATACCGCCGACCGGCCGGATCAACGCGCCGATGAAGGCGCCCATCCACGCGTACATCAGCGCCGAGGGTCCGTTCGGGTTGGCCAGGTCATGGGTCATGACGCCGTCGACCATCACGTGCTGGTAGCCGAAAACCACCTTGATCGCCAACGCGAAGGCGGCCGCGTAGCCGATGAACGAACCGAATGTCATCGTGTAGATGATCGTCATGACCCAGGTGTGCATATTGTTGAAAATCATGTACTGGCGTTTCAGGTTCTCACCCACGCCGCCGGGAATGATCCTGAGCAAGGCCACGGTCGCGATGACCACCACCAGCAACACGACTTCCTTGGGCAGGCCGAAGCCGGAACCGTTGGTGGCTTCCGGAAACATCAACCACAGGCCGCTGGCGGCCGTGAACAGGGCGATCAGGAACATGCCGCCGATGATCGCGAACGAGGTGAGCGGGTTGCCGATATGCGGCGAGACGTGCTCGTCGCGGATATTGTTCATGCCGAACCAGCCGGCGAAAGCCAGCGGCACCAGGAACAGCAGCCAGACGAAACCGGCGTTTTGCAGGTAGGTCTCGGCGCCCGCCGGGATCTTGCCGATCAGGGTTCCGCTGGTGGCCTGCAGGGTCATCGACTCACCGCCGAACAGGCCGAAGGTCATGCTCAACGGCACCAGGATCTGCATCGTGGTGACGCCGAAATTGCCCAGCCCGGCATTCAGCCCCAGCGCCAGGCCCTGTTGCTTTTTCGGGTAGAAGAAACTGATATTGGACATCGACGAGGCGAAGTTGCCGCCGCCGATACCGGACAGCAAGGCCAGCAACTGGAATTGCCATAACGGCGTGTTCGCGTCCTGCAGGGCGAAACCGGTGCCCGCCGCCGGGATCATCAGCAACGCGGTGGTGAAAAAGATGGTGTTGCGGCCACCCGCTATACGGATGAAAAAGGTGCTGGGGATACGCAGGGTCGCCCCTGACAGGCCGGCGATGGCGGTCAGGGAAAACAGCTCGGGCTTGGTATACGGGAACCCCAGGTTGAGCATCTGCACCGTGATGATGCCCCAGTACAACCACACCGCGAAACCGCATAACAGGCTCGGAATCGAAATCCAAAGGTTGCGGGTGGCGATGGCTTTGCCCGTCGCGGCCCATTCCTGTTGGTCTTCCGGATTCCAGCTTTGAATATCTTTAGCCATAAATTTCTCCTGAGCGTATTTTTTATTTATTTCTGTACGTTTCTCTTCGCCTAAAATGCATGCAGGCCTCGAGCCCGGTGCAATGCGGGTTCTCAATCACACCTGACTTCCGCATCCTTACGCTTGTACCACCACCAGGTCGCCAGCACACAACTCAGGTAAAAAACGCTGTAGACACTGATAGCGAGATGCGCCGAACCCGTTACCTGGATCGAAGTCGCTACAAAAGCCGGTATGAAAAACAATCCCAGCGCGGCGATCGCGCTGGTGAATCCCAACGCAACCGAGGCTTCGACGGCGCCGGCAGCCTCGGCGGCTTTACGTGCCGCCTCGTCCTTGCCTTCCGCGCTCCGCTCGTGCAATTTGCGGAAGACCAGCGGCACGACGTGGAATACCGAACCGTTACCGATACCCGCCGTGACAAATAACAGCATGAAGGCCATGAAAAACCCGCTGACGTCATCATTGCCGGACCCCGATGGCAGGCTCAGCAAGACCCAGATTCCGGCCAGGAACATGACGGCAAAATTCCAGAAAGTTACCTTGGCGCCACCGATCCGGTCCGATAACCAGCCACCCAGCGGCCGGATCAGCGCGCCGGCCAGTGGTCCGACAAACGCCCATTTCAGGGCGCTGGAATCCGGAAACATCACATCCAGCAGGATCGGGAAAGCCGCGGCGAAGCCGATAAATGAACCAAAGGTGCCGGTGTACAGCCAGCTCAGGATCCAGGCATGCTTACGTCCGAAGATGGCCGATTTCTCGGCATAGGTTTCCTGCACGCCGCGCAGGTTGTTCTGACCAAAGGCTGCGGCAATGGTCGCGAGCAGGATGAAGGGAATCCAGATCAGACCGGCGTTCTGCAACCAGACCTGGCTGGTGACGCCACCGGCCTCCCAGGTCTGCGGCAGGCCGCCCTTGTAGGCCAGGGCGCCGCTGAATATCACCAGGGGCACGACGGCCTGCATGATACCCACGCCCAGGTTGCCGATACCGGCGTTCCAGCCCAGCGCAGTGCCGAGCAAGCGCTTGGGAAAGAAGAAGCTGATGTGGGCCATGCTGGCGGAAAAATTGCCGCCGCCGAGGCCGCATAAAAGCGCGATAAAGACAAATACCACGTAACTGGTGTTTGGATTCTGTACCGCCACTGCCATCCACAAGGTCGGCACCAACAAGGTCAGGGTGCTGAATATCGTGAAGTTGCGACCGCCAAAAATCGGCACCACGAACGAATAGAGGAGCCGGAATGCGGCGCCGGACAGACCGGGAATTGCCGCCAGCCAGAACAGTTCGCCGGTCGTGAAACGGAAGCCGATACGTGGCAGTTCGACCACCACGACGCTCCAGACGATCCACACGGCAAACGACAGCAGCAACGGCGGCATGGAGAAGATCAGGTTGCGCATGGCGATGGCCCGGCCGCCCTTCTGCCAGAATTCCTCATCTTCCGGACGCCAGTTGCTGATCCAGCGGCCGGCGGTGGCCAAAGGCCGCGCCAGTTCTTCCCGGACCAACTGTTCGCGCAGGCCCGGCCGCCTGGCCAACACCTCTTCGCGTTCGCCACGGGCCGCCATCCACGTCCAGATCATGACACCCGCCAGGACGCCGAACATCAGCATGAAGGTCGTGCTGCGCACGCCGGTCGCATCGACCGCGATACCAAACATGATCGGCAGCGTGAAACCGCCGAGCCCGCCGATCACGCCAACCAGGCCGCCGACCGGGCCCATGTTGCCGGCATAGTGATCCGCCAGGCTGCGGTAGACGCTGGCCTTGCCGATACCCTGGGCGATACCGACGATAAACGCCAGCGCCGTAAACATCGCAACACCTGTTGCGATGCTGAAGGTAAGGTCCTCGTTGATCCTGTGGATGGTGACCGAGGTCGGCGGGTAGGACATGAAAAACAGGCAGATGATACAGATCCAGAACACCCACCAGGTGACGGTGTCGCCGCCGAATTTATCGGAGATCCAGCCGCCGAGTGCGCGGATGACCCCCGAAGGCAGAACAAAGATCAATGAGATCAGCGCAGCCTGTTTGAGCGAGAGGCCGTATTCCGCCATGTAATACTTGGGCAACCACAGCGACAGCGCGACAAAGCCGCCGAACACGAAGTAGTAAGCCAGGCCGTAGCGCCATACCCGGGTTTCGGTGAGCGCCTTGAACTGCTCACCGATGGTTGGAAAACTGCTGCTCTTTTTTCGTTCTTCAAACTGCGGGTCCGGGTAGGTAAACAGCAGGAAGACGAAGGCCATCACCAGCATCACCACCGAGTAGATGACCGGCACCGAGCGCCAGCCCAGCGCCACGATGATCAGCGGGGCAACGAATATGTTGAGCGCCGCGCCCGCATTGCCGGCGCCAAAAATACCCATCGCAACACCCTGTTGCTTCTTGCTGAACCAGGCGGAGGTATAGGCGATGCCAATGGCGAAAGAACCACCGGCCAGGCCGATACACAGACCGATCACCAGGTACTGCCAGAACTGGTTGGCAAAATGCAATCCATAGGTCGCGAGGGCAACCAGCAGCATTTGCGCAAAATAGACACGACGCCCACCGAAGCGGTCGGTCAGGATGCCAAGCGGTAACCGCACCAGTGAACCGGTCAGAATGGGCGTGGCGATGAGCAAACCAAATTCGGTTTCGCTCAGACCCAGTTCGCCCTTGATCTTGATGCCGATTACGGAAAACATCGTCCACACCGCGAAATTCACGGTGAACGCCAGGGTGTTCATGCTGAGGACAGAGAATTGTTTCTTTCTATCGAATTGGTAATCAGCGCTGGTAGTGGCCATCAATATTCACCTGATTTTTCCAGTGCAAGGCTTTTGCATAATTTGCACCTTGAAATTAAGCCTGCGAACAAAGGAGTGAACACCGTCTGCCTGCCACTCCATTCACTTAAAACCTGGAGTTGGTGGGATTATGTCCATGTTCCCGATGACTCAAATTGCCCCAGATCAACTTTCATAAATATCTGTTTTTTCTAATATTCTCTATGAATACTGAAAATCAGTTATCCGGAGTACGCGTTGAGAAGGGGTTTTGGATTGGTTAAACCAGTTTTCATAAAACCTCCATCACGTACGCTTTTTAACGCATTGACCACTCGGGATCAGTCCACGCCCTTTTGTTCCAAACGCAAAAACTCAGTCCTGATAATCCGGGTTTTCGATGGCCGTTTTGTCCTGCAGGCCATGGATTACAAGCCCCGTTTTCACACCGCGCTACATTAGTCTCATTTCAATAGATTGTCAAGTCTATAGATTAATTATTCTATAGATTGTTTAATCCATTAAAATGTGCGAAAGTGTATAAGGACAGAACACGAGGACGATTGTTGAAATGTACCTGAGCAAGCCGGCTGAATACGCGCTGCGCGCGATGACACATCTTGCCCGCCAGGCGCCCGACGAGAGAATCCTGACCCGCGATCTTGCCGAAGCGATCAACGTGCCTGCGCCGTATCTTTCCAAGATCATGCGCAGGCTGACAGCCGACGGTATCCTCGATGCGAAAAAGGGTCATCACGGCGGGTTCTTACTGGCAAAGCCACCGGAAAAAGTCAGGTTTATCGATATCCTGCGCGCCGTGGATTTCGAGCCGGCCGTGGATCACTGCCTGTTCGGACTGGGCAACTGCGACTCGGAAAACCCCTGCCCGCTGCATCCCGAATGGAGCGTACTCAAGGGCCAGATCGAGCAGTGGGCCACGAAGCACAACCTGGGTGATTCGTTGAAAGCAAACAACTGGTCACCGCCCGGTGAAAATAACGCCGGGTAACACAACCCGGACAGTGTGACAAAACGGCTTGGTTTACGGCGAGCCGGTCAAGGCAAGGGAATAAACTCTTCTTCGTCGCCGGGCACAAGCGGAAAACGCCCTTCCCGCCAATCGTCCTTGGCCTGCTCGATACGTTGTTTACGGCTCGAAACAAAATTCCATTCGATAAAGCGTTCGCCCAAATACTCACCACCGATAAACGCGACCTTCGCATCTGCGACGGCTTCGACCGTGGCTTGCATGCCGTCCTGCAACACGGCCAGGGTAAAGGGGTCGACCTTTTCCCCGTCAATTGCCAGCTGGCCGGAGGCGGTGTAGACCGCCAACTGCCCGGCCTCCGGTGTGGCCAGGGTTTGTCCTGCTTTCAGGCTGGCCTCGGCATACACGATGGGGGAATAAGTGATTACCGGAGAACACATGCCCCAGGCGCTGCCCATCATCACCCGCACGCCGACGCCATCGATGTCCGCACCGGGCAACGCATCGGCCGGGTAATGATAAAAAGCCGGATCGATCTCTTCATCCGCCTCGGGCAGGGCGTGCCAGAGTTGCAGGCCGTGCGCCTTGTGCGGCACTGATTTGATCTCCGCACGTTCACGCTCGGAGTGGGTAATGCCTTTACCTGCCACCATCAGGTTGATGGCGCCCGGATGAATGGCCTGCACGTTGCCGAGCGAATCACGGTGCAGCACCTCGCCTTCAAAAAGGTAAGTCACGGTCGCCAGGTTGATGTGCGGATGCGGGCGCACATTGATGCCCGTTCCGGGGGCAAATACAGCCGGACCCAAATGATCGAAAAAAATCCAGGGACCGACCATGCGTTGCTCGCGGGCGGGCAGCGAGCGGCGAACGGAGAACCCGCCAAGGTCCTTTTCGTGCGGTTTGATCAGGTGTTTGATGGTCATAATCCTGGTTTCCAGATAATCAACTTGTCGAATGGTGCAATTTGCCTGGGCCGGGGCCCGGCTTAACCCGTTGCTTATACGGGTAGTCATGTGGAACCCAACCCGCCGGAAATTACGATGCTGGACAACGGGCGCCCGGGCCGGGTGCTCACCGGGATACACCCCGGCCATGATAGAAACGTTCGCCGGACCGTGCCATATCGTGTTTCTTGGTTAATTATAGGCAGATTGTTTCCAGGCCGCCGCCGGGTTTTACTTCCGGGGATTGCGCAAAAGCCGTCATGGCCGTAGACAAAAGAACGGCTGACATTCAAAAATTGATTTGTTCATTATCAACACCCTCCCGGTTTCTTTCCAACTATCCCTGTACATATCAGTTAAGAACATAATTAATATTTATCATGATTTTCTATCATTAGGCTGCGGCTCAACGCCTGCCCGGGCTGCGTAGCCGGACGTGGGCGAGGCTCGCCAGCCAAGCTGTTCAGGATACCGATCGAGTATCCTGCCAGGTGTACAGAGCCGCGCAGGCCTGACGCCGGCCGCGAGCGCTGCGGAATTTAATTGCCTCCCGCTCTCCTGCATAGCGAAGAAGAACGGCGTAGAATGAAAATGCAGTTTCCCTGGAGTTTTCAACTCGGGAGCAATGCCATGAAGCCAGAGGCTGAAGATTGAAACGGCGGTTGATAGCCCGCTACTTGCGAGTGCTCGTACTCATGGGCCTCCTGAGTCTGCAGGCGCACGCCGGGAACGCCCCACCCTCAGCCACGCCTCAAACCGCTGAACAGAGCCGGGCGCTTGAACGGGTGCGGGAGGAACTCACCGACCTGGAAACGCGCTGGTATGGCCTGATGCGCATCAGGTGGCAGGACACGCAGATGTTTTCCGCCGGCCTCGGGGCCATGCGGGTGAAACAGCCCCGCAACAGCAATTGCTCGATAGGCTGCGCGATACAGGGTTGGCATTTCGAGGTGGAACCGGGTCTGTATGGCATCCAGGCAGGTGTCGGCTGGGGGAAACTGATCGGGGAAACCGGCCGTACCAGGCGCCTGATGCACACGGTTCATTTCGGCTGGAACGTGCGCGGGGTGGTCCTGCGCACCTGGGGCGACAGTTCGCTTTATCCCCAGGCCCAGACGCTCGCGGGTATCGAGGCGAGCGTATCCATCATCCGGCTCAATATTTCAGCCGGCCTGTTGCGTTCATTGTATTCGGGTCCCGGCGAGGAGTACGGGGACGACTGGGTCGTAACGGCCGGTTTTGGCTGGGGGTTTTAGGCCCATGGAAGCACGCCTCGGATCATGCCTGGTGCTGCTGGCGGGTTTGCTGTGGAGCGCATCCGCCCCGGCGCTGGAAACCGACCAGTTCTATGCCTGGGGCAAACCGATCGAGGATTCCACCGCCTACCTGAATGCCTGGGTTCAGATACAGGTTCAGTCCGCGCTGGATGCCAGGTCCGCGGCCCCGCCAGCGGACTGCGAGTCGGCGATCGAGGTCGTGCAGAAACGTCTGCAACACTCCATCTACCAGCCAATCGAATTATGGATTCTTTCCAGCCACCTGGTCGACAGGATTCCGCGCGGCGAAGAGGCCGACCGCGACTACCGGGCGCATTACCTGCTGTCGAAAACATTTCCGTTGGATTACGCCCGCCTGCTGCAACCCAGTCCGACTTTGCAAGTCAATGGAATCAGGCTCGGGTCGGACAAACTGGCGCATTTCTTCTCGGAAGGATGGTGGTATTACAAACGCTGGAGGAGACACCACGCCGGTGAGACGGCGGAGGAAATGCAGCGCAGCATGTTCGACTACGGCGTGAAGCTCGAGCAATGGATCCAGGGCATGAAGATGACCGGTGTCTTTTCACCCGCCGACCTCGAAGCCAACTACCAGGGGCTCATTTTTTACCGGCAGTTGTGCCACGGCGAGGAACCGCTTTTGTACCGCCAGGACAATCGCTGGCATTTTTCCGGCCGTTTTGATTTCCGCGACTATGTTTCCCCGGAATGGGACGAGTCCTGGAACGCCAATATCTACAGCCCAACCCGCTGGAAAAACATCCGCAAGACCATGGCCGCGTATTGCCCGCTGCTGCACAGTGACTGGGTCAGCCGGCAGCGCGCTCACTACGCCGCGCTGGATACGCAAACCCCCACGGAAAAACTGATCCGGGAACTGGTGGCCGCCGGCGAAATCCCCGATCCCCGGAATTTTGAAATCACTGCGGTTTGCGGAGATTGGCAAACGGAGTAAAACGCACACTCGCATCGTAAGGCCCGATTGAGCCCAGCCTCGCCGACAGCACTCCCGAAAATTCAAGCTTTGCGTGCCGCAAATCGCGGCGCGGCGTGCTGACCGGTTTTCCGGGTGAATTCCGGTCAATAGGCCAGACAGGCCCGGTAAAGCGCTTGCACCATGTCGCTGTCTTCGCCAAACCGGCAGCGGCGCATTTGCATGTGCTCGAAATACTTGCCGGTCTCGAGCTGGCCGGTCTCACTGGTGGCGAGCCATGCGGGGGTTCGGGCGCCCTCCCGGGGGCTTTCATGCCCGCCAAAGCCGAGGTTGTTGCTCAAGGTGGAGCTGACATCGCCCGGATGACAGGCATTGACCGCGATACCGTGCCGATGCAGGCGTTGTGCGAACGCCACCGTCAGCATGCGGTCAGCCTGTTTCGACTGGCGGTAGGCCGCATCGTTGTCGTAGGGTCGTTTTTTGAACTCCAGGTCATCGAGGTCCAGGCCGCCGGCCCAGTAACTGGCGACGTTGACCACCCTGGAAGGCGATCCGGCCTGCAGATGACCGGTCAAAGCCTGGATCAGCCAGAAATAGCCCAGCACGTTGGTGGCGAACTGCAACTCGATACCCTCAGCCGTCTCCCGGCGCCGTCGCGGCGTGGTCGCCGCATTGTTCACCAGCACGTGGACC
>Ga0210074_1000730_pt1 | contig 10988 bp, 7 predicted proteins | sample China_Galinas_Co_FD_184860 | JGI IMG/M metagenome (GOLD analysis project Ga0210074, IMG submission 184860) | Wetland microbial communities from San Francisco Bay, California, USA, that impact long-term carbon sequestration -... | ecosystem: Environmental > Aquatic > Marine > Wetlands ... | reverse complement strand
CACGCTGCGCGATGCCGGCGCGCGGCAGCAACTATCGGCATTGCAACCCGACCTGCTGATCGTCGCCGCTTACGGCCTGATTCTGCCGCAGGAGGCGCTGGATATTCCGCGGCTCGGCTGCCTTAACGTGCACGCATCGATTCTGCCGCGGTGGCGCGGCGCGGCCCCGATCCAGGCGGCGATACTCGCCGGCGACGCCAATACCGGCATCAGCCTGATGCGCATGTCCGCCGGGCTGGATTGCGGTCCCGTCTTCGTCGTCGAGTCGCTGCCGATTGGCGCCACCGAGTCTGCCGGCGAACTGCACGATCGCCTGGCCACGCTGGGTGGCGTTACGCTGGTGAACAACATCGACGCCATCGCGAGCGGCCAGCTGAAGCCCGTCGAGCAGGACGAGTCGCTGGCGACCTATGCGCCAAAGATCGGCAAACAGGACGCCTTGCTGGACTGGTCGTTGCCTGCCGAGGCGCTCGATCGTCGGGTCCGCGCGTACAACCCGGCGCCGGGGGCATATTTTTTTGCAGGACCGGAAAGTCTCCGGGTCAAGTGCTGGCGCGCCCGGGTTGTCGACGTGCCGACGGCGGCATCGGGCACCGTCATCGAGTGTGGCCGTCACGGCGTAGTCGTTGCCTGCGGGAGCGGTGGCCTCAGCCTCGAGGAACTGCAGCTGCCGGGCAAAGGACGCATTCGCGCCCACGAGTTTGCAGCGCAGCTCGACCTGGCCGGCGAGCGGCTCGACGGTAGCCGGGAATGAGCAACAAGGCGGGGGCCGGGGTCCGTGCGGCTGCTGCGGAAACTGTCACGGCGGTACTCGGCGAGGGGCAGTCACTCGATGCGGCAATCGCCGCGCATGAAGAACGCGTCGCCGCTACCGACCGGCCATTGCTGCGCATGCTGGCCTATGGCGCGTTACGCCATCACTGGATCCTGCAAGCCTGGATCGACGCCCTGCTGGAAAAACCGCTGAAGAAGAAGGATCGGGTCGTAAACGCGCTGCTGGCGATCGGGCTTTTCCAGCTATGGGAAACACGTATCCCGCCCCATGCTGCCGTGTCGGCAACCGTAGAAGCGACGCGCAGCCTGCGGCGCCCGAAGCTCGCCGGCCTGGTGAACGCCTGTATGCGGCGCTTCCAGCGCGACCAGCTGGTGGCGCAGCCGCCAGCGGATGACGAGGCCCGATTCAATCACCCGCGCTGGCTCATCGACCGGTTGCAGAAAGACTGGCCCGACGACTGGCAGACGATCCTGGAAGCAAACAATGCGCGCGCGCCGATGTGGCTGCGCGTCAACACCACGCGATCGACGACCGAGGACTTCCGGCAACGGCTGGCGGATGCCGGCATCGCAGCGACGGCGTTCGAGGGCGTGCCGGCAGCGCTGCGGCTCGCCGAGCCCTGCCCGGTGGAGCAGCTGCCCGGCTTTGCCGACGGGGATGTGTCGGTGCAGGACGCAGCAGCGCAGGTGGCCGCCGACTGGCTGTTCCATGGTGGCGAGCGTCGGCTGCTCGATGCCTGCGCGGCGCCGGGAGGCAAGACCGGCCATTTGCTGGAACTGGGCGGGGGACACATCGACCTGGTTGCTGTCGACAGCGACGCCGACCGCGCCGCGGGCATCCGTGGCAATCTCGAGCGGCTCGGATTCGATGCAACTATTGTCACCGCCGACGCATCGAATCCAGACACGTGGTGGGATGGCAAGCGCTTCGACGGGATCCTGCTCGATGCGCCCTGTTCAGCGACGGGCGTTATCCGGCGCCATCCCGACATCAAGCTGCTCAGGCGCGCAAGCGATATTGCCCGCCTGTCGGAGCTTCAAGGCGACCTGCTCGCGGCGCTGTGGCCGCTGCTGGCGCCCGGTGGGCACCTTTTGTATGCCACCTGCTCGGTGTTGCCGGCGGAGAACGAAGACGTGGTAGGAAGATTTCTCGAGAGCCAGGACGATGCGCGTGAAGATGCCGTGTTGCCAAATAACAACATCCGCGATCTAATGCGGAGAAAGGTGTGCGGCTACCAGGTTTTGCCCGGGTCGGCAGGGCTGGATGGTTTCTACTACGCGCGCCTCGAGAAGAAGGTCTCCTGAAAGAGCGCATGTTGCAGCGAATCGACATCCCCGGAAAAACTGCCGTGCAGCTGGCACTGCTTGCATTGCTGGCCGTGCTGGCCCTCGGCACCGGGCTGGCACAGGACGATATTCAGCGCGAGGGCTACTTCGAGGTTCGCTCGGCGTCAACGCAGTCGGTGGATGGCGTCCTGACACTGGACGCGCGCCTGCAGCTTGTTTTGAGCAGCGAAGCGCTTGCCGCCCTGGAGAGTGGCGTGACGCTGACCATCGAGCTGCAACTGCAGGTCATTCGCTCGCGTCGCTGGTATCTCGACGATACCGTCGCCGATCTCGCCATGCGCTACGAGCTCGAGTACCGCCCGATCAGTCAACGATACATCGTCAGAAACCTGAACAGTGGGGACCAGGACTCCTTCGCAACGCTCTACTCCGCGCTCAACAGCCTCGGACGTGTGCAGGGATTGCCGGTCATCGACGAAGCGTTGCTCGATCGCGACCGCTCTTACCGGGTCAGGTTGCGGGCAATGCTCAATACGCAAAACTACCCAGCGACACTTCGCTTGCTGTTTTTCTGGCGCGGCCAGTGGCAGTTACAAAGCGAGTGGTATGAATGGTCGCTCGAACTCTAAAACGAGCACTGTATTTCCTGATGGCGCTGTCCGGCGTCGGGCTTGCGCTGTCAGCGCTGTTCCTGTTGACCCAGACGGTAGAGAAGTCGGATGACTTCGATCGCCTGCAGGACGTCATTCTTGCCATCAACATTGCCGGCGGCGTGTTGTTGCTCGTGCTGCTCATCGGCAATCTCCTGCGCCTGCTGCGCGATTATCGCAAGAACGTACCGGGCGCGAAGCTCAAGGCCCGCATGGTCGGCATGTTCGTCGGACTCGCCGTGCTGCCGTTGCTGGTGGTGTTCTACTTTTCGACACAATTCATCAATCGCGGCATCGACAGCTGGTTCGACGTGCAGGTCGAGGAAGGACTGGACAATGCCCTGACGCTGAGCCGAGCGGCGCTGGAGCTGCAGAAGCGCCGCAACCTGCAAGCCACGCAACAAGCCGCGCAACGACTTGCGTATGCCGACGACCGGCAACTCGTGTTCGAGCTGAGCCTGTTGCGGCGCGAGAGCGGTGCGAGCGAGATGACCCTTTACGGCGACAACAACACGGTTCTGGCGCGCAGTTCCGATGCCGCCGTCGCGAGCCTGCCCAATGCGATGACCGACGAAGTGGTGATGCAGATGCAGCAGGGCCGGCCGTTTGTCAGTCTCGAGTCCGATGCCGATGGCGGGGTCGAGGTGCGCACCGCCGTGGTCTTTACGCATCGGGCAGGGCGAACGCAGAAGGCGCGCGTCGTGCAGGCGTATTTCCCGGTTGCGGACCGACTGGGCCGCATGGTCAACAGCGTCGAAAAGTCTTACCAGGAATACCAGCAACTGGTGTTCTTCCGCGAAGACCTGAAGGATTTGCTGACTCTGACACTGGCGTTCGTGTTGCTGTTGAGCCTGCTTGCCGCGATCTACGGTGCTTTCGTCCTGTCTCGTCGATTGGTGGCGCCGATCCAGGACCTGGTCGCAGGAACGCGGGCCGTGGCCATGGGTGATTTCGATACGCGCCTGCCGACGCCGACGCGTGACGAGATCGGTTTCCTGATCAGCTCGTTCAACGACATGACACAGCGGCTCGCGACGGCGCGTCGTGAGGCCAGCCTCAACCAGGCATTGGTCGAGGCGGAGCGCGCTAACCTCGAGGTGATCCTCGCGCGCCTGTCGACCGGCGTCGTGGCGCTGGAGGCGGACTTGAGAATTCGCAATGCGAACCAGGCCGCGGGTTCGATTCTCGGCGTCGACCTCGGGCACCGAACCGGTGAGCTGCTGGTTGAAGTCTCGCGCGGCCATCCGCTGCTCGAGCAGTTCGTCGACGTCGCGCGCGTGCATCTCGATGGCGGCGAGACGGAATGGCGCGAACAGATCGTGTTGCGTGGCGATGTCGGGCGGCGCGTACTCACCTGTGCCTGCACGACGCTCCCGGGCGACGAGGACCATGCCGCGGGCTATGTCGTCGTGTTCGACGACATTACGGCCCTGCTGCAGGCGCAGCGAGACGCGGCCTGGGGCGAGGTTGCGCGTCGCCTGGCGCATGAAATCAAGAATCCGCTGACACCGATTCAACTGTCGGCCGAGCGCATGCGCCGCAAGTACCTGCAAACGATGTCGGAGGAGGACGCGCAGGTGCTGGACCGCGCAACGCACACGATCGTGCAGCAGGTTGAGGCCATGAAGGAAATGGTCAATGCGTTCAGTGACTATGCACGCGCACCCGATATGGAGTTCGGCCGCTTCGACCTCGACAAACTGGTCCACGAGATCGTCGATCTCTACCGGGCTCAGGAGAGTAGCGTGAAGATCGTGCTGACCTCGGATCGTACGATGCCGATGATCGAGGCCGACATGGGCCGCGTGCGCCAGATTCTGCACAACCTGATTCGCAATGCCGTCGAGGCGCTCGAGAACCAGGAAAACGGGCAAATCGACATTCATGTGAGTGCCGCCGAGATCGATGGTGTCGAGGTTGCGCAGATCAAGGTCGAGGACAACGGGCCCGGATTCCAGACGGGATCGGTCAGTCAGATCTTCGACCCTTATGTGACTACAAAACCGAAAGGTACCGGGCTGGGACTCGCGATTGTCAAGAAGCTGGTGGAAGAACATGTCGGCACGATTCGTGCCAGCAACCGGCCTGACGGTGGAGCGATGATCAGCATTCGATTGCCGATCAACGAGGCAGCGCGCGAAGCGATGATCGCCAAGGCGCCTGGACGCGTCGAGAAAAGGAGGGAACAAGCATGAGCAATCCTCATGTGCTGGTTGTCGATGACGAGGCCGATATTCGCGCCTTGATCAAGGACATTCTCAAAGACGAAAGCTATGGCGTTACCGTGGCCGCGAATGCCGCCGAAGCGCGGGATGCACTCGGCGCTGCAAAGTTCGACCTCATCCTGCTGGACATCTGGATGCCGGATACCGATGGCATCACGTTGTTGCGGGAGTGGTCCGATCGTGGCGAATTACACTGCCCGGTCGTGATCATGTCGGGTCACGGCACGGTCGATACAGCGGTCGAGGCGACCCGTCTCGGTGCTTTCGATTTCGTCGAAAAGCCGCTGTCGCTGGCCAAGTTGCTACGCACCGTGGAGGCAGCCCTGCAGTCCGCGGGCACACAGTCCACGGCCGCCCGGCAAATGCTGCCGTCGTTGCTGGCGCCCGTCGGGCGCAGCCCACTGATGAAGAACCTGCGTGAGCGCGTCAAGCAGTATGCCGGGCACGATGGTTCGGTTCTGATCTGCGGGGAGCCGGGCTCTGGTCGCGGCGCTTTCGCGCGCTACCTGCACGGTCTCAGCCGCCGCGCTGCCGAACCGCTGACCACGCTGGTGGGGGCGTCGGTTACCGACACCGATTACAAGGAGCAATTGCTCGGCCGCGAAACCGACGGCGAAGTGGTTGCCGGTGCTTTCGAACGCGCGGCCGGCGGCACGCTCGTTATCGATGAGCTTGCGAACCTTGGTGACGCGGCGCAGAAGACGCTGTTTGCAGTGCTCGAGAACCGCCATTTCACACGTCTCGGCGGGTCGCACCCGGTGAAGGTCGATACCCGCGTGGTGGCGACCGTCGGGGCCGACTACGACGCAAAGATCGAATCGGGCGAATTGAGGCGTGACCTCATATCGCAGATCGGTGAGCTGACACTGCGCGTGCCACCTCTACGCGATTATGCGGAGGACGTGCCGGAACTTTTGAACTACTACGTCGACAAGCTGGTCGATGCAGAGGGACTGACGTTCAGGCGCTTCAGCGTTGCCGCGCAGAACCGGTTGCGAAATTATCCCTGGCCCGAGAACGTGCGGGAACTGAAGAACCTGGTGCGGCGCCTGTTGCTCTCCGGCAAGGATGACGATATCTCGCTCGAAGAAGTCGAGGCGGAAATCGAAGCGGCCGCCCCCGTCGACGAACCGCTGGTCAAGCAGGACCTGCTGGCGCTGCCGTTACGCGAAGCACGCGAGCAGTTCGAGCGTGCCTACCTGCAACAGCAGCTCGAATTCTGTGACGGCAAGGTCGGGCGACTCGCAAAACGCGTTGGCATGGAACGTACGCACCTGTATCGAAAACTCCGCTCGCTCGGCGTTGACTTCAAGTCGGTCGGCTCCGACGACTAGGCTTGCGCCGACCCTACGGGGACTCGACGAGGACGTGGGGTTCGACGTCGGGGCGCGGGATCGGCAGGACCGTGCCGTCCGGCAGGAACTCGAGGCCCGGGTTGCCGAAGTCCTCGATGCTCAGTCCGCGTATCAGGTTCAGTGCCCGCTGCTTCTGGTCGATGCTCGGGCCGTTCGGCCGTAGCTGGATGGTCGAAACGATATCCGCCTCGACGAATGCGCCGGTGCCATCGAGGGTCGTGGTCAGTATCGGCGCGATGCCCTTGATGCCAGCGACGCTGATGCCGTAGTAGGTCGCAAAATTGCCGAGGCTGTAGGCAATCAACCGGCCCTTGTAACGCTCCATGCCACGCACGACGTGCGGGCCGTGGCCGATGACAAGGTCCGCGCCGGCGTCGACGACGCCACGCGAGAACCAGACCACGTCACCGCGCGGTTCGCCGTAATATTCTTCATCGGCGAATGGAATATGCGTGACGTCGGCACCTTCGGCGCCGCCATGGAAGGAGACGACGACGATGTCGTGCGTTGCGGCGAATGCCGCGACCGTTTCGAAGGCAAGGTCGTAGTCGAGCAACATGTTGGAGTTCCTGGTCACCGCATACGCGAGCACGGCCACCTGCAAGCCGTTTACATCGAAACTCGCGAAATCGCCGACGCGGCCGGAGTGATACATGCCTGCCGCGGCAATGGCCTCCATGCTGCTGGTTCGCCCTTCTTCGCCGAAGTCGCGGGCGTGGTTGTTGGCGAGGCTCAGTACGTCGAACCCGGCGGCACGATAGTGGTAGGCGTAGCGGGTCGGCGAGCGAAACAGGTAGCAGGCGCTCGGATTACTGCACTTCTTGCCCGGCTCGCCGCCGTCTACGAGCACGCCCTCGAGGTTGCCGAAGGCGATGTCGGCGGCGGCGAGATACGGCGCAACCTGGGCCAGGAACGCGATGCCGTCATCGTCCGGCAGGTGGTTCTGCGGATAGTCGGTGCCGATCATCATGTCGCCGACGGCAGCAATGCTGATGCGCATCGCCGACTTGTCCGGTGGTGGCGGCGGCGGCGGTGCTGGCGTTTCCGGCGGCGGCGCGGCCTGGGTATCGCCCGGCGGTGGCGCTTGCGGCACGGGTGTCGTCGCACAGGCCGCAAGCAGCAGCGTGGCGAAGATCGTTGCGAGGCGCGTGCCGCTAGTCACTGAAACGAATGCGCAGGACGTCGATGTTGGCCGCGCGCAGGCGGCTACGCAGCAGGTTCAGTTCATCGAGATCATCGGTCGGACCGATGTTGACGCGGTAATAATCGCGATCATTGATGCGCACGCGCTGGATGCGCGACTCGATGCCATGCAAGGCCAGTTCCGCACGACGCCGGTCCGCATCCTCCGGTGTCGAGAACGAACCGGCCTGCAGCACGTAGACGCCGGGCTCAACGATTGCCTGTGGTTGTGGCGACGCGTCGCTTTGCGGGGTTGCGACCGCCGTCTCCACTTCCATGTTCGGCAGGATGTCGTAGAAAGTGAAACGCTTGTCAGCGGCCTCCTCGACGGCGGCGGGCGACGTTTTTTCCGGCGTCTCGTTATTGTCGTCGAGCGCACCTTGCAGACTGGCCGGTGCCGCGACGCCCGGCGCGGCCGGCTCCCCGTCTTTCATGTAGACAGCAAATGCGACGGATAACCCGATGGCGAGCCCGAACAGCATCCAGACGACGGGCGGGTACTCTGTTTTTTTCGCGCGTGCGCTGCGATTGCCGCGTGTAGTGCGCGAGGCGCGCCGTTTCTTGCGTTGAGCCATTACATCTTGTCCGGTGCCGACACGCCGAGAATTTCCAGGCCGTTCGCAATGACGATGCGTGCCGCGCTGATCAGGTAGAGGCGTGCATCGCGCAATGCGGCGTCGTCGACGATAAAAGCGTGTGCATTGTAATAAGTGTGAAAGTCATTCGCGAGGTCGCGCAGGTAATGCACGAGGTGCTGGGGTGCGCGATTGTTCGCCGCGAGCTCCAGGACCTCGGGGTAGCGGCTGAGCGAGGTCATCAGCGCTCTTTCCTGCGGCTCGACGAGCCGGTCGAGCTGACCCTGGCCGTCGGCGGCGTCGAAAGACAGTGATTTTTCGGCGAGTTGCCGGAACACGCTCGCCACGCGCGCATGCGCGTATTGAATGTAGAAGACCGGGTTGTCGTTCGACTGCGACTTGGCAACGTCGAGGTCGAAATCGAGGTGCTGGTCATTGGAGCGCATCACGTAATAAAAGCGTGCCGCGTCGGTGCCGACTTCCTCACGCAGCTGGCGCAAGGTGTCGAACTGGCCGCTGCGCGTACCCATTTGCACGCGTTCGCCGCTGCGATAGAGGGTCACGAATTGTATGAACTGGACCTCGAGGTCATCCGCCTCGTAGCCCATCGCTTCAAGTCCGCCACGCACACGAGTCACGTATCCATGGTGGTCGGCCCCGAGGATGTCGATCAGGTGGTCGTAGCCGCGTTCGCGCTTGTCGAAGTGGTAGGCGATGTCCGAAGCAAAGTAGGTCTTGACGCCGTTTTCCCGCACGACGACACGATCTTTGTCGTCACCGAATCGTGTCGAGGGAAACCAGGTGGCGCCATCTTTTTTGTAGAGCATGCCGCGCTTGTCGAGCACGGCCAGCGCATCATCGACCCGGTTAGATTTCGTGAGGCTCTGCTCGGAAAACCACTCGTCGAAATGTACGCCGAATTCTTCGAGGTCCTCGCGTATCTCGTCGCGAATCGATTCCAGGGCCTGCTGGCGGAAGCGATCGAAGCCATCTTCACCGTGCAGTTCCTTGCAGCGGGATACCAGCGCGTCGACGAACTCGTCCTTGTTGTCTTCGGTGTTGGCCGGCAGCCCCTCGGCCACCGCCGCGGCCGTAACCGGATCGATACCACTCGTATCGATGTTCGCCGCGATCTCGCGAATATAGTCGCCGCGATAGCCACCCAACGGAAAGTCGACTTCGACACCGGTGGCCTCGAGCCAGCGCAGCCAGACGCTGGCACCGAGAATGTCCATCTGGCGACCGGCATCGTTGACGTAGTATTCACGATGCACCGGGTAGCCGGCGGCCTCGAGCAGGTTGCCGACCGTGGCGCCATAGGATGCGCCGCGTCCATGACCGACGTGCAGCGGTCCCGTCGGGTTGGCGGAAACGAACTCGAGCAGGATCCTCGGCCCGTCCTTCGCGGCTTGCCGCCCGTATTGCTCGCCGCGCGCGAGAATCGTCTCGAGCTCGGCGTGATAGGCGGCCGGGTGCAGGTAGAAATTGATAAAGCCGGGACCCGCGATCTCGATCTTATCGACCGCGTCGCTGTCGCCGATGGCCGCGATGATGCTACCGGCGATCTCGCGTGGATTCTTGCGCGCCGGCTTCGCCAGGCGCATCGCAACATTGCTGGCGAAATCGCCATGCTCCGGGTCGCGGGTGCGTTCGACGGTGCCGGCGACTTCCAGTTCTGCCGTTGCGGCAGCAAGCTCCGGCAGCGCGGCGAGCGCATTCTCGATCAGTTCGGCGACGATGTGTTTCATTGGAATAGGTGGGGCTGGTTTCGCGAGCCGGCAATTCTACCCGGATAACGCGCTGGATGTAGACCTCGGCGCATGTTGTTCAGAACAGCTCGATAGGATCGACGTCGATCGACCAGCGGGCCTTGCGCGCCGTCGGTTCCTGCTCGAGCGCGGGACGCAGTTTCCTGAGCGCGTCGTGCAGCCTGCGTCGATCGCTGCTTTGCAACAGCAACTGGGCGCGGTAGCGGCCGGCCTTCCTGGCCATCGGCGCGTCGACCGGCCCGAGCACCCGCAGGTGTTCGCCGGCATCTTCCTCGAGAAGCCGCCGCGCCGCATTGAGCAAGCCGAGCGCATCATCGCGTCGGTGCGCGGCCGCCCGCAGCAAAGCCAGCCTGGTAAATGGCGGCCAGCGCGTCTGCTCGCGTTCGGCGAGCGCCTCGGCCGCAACCCGGGCGTAGCCGCCGTCGATCAGCGTCGACCAGAAGCGGTGCTCGGGGAAGGCCGTCTGGATCAGCACCTCGCCGGCCCGGTCCTCGCGCCCGGCGCGCCCGGCTACCTGCACGACGGATTGCGCCATACGTTCGCCGCTGCGGAAATCCGTGCCGAATAGCCCCTGGTCCGCGTTGACGATGCCAACGAGGGTCAGTTTCGGAAAGTGGTGGCCCTTGGAAAGCATCTGGGTGCCGACGAGAATATCCGCATCGCCCTGGGTGGCGCTGTCCAGCGCCGCCATCATGGCGCCCTTGTGCTGCGTGCTGTCGCTGTCGACACGCATGATCCGGTGCCCGGGAAAGCGCGCCTGCAATGCCTCTTCGAGCCTTTCGGTGCCTTCACCGAGTGGCCTGACGGGCTCGCCACACTCGCTGCAATCCGCCGGTAGCGGTCGAGCCGCGCCGCAATGGTGGCAGCGCAGCTGCCGGCTGCCTGCATGCACGGTCATGCGTGAGTCGCAGCGCCGGCACTCGGCGATATGACCGCAACCGGAGCAGATCAGCGTGGGCGCAAAACCCCGGCGGTTGAGGAATATCAAGGCCTGCCCGCCGGCGTCGAGGTGCCGCCCGATAGCGGTGGCCAGCGGTTCGGTCAGCCCGTCGGTGGCAGGCGTTCGAACGGTGTCGATCAGCCTGATCGATGGCGGCAGCGCGCCACCGGCGCGTTGCGGCAGTTGCAGGTGCGTGTAATTCCCGGCGCGGCAGTGTTGCAACACTTCGAG
>Ga0210074_1000729_pt1 | contig 10993 bp, 9 predicted proteins | sample China_Galinas_Co_FD_184860 | JGI IMG/M metagenome (GOLD analysis project Ga0210074, IMG submission 184860) | Wetland microbial communities from San Francisco Bay, California, USA, that impact long-term carbon sequestration -... | ecosystem: Environmental > Aquatic > Marine > Wetlands ... | reverse complement strand
TGCGCAGAAGGATGTTCGACGGTTTCAAATCCCGGTGAACGATGTGCTTGAGATGGACCGAGTGCAGGGCCAGACCGACTTTCGAACAGATCTGGATTGCCTGGTCTACGGTCAGTTCATTTTTTTTCAGCCAATCGGTGAGTGTGCCGGTTTCAACATACTCCATGACCATGTACAGCATGCCATCCGTTTCACCGATGTCGATGATCGAGACGATATTTTCATGCTGCAGCTTGGCCAGCACCTTGCCTTCGGTAAAAAACCGTTTTTTGAATTCCTCGCTTTCGGCTGAAAGTCTCTGGTGGAGGATCTTGATGGCGACCTTGCGCTCGAGCAGCACCTGAATGCCGAGGTAAACTTTGGCCATGCCGCCGGAACCGATTTCCGCAATCAGTTCATAGCCGGGGATCTTGATATCAATCGACATTCATGAAACCAAAAGTTTACTCGTTGCGCACATATTAAAACAGGTCACGAAGTATGACCTGTACCTTGCTTTAATTCTACGTCAGTTTTTATAGACAATTCGAGATTACAGACAGATATTTATTCATATATTTTATGGAAGCTCATGATCCCGATTAAAAAAAGACCACTCAAACCAACAGACCACCTGCTATCCTGAGTGTACAACAAAGTGAATTGGATTTTGTAACTGAAGGAAATTGCTTATGCCTGGAAGAATGGGATTTGAATTTGGATGGGCCGGGGGCGATCAGTCTCAACGCGTTGAAACCTCACCGTTCGTCATGCTGGTTTTGGGTGACCTTGGCGGTAGCTCCAACCTCAAGCATGACCAGGACCCGGCGTGGCTGATGCAAGCGCCGGTCAGGAACGTGGATATCGATAATATCGATCAGCTCTGGCAGGTTTTTTCACCATCACTGGAATTCGCTATCGAAGACGTCGCCATCAGGCTGGAGCCCACGAGCCTCGAAGACTTTCATCCGGACCAGCTATACCGAAGCCAGCCCCTATTCGACCGCCTGCGTGAATTGCGCAAGCGACTGCTCGATTCCGAAACCTCGGCCGCCGCACTGGCGGAAGTGCTGGAGTCCCGCGCCGGGCCCGCGGCTGCGGACCCTGTTCCGGCATCGACCGAAACCCCGGCGTCGGCGGAAGGCGGAGACGACATGTTTGAACGCTTGCTAGGCGCGCGCCGCAGCGAGCCCTCCCCCGCCGCTGCCACGAGTTCGAGACTCGACAACCTGCTAAGCAAAATCGTCGGGCCACATGTCGTTCAGGAACCCGATCCAAAAGTTGACAGCGCCATCAGGGCCGTTGACCAGGCCATTGCCGAGAGCATGCGGCGCATCCTTCATCACCCGGATTTCCAGGCGCTCGAAGGTGCCTGGCGGTCACTGTACAACCTGGTTCAGGAATCGGAGTTCGGCGAAGAATTGCAACTCAAGGTGTGCAATGTTTCCATGAAAAGCCTGCTGAATGGCCTTCCGGCCTCGGCCTCGGCAATTGAAGACAGCGGTCTTTACCAGTTGCTGGTTGGCCGGTTCAGGCGCGCAGCAGACGATCAGGGATTTTCACTCCTGCTGTGTAATTTTTATTTTGGCGGCAGCCCGGATGACGTGGCCCTGCTCGCCGCGCTCGGTTCACTCGCCCATGCGCATGGCGCCGCGGTCATTGGTGCGGCACAGAGCGAACTGGTCGGCAGCTATTCGCTGGTCGAACAACCGTCATTCAACGACTGGTCGCAACAGGACAATCCTTTCTGGCGGCAGTTGCGGGAAAGCCCGATGGCGGCGCGCATCGGCCTGGTGCTGCCACGCATTCTCGGCCGCCTGCCCTATGGCAGGGACACCGACGAGATCGGTGATTTCGATTTCGAGGAAATTGTCACCCGGACACACGAGGATTTTTTATGGATCAACCCGACGCTTTCCTGCGCAAGATTGCTGGCGGAAAGCTTTGCCCAGTCGGGTTGGGAAATGAATCCGGACGACAATACCGATATCGAAGATTTGCCGGCCTATACCTACGATGAAGATGGTGAAAAGAAACTTTTGCCGTGTGCGGAGCTGTTTTTACCGGAAAGATCCGCCGAAGCGATATTGGGAATGGGCGTCATGCCGATCGCAAGTTACCGCGGAAGGGATATGGCGAAATTGCTGAGGTTTCAATCGATCGCCAAGCCTGCCGCGGCGCTGTCGGGGCCATGGTAAGCACATTCGCGGCCGGCGATTATTGTCCGGGACGCAAATGGACAAAGCCTTACCCAAGGACCAATATGCCGTCTGTTCAGCTGCTGGCCTTGAACAGACGTGCCGCGGCCAGGTAGATGAGCACGATTTCCAGGATAATTCCTGCAACGAACAAAAATATCAATACTGAGAACATGGCGAAGACCTTGGTCTTCAGCCAGAATTTGCTGTCGGGGTAGTCACGCAGACTTTCTGGCTGAACCTGCCAGAAACCACGCCAGCCCGGCTTGATTTCGACACCCAGGCGCGTCTCGACCGCCTGCCGGGCAGCCGGTTCAATTTTTTGCGTGAACAAACTGACGAAATAATAATTACCGCCAATCAGGACTGCTGCGACCACCAGGGTCATCAACCAGTAAAGCGGACTGCCAAACCTTATCATATGATCACCGCGCCTCGTGTATGGGTGCTGCTCCCGGCGTATTATTCATCAGCCCGGAAGCGGTTTCAGTGGTGGGACTGCTGCTTGAATCCGATGAACTTGGAGCGTCGATCCAGGCGCCGAGCGCGCTGCCCGTATCCGACCATCCTTCGCCCCCGGCGGCTTTACCCGCACTACCCGAGACCGCGCCCTCGGCCTTACCGATACCAAAACCGGCAAAACCATCTACCAGCGCATTTATCACACCCTCCGCAACGCCACCGACGAGCGATGGCCCAAATTTCTTCAGCGCAGCGGCAACGATAGGCTTGGTGACTTTATCACTGATTTTACCGCCCACTTTACCGAGAATGAAACTGATTCCGCAATCGATTACGATGTTGACCACGCCGCCAACAACGTCACCCAGCGTCAGGCCAACCAGCACCGTATTAGGTCCGATTACGTTATCGGACGGCAGGTTCAATGGCTGGTTGCAGGCCTGGTTCCTGCTCAGGGGGACAAATGGAATCAGGCATGCTCCCACCGGCAATCCAGCACCATCCACATTGATCTTGACCGTTGAGGCGCCAAACATCACTTTTGACGAACCAAATGCAATCACGATGGGGACCAGGGCATTGGGTGGCGGTATGCTGATGTGTGGCACCAGAAAGCCGCTGTCATTGTCTTTGCCAATGAACTGGAAACCAAATGGACCGATTACATTTTTTGACCATTTGGCTTGCAAGGTCAAACCCAGCAATGTTTGCATGGAGACGTGCGGCGTAAATGGGACCACCGCCGGTGCGGGCGGGAAGATCGCGTCATGGAAGCCGGCGCCGATAAAGCCGTGTATGGTTAGATGTGCGCAATGCATCATGGTGTCAAACCCTCATTTCCATTGAATTTTCCAGGTCATGTTTTCCAATTCCGTCGGCTCATATCTGCGCGCTGCGACGGCGCGAGCACTCCAGACCTCGACCACCTGGTCATAGTCAGGCCTGATGACCACGGCGTTGAGTTGGGGGGTGGTCTCCAACTGCTGTTTTTCAGTCACATTGATCGTCACCCGGGGCACGATTGAGGACAACTGGATCTGTCTTTCCGGCTGATTGGGAAAAAGATTGCGTAACAGTACCGGTGATCCCGGTTTGAAATCCGGGCACACCAGCCCCGGTGACGCGCCTTGCTGGAAGCGCGGGTGAAACCCGCCAATAACCACCGGTTTCTGCTCCATCAAATCGGGCACGGCCCAGCCGAGTTCGATTTCCCGCGCCTTGATCGACAGATCGTAGTCGGGTGGCAGACCCAGGTATGCAATCCTGGGAAACCAGGAGGGGTCAATCCAGTCGAAGGCGGCCGGTAAAGGACCATTCATCCACGCGGTAGTTGAACCAACGGCCAGGCGCTCGACGGTAACGGGGTCGAATGGGAACTCCAGATTGGGCACGCGCAGGTTTTCCGCCGCCTTCCGGTTCATCTCGATCAGGTATCCGCAACCTGCGAGGTTACGCGGATAATGACATTCCGTAAAACTCTCCATGCCCAGCTGGGGCTCGGCTTTTTTAAGTTGCTCCATGAGCGAGTCGCTGACTTTGGAATCGAAAACTGCGTCGTATCCGCCATATGCCCTGTCATAACGAACCGGCATTTGTTCGAAGACTTCGGCGGGTGAGAACACCGGCATATCCCCCCGCCACTCGAGTCTGCGGTCACCATGTACACGCACCACGTAAGACTTGCCGGGCAATCTCACTTCGGCATCCACGGTATTGTTCCGTTTCGAATAAGTGTAAGCATGACCTTGCACCACGACGTCGGTGTGAGGCTTGAATGCCAACAGATCCAGATCCCAGGCAGGTGGCGACACGTAAGGTGCTTCCACCTCATCATATGGATCCGGGTCTTCGATCAAAGGCAACTGCTTTTCAGCCGGAACACATTGACCGTTTGGATTGATCTTGTACGTCAGCTTCAACACCAGCGCCAGTTCGTAGTCATCATTCGGCTGACCGCTGACCAGATGCCTGTTGGTCTTTAGCTTAATCACTTACTACCTCGCTCTCGTCGAATGACGCCCAGTCGATCATGTACTTGCCCGGTGGCGCGCCAGGCGCCCTGCCGCCATAAACCACTGCCGCCCTTCGTTCCATGGGGTTGAGCGAGTAGCGAAAGCAGCAGCGAAAACCGAGCAGCACTTGTTCCTGCTCGGTTAGCAACGTGATGCTGTCGAGGTGGAACGGAAAGACATAACCGCGATCGGCCAACTGGACATATGTATGGAAATTGCCGGGCGGAAGTTTGAATGCAAGACCGGCGCCGCCCGGCCTGACTCCGCTGGCGCTGATGAGGGTGCCCGGTTTGGGGGGCTCCGGGAGAATCAGGGCCGGATTGGCATTGTTGTAATAGCTTGGTTTGATCTGCTTCAGTTTCGGGAAATTGTCTTCCAGATCGAGTTCGATCGAGTTCATGATACGCAGAGAACTTTCCCGTGACAGCGGCCCCACGCCCACCGGCTCAGGTTGATCTTGCCAGGTTTTAACCGGATTCGCGGGGTCTTCCAGGTTGGGCAGGAAATTATCCCTTGCGTCCTCCTCCTCACAATAGAAGCCGCGTCCAAATGGATTGGCGTGATATGGGAACTCGCCGGTTTCGACATTCGCCTTACCGCCAAAGGCATACTCCCAGGTGAGTGGCATGGCGTCGAATGGCTCGGGCTGACTCGCCACGAGTCGGTCACCGGAAAGCACCCAGCGGCGGTCGCCATACACATCGATGGCATAGCTCAGATCGCCAACCTTCAGCTCAAAACTGGCCCTCGTTGCGGAGCCGCCAGCGGCCGGGTAGGCCTGACCCAACAACATGACATCGACGCCCTGTTTACGAAAAGGCGAGTCCTCATCAAATTCACCGTAGGCGGTTTTGACCGGCTGACCAATGGGCCAGTTCTGCTTCTCGCGGGGTACCAGTCCGTTGTTTTTAATATCAAAACGGACTTTAACGACGATAGACGCCATCATCTTGTTTTCACCGACCGAGGTGGCCAGCAATTGGGCGGGATATTTGGTCCGGTTAACGAGATCCATCAATCGACCCGGTCAGCAATTCAGCAGAATTCGCTCGGCTCGCAACTTGACATCGTCGTTTGCCTTGATGTTGACATTACCGAGCGTGGCCTTGATGTTCTGGACCCGGGCTTCGGTATACAAATCCCCTTCTGCCTTGATAAACGCTTCGCCGCCCGACTCAAGACGCAATTCCTCGCGTGCGCGAATCGCCACCCGGTCGCCATCGAGGGAAAGTCCGCCTTCTGCGCGAATTCTCAATCCGTCCTCGAACAGCAGTTCGGCGCCTCCTGCCGTCACGCGTATATTCAAAACGGTAGCGCCGGAAGACTCGATTTGGATGATGCTTTCATCGCCCTCCGTTCGAATCGACAAGCGTTGTCCGCCAGGCAAATCGATGTTATCCATGGCGGGCCGGATTGCACGTACTGGGTTGCTCACATTTGACTCCTTCTCACTCGGTATTTGATTGAAAGGCCGATGTCACGGGTTACCATTGCGCATCGGGCTTGTCGAGGCGGTGCCGGGGATGATTTTTAATCGAGTCTCCACCTTATGTCGGTTGTGCACACGATAAAACGGTTTCAATGATTGAATCCCTCCCTGTTCGCTTTACTAGGAATTGATGTTCACGATCGGCCCGCTAATTTTTACGCCGCCGGCACTCAGCTTAACCGAAGACCCGCCACATGAAAGGTTCACTGCGCCGGTGCCACTGATATTGATCGTCGTTCCATTGACATCGATGGTGGTGCCACTCACCTTGATCTGCGCATCGCCGATGTAGGTCGTCGTGGCGCCCTGTATTTTTACGTCCGGGCTTTTTGCCAGCATCGTCGCGCTGCCCGTCAGTTTCAGGTCCTTGCACTGTGAATCGAGCGTGTTTTCGATCACTTCCAGGCGGCTGCCCTTGACTTCGACCTTGTCATCCGACTTGATGAACAACTCGCGTTTGCCCGTGTCGACGCCGATCTTGTAATCGCCGTTGGAAACCGACTCGATGCGGTCCTGGGAGACATTCATCGTATAACTGCCGTTGTCACCGCCGTAGCCGATATTCACCAGCGCATCGTTACCGACCTCCAGTTTATAGTCGTGCTTGACATCGCAGGAGCGGTCGTGACCGACACTTTCGTTGCGGTCGTTTTCAGTGATGTTGGTGTGGTTTTTTTCCGCGTGGATATAAAGCTCTTCCTCGCCGATCTTGTCTTCGAAGCGGATTTCATTGAAATTGTCCGCGGTCCCTTCCGTGGTGCTGCGGGACTTGATGCCGCTCTGGGTCTTGTTGGCCGCCAGTTCATACGGGGGCATGGTGTTGGCGTTATACACGCTGCCCGTAATCAGCGGCCTGTCAGGGTCACCCTCGAGAAAGCTCACGACGACTTCCTGGCCAACCCTGGGTATGTGGATTCCGCCCCATTTCGCACCGGCCCAGATTTGCGAAACACGCACCCAGCACGAGCTTTTTTCATCCTTGGTGCCGTAACGGTCCCAGTGAAACTGCACTTTCACACGCCCGTACTTGTCGGTGAAAATTTCGGCGTTTGCGGCATCGTCTTTCTTACCGACGACAATCGCGGTTTGCGGTCCCGGCACTTTCGGTTTGGGTGTTATCCTGGGGGCGCGGAAGGGCATATTATCCACCGCCATTACCTCGACTTCACACTTGTAAATCGTCAGGTCCAGCTGTGAACCGGACATGAATTCAATATTATTCATCTCGTGTTTGATGGTCAGGACCAGGTGTTCCGCGTTCTGATCATCCCTCGGATAATTCCATAACGTGAACTTGCAACCCGGTGAGAGTCCGCGGCACTGGCCCGTTGCGGTGACTCTTTTCCTTTGGCACAACAGTTCCTGCAAGCGGATTTCCGCGTAGGTTTTTCCTTCGTCGCCGGTCACGTATTCGCCGGGGTAGTCGAATATCTCCGGATCGGAAATCGGCCAGTCGTGCCCGGTTTCCTTGGTGTACTTTGCTAGCAGGTTGACCTTGGGGTTTTCAAAATCAAAATCCTGGATGGCATACTTGTTGGGCATCATGTTCTGCATCGCCGACCATGTGCCCAGGGTTTTCATGGACGTGGCCCCCTGTTTCATATCCGGGAGGTATTGAATTCTTTCAAAACCCGAATACGTGCTATGGGCGCTGGCGTCATCAGCGATCACCATGATGTGCTTGTCAGCCTTGTGCTCGAAGAAATAATACATTCCTTCCTGCTCCATCAAGCGGCTGACGAAGTCGAAATCCGATTCATTGTATTGCACGCAGTAATCCCAGACCCGGTAAGTGCCGCTCAGACGCAGTTCATAGTCCACCATGTTGTTGATTCGGAATACCTCTTCGATGATATCCGGAACCTTCTTGTTGGTTTCCTGAAAAATACGGCAGTCGGACGTGCGCGTCAGCAGCCACAGCCACGGGCGGATGGTTGCCTGGTACCTGTAATAATGGCCGTCCTTGCCCGAATATCTGAACTCGGTAATGAATCCGTTGAAATACCTTTCATTGCCGGAATCATCGATCAACAGCGTGATCGTAACCTTTTGCCCCACCGCCTTCTCGAATTCCAGTCCGGGGTTTTCACTGATCAGGTCCAAATGAAATACAAACAGCCCGCTGATCTGCTCCGTGCCGCGAATCGACCTTACGAGCAGTTCGTGTTCACCCAGGGGAGTCGTAAGCCGGATTGGGGCATTCGTATCTTGTGGTGATAGATTAGACATATGGATCATCCATGTTAATGGTTAAATGAGTCTCAAGTTCATTCTAGCAGCAAAACTCTGAAGCAGACTCGCGGCGTGTGATATGAACGGGGTCACATTAAATATCATTACAGCCCTTCTGCTTTCTGTTGCAGAAGCGCGAGGTTCAACAGCGTAATTTTACCCCTGTCGACATCGACGATGCCCTGCTCTTCCCAGTTACGCAGGTGCTTGTTGACGCTTTCCCGGGACGCGTTCACCATCGTGCCCAGTTCGTATTGCGATAACCGGACATCCAGCATTCGCTGTCCATGTCCGGCGTCGTCGTCTTCGACACTCGCACTGAGCAGGAACTTTGCCAGCCGGGATGATACGTCCAGGAAAATCAAATCCTGGTATAGCTCATCCGTGGCCCGCATTCTGTTGGCGAGCGTCAGCAACAGGCGGGTCAGAAACTCGGTCGCGGTATGCGGGCTTTCGCGCAGCAGTTGCTGATATTCCGAATAACCGAGAACCAGCAATTCCGAGCTTTCTATCGCGGTTACGGTGGCGCTGCGCCTACGGCCATCGATCATCGACAGTTCACCAAAGTAGTCGCCCGCCCGCAGCACGACAAATGAAACCTCCTTTCCCTCCCCTGAAAGCACCGAGACCTTGAGGCTTCCGGAAGCCACGATGAACATGTCGCGTCCACTGCTTCCCTGGCCGACAATGACGGTCCTCGGCCTCACCGTACGCCGTTTGCACTTGTCCAGGATGATCTTCTGATCAGGCTCTGACAGGCCGGATAAAAGTGTCTCGCGATTTTGCACCCGCCCCCCGGATTTCATGAACAGTTTTGGTAAACTTGTATTTTTGCAACATCAAAATAAATAATTTGCACGCTTACCCCAACACAAGGTCTATCATCAAATTATAGTGTAGATGATGCTGAAAATATTGCACGAGGCAGCGGATGCCGGAACAGGCGAAAAACACTCGAATGACAGAAACCTCCCCAACAGAAGTGACCGTTCTCTTTGCAGACATCTGTCGCAGCATGGTTCTGTTTGACAGGTTGGGTGACCAGGAGGCGCTCAACCTCGTGATAAAGGCGCTGGAACTGTCGGCAGATATCGTAATGCAACATGACGGCATGGTCATCGGAACCATTGGCGATGAAGTCATGTGCACTTTCGCGGTTCCCCGACAGGCACTGATTGCCGCCAGGCAAATCCACAAAATGATACAACAGGACAAGCTGATGCAATCCAACCAGCTGGCAATGCGGGTGGGTATCAACAGCGGCGCCGTGGTCAGTCTCAGCAACAACGTATACGGCGATACCGTGAATATCGCAGCACGCCTCGCGCAACAGGCCAAGGCCAACCAAAGCCTGGTGTCATCGAGCACCATTGCCTCGATCGACGAATCCCTGCGTGACCAAATCCGCCCCATCGGCCAGATCAACCTGCGCGGCAAGGCGGGTGCAATCGACGTTTATGAATTACTCGGAATAGACGCGGAAGAAGAAATTACCGAGGTCACCAGCAACAGGCCACTCGAATCCCGGTCGTTTCTGATGACCGTCCGTTACCGGACGCGCGAAATGCGTTTCGATCCGATGCTGGTTCGTTTCCTGTTTGGCCGCGGCCAGGATTGTGACCAGACGGTCGATCACCCGACCATTTCGCGGGAACATGCGGAAATCCTGTACCGCAACGGCCAGTACTTACTGCGTGATTTCAGCACCAACGGCAGTTACGTCATACAGGGCGACAACCGGGAGCAGGTTCATCGGTCAAGTATCGAACTCAAGGGCCAGGGCCGGATATTCCTCGGCCGCACCCTCGATCAACCGGAGTTTTGTATCGAGTTCACCTGCACCGAAAGCAGGTGAACTCCCCGGCTACATCCTTCAACTGAAGTTATAGACAAAATTGTCGTCCCTGGCATCGATTTCCACGGTTTTGAGTGGTGCGCCCTGCGCCATGCGTGACAGCAATTCCCGGCTTATCACCGGCAACACGGTGTTGGTCAGAATGGCGTCGATCATGCGTCCGCCACTTTCCAGTTCCGTGCAGCGCGCCGCGATCAGCTTCAGCACCTCGTCGGTGTAAGTCAAAGGAATGTCGTGATTGGCGGCCATTCTTTTCACGATCCGCTTCAACTGCAGGACGATGATCAAGTGCAGCACTTCGTCACTCAACGGGTAGTATGGAATGCTGACAATACGTCCCAACAGGGCCGCCGGGAATATCTTCAGCTGCGGTTCGCGCAGCGCCTTGGCGACACTTTCCGGATCCGGCATCAACTCCGGATCCTTGGCCATGTTCATGATCAATTCGCTGCCGACGTTGGACGTCAGGAGTATCAGCGTGTTCCGGAAATCGATCATGCGGCCTTCACCGTCTTCCATCACGCCCTTGTCGAACACCTGGAAGAAGATCTCGTGGACATCCGGGTGAGCCTTTTCCACCTCATCCAGCAACACCACGCTGTAAGGACGACGGCGGACGGCTTCGGTCAGGACACCGCCTTCGCCGTAACCGACATAGCCCGGGGGAGCGCCCTTGAGCGTTGAAACCGTGTGAGCTTCCTGGAACTCACTCATATTGATTGTGATCAGGTTTTGTTCGCCGCCATACAAGGCTTCAGCCAGCGCC
>Ga0210074_1000728_pt1 | contig 11001 bp, 9 predicted proteins | sample China_Galinas_Co_FD_184860 | JGI IMG/M metagenome (GOLD analysis project Ga0210074, IMG submission 184860) | Wetland microbial communities from San Francisco Bay, California, USA, that impact long-term carbon sequestration -... | ecosystem: Environmental > Aquatic > Marine > Wetlands ... | reverse complement strand
ATTTCGGTGAGATTACGGTCGCCGCCGCCAAAACCTCCAGCGCCTGCTTTTGGTCACCCAGAGCGACGGCAGTCTTGGCAAGCCAGTCATATACCTCCATATGCGTCTTGTTGCCGTCGATAATTTTCTGAAATACCGCTTTTGCTTCCGCGTATTCCTGGGAGTAATAATATACCTTGCCCAGGCCGAGCATCGCCCACGGCGCATCTCTTTTGGCCAGCACACTCTCGTATATCGCCCCCGCATCCGTATATCTACCCGATCTCATCAGGACCTCGGCCTTGAGCTTCAGCAACTCCGTGAGGTTGCGCGGATTTTGCGAGATCTTGTCGTCGCACAGTGCAAGGGCATCTTCAATCCGTTCCTGCTTGAGCAGTTTGACGATGCCGTGCAGATCATCTTTTCTGACGATTACTTTCTCGAGGCGACTGCGCAGCATGTCCTTATTGAAAGGCTTGGACAGGTAATCGTCCGGCAGATATTCTACGGCACCCATTACCATCTCCATGGTGTTTTCGGCAGTGATCATCAGAAAAGCCGTCGAATACGGAATCAAACCTTTGTCCTTGCCCTCCTCCAGCAACTGCTGACCATCCTTGCCCTCGCCCAGGTTGTAATCGCAGAGGACCACGTCATAGGTCTTTTTGGCCAGCATCTTAATGGCGTCCTTGCCGTTGCCAGCCATTTCGATATTGGTCACGCCATAGGCGACCAACATCGACCTGAGCATGCTGCGCATGTCGGCAAAGTCGTCAATCACCAAGTATGATTTCGAAGCTAAATCAACACCCATCGAGCTTATCCATTGCTTCGTAATTTAAAATCAACAGCTTCCAGATTTGCTATCGGCACTGAACGACAGATTTTGAGCATCGATTGCCTATGCGCCAAAAGTGAACTTCACGTTCAAGCAGGGAAGCTCACCGTCCGCAACAAGGTTAATTTCAAAGTAAGACGGGTGCTAATCTCGAATCATCCTGATCAATAGTTTTGCGTGCCCAGGCGGACATTAGTGAGACCTCGGCCGGGATGTGATTTGTTTGTAAAGTTTTTATCTGTTGTTATCGATAAATTTCATAGATTAGGGCCCACTAATATACTGCGATGGAATTTCTGCGCGCATGAATACCCAATTCTCCCTACATAAACTGCATATGGACGGCGACAAGATAATGACTGCGGTATGCTGGGCCTTGTTTCTATTCTCCCTGGCTCTTGCCCCGTGGCACGACACCTGGGTTCCCGCCTTATTGGTCGGCCTGCCTGCCGCCATCATTCCCACGGCCTTGGCAAAGTTGTTGCCAGGCAGTCTCGTGACGCGGTTTGCCATGGCTACGTCATTCATGACCTTCTGTGCCTTGCATATTCATCAGGGCCACGGCTTGGTGGAACTGCATTTCGGGATATTCGCCCTGCTGGCCTTTCTAGTTTATTACCGTGATTGGTCGACCATCGTCGTCGGAGCCGCCGTGACCGCCTTACACCATGTACTATTCAATTACCTTCAAGGCGCCGGCGCCAGCGTTTATGTGTTCTCTCATGGCGCCAGCTGGAATATGGTGGTGGTTCATGCGGCCTATGTGGTATTTGAAACAGGCGTTTTAATCTACTTATCCCTGCGTGGCCTGAAGGAAGCCCTGCTGTCGGAAGAGCTTTCCGAGATCGGCACCCATCTGACCGCACGGGGCGAAATTATCGATCTCACCTACCGCAAACAAAATGCACACACCGAGTTTGCATTCGGATTCAATAAATTCATGGAGACGGTACATGGGCTGGTTGGAAAGGTATGCGCCGGCTCGGCAAGCCTGGCGACTGCAGCGGAGCAAGTCAGCATCACCAGCCGTGAAACAGCCCGGACCATAGAGGAGCAGCAATCCAGTACCGAGCAGGTAGCCACTGCGATCAGCGAAATGGCAAGCAGTATCCAGGAGGTTTCCCATAGCGCCCATTCCGCCGCCGAATCGACCATGCAGGCACACGATAGCTCACGCAACGGCAGTGAACAAATGAAACGCACCCAAAAACTGATTGTCAGCCTGGCCGGTGAAATTCAGCACGCAGCCGAAACCGTGACTCAACTCGAGCACGAAAGCGATTCCATCGGCTCGGTCCTGGAAGTCATTCGCGGCATCGCGGAACAAACCAACCTGTTAGCCTTGAACGCCGCCATCGAGGCGGCACGAGCCGGGGAACAGGGGAGAGGTTTTGCCGTGGTCGCCGACGAGGTTCGAACCCTGGCTTCCCGGACTCAGGAATCCACCTCTGAGATTCAAAATATGATTCAACGGTTGCAGGAAGGAGCCGTCAAGGCGGCCCAGGCCATGGCGCACAGCCGCATCCAGACCGAAGATGTCGTGCGCCATTCGGCGGAAGCCAACGAGTCATTCGGCCTCATTACCTCAGCCATGACAACCGTCAATGATATGAATAATCAGATCGCCGCGGCGGTGGAAGAGCAAAGCCATGTCGCATCCGACCTGAGCAATAATCTCTCGCAGATCAGCAGTCTCGCTCAAGGCGCGAGCACCAATGCGGCGCAAAGCACCCAGGCAATTGAGGATGTGGCGCATCTGGCCAGCGATCTTAATATGGCGGTCAATCGCTTTGCGGTGTAAAGATTGCGGCGCTTTGCTCGTCGCCATATATTGGGACGCAGCTTTATCATTACGCCGCCCTAGTTGAGCATATCGCTTCCGCCCTTGCGCCCGGCCCCGATTCAAGCCCATTAAGGCACTATTTCTGCGCAGCGTTCAGCTTTTCAGACACGCGTGACGTTTCGCGCCTCTCTACCCAGGGACTTTGAGCTTTTCCGCTTGGGCGACTGGAATATCTTCCCTTCGATCCCGTTTATTTCGGTTTCCGAAATTTAAAGATGAATTTGTCGGTCCTACCGCGAATCGATGGATCGAAAACTTTGGCGGTATGATCGTCTTGCGGATTATGCAGCACGTCCGATTCCGCATCCAGTACAAAGCCCGCCGCCAGCACCTCTTCCTTCACGGCGGCCGGATCGATGCGGTGCAGGGTATTCGTATCGCGGAGGCCTGAGCCGGCGGCCGCGGCATGATCGAGCACCAGATAAATACCGCCCGGCTTCAGCGCATTGAAGATCCTTTTGTTCAACACCGCCAGATTGACCGGGCCGAGGAAAGCATCGTGCAGATCATGATAGTTCATGGAGGTCCAGACCATATCGAGTTTTTCGGGGGCGCTGAAGCGCTCGGCGGGCTCCTTGAGCACCGTGACATTCGAGTATTCCTTATCGGCGGCAATCGCCTTCACCGCCGCATCCGCATTCGCCCGCATTTTGAAGAATTCTTCCGGCACCACCGCGTAGACATGTCCGCTCTTGCCCACGATTTTCGAGAACAGCCGCGTGACATAGCCGCCGCCGGGGATGTAGTCCGCCACGCGATCACCGGGTTTGACGCCGGCAAATTCCAGCACCTGCAAAGGCTTACGATTGGCATCCTGCTTGCGATCGGCGGCGGGGCGGCCGGGATCGGCGATGGCGGCGGAGATAATCTCGGACACACTCGGTGCGGCGTTGACCTGATTGAACGCACTGATCATCGCCACGAACAGGCTTGCAACGACAATGACTGGATGACGGGACATGTTCTACTCCTTTGTTATTAACCGGCGGCCATCTGCCGAAAGCCGATAGCTGCGGCATTCAAATTCAGACACGGAATGTTTATCGATAATCACCGCTTGCAGCGGGGCTGCTTAATCCTACTCGCCGATAGCGCAGCGGCAGTGCGCTTTCATTCATACAGATATCCGCGCTGTAAATCTAGCGAACGCCCTGCATCTTAGCAAGTTCACCTATCGGCGTGGCCGCTATTCCGCCCACGATGCTTCCCGGGTACATTTCCCGGCGAACCCCGCCGCCGCTTGATGGTCTACATCATCCATGTTTCCCGTCGCGATACTGCCGAAGCGGCAAAGACGGGAAATCAGATGCCGCGGTTTCGCCCGACACCGCGGCGACTTTACTCTCAGGATAATACCCTAATTAATATGGAGGTTAACATCATGAAAAACTCATATCCCGTGATGGCTGCGGCATTAGGCCTGGCCTTGAGCGTGTCCGTGGCAACACCGGTGCTGGCCGGAGGATACGGCGGCAACTGGAACGACAAGAATATGGCTTCCGATAGCAAAGAGATGGGTGAACATCACATGGATGGAACCGTCACCAAGGTCAATCACCATACGGGCTTTATCACGGTAAAGACGGATGAGGGCTCAATGCGCCTGCACTATCCTCCCAAGAGCATCAAGGGGATCAAGGACGGCAATAAGATCCGGCTTTACCTAGGCTATAGCGAACTATCCAAAAAGATGTAATAAGGCGAAATGATGTGGACCCGGAAGAGGATCCGGGTCCGCCCCGCGGGTAGTTGCTTGGGCGTGGCGCCCTATTACATGCGCGGCTGTTCAGAACCGGCGTCCGGCACGAAGGCCAGAGAAAAGCTGACATCTATACCGTCCGCCACCTGGAGTGCCCCGCCCAAGATACTGAAAGGCGTGATGCCGAGTTCCGTCTGATTCATGTGCAGCGTGCCTGTCACCAACAGCCGATCGTTATGCACTCGAATGGCGACCGGCACGCTATATTTGACGAGTTTATCGCGCAGCCCCAGGGTCACCGCGACCGTTGCCTGTGAAGGCGAGCCGGCCAGCCAGTGGCCGCTGATATTGATATCCGGATAATGTGCGGCATCGAGGACCCGGTTGCCCAGCATATTCCGGCGTGTCCCGCTACGATCCTTGTCCGGCACCGGGGCGGAAAAACGTCCGCCGGCCGCTTTGCGCTGTTCCGGATCGTCGACCACCAGGCCGTCCACCGGGACAGTCAGCTTGAAGGCCGCTGCGGGTGATAGGGGCATGGTATAGAGCAAGCCGCCGTTAATCATGGTTGTGCTGATCAGATGATCGTGCCCAAAGGCCTTCAGCAGACCTCCACGATAGACAAAAATCTTGAGCACTGAATCGTGGCGATCGATGGCATAGCTCAGCGACGTCCCGGCCTCAGCTGAGTAGGCAAAGCCGGATAGCACCAAGAACATGATCACCTGCAACAGTCGTTTGCATCTCCGGATGCCGGATATGCGGCCGCCGGGAAATTTATTGCTCATCGCCATCACTCTGGTCGCGTCTATTATGCGCCGGATCCCGCGCGACATACTCCCACGGTGTCGGCGTCCTGAGCAACCGCATTCCCTGCACATCGTCTAATTGCCGGACGAGAGACGTTCTACTCTATGAATAGACTCCCGGCCCCGGGATCGCAAGCAGCCTCCTGTGGGCACCGCTCTCTTAGCCTGCCAGGGGCGGCTGCCATCGCCGCATGAAAATGATTCTTATTTATTTTCATGCGGCGTGATTAAAGGCTGCTTACCAGGTGCCGACATAATGAAGGAATCAATGGGAGGTCCCATACATGGATCTTTACAAGGTACATACCAAAATTCTCATGCCGTTCGTCGATGAGACCATAAAGGCACTGTCTGAAATGGCCAATCTGGAGGCCACGGCCGGCAATGGTATGCAGGAAGAAGTCGGCGATTACGATTTCAAGGGCTACGCCGTGTGCGTCGTCGCCCGCACCTATGGCAGCATCGAAGGCAAGGTGATCATGAATCACCAAATCAAGTCCGCATTGACGATCGGCAACCGCTTCCTTGCCAATATGTTCGGTGAGCCCTATAACTTTGGCGAAATCAATGAGCAAATCGGCGAGGCCCTGACCGAATTCTCAAACACTATCATCGGCTTAGCCACCCGCACGCTGAGCGATACCGATTCGCAGCTCCAATTCAGCGCGCCCTTGTTCATCAACGGCCCCGCGGACATAGAATTCATCATGGACGGCGTCGAGGAAATTTTGTCCATCCCCATCGATATCGCGGGGGTCGGCCCCTTCTCGTTAAGCTATCTACTCCACCAAAAGACCCGTTAAAGAGATACGCCCATGCTAGATCATAACGCCCTCATCCTGATCGTCGACGATATGAAAATGATGCGCACCGCTATCAAGCGCTATTTAAGCTCGCTCGGCTACGACAATGTCATTGAAGCGGAAAACGGCGCCGAGGCGGTCAAGAAATTCCAGGACAATCAAATCGCCTTTATCTTCATGGACATGGTTATGCCGATCATGAGCGGCCTGGAAGCCTTGAAGAAGATTCGCGAGGTTGACAACGATATCCCTATTACCATGCTCACTTCCGTCGCCGATCAGAAGAGTATCGATGACTGCAAGATGTATGGCGTTCTGGATTACATTCTAAAACCGCTGAGCGCCGCATCAGGCCCCGAAACCATCAAGAAGGCGCTGGAAAAGGCCTATTTCGCCAGGGCCGCCGGCTAAAATCAATTCCCTCCCTGCGGCGGATGCCGGCCTCAGCGCGCTGCCTCACGACAAAAAAATGGGTGCGACCAGTCTCGGCTTCTGCTTGACCGTGGTTCAGTCGTGCAGCGCTATGTTACGCGCACACTCGTTTGTGTGCCCGCGAGGCATTAGTAATTCGTAATATCTGACGCCTCATCCACATCCTTCTAAATCTCCCCACTTTGAGAACAGTGCTCCATGTTGGTTTACCCTGCCGGCGTGTGACCTTTTTGTGACTATATAGCTGATACCATCGATACATTATTCAATGGTAATCATGGATGTGCGGAGCTTCCATTGGTACAGCCCCAACGCCTCCGGGCATGCAAAGTGTGGAATGACCATCGACTGTAGAGGCTGAAGGAAAATATCATAACGTGAACCCGCAACTCGAAGAGCAGCTACGCTTTTGTAAAAACCTGCCCACCATCCCCGCCATCGCTATCCGCGTGGTCGAATTGGCCGGTCAATCAGAGGTCGGTCTGCCGGACGTCGCGAAGCTTATCAGCCGCGATCCGGCGCTCGCCATCAAAGTCCTCAAGGTGGCGAACAGTCCGCTCTACGGATTCCGCCGCAAAACGGACAACCTGCGTCAGGCCATGAACGTACTGGGTCTGAACGCCGTGATCACCTTGACCTTGAGCTTTTCCCTGGCGGGCGCACTGCGCGACGTAAAGAGAGCAGGCTTCGATACCGAACACTATTGGCGCCGTTCCGTCATCGCGGCGGTCGCGGCACGCGCCCTCGGAACGCAGCTGGGGATGAAGACCAGCGAAGAACTCATGCTCGCCGGATTGCTGCAGGACATCGGCATGCTGGTGTTTCATGCGGTCCGACAAGAAGACTACCGCAAGGTCATGGCGGGCAAGATTAATCATAACGCCGTTATCGAAGCCGAACGAATGACTTTTGGCGCGGATCACGCCGAGGTGGGCGCATGGCTGATACGCCAATGGAACCTGCCGGCCTATCTGCATCAGCTCATTGCAGCCAGCCATACGCCGAACAACTCCACCATCCCACCCGAGCTGTCAGCCATGGCAAATTGCGTAGTGCTTTCCGGCATGATCGCAGATGGCATGCTGCATCCCGATAACGACACCTTCGCCGCTCGAGCGATCAAAGGCGCAGATGAATTGTTGGGCATGGATGCCAATGCGTATAGTTCGGCACTGGATTTATTAGCCACATCATTGCCGGAGGTTTCGGAGATATTCGAAATCAAGCTGATTGAGCCGGCGCAGGCGGCGGCCCTCCAGGATCAGGCAAACGAAATCATGATGATCCGTCACCTGCGCATGCATGAGGAAGTCAATCAAGTGCGGCGCGCCGCCGAGGAACTGACCGCGCGCTCGCAAATTTTGGAGGATCAAGTGCACAAGGATAGTCTCACCGGCCTATACAATCGCGGCCATTTCGATGCGATCCTCCACAAAGAATTCATACATGCCACCGAACAGGACTGGCCCTTAAGCGTGGCCTTCATCGACCTGGATAACTTCAAGCAGGTGAATGACAGCTTCGGGCATAAAGTGGGTGATGAGATATTGAAATCCATTGCCGATGTCATGCGCAGCCACACCCGTCAATCGGACTTGCTGGCCCGCTACGGCGGGGAAGAATTCGTCGCCATATTGCCGGGCACCAACGCCGCCGGAGCATGCAAGCTATTTGAACGCATCATCGCGGCGGTACGCAGCCTGGACCATACCGGCTTAGCCAATCAACCCCTGTACGTCACCCTATCCATCGGTGTGGCCACTCATATGGATGCGGGGCACTATTTTGATAGCGCATCAAAACTTCTGCAGGCTGCCGATGATGCCATGTATGCAGCAAAAAACGCCGGCCGCAACCGCCTCGTAGTGCATTCGGATCAATCGCCCGGCGAGCAAGAGGATAGTGCGGGCTAAGTGCGTTATTGTCCCGCTACGGTCGGCGACGAATCATTCATCATACCAGCTGCCGTCGGCGTGCTTCACCAACCACAGATGTGAGTACCAGAAGAATACGCCGGCATCATGCGACGCCGGCGCGGTGCAATTGATCTTTCTGCGCCCCGCGCCCCAATCGGGAAGCTGCATGCTTATCCGCGTCGCTCTGGCAGCAGTCTGCTTGTTCAGCGACAAGCGCGCACCGGTGCTGCTGTTGTAACAGGCCAGTTGCGTCACGCGAAAATCACCAGGCGCAAGGTCGAAGGCCAAACTATAGCGGCTCGCTTCTCCCGCCACCTGTATGCGCGGACCGGCGGATACCTTGCTCACCGGCAGTGGTCGCGAATTGATGCTGACCGCAAAGCGCTGCATGTCTTCGTAGTTGGTCGCCATCGGATAGCGGGGAACATCCAGCCTGTCGAAACCCTCGCCCACCGCGCCGGATTGCTGGGCGATGCCGAAAAAGCCCAATGAGCCGACGAGTTCCTGCAAGTCGGCGTCATATTCACCGTAGGGATAGGAAAACATGGCGGGAGTGACGCCCAGTTGTTCGTGCAGCTCCTGCTGGGCGCGCTGGATATCCGCGGTTACTCGCGTCTGCCATTGCAGCGACGACTCGCCGGCAAGGTAGCGGACGAGATGCGCATGGCTGTAGCTGTGATTGCCGATCTCCGCACCGGCGGCGATGAGTTTACGCAAGCCATCCCAGCTCAGGTAATCGTGATAGCCGTCATCGATAGACTGGGTACTGACGAAGACCGTAAAGGGCCAGCCGTGTTTTTTCAATAAAGGCGCGGCGGTATTCAGTACCGATTGATACGCGTCATCGAAGGTGATCGCCACGGTTTTGTCGGGCAGTGATCCGCCTTTTGCCAGGGTCGTCAGGATCCGACTGAGCGGTAGGATGGTATAACCGTCCGCGGAGAGAAAATCCAGGTGACGGTGGAAAACCGCCGGCGACACACTGGTGCTGGGGGGAGTGTCATCGCTGACATGATGATAAAGCAACACCGCGGCATGATCCGCGGCCTGCACGCGCGCGGCGAGCACTAAGCCGCACAGCAGCAGCGCCAGGCGCCGGCACATCTATTCTGCCCGCGTGCTTTGAAATTTTCGATACTGTGCAATCATCGATTTGATCTCCTGGACATAGGCCTCGCGCCGCTCCGAGTATAAGGACAGACCGTTCGCCAGGGCGCCGGCGGTGATGGGTCGCTGTTGTTCGCGAAGTTGTTGGCGTATACGGCGCAGATCCGCGTAGCTGTCATGGGTATTCAAATTTTTTAGGTAGCTGCGCACGGATTCGCCGGCCGTCTTGAACCTGCGCACTTCATGCCTGGCACCGGCAGGACGCTGATCCGGTTCCACGCCGCAGCCCTGATGAAAACACCATTGCCCGAACAGATTGTGGGCCTCGACCGCGAAGCGCGATTGTCCCCAACTGGACTCCTTGGCCGCCTGCACCAGCACCAGGGGCACCGGGATGATATCCACGCGAAGAAGCAGCTTACGTATCACCGCGCCCGGATCATCATCACTCCACTCCACCGCATACTGCGCCGCCAATTGCTGCAGCCACATGGCATCCACCCAGGAAAGCTTGTCGCCGTCGGCGACGGATGAGGAGATCCGCTTCAGGTGTCTGCGGTCCGCGAGTATCCGGGTGTTGTAGTACTGGACGATGGGTGTCAGATAGTCAAAGAAGGCGGCCTTCCTGTCGTCGATCCGCGTAAAGGATGTGAAATCCGGCAGCGACGGGAACTGCGGCCGCGGCCGGCCTATGGACAGGGTCAACATAAACATGGCGACCAACAGGGTCGCGCCCAGCGCCAGCTGGAACGGACGACTGTTTTCTACCGAAGCATCGTCATGCCGATTCATGAACTGGGCCCCGCCGGCACCTCGAGGGCGGAGAGCGTCGCGCTGTCGGGATAACCGTCGGGGATGATGCCGGCCGATTTCTGAAACGCACGCAGCGCCGAGCGCGTCGCCGGGCCCAGCACCCCGTCCGCATCGCCCGCAGCAAAACCGAGATGATTCAAGCGTCCCTGCATGCGCTCGATGGTATCGCGGCTCAAGGCCTGTTCCGTGGTGGAAGGCGGCCGCACCAATGTACCGCCGCCGATAAACCGGTCCGCCAGCAGACCCACGCTCAGCGCATAAAATTCACTGCGGTTCCATTTCATGATGACATTGAAGTTGCTGTAGACCAGGAAGGCCGGGCCGGTATGGCCGGCGGGCAGCAACAGCGACGCCCGCAGATCCGCCGCCGGCAAGGGACGCTTGTCGGTCAGGGTAACGCCCAGCCCGGCCCAATGGCTGAGCGGCTGACGGTTCGCCAGTCCGGTCTGGGTATAGGGAAACTTTGCCGGAACCAAAACCTCCCGGCCCCAGCGGGTTCCGTTTTGCCAACCGAGATTGGCCAGAAAGTTCGCGGCGCTGGCCAGGGCATCCTGTTTGCTCTTCCACAGATTGACATGACCGTCATGATCGCCGTCGACCGCGTATTTGAGATAGGCGGAAGGCATGAACTGGGTATGCCCGACCGCCCCGGCCCACGAGCCTCGCATTTCACCGGGAGTCAGCGATTCGCGGTTGAGCAACGTCAAGGCCGTCAGCAGTTCATCGCTGAAATAATCGCTGCGACGCTGATCACAGGCCAGG
>Ga0210074_1000727_pt1 | contig 11007 bp, 12 predicted proteins | sample China_Galinas_Co_FD_184860 | JGI IMG/M metagenome (GOLD analysis project Ga0210074, IMG submission 184860) | Wetland microbial communities from San Francisco Bay, California, USA, that impact long-term carbon sequestration -... | ecosystem: Environmental > Aquatic > Marine > Wetlands ... | reverse complement strand
GCATAGCCGTGCAGCACGACGTTGGTCACGGCCTCATCGACGGCGAGCTTGAGGTCACCAAGCACCCGTTCGCCAACCCCCAGGCACGTACCCGCCCGGTCAATGAATGAACGGACGTCCTGGAGCTTGTCCAGGCTGGCTTCGACCGAGAGGTCAAATGCCTGCGCTTGACCCAAACCGAGGCGCTCTAAAAGGAGTTAACGGCCGTGTCCTTGTCCTGGTAGATGTCGAGATAGACATCGAACCCGAGGGTCTTGATGACCCTGGCGACGGCATCCGTAGGACTGAGTAGTTTCAGGTGAGTGGATTTCATCATGCCCGGTTCTCCATCCTTGTGGAGCATGTTGCTGATGGCGTGCAATGCACGGAAACCGGCGCTGCCCATGTAGTTGACGCCACCGAGGTCGAGCAGGAGATGCGTGGTACCGGCCTCGATCACCTCGGCCGCCTTGTCCTGCAGCGCCTTGTGTGTCGACGCGTCGATATCACCTTCCAATCTCAATACGGTGACAGGCACTTTACCCTGAGCTTGCCCAACCAGAATATTCAATGTCGCCATAAATAAGGTCTCCTGACTTGTGTTAGATTATTCTAATATAGATACAGAGTTTACACATTAACTCGGCCCTTGTCGCGCCATCGGTTTGCCAGGGTTAGCGGTGGTCAATCGCCCTTTTTCGAAAGAAATTTCAGGGCCAGCATGGTGATGTCGTCGGATTGCGGCGCGCTGTTGCGAAATGCACTGACGGCATCGGATATGTTCTCCAGGAAGGATTCGGCATCGCTATGTTGCGTCTCGGCGGCCTTGAGGATTTGTTGCTCGCCAAACTGTTCCCCCTGCGAATTCTTGGCTTCGTTGACACCATCGGTATAGGCGAATAGCAAGTCGCCGTCCCGGAGACGCGTGCTGCCGACGCTGAATCTCGCGATAGGAAACAGGCCGATGACACCACCGGTGATATCCAGTAATTCGACCTCACCGCCACGGTGAAATATCATCGGCGCCTCGTGTCCGGCATTCACGTAGCACAGGTCTCCCGTGCCGGGGTCGAGCAGGGCGAAAAACACCGAGGCGAACATGCTGGAGCCCGCGTGCGTGGTGGCGATATAGCGGTTGGTCGTCAAGATACTGTTGAGCAACACGTCGGCGGGCGAGGGGGAAGCCTCTCCGGTTCCCTCGTCCAATAGCGCGGAACCCATGTTGCCATACAGGGACGAGGCGCGTATCAGGCTGCGGAAAAGGGTCATGAACAGCGCCGCGCCGACACCCTTGTCGCACACATCCCCGATCACGATTGCCAGGTGTGGGAGGCCGGTGAGCCTGAAAACATCGTAAAAATCCCCGGCCACCTCGCGCGCAGCCTCGAAAGCGAAGGCGAGTTCGATGTTATCCAGCCGCGGTATGGAACGGGGCAGAAAATCCGCCTGGATGCGTCTGCCGATTTCCATTTCCTTCTCATAGGCCATCAGCCTGGTCGAACGGGTCCTGACATCCTGGATAATTTCCCGTTCCCGTTGCAATACCGAATGGATGACCGCCTTGAAGGCATCCGGGTCGGCGGACAATGCCGCGTAAAAATCATCCCGCCCGATGCGCAGCAACACGGAGTCATTTTGCATCGTTACCGATGCACTGCGTTTCTCGGAGTCCAGTACGGCCATTTCGCCGAACACGTCGCCCGCGCCGATGTCGGCCAGCACGACTTCGCCGTGATGGACACGCGCGTTCCCGGAAATGATGAAGTACATGTCCGAACCGACGTCACCCTGAGTGACGAGGGTTTCTCCCGCCGCGACATGCAGTGTTGCGGCCCTGGCGGCAAGGTCGCTTAGTATCTTGTCGCGCAGACCTTGCAGGAACACACAACTCCTTAGCGTTTCGATCCTGTTTTCCCTGGAAATCATGGCAGTTTCCACGATATTTTCCTTGATTATTCCACGCACCGCCCACCGGCGGGGATGCTTGAGCACCGCTAGGATAATGCATTTACCGCCGGCTGAGAAACCCGCGTTCGAGGCGCCGGACGATACCCGTTTCGCTACTGTAATCGCCTGTCAGAAATAGTCATCGACCTTGACTCCCTGCAATCGCGTATCGATCGACAGTAGCGTTTTGAGTATTGCCGTGTGACCCTGTCCGCCGATGACGATGATCCTGTCGCCGGGGCGGGCCGCTTTCTGGATGTTGGCGTACATGCGGAAGTTGCGTTGCCACCAACTGGCGGCGGCATCGGCGCCGGACCAGCCGTCCCCCGCGCCGATGGCGTTGGTTGCCAGGTATAAATCCATGTTGATGCGATCCTGTTCCGCGTCGTTGCAGCGTTGCAGGAGTTCACGCAAGCTCATGGTTTCGAGCGCCAGGTTCTGTTGCCTGGAGACCTCGGCAATGATTGCATCGAAGTCCTTCATTTCGGGAGCGTCATGCTGCCTGGCGTATTCGAACATGGGTTCGGCGTTCCAGTTCAGGTCGCGGTGGTCAAAACTCTGCACCGACTTCAAGCCGGCCTGCCTGGCGATTCGGAACCCCAGTTGGTAGACCTCGTTGACTTCCAGTTCGTAACTGCCGGCAAGGTAATCGGCATAGCGCTGATTCATCAATGCTTCGTTGTCAGGATTGTATTCCAGCAGGACTTTTGTCGGTTTGAAAGCCGACAGGCGCTCTGCAAAGGCCTGCAGGTACGCCTGCGATTCATCGCTCAGGACGTCGAAGGTTTTTACCTTGACGACGTCCTTGCCGGGATTGGAAAAATGGAAGACGCCGATCAGCATGACCTGCGCGGGTTCGTCCGCCTGCAGTTGCCAACTGATAAACAGGCTAAGGACTGCGGTCAGTAATCTGCTCATGGGTGTCACCTTTGGATTGATTTGATTGCCTGGAACGATTTGATGCAATATTGCTGCAAATGGTTGCCGCCAACCACGATGGACGCAATCACCACGGTATCCAGGAACTGGTGCAGTACCGAAAGGGGCCGCTGGTGCTGGCGTGCCTGGAAAACATGATTGGGCAGGCGACATTTCTGCAATTTATAGAGGCTTATTTTGACTCAACAGAAAAAACGACGCCTGGCCTCTTGAAGGTTATCGCTGGTGTCGCAGGCCCGGAGCAGGCGGCAGCGTTCGAACGCATGCTCGGAGAATAGCGGGACCTGTGGTCAGAGTTCGCTTTTGCCATTCATCCTGAAAGTGCCGCTTTCCCTGACGCGGATGTCACGGCCGATGCCGCCGGTATCCAGCTTGGCCTCGAATTCATAGCCCAGGTCCTGGCCGGGTGTGTTCATCAGGTCCATGACCAGGCGGATACCGGCCAGCAGGTTGGCCGCCGCGGTCAGTTTGACCGTCTGCTCCGAGTAGCCTTCGATGACCGGGAAATCCCTGCCGACACCCTTGACGACGTCATGCCCCTGGATCGAAACCGTGTAGACGATGCCTTCGAGGCGGATGGCGCTGGCGTTGGGGTTGAGGATATGCAACCCGATCTCGAACGTGGGCATACCGCCCTGCGAGGGCAGGGCCCTGAAGGAACTCAGGGTGACCGTGGGCTTTTCGTAATCCGGGTCGAGTGTCGCGCAGGCCTGCAGCAGCAGAAAAACCATGCAAAGAATCAAACCGACAGGATATCGCGTGATGCCATGGAGTTTCATTCTGCGTTGGATTCCAGTTCAGCCAGGTTCCGGCCATCATACCGGCAAACGCACAATTCGACCAACACCCCGCGCCGCGTCCGGGATTATTCGTAGCGCAACGCGTCGATCGGGTTCATACGCGACGCTTTCTTGGCCGGGTAAAAACCGAAAAAAACACCGACGAACGTGGCAGACGCGATGGCGATGAAGATGATCGGCACATTCAGCAGCACGGGTATGTCGCTGGCGCGGCGTATCACCTCGCCGGTGACCACGCCGATGGTGACGCCGAAAAAGCTGCCGATCAGGCAGAGCGTGACCGCTTCGACCAGAAACTGTGAGAGGATATCGCTGCGCCGGGCGCCAACGGCCAGCCGCAGGCCGATCTCGCGGGTGCGCTCGGTCACCGACACCAGCATGATGTTCATGATGCCGATACCGCCGACCAGCAGGGCGATCGCGGCGGTGGCCGCCAGCAACAGCCCGAGGGTGCTGGAGGTCTCATTCCTGGCGCGAATGAATTCGGAAAAATTTCTCACGGAAAAATCGTCCTGGGCGCCGGGTGATATCTTCCTGATTTCACGCAGGAATTCCTGGAGTTCCTCCTCCGCGATCTGGATTTTGCGGTCGAGATTGACGGTCAGGTAAATATTGCCGACGAAGTCCGGCACGCCCCGTTCGTTCCGGCCGCTAATGCGCATGCGCGCGGTCGAGATCGGGATGAAGACGATGTCGTCCTGGCTTCTGCCCCAGCTCGATTCACCCTTGGCCTTCAGGGTGCCGATCACCGTGAATGGCACGTTCTTGATACGAATCCTCGCGCCCAGAGGCGAACTTCCGTCGAACAGGTTCTTGATGACGTCCTGGCCCAGCAGTGCGACCTTGCCGCCGGAGCGGATTTCCCGGTCGGTGAAATTGCGGCCCTCCTCGATGACCCATTGCCGCACCTTGAGATAATCGGCGTGCACGCCGGTAACGCTGGTGGTCCAGTTCTTGTTGCCATAGACCACCGGCGCGGAGGCGTTGATACTGCCCGAAATGCCATCGATGAAGGCGAACTTGTCCCTGAGCCGCTTGACGTCCTTCTCGGTGAACGGCTTTGCCGTGCCTTCACCCACGTGGCGGCCGCCCGACATTTCCGCGCCCGGGCGAATGGACAGCATGTTGCTGCCAAGCTGGTCGATGGCGCGTTCGATCTCGGCCTTGGATCCGCTCGAGACCGAAACCATCACGATCACCGAAGCAATGCCGATGATAATGCCGAGCATGGTCAAAAAACTGCGCAGCGCGTTCAGTTTGAGCGCGATCAGCGCGATGTTGAAGGTTTTCCAGAGACCCATCGTGTGTCCTTCAGCGCCCGATGATGGCGTCGTCGACGATGCGGCCATCCCGGAACATCAGGTAGCGCCTGGACCGGTCGGCCACCTCCTGGTCGTGGGTGACGACGATGATGGTGATGCCGGTTTCGTTCAGTTCCCGGAACAGGTCCATGATCTCCATCGACGTCTTCGTATCCAGCGCACCCGTGGGTTCATCCGCGAGGATCACCGAGGGGCGGTTGGCCAGCGCCCGCGCAATGGCGACACGCTGCTGCTGTCCACCGGACAACTGGGTCGGTTCGTGGCCCATGCGGTCGGCAAGACCGACCCGTTCCAGGCAGGCCCTGGCCTGCTCGTTGGCGTCACCGATTTCCCGGTTGCGGGAATAGAAAAGCGGCAACTTGACGTTTTCGAGCGCACTGGTTTTGGGTAACAGGTTGAATTGCTGGAAGACGAAACCCACCGTGTGGTTCCTGAAGTCGGCGAGCGAGTCGGCGGACTGTTTCGACAGGTTCAACCCGTTGATCATGAGGTCGCCGCGCGTCGGCAGGTCGAGTGCGCCGAACAGGTTCATCAGCGTGGATTTACCGGAACCGGAAGGCCCCATGATGGCCACGTATTCACCGCGGTTGATCTTCAGGCTGACGTCGCGCAAGGCGTGGACGACTTCACCGCCCATCGCGTAATCCTTGCACACGGAGCGGCACTCGATGAGTACGTTGTCGGTCCTGTTCGGATCCAGGTCCATGTGCTGGATCAACCCTTGAGGTTGCGGATACGGGTCACCACCAGGTCGCCGGCCTTGAGGTCCTGACTGATGACCTGGGTGAAATTGTCATCACTGATGCCAAACCGGACGTTGACCGGCTGGATCTCGCCATCGGCCGATTCCACCCAGATTTGCCCGGCGCGGGTTTCGGCCGCCAGACGGCGGATTTGCTGGTACTGCCTGAACTGATCCGCTGTCAGGTGTCGTTCGAATACCGCCGAGACCCTTTGTCTCACCTGTTCGCGCAGCGTGTTCCGGTCGACACCATCGCCTTCTCCCCGGGCCTCGAACTGCGCGCGCATGTCGGCGTACACGGCCTTCACTTCCGTTTCGATGGCCTCCGCCTGGGCATCGTCGAGGCCGAGTTCGGTTTTCAGTTGCTTTATGTCCGGCCCGTTGCGCGGACCGCTGCGCTGGGCCGTTCCCGCGGCCCCGGCCGTCTTGAGTTTTTCGGCCAGCGCCGAGCCCGCCGCGGGCTTGAAGCGGATGGCGTCGTTGGGGACACGCAGGACGTTTTCACTTTTACCGGTGACGATCTCGACGATGGCCGTCATCCCGGGCAGCAGTTTCAGGTCGGGGTTGTCGGCCGTGATGATGACGGTGTAGGTCACGACGTTATTGGCTTCGTTGGGCGCCAGGCGCACCTGGTTGACCCGGCCGCTGAATTCCATGCTGGGGAACGCGTCGACGGAAAAGGTCACCGCGTTGTGCTCGTGCACGTTGCCGATATCGGCTTCGTCAACGTTGGCCTCGATCTGGATCTCGGAAAGGTCCTGGGCGATGTTGAACAGCAGTGGCGAGGACAAACTGGCGGCCACGGTCTGGCCGGGATCGACGGCGCGCTCGATGACCACGCCATTGATCGGCGAGCGTATCTTGGTCCGTTCGAGATCGATTTCCGCCGATTCCAGCGATGCCTGGCGCTGCTCGCGGGTGGCCAGCGCGTTCTCCAGTTGCGCCTTGGCCATGGTCACGTCGGCCTTGGCCGACTCGTAATCGGCCAGTGCAATGTCCAGTTCCGATACCGACAGGGTGCCTTTCTGGGCCAGCGGCACCGCACGTTCGTATTCGCGCTTGGTGCGCCGCAGGTTGGCCTCCGCGCGATCGATGTTGGCCTGCTGGACGATGACGTTCGAACTGGCGACTTTCAGGTCCGCCCGGTTCTGCAGCACCCTGGATTCAAACGATTGCGGGTCGATCAGAGCCAGCAGTTGTCCCTTGACGACGGGCGAGTTGAAATCGACGTAGATCTCCTGGATCTGTCCCGACACCTGCGAACCGACCTCCACCGTGATCAACGGGCGCACCGAACCGGAGGTCGCCACGGTGCGCTTGATGTCCCCGGTATCAATGGCTGCAGTTTCGATTTTCTCGGCTGCAGAAGTGGTATTCTTGTCACCACCAAACCAAAATATACCGACTGCCGCGATTGCGATGACAAAAAGCGCGATTTTCAGTTTTCCGGACATGCTTTCTCTCAATCAATTCGGGTGAAACGGCGTAAAACGAATCGGGATGAAAAGCATACGAGTACAGGCTGGTTTTTGCTATAGCCGGGTGTCAAAAACAGTCTTGAGCGGTGGCTTTTTTACACGAATTTACACCCCGGGTTTTGAGGACATGGCATATGAAAATTACCGAGATGAACTGGATGCAGGTGGAGGCGTATCTCGACCGTGACAACCGTGCGGTGGTGCCGCTGGGCAGCACCGAGCAACACGCCTATCTGAGCCTCGGCGTCGACAGTATCCTGGCGGAAAAAATCGCTGTCGATGCAGCGGAAACACCCGGCGTCCCGGTATTCCCGGTGCTGGCCTACGGGATGACGCCCCGTTTCGGCGCCTATCCCGGCACCGTCACCGTGCGCATGCAAACCTACATCCGGCTGATCCGCGACCTGCTTGACAGTCTCGCGGGCAGTGGTTTCAAACGCATACTGCTGGTCAACGGCCACGGCGGCAACAGCCCGGCGGAAGGCCTGGTGACGGAATGGATGGTGGACAACCCGGGCGTCCACGTCAAATTCCACAACTGGTGGCGGGCGCCGGCGACCTGGGCCGCGGTCCAGTCCATCGACCCGGTCGCCAGCCATGCATCCTGGATGGAGAATTTTCCGTGGACCCGGCTGCCGGGTGTGCAGATGCCGGTTGAGCAGAAACCGCTCATCGAGCAGGAAGGCAAGGTGCCGCCGGTGGGCAGGAAAATGCGGGCCGTGTACGGTGACGGCAATTATGGCGGTTATTACCAGCGCAGCGATGCAGAGGTGCTGTCGGTCTGGGAGAGCGCGGTGGCCGAGACACGCGCCCTGATCGAGGAAGGCTGGGATTGAGGCCGGCAAGGCCCCTGGCGTCTATCTCGCCGGTTGCAGTAATCGATGGCCTGCACGGGTCACAGTACTGACTGAAAAACGAAAAGGACGATTCTGATGAAAATACTCATGGTACTTACCTCGCATGATCAACTCGGCTCGACAGGCCAGAAAACCGGCTTCTGGCTCGAGGAGTTCGCAGCCCCTTACTACGTTTTCAAGGACGCGCATGTCGAGATCACGATCGCCTCGCCCAACGGCGGACAACCGCCACTGGACCCGAAGAGCGACGAGCCCGATTTTCAGACCGAGGCGACCCGGCGTTTCAAGACCGACCCAGAGGCGCAGGCTGCGCTGGCCAACAGCCTCAAGCTGGCGGATGTCTCGGCAGATGATTTTGACGCCGTTTTTTACCCGGGCGGACACGGCCCGTTGTGGGATCTCGCCGAGGACCAAAACTCGATCGCGCTGATCGAAACGATGGCCGCTGCCGGCAAAACCGTTGCCGCGGTGTGTCACGCGCCCGCCATTTTCCGCCACGCCAGGACGGCGGATGGCGCGCCGTTGATCGAAGGCAAATCCGTGACCGGCTTCAGCAACAGCGAAGAGGCTGCGGTCGGCCTGACCGACGTCGTGCCCTTCCTGCTCGAAGACGAGTTGCAGGTGCAAGGCGGAAACTATTCCAAGTCTTCCGACTGGTATCCCTACACGGTCACCGATGGCAACCTGGTCACGGGCCAGAACCCGGCCTCTTCAGAAGCCGCGGCGCAGGCGGTGCTGACGAGAGACCAGCAACGGCGAAAATTACAATAACGATCGAAGGAGTGCGCGTATGCCCTGGGTTTATCTGACCATTGCCGGCCTGTTCGAGGTCGGCTGGGCCATTGGCCTGAAGTATTCCGATGGTTTCAGCAAACCCGTTCCGTCGCTGGTCACGGTGGTGGCGATGGCGTTCAGCCTGTGGTTGCTGGCCCTCGCCATGAAATCGATCCCGGTCGGGACGGCGTACGCCGTGTGGACCGGCATCGGCGCGGTCGGCGTGGCGCTCCTGGGCATGGTCCTGTTTGGTGAGTCGCGGGAGTTCCTGCGGGTATTGTGCCTGTTGCTGATCATTGCAGGCATCATCGGCCTCAAGCTGGTTTCCTGACGGAGCGCCGTCCTGCGCCAACTGAGACCGTGAACCCCGGTGCGGATTCCGGTATGATGCCGCGGACATCGGAGATCGCGATGCCAGACCATGTCCAGTAGAAGGAATACATTGCAGGAATGAAAAACAGGGCCGTGCTTTTGACCAACCTGGGTTCCCCGGACAACACTGGCGTTGCGGCGGTGCGGCGTTACCTGGACCAGTTCCTGATGGATCCCTATGTCATACAGCTGCCCTGGCTGCTCAGGCGCCTGATCGTCAGCTTGCTCGTTTTGCCGACCAGGCCCAAGGCATCCGCGCACGCCTACCAGAGCATCTGGTGGGACGAGGGTTCACCGCTCATCGTTTTGTCACAACGGCTGCTCGAAGCGGTCAGGAGAAAAACCGCCGTGCCGGTGGCGATGGCGATGCGTTATGGCAACCCGTCGATCGAGTCGCAACTGCTGCAGTTGGCCGAACACGACGGTATCGAGGAAATCCTGCTGATCCCGTTGTATCCCCACTATGCCGACAGCACCGTCAAGACATCGATCGTGGAGGCAAAGCGCGTCATCGCCGAACACGGCCTGAAAGTCAGCTTGAATGTCATCAAGCCCTTTTACGAGGAACCGGACTACATCGATGCGTTGCTGGCCAGCGCCGCGCCCTGGATCGAGGCCGGCGATGGTTTCGATCACGTGCTTTTCAGTTACCACGGACTGCCGGAACTACACCTGAAAAAGGCCGACCCTACCGGCGGCCATTGCCTGCAACGACCGGATTGCTGCCAGGTGCCTTCACCGGCCCACGCGACCTGCTACCGCCACCAGGTGCTGCAGACCACGGCGCATTTCGTCGCCGGGGCGGGGCTTGAACCGGCGCAGTACTCGGTTGCGTTTCAGTCGCGTCTGGGCAGGGCCAAGTGGCTGGAACCGAGCACCGTGGACACGCTTGAAAAACTGGCGCAAGGCGGTGTGAAGAAACTGCTGGTCATGTGTCCGGCCTTTGTTACCGATTGCCTGGAGACGCTCGAGGAAATTGCCCTGCAGGGTGCGGAAACCTTCAAACAGGCCGGTGGCGAATCGCTGACCCTGATCCCGTGCCTGAACGACCACGAACAATGGGCCTCGGTCGTCGCCCGCTGGTGCGAAGAATACCCGTCGTGATGGCCATGGGTAAGGCTGGCTGTCTCCTCAGTTGAAAATTCGCTTTAACAACGACGCGGATTGACGCAGGCCGAGGATCGCGGAGGTGGTCAGCAGGCCGGCCATCATCGCACCGGTGACGCCACAGGTGAGCACATCCTGGCCGCTCAGCCACAGGCCGTTGAAACGCGTGCGCGGCCCCAGCCAGGTTTGCCGCAGGCGGACCGGGTCGTGTTCCAGACCGTACAGCTCGCCGTGCCGGTAGGCGCAGAAATGATCGGTGGAAAGCGGTGTGGATACCTCGTAGTAATCGACCTTGCCTTTCAATTGGGGCAACTTGTCATAGAGGTGCTGCATCAGGCGTTCACCCAGCCCCGCCTTGAATGCTTCGTAATCGTCACCGCGTTTGCCCCAGGTGCTGCCGCGCCATTTTTCGAACCACTCGAACGGCGCGGGTGCGACGATCTCGATGGTCGCGGTGCCGGGGCGCCGGCGCAGGTAATCGGGGTCCTTGGCTGAAGGGAAAGAGATATAGACGACGGGGAAGGGCGCCTGCGGGTCGTTGATGAAATCATCGACGGCGGTGTCGTAGTCATTGCCCGGGTAGATCCAGAAGTTGGTCTTGGGCAGACCAAGCGCCTCTGCGGTTTCCTTCAGCCCTATGTAAATACCCAGGTGCGCCATGCTCGGCCTGACCTGTTTCAACAGGTCTGT
>Ga0210074_1000726_pt1 | contig 11028 bp, 8 predicted proteins | sample China_Galinas_Co_FD_184860 | JGI IMG/M metagenome (GOLD analysis project Ga0210074, IMG submission 184860) | Wetland microbial communities from San Francisco Bay, California, USA, that impact long-term carbon sequestration -... | ecosystem: Environmental > Aquatic > Marine > Wetlands ... | reverse complement strand
CGCGCAGCTTGCGGCACAGCGTGATGCCGTTCATCCCCGGCAGGATTACGTCCAGCACGATAGCGTCATAGTTATTGCGCACCGCCAGGTGCAGGCCGGTGAGGCCGTCCTCGGCGGCATCCACCAGGTGACCCCGCTCTTCCAGGTACTCGCAGAGGTTGGCCGCGAGGTCGTGATTGTCTTCGATGACGAGTATACGCATGGCGTTAATTTACCGTGAATGGGGTGGCCGGGGCGAGGCGCCGGATCTGTCGGGGCAGGCGTTGCCAGGGATTCCATCTCACGCCTATAGTGTACCGCCGTCTTGCAGGTAAAAATCCAACGTATGATGTTCTGCCGGCATTCCTGCAAAGAGGCGCTCTATTCATGACCTGGTTCGATATCGTCGGTTCCCTGGCCGGCACCTTTACGACCATTTCCTTCATCCCACAGGTCGTAAAGACCTGGCGCAGCGGCTGCGCAGAGGATCTCTCGTTGTTCATGTTTGCCCTGTTCAGCGCGGGCGTGCTGCTCTGGCTGATCTATGGTATCGCGCTGCACTCCCTGCCTATCATACTCGCGAACGGCATCACCCTGGTGCTTGCCCTGAGCATCCTGCTGCTGAAGATCCGCCATTCACTGCACCGGCGGCTATCGACTGCGGTTGGGAGACCGCCCTGAATGTCTTCCCTGTGTTCATGCCGCAATCCTGTGAGGACATCGATCGCGGGTTGGGCTGAGGTACGAAGCCCATCAACTGGTCACTGCACCGGCAATTTTCTGAGCAGGTTGGCCTCAGGTGCCGGGGACAGAGTGAAAATAATGCAGTAGCAGCTGAACCAGTTCTCATAAGCGGGCTTTTTCGAGTTCGACGCGCAGGGCCGGATAATCGATCTTGGCATTGTGGCGTCTGTCGAGCGGGATGCGCGGCAGTTCGATCACCCGGTCGATGCCTGCCCAGGGCAGTGCCCTGACAAGCTCGTCCCCGTCGACGGCACGGGCTGTGTGTTTCAACTCCACCAGCAGCAGGCGTTCGCCGCGATGGCTGAGGAATGCCGCGCGGGCAAGGCGCGGGTGATCGGCAAGCGCGGCCTCTACCGTTAACGGGTAAACCGCCCGGGGTGGTTCTCCCACGCGGGCGCTACAGCGTCCCGTGAGCCAGAGACGATTCTGATCATCGAGCCAGCCCGAGTCGCCGGTTCGGTGCCAGATGGTGTTGGCGACCCGGAATTTGAAATCGGTATCGTCGCACGAGCGCAAATAACCCGTGACGACATGTGGTCCGCTCACCACAATCTCGCCCACATTGCCCGCGGGCAATATCAGCTTCTCCATTTCATCAGCAGAGCCGCCCCCCAGAGAGTGACCCCGGTGATCCCTGAGTATACGCAGGCTGATCTCGCTGATCGGCTTGCCCGCCGGCAGGCCTGCCCCGCGAGCGATGGCAACGTGATCGCCCGCTGTGATTTGTTCCGCCCGGAGCAGCGCCATGGGCTCGGCCTCCGTCGATCCGTAGAGCGCGGACACGCGCGCCAGGGGAGCGGCCTGGGACGCCTTCTCCAGGATTCGCGGGAAAACCGGTGCACCCCCCGTAAACAGAGCGCGCAGAGAGTTCAACGTGCGGCCGGTCATCAGGCAATGATCCGCCATGTGCTCGACCAGGGCAGGCGAGGCGAACAGGCTTTCAACCCGCCAGCGGTGGATGCTGTCGGCGAGGACCGCGGGGTCGGCCGCCGCGGGTCGGTGCAGATCCACATCGGGTATAAGACTGGTGATGCCCGCGCCGAGATTGGCCATGACCAGGGCCGGCATGGTGGCAAGATCAATGCTGCCCGGCCTCAGGTCCAGGTGCCGTGAAAGAATCTGCTGGGTGTCCAGCAACAGACGGTGAGTGCGCAGTAAGCCCTTCGATGGCCCGGTACTTCCGCTGGTGAAGCTGAGCATGGCCGGCGCATCGTCCGCGCGAAAAGGCGAGTCTGCAATGGGCGGCAGGCGTTGCGCACTGCCGAGCGGGGTGGCGCCCGGAAACCACCCCCGGCTGACAAACGCCGGTGTGATGGCATGCAATGCCGGCATCAACAGGCGGACCAGGCAGGCCATGGGACTGCCCACGAATGCCCGCAGAGGCAGGGCGTCACGACAGTATTCAATCTGTGCTGCGGCCTTGTCCGGTTCGATAAAGACCGGCACAGCACCGATGCGGAACGCCGCTGCGATCACCGCGTAGAGGGACGCGGACATGGGCACCAGCATGACGATGCCATCGCCGGGACCCACACCGGCGCGGCCAAGCAGGGAAGCAACCTGTCGCGACCAGAGGCACAGTTCCGCGAAGGACGTTTGACGCTCCCGCCCCGCCGGCCCGTCGATGATCGCCGCCATGTCGGGCGTGCGACGGGCGACTTCATCAAGCAGTTCGATGAGGTTCATGACTACCCGGACAGACGCCTCGAGTACAGCGTGTAGCGGCGAAAGTCGCGCATCAATCCATGGTTGAGCCACCGGGAAGGATTGTCCTCGTGCATAAGGGCATGGATGGTACGGTGCATGCCGAGCGACCGGGCCGTGCGGTTTAATCGTGACAACAGCACGCTGGACAGCCCCTTGCCGCGGTGTGATTCTTCCACGGTGATGCTTTTGATGATGACCGTGTCTATGGGCTGTCCGCGCGTGGCTTGCAGCAGATCGGGAATCGCCAGGCAGAACGCGACCTGCGCGTCGCCGCGCTCCATGATGAACACCAGTTCCGGTTTAATGCTGTTCAGCAGCGGGGCATAGATGGCGTGGAATTCGTCCCGGGCGATGGGGGTATAGAACAGGTTGCCCCGGAAGGTCTCGCTGGAGAGTCGCCAGAGACGGTCGAGTTCCGACTCGATGTCGTGAACCGCCAGTGTTCGCACCGTATATCCGTCCCGTGCGATCTGCTTCTCACGGTCGCTGCGGTTCCTGATGCGGGCGTTGTCCTCGTTGAGGGAAGAGTAGTAGCGGGCGCAGGCCTCGAACCCGGCGGCCTCGAAATGTCCTGGCCACTCGTCCGGATTATCCGGTTCGAGAAAGAAGGGGGGTTCACGGCCACGTTCCGTGAGCAGGCGGTAGCGTCGCCAGGTACTGCCGTCGATGGGTCCGACCGCCAGGGTGCAGCCTTGTGCGGCAAGCGCCAGGCAGGCCGCGGAGAGAATCTCCGCGGCCGAGCGGGCATCGCGAGCAGCGTAATGACCGATGAAGCCGAGGCGCTCACCCGGGTGATCTGGCACTGCCTGCCACCAGAGCGAGCCCCGTGCCTGCGCCTGGCTATCGCGCAGCACGGTCAAAAGTGCATCCGGTGCATGCCGGGTCACGATGCCGGGGTTCAGCTCCGGGCCCTCCTGCAGACTGCAGAACAGCTCAAGGTCGGCCTGTGGCAGGGGAGTAGTGACAACCATGCCGGGTCACCAGGGTGCCGGCACGAGCGCCGGTGCCAGGGCCAGCAGTGAGGTGAGTGTCGTGACCACGGACTGGCGTAACCAGCGTGCGGCATCCACCGGAAATTGCGTCAGGCGTGGCTGGATCAGGGTGAACAACACGGCCGACACGATCACCGCCAGGGCGGCGCCGGCATAACTCGTCAGCGCGGTGAGGTTAAGTCCCTGGAAAAGGACAATCGACGGGATCAGCAGCAGCAGGCCCTTGCCGATGCTCCACAGTACGCTGTAGGCGAGTGAGGCAGCGGGATGAACGTGCCGGTGGCGCACCAGAGCGATGATCGACAGGTCCGAACCGAACACGGCGGCATAGGCCGCGAATATCCTCGGGTCCTGGAGATGCCAGAACAGCAGCAGCCAGATGATGCCGCCGAAGATGTTGGCCAGCACTACCGGGAAATCGAATATCCGCAAATGGTCGGTGGGGGTGCGTTTCGTCACCGAGGTGTAGGTGATGATGAGAATCAGCGGCGGCACCACCCAGCGCCAGTCGGCAATGGCCCATGCCGCGTAGCCCCACAGGGTGGCGCCGAACAGCGCATTGCTGGCGAGGGTGGTGCGCTTGCGCCAGAAATGGATGAACAGCGCCAGCCCGATCAGGTAGCTCAGGTGCTCGAGCAGGGCTGTGGCATCCAGGTCGAGAAAGGTCTTCAGCAGCACGTAGCTGAACAGCGGGATGATGAGGTTGTCCAGACCCCACCAGGCCGCCGCTTCAGCCATCATCACCATGACGCCGATGTTGATGCCGATCAGCAGGCACTCGAGCCGCGGTGTGTCGGTGAACAGCAACACCGGTACGTGCACACAAAAGAAGGCGGCGAGAAAAAAAGCCATGGACCCTTCCACGCTCTTGCCGCCCGTTCGATTGCTGTAGTGGAGCTTGCCGTATTCCTCGCCGACCAGCGCGGCGAAGGTATCGGCGATGGCCAGTACCAGCAGCGGTACGCCGTAGAGCAGCGGGGTGTCCCGCGCCAGCAGGAACAGCACCATCAGGCTCAGGATAAAGCAGAATTCGCCCACCGTTTCACGGTGTACCGCCATCAACACCTGACCCGGGCCGGCGCGCAGGGCGGGTATCGTGCGCAGCAGGGTAAACAGGATTATGGTCGTAGTGCCCAGCACCAGCACCTGCAGGGGACCGGAAAACAGCCACGGCAGTGGCAGGGCAAGCAGTCCGCCGCCAAGATGAAATGCCTTGCGTACCATCTCCGGGTCAGGATGGGCCAGCACCTGCCAGGTGCGCAGGATGGCGAGAAAAAAGAGCATGAACGTCATCAAGACGGCGGCCATCAACCAGGGGTTCATCCCTATGGTGCTCATGCCAGCGCCTCGATGTGCAACGCGCTGTAGAAGGCCGCCTTGTTCTGTGGCAACAGTGTTGCGGCCAGTTCGTCAAGCGGCTGCAGCTGCCGCGCCAGTCGCTGCGGACGGGCACGCGGCACCTGCATGTTCCAGTAGACGATGCGACCGCCGCAGCGTCCGGTGCGTGCGATCTGTTCGAAGGTCGCCTCGCTGTCGGCAACGGACAGGTATTCAAATATATCCGACAGGTTGAAGCGGTCGATGCTCGCTTCCGGTGACTCGTTCAGGATGGACTCGATTGATGCCAGGCGCAATTCCAGCCTGTCCAGGTGATCGCGGATGACCTCGAAATTCTCTCGCCGCAAGGCATGCGGCAGGGCGCCGCGATAACAACCGAAGGCTATCCATTGGAGATAGGGGTTTTGCGCAGGATCAAGCACCGTAAGCGCCTGTTTCACTCGTGCCAGTGCCGCCTCGGCGAGGCTCCCGCGCGCAAAGCGGAAGAACGCACGATCCCGGCCCAGCAGGCTCATGACCGGTTTCGATAGAAACAGGTGCATCAGCAAGCGCCAGCGACGGTTATCCCAGACCTCGTCGAAGTAGTGGTCCCTGCTCTCCCGGGTTCCTGGAACGAAAAGGGCCTCGATATCCGCATGGCTATGGATGAGGGGGAGGACATAACGGCGAAACAGCGAGAAGTAGACTTCAAATTTCCCGCCTGTGCTGATACCCGCGGCGACGATTGCCGGACGTGCGTCCCAGAATTCGCGGGTCGCCGGTGTGAGGCCGCTACGCAGCGCCCGGTAGAGTTCGAGGCGACGCTGGCTCGGGCGCGCGCCCAGCAGTTCCAGCAGACGCTCATGATCGAGCTGCCGGAATGCGGCGCACTTGATTTCCAGGCAGGAGAGCTGGGCCGCCGAAACGTCGACTGCGATCACCCTGTCCGGCCGCCGGGTGAGCAGTGAGAGGGTGTTCTCGCCTCCCGAGGTGATGGACAGACATACATCACCCGGCTGCACATCCAGTGCCTGCAACAGCACGTCGGCATCCTCCCAGCACTGGGCATAGCGGATGCGGGCGTTGGTTGCCGTCGGGCCGGTCTGCTTCATGCCGATGGAGCGGGTGTGACGCCGGGAGCGGGAAGACGCACCACGACCCCGGTGGCGCCATCCATCTCCACCCAGTCACCGTCTTTCAGCCAGCGGGTCAGGCCGGGCAGGGCGACGATGGTGGGCAGGCCCAGTTCGCGGGCGACGATGGCGGAATGGGACAGCAGGCTGCCGCGTTCCACCAGCAAGCCGGAGGCGGCGGGGAAAACCATCACCCAGCCGGGGTCGGTGCGCTCGGCGACGATGATCTCTCCGTGCCTGAGTCGGGCCTGGCCGGGGTCTTGAATCAGGCGAACCGGACCGCGCACCAGGCCCGGACTGCAGCCGGTGCCGGTGTAGCGATCACCCTCGGGCAGGGGGGCGGGGCGCTCGGCGCTGAAGCTGTTGCCGCGATAGACCACGCCCCGGGTATCGAAGCGTTCGGCGGGTGCGGGTGCGCGGGTGTGCCGGTCGAATTCGCGGCGCCGCACCGACACCAGACCGGCGAGATCGGTGGTCGTGGCGCGGCCTTCGACGAAGGCTATCATTTCGTCCCACTCCAGGTAGAACACATCACGGGCGTGCTCCAGGCAATCAAGCGCGGCCAGACGCCTGCCCAGTTCCAGGGCGATCATGCGTGCCCGTCCGAAGACGCGGGTGCGCTCGAAGCGCAGGTTTTCCCGTTCGCATACCCGCGCGCGGGTGTTGGCGAGAACGCGGTTGAAGACCACGCGGCGCAGGGGGTGCCTTGCGAGGGCGCTTTTTACCCGTGCCTGCGCCTGCTGTCGTGGCGTGGTTTCCTCCTCGGATGCGGCGCGCGCGTCTCCCGAAAGAATGGCAAGCGCGTACTGGCCGATGGCGCGGAGCAGCGGTGAGGAGTCATCGTGCAGCGTCGGGCTCTCCAGCTTGAGCTCCTCCTGGCAGCGTTCGCCGAAACGCTCGAGGTAATCCGACACCTCGTGTGCGAGATCGGGGTGATCCTGCAAAAATTCCGGAATCTGCCCTGGTTCGGCATCGCACAGACTCTGGACCAGAGCAGGCGAGGCGGCGGCCATTTCCGCCATGCGCCGCACCCGCCGGGCCGGCTCGGCGCTCACCATGGACTGCTCGCCGGAGAGCAGGTCATTTTGCAGCGTGCCGGCCGTGTCGCCGATCCAGTTGCGCGTCAGACGACGCAGCACGCCGTAAAAGATCATGGTGGCGAAGTCATTGACGATCGGTGCGTCCCAGTGTGTAAGCAGGCGCCGCTCGAGCTGGCGTGAATAGGCAACCAGTTCGTCGGGCCTCAGGCGGGAGAGGTCCGGCCGTTTCCGCCCCAGGGTCTCGTCGAGGCGCTGATAGAATCGCTGCACGCGCCGGTTCAGGCCGAGATAGGCCATCGACAACCCCCAAAGCGTTGCCGCCAGGCGCAAGCCATCCCGAAGCCGGCCGCTGGTCCGGGACTTGACGATATCCGAGGCCAGTTCATCGCCCAGGCTCTCTCGCACCCCCATCATCTGTTCCATGAACCGGCGGTTGAAGGTATAGCCGGGCAGTATGGCCACCAGACGGTACCAGTTGAACAGGTTGTAGTACACGCGCCCGCGGACCAGTCCCAGCATGCAGCAGAACATGTCGCTGCGCTCCTCGATAAGCGCCTCGGACAGACCCATCAGGCGGCAGAACTCGCGATAGACGTGTTCATAGGCGCGGCGCGCGAAGGAGAATGTGAGCGGGGTGGTGATGCCGCTGTAACTCTCGATGATGTTGGCGTTGTCCCAGATGGCGCGCTGTCCGTCCGGATCGGCACGATCCGCGAGGCCGGTAACGGGGCGGCTTTGCAGGAGGTGGAGCCGACCCCCGGCAAGGGTCCACTCGATGTCCTGGGGGCGGCCGAAATGGCGCTCGGCATCGACTGCGAGGCGAACAACCTCGCCGACCCGGATATCGTCCAGGCAGGCGCGCCGGGCCTCCTCCAGCGGCGGCTGGACAATCTTTATACCCTCGGGACTGGCAGTGTCCGCGTGGTGAATCACGTTCTTTTCCGTGATGATGCGTTCCATGATCCGGCCGTCGCGCGCAACGCGCCAGGTGTCACCGGTTGCCTCTCCGGAGACCAGGGCACTGCCCAGACCGGGCAGCGCAGTGACGACGACCACCCCCCGACGGCCGCTGACCGGGTCCGCACTGAAGGCTACCCCGGAGACATCGCCCGTGACCATCCGCTGTACCACCACGGCCGGGGCGTCCGGTACGGGATTGAGGCCCGCCCGTTGGCGATAGGCAACGATGCGTTCACCGAAGCCCGAACGCCATACATCCGCGACCCGTCGGGCGACCTCACCGGGCGCAACATGGAGATAACTCTCCAGCTGTCCGGCGAAGGAATGTGCCGCGCTGTCCTCCTCCAGGGCGGAGGAACGCACGGCGAACAGTGTCTCGCCGCTGGACAGGCTGGCGCATGCTGCCTCGATCTCGCTGCGTACGGTCCTGGATGGCGCCAGGGAAGCGATCGCGGTCTGCATCTCCTGCACCGTATGAGCGGAAGTGAGTGCATCTGTTGCGGGTGAACCCAGACTGGCATGGAAGGCGGCGGTTGGAATCACGAACCATTCCGGCACGGGCAGGCCTGCCCGGCCAAGCTCGGCGAGCGCGCGTGCCTTGCCTCCGACCGGGCTGTCGGTCTGTATCTGCGCAGGCCAGAGCACGAAGCTTGCCGTTGCCGTCATGCGATTCCAGTTACAAGAGCGCACTGATGCCCAGACCGAGAAACAGACCCAGGGTCCACAGGCCGGAGAGCGTGTTGAATCGCCCGCCACCGGCGGGGCGGGGATGGCGCAGGAAGGACGTCGAGGTGGCGGCGGCGAGCATAAGCACCAGTGACGTAACGATCGCCATCGGCAGGAAGGTATCGAGCCGGGCGGCGGCGAGCATCGCCAGGCTGCCACTTGTCGCCATGAATACCAGCCAGGCCGTCACCGCGCCAGGCACTCCCCAGAGTACAGTATAAGTTTCCACGCCCTGCTCCTCGTCCACCGGCGAGCGCATCTTGCGACCCACCTCGATCACACAGAATGCGAAATAGCTGCTGGCGAGCAACCAGCCCAGGTCGGGTGCGCCGAGGTGCATTGGCAGCCAGTGACAGGCCGCCATGTAGGCGGCGATCATGGGGACGATCACGATGTGGCTCAGCATGTAGACGAGGGGGTGGGACTTGAGCCAGCGGGGAATGAAAAATTCCACCTCCATAAGACCGGAATAGCCCCAGATCACCAGCAGCCCCCCTAACAGGTGCGCGTCCAGCAGCAGCGCGCCGGTCACCTCCAGGGCGGCGGCGATGAACCACAGCATGCGCAGTGAGCGTAGCGAGACCAGACCTCGCGGCACAGGTCGATAGGGTCTCCAGCGGGTGTCCTCCTCGAGATCCTTGAATTCATCCAGGATGCGCAGTTGCAGGATGAGCAGGAATGCCGTGGCAAACGCGACCACGAAACTCAAACCCGTCGGGGGCAGGTAAGTAGACGCCACGCGTGCCGTGTAGGTGAGCATCCCGAAGGTGAACGCCGCGATCAGCACGCCATGTTGCAGGGGAGGAAAGCGCTCGGAAAAGTAGGTGTTCCAGCGGGAGAAAAAGCCCGGGTGTTCTACGGGAAAGGGCGGTGAGATCACGGACGGTGTTCCCGGGCGAGTCTCGCGTGAGCGCGTGTGAACTCGCCGGCGCAGATTGCCCCGACGATGGAGATCTCACCGGCCAGACACAGGCAGGCGGTTACCTCCGCCAGGGCGCGGGCATGGCCTGGCCCGGCGAGACCCAGAATATCCAGGCATGCCTGCTGGCTGGGCAGGCCGGTGCCGCCGCCAACGGTGCCGACGATGAGGTTCGGGAGGGTGACGGCGACATAGAGATCACCGCCCGGCGTCACCTCCATGCGTGTGTTTCCCACAGCCGCCTCGGCGACGCAGGCTGCGTCCTGCCCGCAGGCAATGAACAGGGCTGCGAGGCCGTTGGCGAAGTGTCCCTGGATGCCGATGGTGCCGGACATCGCTCCGCCGATGGTGGCGATACGCCCGTATTCGACCATGCGTTCGGGCGAGGTGTGCAGCCCGTCGCGCACCAGCGCCGCCGGGAGGGTGACCTCAGCCGTGACTTTCTTGCCACGCACGCCCTGCAGGGATTGTGCGCTGGCTTTCTTGTCGCCGGAAAAATTCGCCTCGATGAAGGCCGTGCGCGGCTTCACCGGGGTGTTTTCCAGAACCCAGTGCAAGGCGGCATCGGTGGCGATCGTGGCCATATTCTGGCCTGCAGCATCGCCGGAAGTGAAGGTCAGCAACAGGTAGAGATGGTTGCCCTCCACACTGATTTGCAGGTCGATCAGTTTGCCGAAACGGGTGGTGTCTTCCGCGACCCGCTTGATTTCATCGTGCCGGGTCAGCAGCCAGCTGAGGAAGCGGCCCAGCTGCTCGATGCTCTCGAACGTGAACGCCGGGGCTCTGGAGACCCCCTCGTTAAGTAATGCGGCGGCGGCGCCGCCGGCTTGCGTGATCAGCATGGATCCCCGGCTATAGGAGGCGACCAGGGCTGCCTCTGTTGTCGCCAGTGGTACATGGTAATCGCCCTGGGCAAACAATCCGTTGACCCTGAGCGGGCCGGCGATGCCTATCGGCAGTTTGACGGTGCCGATGAAATTCTCGATGTTGTGCCGGTATCTCGATATATGTGCCGTACTGTGTGCATCGAGAAGTTCCTCGCGGGCAGCCACCGCATCACCCAGGAGTTCCCAGCGTTGCTGCACGAGATCGGGTGAAATGACGGAACCGCCGGGTACATGCGGGGGTTGTGCGTCACCCCTTGGCTGCAGGCGCTTTGCCATGTCATCGAGGCTGTATTTCGCCAGCAGCGTGCTGAAGTAGTCGGAGGCGTGGCGGTCGCTGGCAGTCATAGATGACACCTTCCTGGCTTTGTCTATGTGATATTGCAACAAAATTTATAGGGATATCCTGCCGGGCATTATATAGTACGCGTGGCCATCCGGCAGGGCTGATATGCATGCCGGTGCCCGGCGCGAAGTTCTCGGTTGGACGGGGGGTAATAAAATGGACGTTTTGTACAAGGGCGAGGGGATTGCCTTCGAATACCGGCTGGGAACCCAGGCCGTGCCGGCGCTGATCGGCGTGGATATCGCTATCGAACAGGGCGGTTTCTATTGCCTTGCAGGACC
>Ga0210074_1000722_pt1 | contig 11051 bp, 10 predicted proteins | sample China_Galinas_Co_FD_184860 | JGI IMG/M metagenome (GOLD analysis project Ga0210074, IMG submission 184860) | Wetland microbial communities from San Francisco Bay, California, USA, that impact long-term carbon sequestration -... | ecosystem: Environmental > Aquatic > Marine > Wetlands ... | reverse complement strand
ATTGAAGAAAACTGACATGCTGCTTATCTCAAATAGGTCTTTAAGAATCCGCCGATTCTTCCCGCGTGTTTTTATGCTGCTCCTGCTGCTTTTGGCGGCACCGGGGGTCTGGGCCCAGGGTGATGCCGCAGAATCCGGTGCACAGCCGAGTGCATCGATGACGGCGCCGGTTATTGTCGATGGCAGGCTGGTGGCGCAGGTACGGGGCGTGTCCTCGTATCCTGCCAACGAACGCGCGAAGGAAATCCGCGACCGGATCGTGAAAGTCGCCAAGGATGATTCCTTTTCGGTCGATAAACTCACCGTCGTCAGTGATGACGAAAAATCAGCCATCATGGCGGGTGATATCCGGTTGTTGGTCGTGCTTGACAAAGACGCCGAGATGGAGAACCTGGACCGCAAACTGCTGGCGGAAGTCATCAAGGGAAAAATTGCGAGCGTGGTTACCGAATACCGGAATGACCGCAGCCCGAACGTGCTATTGCAGCACTTGGCGTATGCGCTCGGCCTGACAGTGATATTCGCGCTGATATTCTGGGGGGTTCGGCGTGTGTTCCGCGGGCTGGATGCCTGGGCCGTACGCCATGTTCACAAGGGTGTGCAGGACCTGGCCAGCAAATCACATCAGCTGATCCAGGCCGAACAGGTCTGGACGCTGGTCGCCGGCCTGTTGAGCACCCTTCGGGTGCTGACACTCGCTGTCCTGGTTTACTTTTACCTGAATAGTGCGCTGGGGCTTTTCCCATGGACCCGGCCCGCCGCGCTGATGCTTTTCGATCTCGTTCTCAACCCGGTCAAGAGCATTTGGCATGGGTTTGTCGCCTCGCTGCCGGATCTGGCGTTTCTTGTCATCCTGTACCTGATTCTGCGCTACGTGCTCAAGCTGCTGCGCATGTTTTTCAAACAGGTTGCCCTTGGCAGGATCAAGCTGCAGAACTTCGATCCCGACTGGGCCATGCCCACGCACAGGATCATCAGGTTCCTGGTCATCGCCTTCGCCCTCGTCATCGCGTATCCGTACATCCCCGGCTCCGACTCGATGGCGTTCAAGGGTGTTTCCGTGTTTATCGGGGTCATTTTCTCGCTTGGCTCATCCTCATTCATTGCCAATGTCATGGCCGGGCTCGCCATGACCTACCGCGGAGCTTTCAAGGAAGGCGACAGGGTCAGAATCGACGACGTGTTTGGCAAGGTCGAGGAAATCAAGCTGATGACGACACGCATCCAGACGCTGAAGAACGAAAGCGTGCTGATCCCGAACTCCAACATATTGAATACCAACGTGACCAATTACTCGGTGATGGCCAAAAAACCCGGCCTGGTGCTGTATACGACGGTCGGTATTGGCTACGACACGCCGTGGCGGCAGGTCGAGGCCATGCTGTTACTGGCAGCGGAACGCACGGAGGGGCTGCAACAAGAGCCCGGCCCGTTCGTTCTGCAAACCCTGATGGGCGATTTCGCGGTGAACTATGAAATCAATGCCTATTGCAGGGACGCTTCCCGGATGGTCTCGATCAAGTCGGAATTGCACCGCAATATCCAGGACGTATTCAACGAGTATGGTGTGCAGATCATGTCGCCTGCCTACGAGGCCGATCCACAATCTCCAAAAGTCGTTTCACCCGAAAACTGGTACACGGCGCCTGCAAGCAAACCCGAGTAAGGATGATCCGCGCCATAACATCCGTTGCCGCGCTGCTATTTGGCACGGCAATCCTGCTCACCGGCCAGGGTTTACAGGGTACCCTGTTGCCGGTTCGTGCGACGCTGGAAGATTTTTCCACCCTTTCGATCGGCCTGATGGGCGCCACTTATTTCCTCGGGTTTACCTATGGTTGCTGGAAAGGTTCGGTATTGATACGCGGCGTCGGGCACGCCCGTGTATTTGCCGCGATGACCGCCATCGCGTCGGCGGCACCGTTGTTGCACGGTCTATGGGTCAACCCCTGGATATGGAGTTCGCTGCGTTTTGTTTCCGGGTTCTGCTTCGCGGTTCTCTACATCGTCATTGAAAGCTGGCTGAATGAACGTTCCACGAATGAAAACCGCGGCAGTGTTTTTTCCGCCTACATCCTGATCAACATGACCGTTCTGGGCGTCGGACAACAGATGTTGCTGTTTTACGACCCGCTGCATCTTGGCCTGTTTGCACTGACCTCCGTGCTGGTGTCACTGGCGGCGGTCCCGGTCGCGCTTTCGAAGGCGGAAAATCCGCCCTCCGTAGAAGAAACAAAACTGGATTTTCGCTACCTTTATCATATTTCGACGGTGGGTATGCTCGGCAGTCTCGGCTGCGGCCTGGCCAATGGTTCGTTCTGGGCGTTGGCGCCGGTGTTTGTCGTTGCCGTTTCCGGTGATATTTCACTGACCGCCAATTTTATGACGGCGGTGGTTTTTGGCGGTGCAATCGGCCAGTGGCCATTGGGGTGGCTGTCGGACCGGATGGACCGGCGCATGGTGCTGGGCGCCATCTCGTTTGCGGGCGTCATCATTGGCGCCATCATGTGGCAGATGGCATCAGCGATCAGCCACCTGGGCTTGATCATCCTCGCCGCCTTTTGGGGGGCCATGTCATTTCCGGTGTATTCAATTTCCGTCGCGCATGCAAATGATCGTGCCGACGCCGGCAGTTTTGTCATGGTTTCGGCCGGCTTGCTGTTGATGTATGGCATCGGCGCGATCATCGGACCATTTCTCGCCTCGGCGATGATGACCTACGGCAGTGCCGCATACCTGTTTCTGTTCACCGGCATCATTCACCTGCTGCTGGCGGTCTACGTGGTGACACGCAGGTTCATCAGGCCACAGCCTGAACGGTCTGATCACAGGCCCTTCAGCGAAGCCCTGGCCTCGACACAAACAAGGTCCCAGGTCTACGAGGACGAACTGGAAAAATCGGACTGAAGCGTCCCCTGCCGCCGGTGCAGCTGGCGGCTTCAGAACGGCGGCGCGGGAATCGCAAAACCAGCCGTTGCCGAGCGCCCGAGTTGATCGGCCTTCTTCTCCTTCAGGTAGATCGCCTGTCTGAAGCCGCGGTCCAGCAGCGCGGAACCGGCAACGCTGCGCGGCGTGCCGTGGTAAATGCGCTTGCCGAACTGCCGAATGACATCCCGGTCGATTTCCACACCCAGACCCGGACGCTCGGGAATCCGTATGCGTCCGTCCGTGTCCCTGGCGAAGCCGCCGCTGATGAAGCGGGCCCAGTGATCCGGTTTCCAGTGACCTTCGAGCGGGTATTCGAGAAGGCCGCGTTCCGCGGCCGGCAACACGCCCACCAGTTGCAGCGCCAGCGCAAAACCGAGACCGGTCGTCCAGGTATGCGGGCAGTATTTCAATGCCGGTTCAGCGTCACGCAGCGCAGCATTGCGCGCCCGAATCTCGGCGATCAGCCAGTAAACGAGCGATATTCCGCCGGCAAACGTGCCGCCGGCCATCACCGCATCCGGCTGATAGATATCCAGGCTGCCCTGGTCGAGCATGGTCCTGAAATCCCGCCAGCTCGAATTCAGCTCGCCGCCGGCGATCGGGGTTTTTGTGCCTGCACGGAGCCGCGCCAGGCCCTCGAAGTTCCCCCGGTTGAGCGGCTCTTCGAGCCAGCTGATATCCAGCGGTTCGAGACGCCGCGCGAAATCCAGCGCGAAATCCGGATCCCACCTGGGCGTTTCATCGAGCAGGTCGACGGGCCAGCCCTGGTTGGCATCCACCATCAGTTGCGTTTCGTTGCCAACCGCTTCACGCGCGGCGGCCACGAAATCCGTCATTTTTGCGGGATCCGCGTGCTTGACGCGTACCTTGATGCCCCGGAATCCGGACTCGACGGCCCATTTGCCGATGGCCGCTATTTTTTCCGGCTCGTGGTCATGGGTCGAGCCGGTCGACAGGTAAGGATCCACGTGGCCGCCGGTGCCGCCGAGGACCTTCCACAGGGGTTCGCCCCTGGCTTTGCCGATGATGTCCCAGAAGGCTGCGTCGATCCAGCCGTTGCGCATGCCGATATAGGAAAACTCCTGGATGCGCTGGTTGACCAGGCGAATGTCCAGCGGGTTGATGCCCATCAGGTAGTTTCCGAGGATCGAACCCAGTCCCCGGCGTTCGAGTCCCATTGCAGGGACCGCGGCATACCCCTCGTAGCCTGCGTCCGTCCCCAGTTTCAGCAGGTAAAAACGCATTTCGGATTGCCTGAACCCCGGGATCCAACTGGGTGAGAAATATTTTGGCCGGGTAAAAAAACCGGGCTTTCCGTCTTCCAGCGGAAGCTTGACGTAATACAGGTCGATGCAATCAATTTTCATGGTTCTTCCCTCGATGGGCGCCTTGCTGGCAGAGATCCGCCAACAGGCCGAAGAGACGCGGATGCGCCGCCTGATCGTCCTTCATATTAACAACCCCGGATGCCAGCGCGCACCTTCTGCACCGGGATCGGGTTCATACCCCCGGAAGAGACGCCGCTGATGGCGCAATCTTCTTAATTTCTTCAAATTACGTCCAATTTAGTAGACCAGAATGGCACTTGTCGGAGAAAGCCGGCATGGAACAAGACTTCAATCCCACGAAGGAAGGCCATCATGAATCGCAATACTGGAAAATACATCTATCTCATCGCATTGGCGCTTGCCGTTTCTGCAGGCACCGTCAACGCACAACAGGACCAAAGCACCCAATTGCAGAACCGGCAACAACTGCGGGACCAGTCGAATCTCGGCACGCCGCAGCAACAGCAGCGGATACGCGACCAGAACAAGTTGCAGGTGGATAAAAATCAGAACCCGGGTCAGAAAAGCCGGCAAAAGAATCGCCAGGGCAACCGCCAGGGCCTTGGATATGGTCATGGCCAGGGCCAGGGAAAAGGCAAGGGCAAGGGCAGGGGTTTCTAGGTTGTTCGCGGGCGCCCACCGCCGCCATCCGAAAACCCGGCACAGCATCGGTCCGTACAGCGTGATTCAACTTGAGCCCGGAGTTCGAATTGACCGTAATCGTTCACCTTGTGGCGGCATGCCTGTTCACCTCATGAACACTCCCTCCTCAAATGCCGCTGCAGACCCCATTGTGGGGGCGAAAGCCCCCACTTTTTTTGCCGCGATTACCTCCCACTGACCGGGTAGTGCCGCAGGATGGAGTGGCGAATCCGGCAATTGGGCAGTGTATTTAAGCTTTTATTAATATACAGTGGTTCATAATGTTTCAGCTTGCCAAGGCAAAAACCGGCCAAAGAAAAAGAATGTCGAAACAATGAGGAGTGTGAAATGAAATCGATCAACAAAGCCCTAGTCGGGGTGTTGTGTGTCCTGCCGATGTTTCTCGCAACTTGTACGCCCGTCGAAGCGCCCAAAACGGCGTCAATCGCCGGTCGCGTCTATTTTGATATCGACAACAGCAGCAGTTGTGAAAAAGAACCCGGTATCGCGAATATGCCCGTACGTCTGTATTTCGGGGCCTGCGGCGAAAACATGCTGGAAACGCGTTATACCGATGATAATGGCGAGTTCATGTTTTCCGACCTCGCGCCCGGTGACTATTGCGTCATTCCCGACTTCGAAGACAAGACCTGTGGTTATGCCGGCAACTTTCCGACCACCTCCATCTCCAGGCACGTCACGCTCGAGAGCGGTACCAAGGCCGACCTGGTCTGGTTTGGTTTTGGCATACTTGCGGGCAAGGGAGAAAACTGAAAACCGCTGCCTGGCGTGGGATGCGGCGTATAAGCGTTCCGGCCTGCCGCTCAGGCCATGAGACGCGAAAGCCTCGAACTGCGATGGCCCGGCTGACTATCGTGTTCGGTCACCGGCCGTTGCCAACCGTTTGACCAGTTCCGGGTAACGCGGCACATCGCCCATCTTCTCGCGAAAAAGAACGCTATTGAGAAAGAAGGCGCCGGTCTCCCTGGTGTTGCCCGCTGTCTGCCGTTCGACCATGTCCAGCGCCGCCTTCCCGGTGCGGACAAAAGCCTCTATCAGATCCACCGCCTCCAGTTCGGAACTGGTCTCGCCAATGATTCCGGCCTTCCTTTCAAACGCTGCCCTGGCTTGCGCTGACGGCCTCGGGCTCACCGGACAGCACGAACTTGTCATAGGCGAAATAGGCCAGCGCCAGCGCCATGACGAAAAAGATCGTGTAATTGAGCTTATGGCTGGTCTGCGCGGCGACCGATTGCGAGCGGTCGACCTCGCTCTGGCGCTTGATACCCTCGGGCGCAAAGCATAGTTGCTTATCCGGAAAATGCCAAAAGTTCAGGTTTTTTTGAACTTTCCGGCTAACCTAAGCCAAAGCACCCACGTCTATACTTCTGAAATGAGCCAAACCGAGCAAAAAATCATCCGCAAGGCCGCCAGGGGGGACCGCGCCGCGTTCCGTCAACTGGTGCTGGAGCACAGCCATTCGATGTTCCGCCTGGCCTGGCGTCTGAGCGGCGAGGAAACCGCCGCCGAGGATATCGTGCAGGAAGCCTTTATCAAGGCCTGGCGCAAGCTCGGCGAATTCAGGATGGATGCGAGCTTCAAGTCCTGGCTGCACCGCATCACGGTCAACACGGCCATGGACTACCTGCGCAAACACGTGCGGCGCAAGCAGTTCGAGACCGCCGAGCCCGAGTGGGAAACGACCGCCATGGCGGCAGAGGAACCGGACACCGGACGGCAGATGGACATCAGCCGGCAGACGCAGGTCGCGATGCTGGATCTGAGCGAGGCGGAACGCACGGCCCTGTTGCTCAAACACTACGAAGGCCATTCCATCGAAGAGGTCGCCCGGATCATGGAGATCACCACGGGCGCCTGCAAACAGAACATTTTTCGCGCAGTCAAGAAAATGCGCGTTGCATTGAGACCCCTGGTGGCGACATGAAAATGATTACCGACGAAGACCTGACTTTGCTCTATTACGGCGAACACGAGGATCCGGCCCTGGCCGCGACGGTGGCGCAATCGAAAGAACTTTCGGCGCGTTACGATGCCCTGTGCGCCGAACTCAAGCTGGCCGACGCCTACCAGCCGCCGTTGCGCGGCGATGATTACGGCGCGGAAGTCTGGCAGCGGATTTCACCCCACCTGGGAGACAAAAGCTCAAAGGCCGGTGGCCGTCTCGGTAACTGGCTGGCCTCATTCGTCCAGCCGCGTTTCAGCCTGGCCGGCGCACTTTCGATCGCGCTGGTCGCGGTGTTGGCATTCGTGCTGGGGCGCAACGGCGGGCCGGTACCAGGCAGTGACACCGTCACGCCGGCGAGCGTGGCCGCTGTGAATGGTACCGAAATCAATTCCGAGCGCTTGCTGAACCGCTCGGTCTCCGCCCACCTGGAACAGGTCAATATCCTGCTGACCCAGTTCGTCAACACCTCTGAAACCAGTGCCGGCGAAACCGGGCACGTCACCGACCTGTTGGTCGCCAACCGCCTGTACCGGCAGGCGGCGGCCGTGCAGGGCAATCAGAAACTCGCCGCATTCCTGGCCGATCTCGAACCCTTGCTGATCGAGTTGGCCTACCAGGCCCAGTCGGGCTCGGCGGCAACCCGCGAACGCATGCAGCAGGAGGTCGAAGACGGCCTGCTGTTCAGGGTTCGCGTCATGAATCAACAACTTAGCAAATCCGTAACATCGGTATAAGGATACCACTATGGCACACAGAAACTTTTTCAGAACCGTCCTGCTGACCAGCGTGCTGGTTTCGGCAACGGTGCTCGCGCAAACCCCCTACGACGAAGGTCAGCGGGCGCTGCGTGACCAGGACTGGACCGCTGCGGCGGAACATTTCAAGGATGCGATCAAGGCCGACAAGCGCACGGCCGATGCCTCCATGTACTGGCGCGCCCATGCCTTGTACAAGGCCGGACGCCAGAAGGAAGCCGAGCGGCAGGTCGAGACGCTGGAGCGCAAGTACCCCGACAGCCGCTGGGTGAAAGAGGCGCGGGTGCTGCAGATCGAGCATGACGAATCGGCGCCGGTACTGGCGGAAGTCGCCGATGAGAACAGCATGGACGAAGATTTACGCATGTTTGCCCTGGCCCAGCTCATGGAGCGGGACTCGGAGCGCGCCCTGCCGCTGGTGCTCGACATGCTGAAAAGCACCGATTCGGAAAGCGTTCGCGGTGACGCGCTTTTCATGCTGGGTATGAGCGATGACCCGAGGGCCCGGGAGGCCATCGCCCAGATCGCGCGTGACAGCAAAAATCCGGAGTTGCAGGCGGATGCCATCCACATGCTGGGCGTCTCCGGCAGCCAGCCTTCCATTGACCTGCTCTCCGAGCTTTACCGCGAATCCACCAGCCAGGATGTCAAACAGGCCGTCATCCAGGCCTACATGATCGGTGATGAGTCGGGCGAGTTGGTCGAAATACTGGTCGATCTTCTGAAGACGGAACAAAGTCCGGAACTGCAAATGGACATCATCCACACGCTGGGGTTGATGGACGCGACCGATGAGCTCAAAAAGATATACCCGACACTGAAGAGCCAGGAAACCAGGAATGCCGCGCTCGAGGCCTATTTCCTGGCCGGTGATACCGAGACGCTGCGCCAGGTGCTCGAGACCGAGACCAACCCGGAACTGCGTATCACCGCCATCCGCGGCATCGCGATGGAAGACGACGAAGGCGCGGTGGCCCTGCTCGAGTCGGTATATGACAAAGCGATCTCGGTCGATGAGAAAGAGGCCATCCTCGAATCACTCGTCATGATGGATGATGCCGAGGACCTGGCGATGAAAATCGTGCGCACCGAAACAAATGCCGATTTGCGCCGCGACGCGATACACATGCTGGGCGTGATGGAAGCCACCGAGGCGATGGGCGAACTGTATGCGAGCATCGGCGAAAAGGAACTGCGCAAGCAGGTGCTCGAATCGATGATGCTGGCCGATGACATCGCGGGGCTGCAAAAGGTGCTGCAAAGCGAAGACGATCCGGAAATGCGGGCACAGGCCATCCAGATGCTGGCGGTGAGCGACGATGACGACGCGGCCGAATACCTGGTCGGTCTCTATCCAAGCGCCTCGCGCACCGAAAAGCAGGCGATCATCCAGTCCATGATGATCATGGAGAACGCCCAGGGCCTGGTCGGCCTGATGAAAACCGAGACCGACCCGGAACTCAAACGTCAAATGCTGCAGATGCTGACCATCATGGATTCGGAAGAATCCGACCAGTACCTGTTTGAAATGCTGGAGAACAAGGGATGAAAAGCAAGTGGATGATACCCGCCCTGTTGTTGATCAGTGTCAACGGCTGGGCGCAGGCAGGCGCGTTGTACAACGCGACGGTGAGTGCAGACACGTCGATCACCGACCCGGCAAAGGCGATGCGGGCTGCGGAAGGGCATTGGCTGGCATTCAGCTTGCCGGCACAGGCGGGCACCCGCTCGCCGTGTTGCTGGACAGGAAAATGGAATGGCATGGGTGAGGTTGGTTGCAGCCTGGAAACCACCCATCAGAGTTATGGAACGAGATCCGACTCGCCGTTGGCCGAAAACGTCATCGTCTTTAGCCGGATCAGTGCAGGAAAGGTCGACAAAATGCGGGTCGTCGGTGAATCATGCCCGGTCGATGCCAATGCAGCGCAGGTGAGCTGGATCGGCAGCGTCGACGAGACCGCCGGGCTTGACTGGCTGGAAGCTGCGGCACGCTCGAACCGGGACTCCGGGGCGGATTCGGCGCTGATGGCAATCGCCCTGCACCGCAGTCCCGAAGCCGGCCAGCGCCTGCATGACCTGGCCAGGGAAACACGCGGCGACCTCGCCGAAGAAGCCCTGTTCTGGCTCGGTGAAAGCCGCGGCGAACAAGGCTTCCGGATACTGAAACAGCTGCTGTCAGAACTGCCGGAGGGCAACACGCGGCGCGAGATCAACTTTGCCCTGGCGCAAAACAAGAGCCCCGGGGCGGCCGACCTGCTGTTCGAAATCAGTAAATCGGACCCGGATCCGGACCAGCGCGGTGAGGCGATGTTCTGGCTGGCCCAGGCGTATCCGCGCGAGGCGCAGGACTGGTTGCTCAAGGTGATCCAAACCGAACAGGATGCCGGTGTGCTGGACCAGGCCGTGTTTGCGATTTCGCAGTTACCAGGTGACGACGGCGACCGTGTTTTGCTCAGCCTGGCCAGGGATGCCGGGACGCCCCGGGCGGTACGCCGACAGGCCATTTTCTGGCTGGCCCAGTCCGATAACGATGCCAGTATCGCCGCCTTGACGGACCTTCTCACTCAATAATACGGACGCTGCACTGCTACGCAAAGGGCCGCGCATGCGGCCCTTTTTCAATGACAGACCGGCGAAGCGCTATACTGGATGAATACTGGTCAATGGAGTGAGCCAGGGATAACCAGACATCGACGTCCCTCTTCATTTCATTGAGCAGGTGTTTAAATGTTTCATAAATTAATGGATTTCTGGTTCGACGAGGCTACGGCGGCGAACTGGTTCAAAAAGAGCGACGAGTTCGATGCGCTGCTGGCCGAGCGTTATTCCGACACGCATGCCCGGGCTTGCCGTTGCGAGTTGTTCGAATGGAGGGAGTACCCCGAAGGCAGGTTGGCTGAAATCATCGTTCTGGACCAGTTTTCACGCAACCTGTTCAGGGGTTCAGCGCTCGCATTCGCCAACGACGCGCTGGCCCTGGCCCTGGCGCAAGAGGCCGTTGCCTGCCGCGATGACCTGGCGCTTTCCCCGGTGCAAAGAAGGTTTTTATACATGCCGTACATGCACAGCGAATCGCTGCTAATACACGAAAAGGCGGTGGAGTTGTTTCGCAATACCGGCAGCATGGACAGCCTCGAATATGAATACCGGCACAAGGCGATCATCGAAAAGTTCGGCCGCTATCCACACCGCAACAAGGTTCTGGGACGGCAATCGAGCATGGAAGAAATCGAGTTTCTCGCCCAGCCCGGTTCCAGTTTTTAGGGCGTATAATGGCCGCGGAAAAGCGCGGTCAGCGTCGCGACCCTGACTCCAGGCGCTAAGCCAAAACCAAAGCCCGCTTGGGATAAGCCCTGATGGAAATGCTTTCTGCCCTTGATGCGACCTTCATTTACCTCGAAGGTGAACACAGCCCGATGGCCATCGGCGGGG
>Ga0210074_1000721_pt1 | contig 11062 bp, 8 predicted proteins | sample China_Galinas_Co_FD_184860 | JGI IMG/M metagenome (GOLD analysis project Ga0210074, IMG submission 184860) | Wetland microbial communities from San Francisco Bay, California, USA, that impact long-term carbon sequestration -... | ecosystem: Environmental > Aquatic > Marine > Wetlands ... | reverse complement strand
AGCCGGACCCGGTCTATTTTCTCGTGCTGTGTGACTTCGTCGATCATCTCGTAGACCCTGGTCCGGTTGTCTTCGAGCATCTGAAAGTGGGTCGTGTGAAGTATGATCTCGCTCAAGGTTTCAACATCATCCTTGGCTTCCTGCAGAAAGACCTCTTTCAGAGTACTGATGTTGAATGAAGCGAACAGCGAGATAGTAACCAGCAGGACAAGCCCCGTACGAAAGGTGTACTTACTGATCAAGCTGTGACTGAGCGCACCAAACTTCTTCATGAAATCCACCCATGCGGGAGATGAAAAAACCGGAGGCGTGAGGTCGAAGCGACGACAACCGCATCGATCCTGGCAACCCGTCCGTCCAGGACAAAGAAACCCGGAATTTTCAGAGGCATTCCAAGCGGAAGGGGTGGCCACGCCATAAGCTTAATTTTAATTAATTATCTTAGATTAATATAATGGAGAGGACTAAAATGTCAAGACAAACTACTCAATTTGACTAGGTTATCGCTGTTTACCCGATTAGATTTTTACGGTTTTGCACAGGAAGTTTTTGAATTTATAGAACCGGCCCTGCTCCTCAACAATGTCTCTGTGCGGGTCACAGGCCTTCAGGGCAATGGCAGACACCAGTATGTTCCTGGCCCCGCTGCGTCGAATTCATCGACCGGGGGGACAGCCTCGCCGATTTCATACAGTATGTCAGCCAGGTTCTTTTTGCAGTAATTCCTGATTTTCTGCAGGCACTCTTCAACCGGAACAGGAACCATCAACAACACTCTCCTTGAGAACTTTTCTACAGAGTGATTTCATCCTGTTTCCCGGCAAGAGTCAAAGCGTGCGCTTGCCATCGGCCTGTTTTTGATTGATACTTGACAAGGGATTGACATGACAGTGCAGAAAGGATCGCCTGTTCATGTACACTGACGGCATTACAGAACACTCCGGATCTTCGGGTGAGCCTTACGGGGAAGAGCACTTTGTCGAACAGCTATGCAGCAATCAATGGCAGCCGCTTGATGAGGTAATCCGCGACGCCTTGATAGCCATGCGGGAGTTCGGCGGCAGCAAATTGCCAATCGATGATGTCACACTGATCGGCCTGGAGTTTAACTGAGGATGACTTTTGTAGAGGTTTTTCTAAGAAGCAGGCCTTTCCCGCCCTTGCTGAACAAAACCATCTCAGCAGGAACAGATAACGAACCGCTGGTCATGACACCCGTATGTCCAGTTTTAATTTCCTGAGCAGACAAAACAGATTACTGTAACTAAAGGAGATCATTTATGAAGCAATTGAGTAGGTTTTTAATGATATTGACCTTGTGCCTTTTCTGTGCTGTGACAGCTTTCTCCGCTTCCGAATATGCGGCGACGCCAATTGAACGGGAGGACGTAAATACCGTTGGTGAAATCGATCAAGGCGACTCGAACGTATTTGAAGCAACGCCCACTGAACAGGAAGACAGCAATTCGATCGGTGAAATCGATCAAGGCGACTCGAACGTATTTGAAGCAACGCCCACTGAACAGGAAGACAGCAATTCGATCGGTGAAATCGATCGAGGCGACTCGAACGTATTCAATGCAACGCCCACTGAACAGGAAGACAGCAATTCGATCGGTGAAATCGATCGAGGCGACTCGAACGTATTCAATGCAACACCCACTGAACAGGGAGACATAAATACGATCAATCAGATCAACAACCAGTAGTGATTGCTTTTTTCTTGAGGGAACGAACCAGTGAAAGGTGATTTTTGTCGGTCATGCAACAGAATGCAGCTAATCCGGTACAGGCGCTTCAGTAACAGTTTGCGAAAAGTAAACGATGCGCCCTACGGATCGATCCGGAGGGCGCTTTGTCATGAAATAAACCCGGTCAATCCCAGTGTTTGACCACTCCCGATTCGAGGGCAGCACGCTCCACAACCGCAGTCACCTCCTTATGTACATCGGGATGCAGCAGTGAGGGAACCAGCTCGTTTTCCTCTGCATGTTTTGCGATACAATGGGCGGCGGCAATCTTCATCTTGTTGTTGATCCGGGTCGCGCGAACATTCAATGCCCCGCGGAACAAGCCAGGAAACGCCAGGGCGTTGTTGACGCTCTTGCCGTCGGCAGCGAAGGAGGCGCCGGCCTGGATCGCAACCTCCGGCTCGATCTCCGGCTTGGGGTTGGTCAGGGCCAGGATCACCGAACCTTTGCGCACCATTTCCGGGCTGATCAGTCCAGAGCAGCCGGTCGTGGCGATAACCACGTGAGCCTTCTTCATCACGTCATCAAGTGTTTCAGCTTCTCCCCCGGCAGCAACCAGGCGTTCACAGGCTTCTTCATTAAGGTCGGTGCCGATCACTTTCTTGACGCCGTAGGAGAGCAACAGCTTGCTGATCCCCATCCCGGCAGCACCCAGGCCGATCACACCAACCACCGACTTGCTGAGCATCAACCCGGAGAAACGGGTAGCGTTTAACAGGGCCGCAAGGACCACGACCGCAGTACCGTGCTGGTCGTCGTGCAGGACCGGAATGTCGAGTTCTTGATCAAGCGTGTCTTCGATCTCAAAACACTCCGGCGCCTTGATGTCTTCAAGCTTGATGGCGCCAAAGGTCGGGGCAATGTTGCGCACGGTCTCAATAATAATTTTGGGGTCGGGATTCTCAATCAGAATCGGTACTCCGCTGACACCGACCAGGTAATCAAAGAGTACGGCCTTGCCTTCCATGACCGGCATACCGGCAACTGCGCCGATATTGCCGAGGCCCAGGATTGCCGAACCGTTGGTGACGATGGCGACCGAGTTCGGGATCGACGTATACTTGTAGGCAAGCTCCGGGTTCTTCTCAATGTCCTTGCAAATCGCAGCCACCCCCGGCGTATAAATCTGCCGGACATCGGTAATCGTTTCGATGCGCACCTTGCTCTTGGTGGCAATCTTGCCGCCTTCGTGCAGTTGGTGAACCAGATCGATGACATCTTCAACGACAATCCCGTCCAGCTTGGCGATGGCATCCACCACATCTTCGAACTGCTGATCCGAATCAACGTACACGACGATCTCGCGCGTATTATGTGTCCGCCCGAAGCGCACCAGGTGAATATCGCCAATACTGGCATTCAGTTCAGCGATGGCAGCGGTCACTTTTGCCAAGTGTCCCGGTTTGTTATTGAGCATCAGCTTCAGACACTTGGCTATCTTTCCTGCGCCTCTTTCGATTTCCATAGATTTTCCCTGTAATATTTACTTTAAACCGAATTTTTCCAGAACTGCATCCGGAGCACGGTCGTAATGACTGAACTCCATGGTAAATGATCCTCGCCCCTGACTCGCACTGCGCAGCTCGGTCATGTAACCGAACATCTCGGCGAGGGGAACATAAGCCCTGACAATATCGACGACGGCGCGAGACTCCATCCCCTCGACACGCCCCCTTTTCTGCTGCAAGCCCCCAAGGACCTTGCCGGAGAACTCATTCGGTGCGGTTATTTCCAGTTCCATGACCGGTTCGAGCAACACCGGCTTTGCCGCACGGGCGGCCAGGGTCAGGCCACGCTGTGCCGCAGCTCGCACGCCGATTGCGGTGGTCTCGCCAGGCGAGACCGGTACCCGCTCAACAACAATGGACAAGTCGACCATCGGGTAGCCAAGCTGCACACCTGACTGCACGGCCATCCGCAGGGTTTCTTCAAGAGCCTGACAGATTTCCGCACTCAGACCCTCCGCACCAGGCGGTGGGACGATGATGTCAATTCCCGCACCACGCGCTCTTGGTGAGACCAGGAGGGTAACTTCCGCCCGGTGGGCTTTGCCATCAATCTCCCGCTCGAAGACTTCGGTGTGGCGAACTTCGGTTGACACGCTTTCGCGGTAAACAACCTGTGGCTGCCCAGCATTCACCTCGATACCGAAATCATCAATCAGCCTGCGCAGCACAACCTCGAGATGCAACTCGCCCATACCCGTCAGAACCGTCTGTCCGGTATCCTCGTCTTCACGCACCTTGAAAGTCGGATCTTCCCACTGCAGTTTCTCCAGTGACTGGAGCAACTTGTCACGGTCCTGAACCTGTTTCGGTTCCACCGCCAGAGAGACGACCGGTTCCGGCACCGCCAGTCCTGCAAGCAACAAGGGCTGTTCTACGGCACACAGGGTGTCGCCGGTCAAGGCTTCCTTGAGCCCTGCCGCTGCAACGATATCTCCGGCTTGTGCCACATCAATCCGTTCGCGCTTGTGCGCGTGCATGCGGAACAGCCGTGCGGCACGCTCACGAATATTCCGGCTGGAATTCAAAAGGGTTTCGCCGGACTTGATCTGACCGGAGTAGATCCGCACATAGGTTAACTTGCGGCCTTCGTCAGCCAGCACCTTGAAAGCCAGGGCACAAAGCGGACCGTCTGGGTCACATGTCAGCAAGAACTCTTCGCTGCTTTCAGGATGATGGGCGACAACCGGCGGCAGGTCAAGCGGCGAAGGGAGAAGATCTATCACGGCGTCAAGAACCGGTTGGACGCCCTTGTTGCGCAACGCTGAACCGAGGAAAACCGGAAAAAGTTCACCGGCCAAGACCCCTTTGCGCAACGCCGACCTAATCCGCTCGGCAACGACTTCCTTCCCTTCCAGGAAATCGGCGAGCAGCTCATCATCCCAGTCGGCTGCGGCTTCGACCACTGCTTCCCGGGCCTTTGCTGCCGAGGCCATCTGTTCATCGGTAATCGGCTGGCAGGCCACTGCTGCACCCAGTTCGCCTTCGTCGAAGGTCAGTTCACAGCCGTCGACAAGATCAATCACACTACGGAAGTCACCTTCCTCGCCGACCGGTAACTGCATCAGGACCGGGCGGGCGCCAAGCCGTTCCTGCATCTGTCTCAGAACCGCCTGGTGATCAGCACCGACACGATCCATCTTGTTGATCAGACAGATGCGCGGCACGTTATAACGGTCCGCCTGATGCCAGACAGACTCACTTTGCGGCTGCACCCCATCGACCGCGCTGAAGATGACTATTGCCCCGTCGAGCACCCGCAGGGAACGCTCCACCTCGATAGTGAAATCGATATGCCCCGGCGTATCAATCAGGTTGATCCAGATGTCCTGCCAGCGGCAAGTGGTGCTGGTCGCCGTGATGGTGATGCCGCGATCCTGTTCCTGCGACATCCAGTCCATGGTTGCCATTCCGTCATGGACTTCACCAAGCTTGTGGATCTCACCGCTGTAATAGAGGATTCGTTCGGAAACCGTGGTTTTGCCGGCATCGATATGCGAGATTATGCCGATATTGCGAATTTTGTTGAGGGCCGGTTGGTTCATAATAGAATCAGTCTGAGTACAGGTATCAGTCCGCAAGGCCTTTGCGAATCAAGTAGAGGTCTTCAAGATCGAGGTTGTTGAGTGAGAAGTATTCGCGCTCTAATTCTTCGACATAAAAACGGTCGAGGCCACTGTTATCAAGGAAATCTTCGCGCAGGGACGTATCGCGTTCGGCGATAATCCTGGGCAACATGTTGTGAATGTAGACGACTTCCTTCTTGATATTGACCACCACATTGTGGAACTGGGCAAGCGGGATGTCGCCGGTATAGAGACCCTTGTTATACAACTCGTCGGCAATCTCCACCAGCAGGGACTCCTGTTCCATGCGGGTGTTGTACTTGGAATAGAAGTTGCGGATGCGTTCCTTGACGTGAGACAGAAGGACCGTATTGAGACGCTCTTCCTTGTTAATCAGGCGTAACTGGTCAACCAGGGCCTTGATCGTCAGACGACTGTCTTCGATCTGGGTCAGTCCTTTCTGTAGACAGGTCACTTTCTTACGGCCAAATTGACCAAGGTACTTGTTCTCGTAAAGTTGCTTGAAGAAGAGTTCCGTCCAGAGCTTCGGTTCAAGCTCATCAAAGGCCTTCTTGTTACCTAGCAGACTGCGTATATGTTCTTCGCCAAACTGGACGTTTTCCATGAACGCCAACTGGTTGATCACCGCTGCGGTGTTATCGTATCGATCAAAATAAGTAATGATGTAGGAGAAGTGCTCCAACAGGGACAGGTCTGCCCCATCGTGGATCTTCTCGTCACACGCCCTGCCGGTCTCCAGCAGGATATGATCGAAAGTATGGTCGCGGTTCTCACTTGCCTGCCGCTTGGCATGGAGCAGCAGGGACATGTCCTCAGAGGTGATGCTCGCGTCAATTTGGGCTTCGGCAAAGAAGATTCCTTCGAGAACCTGCCGGGTCTCGGCGAGGTAATCCTGTTCGTCCAGATCGACCAGTTTGTCATGTTTGAGCATCTTGTCCAGTGTGTAGAAGAGTGCCGACGGGATCTTGTTGCGCACCGACAGGGTTTTCAGCCGGGTCAGACGGGCATTCTCGAGCTGGTTGATGCTCCCTTTCAGGTTACATTCAATCAGGATGTTCTTGTATTCGTCGACGATCCTCTGGTTGTCCGGATGCTTGTACATGACATCGATCCGAATTCGCTCCTGCTGGTACCGATCGATCTCGAATTCATCGGCAAGTTCCTGGAGCCTGGCGAATTCATGATCAGGAATCGTCTTGTATTCGAAGTACAGCTCCTTGAAAGTATCGTGATAGCGCTTGTGTTTCTTGTGAATCAGCTTGATCAGGTAAAGTGAACTGCGGTGACCGAGCATTCCGTAAATTTCGTCGAGCAGGTCCGTGTCATCGCCGAAGCCAACATTCTCTGAACGTTTGAGCGTTTTACCAAGCAGGCGGGCAATGTTCTCCTGCTGCTCCTGGAGCTTACCGGAGACCGATCCGGTCACGAAGAAGAAATAATTGACCGTGGCATTGCCTTCGAAAAAAAGCTGTTCGTAACTGTTCTGGCCATCAGTTTTCGAGGTGAAATCAAGCTGGCCGCCATCACCTTTGTAGAAGGTCCCATAAAGGACCAGGCGGTTGCGTACATCGGTCTTGGCCAGGTCGGAGAGGGGCTGGTCGACACCGAACATGTATTCGCAAAAGGAGCCGCCGTTGCCGCGATGACTGACCTTGTCAGGCTGGAGAATGAACTCGTTGCCCGGCGAGAAAAAACGCAGGTCGTCATTGCCGGCCTCAAAGAAGTAACGGCTGTAAGCGTCGGGAGTTGTCGCCATTGCGAAATACTCGATGGTCTCATCGAGATGCCCGTGCAGTCTTATTTCCTGGTGTTGCTTCGACATGACCTTATTGCTCTTCTGCCATCGCCAACGGCAGCGTCAGGGTCTGTCCGTCATAGGCGAATTCAACGCCCTCGGGCAGCCCGACGGAATCTCTGGGATAATCAATGTCATGGGTCAAGTGCGTCAGCAGGGTCTTCGATACCTTCAGCTGTCGGGCGACCTCAATGGCCGCACTGATCGTAAAATGGGAATCGTGTTCACGAAAACGCAACGCGTCGATGACCAGGACTTCCACCCCTTCAAGCAATCGCCACGACGATTCCGGGATCGCACTGCAGTCGACTACGTAAGCCAGGTTGCCGATCCGGTAGCCAAGAGATTCACCGGGCCCATGCACCAGGGGGATCGGCGTCACCACCTGGCCGAACAGTTTGAACGGTCCCCGGACTTCGTTGACCTCCAGGCGCGGACGATACCCCGGGGCGTCGGTTTCGCTGAAAATGTAACTGAACAGACCCTGAATTCGGTCGAGTACCCCGCGCGCAGCGTAAATCGGAATCGCAGTGCCGGACCTCAGTGTAAAGGTCCTTAAATCGTCAATGCCGTGAACATGGTCGGCATGGGCATGGGTGTACAGGACGCAGTCAATATGATCGATACCTTCACGCAACGCCTGCTGCCGAAAGTCCGTGGCGGTATCAATCAGGACCTTTCGCCCACCCCACTCGAGCAGGGCGCTGCAGCGTGTCCTGCCGTTCCGCGGCTCGGGCAAGGTGCAGACGTCGCAGTGACAACCAAGCACCGGCACACCGGTACTGGTTCCCGAACCGAGCACCGTCAGCTTGAGGCTCGGATTGGTCATGTTTTGAAAACTCCGACCTCCTCTTCGAGAGCAATCGTCAGGCGGTTCAAGGTCTCGACAACGTGATCCAGTTCTGCGGTTCGGCTGGCATTGTTTTCGGCAACCTTGTGAACGCTGCCGACGGCGCCGACGACATCGCTACTGCGTTGTGTCAATGCCCGGGTGGCGTCATCGATGATGGTGATCATCGTGCGGATCTGCTCCATACTGGCATTGATCTGTTTACTGCCCTTGGACTGCTCGCTGGTGCTCTGTTTGCCATGGGCAGCAATATCCCGCATCAGCTCGGCACTCTCGGCAAGTTGCCTGATCCCCGAATTCTGCTGATTGACGGCCGTGGCAATCTGCTCCAGCATGGCAGCGACCTGATTCATCGAATCGGTCACCTGGCGGCTGCCGCGGGACTGCTCTTCGGTGGCACGGACGATACTGTTGACCTGCTCCATCGCCTTGAGCGTGCTGCTGCGGATCTTCTCAAGCGCAACACTGGAGTCTTTGGAGCGCTTAACCTCTTGGTAAACCTGCTCACTGCCGTCTTTCATCGCCAGGACTGCTTCCTGGGTCCCGTCCTGTAGATTGCTGATGATCGTACCGATTTCACGCGTCGAAATCGCGGTTCGCTCGGCCAGTTCGCGAATCTCATCGGCAACCACCGCGAAGCCCTTGCCGTGTTCTCCGGCCTGGGCGGCAATGATTGCGGCATTTAAGGCCAGCAGGCTGGTCTGATCGGCCACTTCGTCGATAACAGTCAGGATCTTGCCGATCGCACTCGATTTTTCACCCAGTTCTTCGATTGCATCGCTGGCACGGTCAACCGTTTTCTGAATCGACTCGATCCCCTTGATCGTTTCCTCCACAGTCTGCATGCCGCGCTGGGCATCCTCGGCAGCCTCACTGGCCAGTTTGCTGGTCTGTGCTGCATTATGTTCGATCTCCTTGATCGAGGCGTCCATCTCCAGCATCGAGGAGACGGTCACTTCGGTTGAAGACGAGAGAATTCCGACGTTCTCGGAAACTTCCTGACTTGACACCGACATCTCGTTGATCGAACTGGAGACCTCGTCGACCGTTGAAAACAACTTTTCCATCTGGCTGGCAATCTCTTCGATCGTCGCCCCCAGTTCCAGGGTTGCCGAGGAGCTCTCTTCTACCGATGTCACCAGATTGCCGGTACTCTCTGCAATCCCTCCAGCGGCCTCGTCAATTCCCTCGATCCCCTTGGCCGATTCTTCCAGGGCCTGAGACTGGCTAACGGCACCTTCCATGACTTCGTGTGAAGCCCCGCGAATCTGCTCGTTTGCCTTGCCCAGGTCATCCGTCACGGCGCGAATCCGACCGACCATTTCCCTCTGCCTGGCCAGGAACGCATTAAAACACTCTGAGAGTTCACCGACCTCATCGGAGGTGCGGACTTCCAGTTCCCGGGTCAAGTCACCACTCCCCTTAGAGATTTCCCTAAGGGTCGTCACCACTTCACGCAGAGGGCGCACGATGCCTGTCGAGACGAGCAGCCCGATCATGACCGACACGCTGATCATGATCAGCGCTGTGATGATCATGGCATTCAACAGGCTCGACTTGGCATTATCCAGTGTCGAGATATCCAGGGCAATGAGCACGCCGCGGTCCTCGTCGGCGATCGAATTATAGGTAATGAGGTTCTTTTTGCCGTTGAGCTCCTTGATGTAATTGCGTGAAGTGAGGATAGCCTGTAAATCAACCGTGTTCAATTCTGGCGTACTCGCTGCGAAGATTCCGCTTTCATCAAAAAAGGCTATCTCCATACGGCTCAGTGTCTTCAGGCGTGTAGCCAGCTCCCTGTCAAAATAGGTGACGGCGACGAGGTGACCGATCGGCTCACCGTACATACTGATCGGCGCTGCCGAGGTGATCGCCATGCGGCCATCGAACAAACCGCTCTCGGCGTAGGCCTCACCTTTCAGGCTGGTTTCGATCACCGGATGTTCCGTAGCGGACGTCGATGGAATTTCCTGGTTGCCGTTCATGAACACGCGGAGAATCTGCTTGCCATCATTGTCAAGGACCTGGAGTTGATCGAAGGACAGGGTGCCGAGGGTGGACAGGAAACTGGTCAATTGCGAGACATCGCCGCTCAGACCCGCCGAGTAGACAGCATTGACCAAAAAAGGATTGCCGGAAAGCAACTCTACCAGTGCCAAGTCATCTGAAGATGTTTTGGTGATGGTCTGTTCGATAACGTTGGCTGAATCCTGAGACCGCACCTGCACCTGAACTTCGAGTTCACTGGCGATCATGCCGCCGACCACCCAGAGGGCAATAACCATGGGAACGACACCGACCGAGACCAGCGCCAGGAGAATTTTGGACCTCAACTTCATAAACCGATTACCCTTCCCAGAGGTGTTGCGAAAATGATTTCCTTCAAATCCAAAAGCTACTGCGCCGGGACATTGCTTCTTAGTATGTCAGCCTTGCCCTCTGGGCTTTTCACCGCAACATAAAATCCTGCGAATCCCATCGTCACCCGCACTCAAAAACGCTGATGACCTGATAAGCAGGTTCTGCTCACGGACAATGATTACAGGACATCGCTAACAGGCAAAGGCACTTCCCTCTCACGGTTTTGCCCGCCACTTCAATGGCCGCTTTTGCAAAGCCCCCCTTCGGCATGGGCCTTCGCAGCCAAAACCGGGAGTAAAATCGTCGGCACTCCAACTTGTTGCCAAGCGCCATGACCGGACGACTTTTATGACAAGCCCTCCAGAGATAATAAACCACGACACAGGCTTCCACAATTAACAACAAGATTAACACATTACACTACATCAGCAGAGAGACTCAGGCAACTCTAATCCCGCCGACAGGACAAAGTCTGAAGATTACAAGCCGGGCGATTCGGATTCACTGTGACGGAGATTGTCCGGTTCCACAGCATCGATGCTATTGCCGAAATCAATCGATTGAGTTAATCTTATGCACGGCAGGAGGCAATAAGGAGATTCATTTATGTCAAATTCACTTGAGTCCTTGATCAGCAAGGGTGATCGTGCCCTGAAGACAAACGATACGCTGGTCGCCCTGGTACAGTTTGAGATGGCGCACGCCATGGACCC
>Ga0210074_1000720_pt1 | contig 11070 bp, 11 predicted proteins | sample China_Galinas_Co_FD_184860 | JGI IMG/M metagenome (GOLD analysis project Ga0210074, IMG submission 184860) | Wetland microbial communities from San Francisco Bay, California, USA, that impact long-term carbon sequestration -... | ecosystem: Environmental > Aquatic > Marine > Wetlands ... | reverse complement strand
GCAGCGCCGACAATGATGCGGGGACGTTCCTTGAAATCACGGTTTGCGGTGAACGGCATCCAGTAGGATTCGACTGCTGCGGGACTTGTACTCATCTGCGTAGACCTCTGAATCTGAAAAAAGCAGTAATAGATCTGTCTATTATAATTAACAAAAAAAATTATGCACCTTATTGATGCACTTCCGGCCCCGAATGCTCTGACCTGATGCGTGAACCGTCCGGCAATTCTGCCGTGCGAATGCATAGGTGCATGAAATTCCTTGGCTATTCTCTGATGGCACAGTTAGTGCATTAAGGGTGTTGAGCCGGGAGAAGGCCTTAACCGCTTTTTCCAACCATTCATCCAACGATCGGGAGAGGATCATCATGAAACGCAACATTGCACTTGCCGGCCTGGCCGCATCCATGGCCGCCATTTCCGCACCGGCCCTGGCCGTGGACCTGTCGGCCAACATCGGCTACAACTCAGAATATATCTTTCGCGGCATACCACAAAAGAGCTCTTCCGCGTTTGGCGGCCTGGACCTGGGTGCAGGCGGATTCTACCTGGGTACCTGGGGAGCGGACGTGGGCGATGGACTTGAAATCGACTACTACGGCGGATACGGCTTTGAAGTAGGTGATTTCAACTTCGGGGCCGGAGGAACCATTTACACCTACACCAGTGATTTTGACGACACCTACCAGGAGGTCAACCTCAGCGCCGGCTGGAAATTTCTGACCTTCGACGCCGCCATCGGCACGTATGACAATTTTGGCGGACCCAAGCTGCACTACCAGTTTTATTCGGTGAAGGGCGAATATAATGGATTCTATGCGAAAGTCGGCTGGTTTGCGGATGATTTCGATGGAACCTACGTGGAAGGCGGGTACGGCAACACGCTGACCGTCCAGGATACGGACCTGTTCGACTATGCTTTTGCAGTTATCTACAGTGACGCAACGTTGTTGGGCGGGAAATCTGACACCAACCTCGTGTTAACCCTGTCCAAGACTTTTGATTTCTGATTAAAAAGGGGCCGGATACCATTTTAGGAGGAAATGGTATCCGGCCCCATTATTTCTAGATCGTCGGTGGCGTGTTGGCGCTGACGATCCGGGTGGGCACTTTCCCGATATTCCTGAAGCGGTGCGGCAGTCGGCTGTCAAAGTAATAGGCGTCGCCCGGCCCCAGGAGCCAGGTTTTGCCAGCCACGGTCACTTCGAGTTCACCCTCCACGATAACTCCGCCTTCTTCGCCCGAGTGGGTCAAGAGGTCTTCTCCGGTGTCGGTATCCGGTGCGTAGGTTTCGCTCAGTATGGACATTTTCCGGTCAGGTCTCGAGGCAGCCACCAGGTGATACTGGATATCGCCCGTCCCCACGTCCGGTAACTCCGCGGCCCGGAATATGACACTTCCAGCCGCCTCCATGTCACGGGTAAAAAAATCTGCCATGGTCATCGGCAACGCGGCCAGGATTTTTTGCAGGGATCCCACCGACGGGCTCACGCGGTCCTGCTCGATCAGCGAAATCATGCCGTTGGTGACCCCAGCCCGCTTGGCGAGTTCGCGCTGGCTCAGGCCAAAAGCGGTGCGTACCGCACGCAATTGCTTTCCTACTTCCATGCTCATTTCGACCCGTGTTAATAATAATGGACGAAGTAAGTGTAGAAAGCCGGGCGGTTGATGTCCAGCGGCAATCAACTCTGTACCACAGTAGGGGGCAGTATTCCGTGTTCAGATGAGGAGTCGGGTGCCTTTTGGCAGGACCTTCCGCTGTCGGGAACAGCGGCAGAGCGCACAGGATGTCTTGAGCGCAGGCAACGGAGGTGGGGCGATTTTGCCGAAGGCAAAGCAGACCCGCCGGAGTGACGTTTAGCGCGTGTGTCCTGCCAAAAGGTACCCGGCTTCTCACCGGGTTCGAAGCTCTCAATCGCCGGCAAGGCCGGCTCCCACAGTGCTATGACTAAGCGGTCAACGCCTCCAACGCCGGGAAGTATTCATACCCCAGGTCGCGTGCGACGTCTTCATAGGTGACCTTACCGCGATACACGTTCAAACCGTTCAACAAGTGAGGGTCGTCCAGCATGGCTTGCCTGGCGCCCTTGTTCGCCAGGGCCAGGGTAAACGGCAAGGTAGCGTTGTTCAGAGCAAATGCGGATGTCCGCGGGACCGCGCCCGGCATGTTGGCGACGCAATAGTGCACAATGCCATCCACGATGTAAGTGGGTTCCGCATGGGTCGTTGCTTTCGAGGTTTCAAAACAGCCACCCTGGTCAATGGCCACGTCAACCAGCGCCGAACCGGTACGCATGGTCGCGAGGTGTTGGCGGGTTACGAGTTTGGGCGCTGCCGCACCCGGGATCAGCACACCACCGATGACCAGGTCGGCGTCACGGACATGCTTCTCGATCGAATCCACATTGGAAAAAACGGTTTCGATCCGGCTTTCGAAATTGGCGTCGAGAAAACGCAGGACTTCGAGGTTTCGGTCCATGATGACAACCCGGGCGCCCAGGCCAACAGCCATCTGGGCAGCGTTGAAACCGACGGTGCCGCCACCAATGATAACGATTTTGGCCGGTTCCACACCGGGCACACCCCCCAGCAGCACTCCGGATCCGCCGTGCGCCTTCTCCAGGCACCAGGCCCCGGCCTGGATCGACAGGCGTCCTGCCACTTCGGACATAGGGGCGAGCAGTGGCAGGTGTCCGTGGCTGTCAGTCACAGTTTCGTAAGCGATACAGCAAGCGCCGCTATTCACCAGGTCTTCGGTTTGCGACGCATCCGGCGCCAGGTGCAGGTAGGTAAACAAGGTGTGGTCTTCCCGTAGCATGGCACGCTCAACGGCCTGGGGTTCCTTGACCTTGACGATCATTTCGGCCACGTCGAACACCTCTTCGGCGCCCGGGAGAATGGTTGCACCGGCCGTTTCGTAACGGCTGTCATCCATGCCGATGCCGGCTCCGGCCGTGGTTTGCACGAACACCTGGTGCCCATGATGGGTCAGTTCCCGCACGGAGGCAGGGACAAGCCCGACACGGTACTCATGATTTTTGATTTCCTTTGGCACACCTATTTTCACGGCTGGTCTCCTGTTCTTTTGATTGTTCTAAGTTTAACGGTTAGCACATGGTTTTTTATCCTGAAAAACAGGTTAATATAGTGTTTTATTCTGAAGATAACGATGAATCCAGGAAAAATACACGTGCTCGACAGAACCGACCGGCTGATCCTGCAGCATTTGCAGGAAGATGGACGGATATCCAACGTGGCGCTGGCGAAAAAAGTGAACCTCTCGGCAACCCCTTGCTACGAGCGTGTCCGGCGCCTGGAAAAACATGGCTACATCCGATCATACACGGCCCTTCTCGAACCCGGCATGGTCGGCGCGGGCTTGCTGGTATTTGTCGAAATAGACCTGCTTAGAACTTCCCCCGACGCGTTCCGCGACTTTCGCCGCGAGGCGAAAAAACTGCCGGAGCTGCTCGAATGCCACCTGGTTTCCGGAAATTTCGACTACCTGTTAAAAGCCAGGGTCAGGGACATGCAGGAATACCGTATTTTGCTCGGGGAAAAAATACTGGCCTTACCCGGGGTCAGTGATTCCCGCAGCTACGTGGTGATGGAAGAAGTGAAAGAATCCACCGTGTTGCCTGTACTATAGCCCTTCGAAATCTGTGAACGCACCGCACGGAGCACGTTTACTTGATGAAAACACTGATTATCCACCACGACGATTGCCTGAGACATGATCCCGGCCGGCATCACGCTGAAGCGCCGGCCCGGGTAACCGCGGTCATGAATGGTGTCATGAACCTGCCCGGTATCGAGATATTACCGGCGCCTCTCGCCACGTTGGAACAGCTGAGACGGGTGCACGCCCGGGAATACTGGGAGCAGCTGCTTGACTTCGAACCTCCCCCGGAGTCGAGAGAAAACCAAGTGGCGCTGGACCCGGATACTTTCCTGTCGACCGGGTCGATCGACGCGACGCTGCGCGCCAGCGGCGCTATCTGCTTTGCCATTGACCAGATTGTTGCCGGCAACGCGAAAAACGCGTTTTGCGCTACGCGCCCGCCGGGTCACCATGCCGAGGCCGGCCTTGCCATGGGCTTTTGCCTGCTGAACCACGTGGCTGTTGCCGCCCGTCATGCGCAAAGCACTTACGGAATGGGCAAGATTGCGATCCTCGATTTCGACGTCCACCACGGCAATGGAACACAGGCGATTTTCGCGGATTCTCCCGAAGTACTGTTTGTATCCAGCCACCAGGTGCCGCTATATCCCGGCACGGGTCGCGGTAACGGGAGCGGGCCTGGCAATATCCTCAATCTCCCACTTGACCCGGGTTCCGGGGGCCAGGAATTTCGCTCTGCATGGTCAGTCTCCGGCCTGCCGGCCCTGGAACGGTTCAAACCCGAATTCGTCATTATTTCCGCCGGATTTGACGCCCATGTGCGGGACCCGCTGGCCCAACTCGAACTACAGGACGAGGACTACGCCTGGATAACTTCTGAAATCTGCGGCTGGGCAGAGGCAAACTGCGGCGGAAGGGTCGTTTCCACCCTGGAAGGAGGCTACGATCTGGACGCCCTCGCCAGTGCTTCGGCGGCGCACGTCACGGCGCTGACCAAGTGAATTTTTTTTGCTATGATCGGGTCACACAAGCGGGTGTCGTATAATGGCATTACCCTAGCTTCCCAAGCTAGAGACGAGGGTTCGATTCCCTTCACCCGCTCCAGCCCGCTCCGGTTGTGTTCGCTGCCCGTCCTTTTCCGAACAGGTGCATGTCGCCCAGCAGTATTTGCGCCCTCACCTCTCCCTGTGAAGCGGCGAGGAGAAACCAATAAACGGCATCGGGATCACTTCGAATCGCACCCGGCGCGTCCCGGTATAAGACCGCCAGGTGGAACTGGGCGCCTACGTCATTCTGTCTCGCCGCGATCGTCAGCCACTTCAAGGCCTCTTCATAATCCTGGCGGATACCGTCGCCGTCCCTGCACATCAACCCATAGGCACACTGCGCATCGATATCCCCGTTGATCGCGGCCTCGCGATACCAGTGCGCGGCTTTTTCGAGGTCACGATTGATCTTCAAACCTTGGGCATATCGCTCCGCCAATTGGAACTGCCAGTCAAACTCGCCTTGCGCGGCCGCACGGCCCCACCAACATTCTGCTTCAGAATAGTCCTGCGGCACGCCCTCGCCTGCGCTGAACATTTCGCCTAATTCCCATTGGGCCTCGGAATCGCCCTGCTCTGCAGCCAGCCGCAGCCAGTGCAAGGCAAGGTTTGTGTCAGCAGCGACACCTTCACCATTGCGGTACATCACCCCGAGGTATAACCGGGCTGTGCGGTTTCCGTTTTCGGCAGCTTTGCGAAACCAATGGAACGCCTGCGAATAACTCAGTTTCACTTCGTGGCCCCAATAGAACTTGTCGCCCAGTCGGGCTTGCGCATCCGGGTCATGGCGCATCGCGGCGGCCAGTAATTCAGAATATTCAGACACGATCAAGCTCTTGTCGCAGCCCCTGGACATTCCAATCCAGTTGCTCCCACCATTCGTGATTCCAGCCCGCTGCTCGAGCCGCGGCCAGGAGATTCCCGGCTTGCCGGGTGTGTCCCAACAAGGCATTGGCGCTGGCTGCCCAGTAAAGCGCCAGGGGATTGCGGACCCCCTCGCCTGCAATCGCCTCGAGATCATCCACCAAACGTTCCAGTTCGTCCTGGCCACGGCTGTCACCCGTCAGCAACCGGAGGTGGGCCCGGTTGATGATGTGCGGCAAACGCCATACCCAGTCGTCCGTAATCAGGTTGCGCAATTCCTCTTTCCGCTCCAGGTCTGCGGTTTCGTAATGTTCAAGCGCAGCGGCGTGCTCGTCGAGAGCGATCAGCGCTTGCGCGCGCTGGCACCGATTGTAAGTTCGGCTGCTTTGTCCGTGCGCAATGCGGGCCAGCGCCTCTTTATCACGACGCGCCATGAAATGTGCGACGACCAGATCCGCATCGAAGGGATTGTCTGGCGACAGGTCACAGGCTTCCTCCACGGATTGAGCCGCGGCATCCATGTCATCGGCCTGCAACAGGATCAGGCTTTTCTGCGCCCGGTAAAAAGCACGCAGCGGCGCGCAGCGAATGGCTTCGTCGATTTCGTTTAGGGCGGCTTCAAAATTTCGCGTCAACGCATGGGTGCGGGCCAGACCGTAGTGTGAGACCGGAAAGTCCGGATCGATCTCGACCGCGGTCGCGAAATTTGACAAGGCCTGTTCCGTGCGCCCGTTGCGCAGCGAGTCGAAGGCGACGTTGACATTGATGATCGGCGACAGTGGATCGAGTTGCAGCGCCTCCCGGTTACGCTCAGCCGCTTCGCGAAAATGTCCTTGCTTGACCAGAACCAGGCCGTACCACACGAGGGCCATGGTGTAACCGGGGTTCAACTGCAGCGCGTGACGCAGCGACTGCGCCGCGGCTTCCAGGTCGCCCTGGTTTTCCAGGACCAGGCCCATGGAGGCATGCGCCTCAGCCAGGGCCGGCGCCAGTTCAATGGCGCGCCGCGCCGCCGGCATGGCCTTGCCCACGGTTTCCTCCGCCGGCAGGTTGCCGTAATAGCGTGAGCTCAGCAGTATCCAGGCGTCGCTCAGGCCGGCATGTGCCCGCGCATAGTCGGCGTCCAGCGAGATGGCCTGCTCGAAGTAGTCGACGGCGCGATGCAGGGCCGGTTCGGTGCGCTTGTGGAAGAAATGCCGGCCACGCAGGTACAGGTTGAACGACTCGAAACAAACGGGCGTGGTGCCCGGCACCGCATCCGGAGCGGCACCGGAAAGCGGCGCCACAAAACGGGTCACCGCGGCTGCAATTTCGTGCTGGAGTCGAAATATGTCCTGCAGCTTTCGCTCGAATCGCTCCGACCAGACCTGGTAGCCGTCCCCGGTGCTGACCAGTTGCAGGCTGATGCGCACCGCATCGTCCTGTTTCCGCACGCCGCCTTCGAGCAACATGGCCACGTTCAGGCGCCGGCCGATTTCCCGGGCATCCTCGTGGCGGCCCTTGAATGCGAAAGACGAGCTGCGCGCGGCCACTTTCAGGCCGCGGACACCGGCGAGTTGATTGCGGATTTCTTCCGACAATCCGTCGGAGAAATACTCGTTCTCGGTGTCGTCGCTGAGGTTGGTGAACGGCAGGACGGCCAGTGATCCCCGCGGAGCTTCGAGCGGTCCGGTCGAAGGTTCCGGTAGCGGTGACGTGCGCTCGACGCCCTCCGGCGTGATATCAAACATCCAGGACAGCGCCAGCACCACCGGAAAGGCCACCACCACGCCGGCCACCAGCAGACGCAGCAGATGGGAATACCCGAATGCGTCCAGAAGCACATCACCGACCTGGATCACCACCCAGGCGGACACTGCATAGTAGATCACCACCCGCACCACGTGACGCCGGCGCAGTTCGTCCCAGAATCTGCGGACGGGAAACCGTTTGCGATCGGTCAAAGCGGCCTGCCCCCCAAGCAGATGCGGCAAGGAATCATCGTGCGCCCCTCAGTCCTGTGTTTTACGTTCATAGGGTTAACATCATATTCCGGACGACTGTTCAAATCATAGTCCCTGGATCCGGCCTGTCGGATGGCTGGTGCTGGTACACTACCGGTGGACGCAACCTCATTTCGATCAGCTGCTATGGGCAATTGGTTCAAAAACAACCTGGTTCTGATCAGCGGCATCCTGCTGCCAATGCTGCTGGTCGGCGGCTTCTTTGTGCTCAGCAGGGCGCCCAGGATGCTCAGCGATCCGCCCGGGTACGATTTCCTGCTGGTGGGCTACCACTACGATTACCAGCATCCGGGTGACTACTATCTTACCTTCGAAGTCCGCGACGGGCATTTGAGCGGCCGCGCCGTGCCCATCGATGAAAACAACACAAACAACAATCAGCAACAGGCCCGTATCTTCCGTTACGATGTTTCGGAAAACGCTTTTGACGAGATCGCCTACGATCTGCCCGATGGGCTGGAAAGCATTGAAAATCCGGTCCCGCTTCAACTCGGTGAAGTCGGCTCCCTCAAGCTCGACAAGCGCAGCACGTCGCCGGATGGATACCAGTTTGAATTTGCCGGGTACCGGGGACGCGGTGGGATACTGGGTGAGATTTTCGGCATGCGCCGCCATGTTGAAAGCAACTACATATTGAAAAAGGACTGGGCCTGGTTCGACCTGCCCGAACCTGCTGCCGATCGCTACAATTCTCCGTATGATCTGCATTTCATGGGCTGGGTGCTCGACGAGGGGCCGGCGCAGTGAGCACGCGCGAAAAGGCGCTGCAACAGATCGCTGAAATCGCGGCCCGGCATCAGCTTCAGGCCAGCGAAATCATCGACGAATTGGGCAAGGCGCCGCGGCAAAACCCGGCCGGACGCTCGACCGGAATCCTGGCAAAAGTGATGGCCTATTTCGGCGGCGTACTCGTCTTGGCGGGCATTGCGATCTTTATCGGCATGCAGTGGGATGTTTTCAGTTCCGCCGCCCGCGTGCTGGTCACGCTCGGGGTCGGGTTTGCGATCTTCCTGTTTGCCCTGATCACCCTGAAGGATGAACGTTTTTCCCGGGTCACGACCCCGATGTTCCTGATCGCGGCGCTGTTGCAACCCACCGGCATCGTGGTCATGCTGAATGAATACTCGCGGGGCGGTGACCCGGAACACGGATTGCTGTTCATGTGCGTGGTGATGCTGGTGCAGCAGCTCCTCACGTTCCTGGCGAAAAAGCGCACGGTGCTGCTGTTCACGTCGCTGTTTTTTGGCGCTGCCGGCTTCGGAACGCTGTGCAAGATACTGGATATCGATTTTGAGGTCACCGCGCTGGCCCTCGGCATCGGTCTGACCAGTATTTCCTGGGTCATCGACAAATCCGCACACCAGGCCATCACGCCGTTCTGGTATCTCGCCGGATCGGTTTTCTTCCTGTACGGCGCGTTCGACGTGCTGGAAGGGTCCGCCATCGAAGTGGTCTATTTTGGCGTCGCGGCGGGGTTCATGTATCTCGGCACCGTCGTTCGCAGCCGCATCCTCCTGTTCTCCAGCGTGCTGGCGCTGATGGGCTTTACCGGCTACTACTTCCGCGACAGCCTGGCCAATGCGTTCGGGCTCATCCTGATGGGTTTCCTGCTGATCGGCCTGAGCGCCTTCGCGATGAGCCTGAACAGGAAATACATCCAGGCCAGGCCCCCGGACTGATTCACACGCTGGCGCGGGGCGGGACCGAACCCAGGAAACGTTCCGCGATCAGGTCTTCCGCCATGCTTTCCAGCTTCCAGTTTTTCAGGAAACCGCAGTGGCCGCCGTACTTCGTGATGACCAGTTCGATGCCGGGATTTTCCGGCAGGTGCTCAAAATCCGCCACCGGCACCACCGGGTCGTCGGCGCTGGTCAGCAGGGTCGCGGGCACCGCCAGCGGCGCCAGGCGGTCGTCGGCGATCGAGTAACCCCTGAAATACTCGTCCGCACTCTCAAAGCCGGCGTGACGCGTCGCCAGGTAATGGGTTCTTTCCCTGAGCCCCTTGATGTCGTACCAGTTTTCCTCACCGTACAACTCGGGGAAAGCCGCCTGCTTGATGCGCAATGACCGTGACCACTTGCGCTCGAAATACCATTCGTAGAAGCGAATGCCCTGCTCCATCGAGATCATCGCATTGGCCGGATTGATCACCGGGCAGACGGCAACGATGTGGCGTATATCGAGACTGGCCTCCATGGCCTTCAGCCCGACCCGCATGGAAAAGTTTCCACCCAGGGAGTAGCCAGCCAGGAACCAGTTTTTCGCGGCCAGCCGGTCCTGCAGATTGCGCAATGCGGTAACCACCTCATCCAGTCGGCAGGAGTGAAAAATCTCGTGGTTCAGGTGATGTGTGTCGCCGTGGTCCCTGAAATTGAGCCGGAAGATATCGAAGCCGGCAGCATACAGACGGGCGGCGTTGCCGAGGACGTAATTGGAGTTAACGCTGCCTTCCCAGCCATGCAGCAGAACAACCAGGCCTTTGCTGTCCGCCGATTGAGGTGAATACAGTCCCTGCAGCCGGATACCGTCGCCACCGTCCAGCGTCCACACTTCCCCGGCCTTCCGGACCGCGGCGGAACGCATGGTGACCGCCCGTCTTCGAATCCCGCTGCTGCTCAACAGGGATTGCGTATGACCGCTGCGCAAGCCCAGGGAAGGAACAAATTTTGAAAAGTCCTCACCCACCGGGAATTTCCGACTCGAAGGCCTGCCTGACTGCTGCTTCCGCCTCCCCCGCCAGTTGCCGGCGCTGTTTTCCCCCGGTCTGGATCAACGGCAGAGCGCGCACATCGGCCACGCAGCGCTTTTGCATCAGCAGACGGAGGAAATTGACCATGAAATTCTCGCCCGGAAGAAAGGTGATGTCATCGTACCGGGCACCGTCACGAAGGTAACGCAACATGACCGGTTGGATGGGAACCCCGGCTTCGATCGCCGCGGCAAACAGGCGGGCATGAAAGAGCTTGACCCCTTCGCCCGGCAGAATACCGCCTTCCGGAAAAATCGCCACCCTGCGGTGCTCCTGCAGGCGCTTGATCATTTGTTCCGCCACACCGCTGGCGGAGTCGTGGCTACCGCGACGATGGAACACCGAGCCCCCCGCCCGCGCCACCGTGCCCAACAGCGGCCAGCTATCGATTTCGGCCTTGGCCACGAAACCCATCGCGGTAAAACTGTGGAGCAGGGCAATATCAATCCAGGAGATGTGGTTGGCGACGACCAGTTGCGCACCCGGCTGGAAATCTCCGGTGAGGCGGCGACGGATGCCGAAAATCCGGCAAATCACCCTCGACCACCAGCACGACAGGACCTCCGCGAACGGTTGCCCCGCCCATAGAATGGCCCGGCTCCGGGGCCCCTGGCACAGCACGGTCACCGGTGTGGCGATCACCACGTGCAACAACAGCAAGGGCAGCCGGTACGTGAGCCGAAAAATTCCTGGCAGGTTCATCAATCCGTATCGAGGTCTTCATTGAGGTCTCTGCTGGTTCCCACCTTTACGGTGAGTTTCGCGGAACAGCAAAGGTTGTTTTGCC
>Ga0210074_1000719_pt1 | contig 11145 bp, 5 predicted proteins | sample China_Galinas_Co_FD_184860 | JGI IMG/M metagenome (GOLD analysis project Ga0210074, IMG submission 184860) | Wetland microbial communities from San Francisco Bay, California, USA, that impact long-term carbon sequestration -... | ecosystem: Environmental > Aquatic > Marine > Wetlands ... | reverse complement strand
TGGTCAAACACCGGTGCTGCCACGCATCGTAGCCCCAAGCTTAGTTCTTCGTTGTCAATGGCATAGCCGCGCTTTCTGATTTTCGCGATGTCGATTTTAAGTTTCTCCGGGGTCGTAATTGTTTTAGGGGACATCGCCACCCATTCCACAGACTGAAGATAGTCTTCGAGCTCGGGTTCAGGTAGAAAGGCCAGCACCGCTTTACCCAAACCAGTGCAATACGCCGGCGCCAGGGCACCCAGCCCTACATCCAATCTTAAAATTTCCGTGCTGTTAATCTTGTCCAGATGGACGATAGCTCTCCCGTCCCAGTGTCCGAGATTGACCGTCTCTCCGCAGGCAAGCGCCATTTCCTGAAGGAAGGGATGCACGCTATGGCGGATCTCGAACCCTTCAAGCTTTTTCATGCCCAGCTCGACAACCTTGAAAGTCAACCGGAACTGCCCACTTTTGGTTTTCTCGACATAACCCAGATCACGGAGGGTAGTTAAAAAACGGTGGCTTGCAGCCCGGCTGGTATCCAGTTGACCGGCCATGCGAGAGGCGGACATTGTGCCATTTTCGGCCAGAAGCTCCAAAACGCGCAATCCTTTAGCCAGGGACGCAACAAAATAATATTTTTCGCCTTTTGACGGCATTAGTTACCTTGAATTGCAACGAATTTGTTGATGTGACTTGGTTAACCAAGCCGGACAATGTCTCACTATGCGTTACAATGTCTCTTTATGCGTGACACTAACTTAGCGGATGTCGTCATGTCTTGTCAAGGCCGTTAAAAAGACGCTGATGTAAAACCTTGGTTGGGAATAATCCTGCAGACAATTATCAATATACTAAGGGGCTTTGACCTGTGGGTGACATTTTACCAAGTGCTAATAAAATTAGTCATTACTGCTGATGGAGAGTGAGGTGGTACCAAAGTCAAAATAGATTGTGATTTAATTTTTCGGGGGGAGGGGATAGCAACTCAATCCGGTTCTATTCAAAGCTTAATCAATCATATTTTCGCTTCCCTGTGGATGTTGGCTTAACCCACGGGCATTGTAGGACGGCATTGGGGGGCCAACACGTTTATGGGCGGAGGGTAAAGGTAACCGGATGAAGAATATTTTCCAGCATTTTGCTGGTACGGTTGGTATCGGCATGGTGGGCTTGGGCCTGTTTATAGGGCTTTTGATTCTAATCCCCGTTAAGGCGGAGCAACGCCGGCAACAAAGAAATTCCGTTGGTGGGTAAGATACCAATGAGGGTTCGATACCTAAGCCTTCAATCAGCACCAACATCAGGGTATCAAACCTTTACCAACAGCCAGCGCGCTGTTGAGATGCCTGCTGACTATTTTAGGCCCAGCACCACTCTTCCGGGCGTCGCTCCCTCGGCGGTCGCGGGTGCCAGAACGTCTTCGGGTTTGACCAGGAAGACCCGCTCGGCTTCCACCTGCCCACTATCCAGAATATAGTCCTTGATGGCCAGCGCCCGGGCGTAGGCCAGTTCCTCCAGATCGGTCTGGCTTACTTCGATATGCTGCCGGATCAGGGCTTCGGCCTCGGCCGGTGGCAGGGTCTTCTCCATACCGATGAAGTTGGTCTGCTTTTCAAAGGTTTCTGCCTCGTAGGCCGCCTGCAGGAGTTCTTCATATTCTTCCGGTGTGATTTCAATGTCCTCCAGCGTCCGGTCGACCTGACCTTCGTCCGCTAACTGCAATGCTTTCTGAGCCTGCAATTTGCGTTTGAAAAGGATGTCGGCATAGGCTGGCGTGTCGCTGGCGGTGTCGGCATAGCCGGAAATTTCCAGTTTCAGGGATGGCCGGTCGTAAAGAACCTTGATGAGGGCATCCAGCTTTTCGGTGGTGGCCGGCGTCAGGCGGGCGCGGCCGGGTTCGAAGGCGAGCTGATCCATATCTTCGCCCTCGAACATGCTTCCCAGCAGCGCGAAGGGGGATGTGACCGCCTTGACGATCAGATTGACAAAGGTTTTCAGAACGATGCCGGCGATGGAGAACTCGGGATCGTCCATGTCGCCGGAAACCGGCAGGTCGATATGGATTTCGCCACGCCGGTCCTTCAGCAGCGCTACCGCCAGATCGACCGGCAGGTTCATATCATCCGGGCTGTCCACATCTTCACCGAAATTGAACTGATCGATCATGATATCGTGGTCGGCTTTCAATTTTCGGTTTTCGATATGGTAGGCGGTTTTGACGGACAGTTTGCCCTGGCTGATGGTCCGGCCTACATAGCGGCCGGAATAGGGGCTGGCCGCGGTAAGATCCATCTGCTGGAAATCGAACGCCAGATTGGCATACATCTCTTTGCCCAGCGGGTTGATTTCGCCGGTGATCGAAACCGGGGCGTGGCCGTCGACCCGCCCCTTGATATCGACCGTGGCCGGTTGGGCCGCCTCGGTGGACAGCCCTGTAATGCGCGATTCCACCGATTCGATTTCTGCCTGAAAGCCAGGTTTAAAGCTGCGGTCGGCGAAGATAAGCTTTCCGCCCGTGCCTTTGATCGAACCGATTTTGATCGGTACGGGCGGGGTATCTTCCGTTGCCGCACTTTCTTCCGCTGGGCTTGAAACAGGGACGTCAGTTGCCGGACTGTTTTCCGTTTTTTCCGGTGTCAGCACGGTCGCCATGGCCAGGTTCAACTGGCCGGTTTCATCGATCAGCAGCCGGCTGAACGGTTGGGCGACAGCTATCTCCTGGATCGTCAGGTAGGTGGGGTTGACGCCGATATCCATGCCGGTGAGATCTATCGTCTTCCAGGTCACGAACGGTTGGGCCCGTAGACGGTCCAAGGTTTTGAAATCCGTGATGGCGGCACGTCCCTTGTAGACCATCACGGGCGGGGCCGCCGCGCTGGTTTTCAGGCTTAAATTCCCGTCGATGGCCAAATCGCCATCGGCCAGCACCACGCCGATATAGGGCTTTATAAAGGGATAAAAGCGTGCCAGGTCGACTTTCTCCAGACCCAGTTGAACTTCGGCCGTTAACGACGGTTCGACCGTCATGACGGTGCGGGTTTCCAGACGTCCGGTTTCGTTGATGCGGCAGTTAAGGGCGATGGTCGTTTGGGTGTCAGGTCGTGTTGAAAAATCGCTGAGGTTCAAATTGATATCGTCAACGGTGACGGCGATCGGGTCCCCGGGGATCAGATTGACCCCGTTGACGGCATAACCCGAGAGGTCGACTTGCTGCACGTCGATCTGCCAGGGGGCAACCGGTTCGGCGGGCGGCGGTTCAGGCGCATTAGAGGGGGGCAGGAAGATATCCAGATTCAGTTTCCCGTCCCCCAGGCGCCGGATTTCAAACAGGCCGTCCTGGCCGGCCACATCGCCAATGCGGACGGTCTGACGATCGATGTCGATCAGGGAACGTCCCACCGTAAACCGGGGTATCTGAATCATGGTGTGATCGCTCTTGCCATCCGTGACGGATTCAGGGGGCGACTTGAGGTCCTGCACCTGGAGACGGACGTCCTCCAGGGAGACCTGTGCGATTTTAAGCACCGGCGGTGGAAGGTTGACGCTGCGGAAGACCTCGCGCAGCGGGAGTGCGTCACTGCTTCGCACGACGCGATCTGTCGGCAGGCGCGTGAGGGTAAACGTCGGCCCCTGCAGAAGAATTTCGCTGATCGTGACGATACCCTCCAAGGGTTCCAGGGCACCGATCTCGATTTTAAGCTGATCCAGACTCAGCAGTGGTCGGCGGGCGGCATCCGTCAAATCCAATGCATGCAGGGCGAGTGCTCCTGCGGTGTGAAAGGCCTGGGTGCCGTCATGGAAGCTCTCATAGAGCAGGCTGAGATTGATATCCAACAGGCCCGATTGGATGATGAAATCGGCATCCGGGGGAACGTAGGGCATATAGGCCGCGAGATCGATCCCGCGCAGGTCGAGGCGAAGCTCGGTTTCCCGGGAGCCGGCAAATGGTTTGACCTGGCCCTGTAGATTAAAGGGGGTCCCGTTGATGGTTGCGGTAAAATGAGGCTGCACAAAAATGTCGGTCTGGGCCGGCAGGCTCGACAGAAAGGGCAGGGCGATATCGATGTCTGTGACATGGTGGGTTTTTCCCCGGATGTCGTCCTGGAAATGAACTTCGCTTCGGGTCAACTGGATGTTGTTGAGGGAAAAGCGGAACGGTTCCTCGGCGGCGGATACGGTGGCGGGCGGTGGTTCATCTCCAGTTGCCGGTGCGGGGAGCAAGTCCGAAAAATTCCAGCGCTGATCTTTTTGTAAAATGATAGATGCATAGAGTCCGTCCAGCCTTACTTCCTTGAACACCGGAGCCCACTTGAACAGGGACATGGTCTGCAGATTGACAAAGAGTTCCCGGAAGGCCGCCAGACGGTTTTCACCATCCGGCTCGAAGACCACCATGTCCCGGACCGTTGCCGAAAGGGTGTAGGGGTTCATCCGAACGGCGCCTATCTGGACGTCCCGCTGCAGGTGTTTACTGAGCTGGCTGACAGCCACCAGCCGCACGACCGCCGGGAGGATCAGAAATCCAAAGATAGTATAGAGAAGGACGCCGAGGCCGGTGTAAACGGATGCTTTTTGCCAGCGCGGCAGCGCCTTGAAGCGGGTCATGAGGGTGTTTCCCATGGTCGGGGAATCTCCTTGTGTTCGTCCGGGATTGATCTTTTGGGTCCCCATCGGTCTTGGCTCAGCAGTGCGCGTGGTGTTTTGAACCGCTTGTCTGAAACAGAAATCTGATCCAGGTGCGGTGACGGATGGTTCACGATCATGAGAGGGAAGCGATGTCTTCCTGTTTGATTAATATGGGGAACACTGGCATCTCAAGTCAAGCCGGATTCTTTGTCGGGCAGATCCGCAGCGGGATGCTTTTGCAGGTAGCCATTCACGGCGGCATGCAGGGTCTGGATGGCCAGTGTCGCACAGTGCCGGTGATCATGCGGTATGGGACCGACTTTACGGGCAATAAAATCGACATCCATGTTTAAAGCCTGACGAGGTGTCCGGTCACGGGCGGCTTCGGCGGCCGATTGAAGACAGCTGAAGCTGTAGGCACAGCCCCTGGTCTTGAAGGACGTGTCGGCAATCCGGCCGTTTCGGACGGAAAACCGCAGGGTCATGGTTTCGCCACAGGATCCGGTGACGGAGGCCTCGCCATTTGTCAGGCGGTGGCGCCGGAGGGGCCGTTGGGTAAGGGTCAGCGCCGTCAGACCGATAATCAACAGCACGGCGGCCGTGAAAGCAAAGGTTGTCAGAAGGGTCATGTTCTTTGTATACGCGTCATTACCGTCGTTTGCAATCGATGGTGCCCGGTGGAAAACAGGTGATTCGCCTCACAGGGCAGCGGCTTGTGTTATCGCGAAAATCGTTCGACGACTCAAGCCTTATTTTGTATCGGCTGGTCAGCGAACGCCGGTTGACAGCCCGGGTAAAACATCATATTCGATGGCTCGGTTACGGCACTTCGTAAAGAGGCCTTCCAACACCATGTCACATCGCGCCCCGCCAGAACAAAGAAAATTAACGCTATTCCGCCGGTACCGTCTGCGGAGCGCGGGTCTGTTGGTTCTCGCGGGGCTCTTCCTGCTGCCGGCGGCTTGTTCCCGCGATGAAACCGCTTACCCCATCGACATGTCGGAGCGGGAAGAAGTGGCCATGGTCCCGGAAGCCGAAAAGGTTCTCACCTATGCTTACCTGCCACAGTTCTCCCACACGGTATCGTTCCAGCGTCATCATCTCCTGATTCGCTATCTCGAGACTCAGACCGGTTTGCGCATCCGCCAGGTCTTTCCGGATACCTTCGACGAACATATGCGCAACGTGGGGCAGGGTCGTATCGATATCTCTTTTTCCAATCCCCTGATCTATGTCCGCATGGCCCAGGCTTACTGCACCCATGCTTTCGCGCGGGTCATCGAGGAAAACGGGCGTGAGCGTTTCCGGGGTGAAATTATTGCGCGCTCTGATAATCCGGCCGTGCAACATCTGGCGGACAGCCGTGGCAAACGCTGGATTGCGGTGGACCCGTCTTCGGCCGGGGGCTATCTTTACCCTCTGGGCTATTTTCTGGCCAATGGCATCCAGCCTTCGGATTTTTCCGAAATCGCCTTTGCCCCCGGACCGGGCGGCAAACAGGAAAAGGTGATTTTGGCCGTCTATGCCGGCCAGTACGATATCGGTTCGGTGCGCGAGGGCGCGCTGGATGTTGTGGCCGATAAAGTGGACCGGTCAAAAATTCGCGTACTGGCCCGCACCCAATGGTATCCGGGATGGGTCTATGCCGCCCGGGCCGACCTGGATCCGATGATCATTGCCTCCCTGACCAAGGCGTTGACCGCACTCGATGCCCGCAATCCGGAGGATCGTCGTATTTTAGAAAATGCTCATATGACCGGCATCATTCCCTCGACCGACCGGGACTTCGATGCGGTGCGGGAATTGTGGCAGCGCGTGGGGACCGTGCAGCACCAATGTGCTGCCTCCGGGGCGTCAAGCCCACCCGCAGTGCCAGGCAACCCGGGACGGTGAGTGCCGTGGGCCTTTTTCTCTACAAAGCCGGTATCCGCACCAAGATCAACCTGGGTATCATGACCATTGTGCTGGTTTCCGTGCTGCTGATCGCGCTGGCGGCCAGCCAGATCGTCAGCCGTGCGCTTTTCAAAGAATATCAAAACCGCGGGATCTCGCTTTCGGTCAATCTGGCCGCCCGCAGTGAAGATCCGATCCTGGCCATGGATTTTTTGCGCATGCGCAGTCTGATCGGCGAGGTCACCACCTCGGCCGGCGATATCCTGTACGCCTTTATCCAGGACCCCGACGGCGAGGTGCTCAGCCATACCTTCAGCGACGGCTTTCCGGTGCAGCTCAAAACGGCCAACCATGTTCTGCCGACCCAGCGCTGCAATGTGCGACTGCTTTCCGCCGATCGGGATCAGTTTTATGATTTTGCGGCACCGGTGATGGTGGGCGAGTTCCAGGTCGGGACCATCCGCCTGGGGCTGCTCCGAACCCAGGTGACATCCACCGTAAAGGAATTGTGGTGGGCCATTTTCGCGTTTGCCATTTTATCCATCATCATATCGGATACGGTCGGGTTTTCGCTGGCGCGCAATCTCACCAGCCGGATCAAAAGGCTTCAGGTCGCCTCGGAAGAAATGCTTATAGGGCACCGTGAAGCCGATGAAACGGCCCCGATCGCCAAGGTGTCAGGGCCATCTGCGACGCCGGAAGCACGGGCGGCGTCATTCAAGAAAATGGTGGCGGGTGATGAAATCCATCAGCTGGCGGAAACGTTTGACGCCATGACGGCGGCCATCAAACGATATATCGAGCAGCTGGCGGATTCCAAAGCGGTTTTGGCCAAATCGGAAACCAAATACCGGCGTATTTTTGAAGACTCCATGGATCTCATTTTTGTGGCCGACCACGATGGCCGCCTGCTGGACATCAATCCCGCCGGTATCCGGATGCTGGGCTATGACTCCCGCCAAGATCTTGTGGCGCAGGAGACCCTGGCCTCTCTGGTAAGAAGCCCTGAAGACGCCCGCAAGCTTTTTGCGGAAATCAGACGCACCGGTTTTGTCAAGGACCGGGAATGTACCCTGCGAACCCGTGCGGGAGGCAAACTGGAGGCCCTGCTCAGCATGACCGCCCGCAGCGGACCGACCGGCCGGGTGACGGAATTCGAAGGTATCGTCAAAGACATTACCCAGCGCAAGCTGATGCGTCGCCAGCTCCTGCAGGCGGATCGTATGGCCTCGTTAGGCCAGCTGGCGTCGGGCGTGGCCCATGAAATCAACAACCCGCTGGGGCTGATTCTGGGCTATACGCAATTGCTGCTGCGGGAAGCGCCGGATACGACCAGTGGCCAGGATGATCTGCGAACCATTGAAAAGCAGACCCGCAACTGCAAGAAAATCGTGGAAGATCTGCTCAATTTCGCCCGTAAGAGCGGCACCCACTTAGCTGAAGTCAAAATCAATCCGGCGCTGGAGGCGGTCATCAACGTGGTGCGGAATCAGCTGGAACTGGACAATATCCTGATCCGGACCCATTTTGATGCGTCTCTGCCTGAAATTGCAGGGGACGTGGAGAAACTCAAACAGGTATTCATGAACATGCTGATCAATGCCCGGCAGGCCATCGGCAAGAACGGAAACATTGCGATCACCACGGGTGTTGCCCCTGACGGCCACTCGGTGATGATTATTTTTAAAGACGATGGGCCGGGGATTGCGCCCGATATTCTGGACAAGATTTTCGACCCGTTTTTTACGACCAAGCCGACCGGCCAGGGCACCGGTTTGGGGCTCTCTGTGAGCTATGGTATCATCGAGGACCACCAGGGCGACATTCAGGTATCCAGCGAGGTCGGCCGCGGTGCGGAATTTCGTATCCGGCTGCCCATCGGCAACCAGAGCGCTGTTAAGGACGAAATCTAATGAAACCCCGTTTGCTGATCGTGGATGATGAGACCGACATGCTGCGCTTGCTGCGCCGCAGTGTCGGCCAAGCGCTGGACTGTCAGGTCGAAACGGCCGCCAGCGGCGAGGAAGCCCTGCGCCTCTTTGCACCCGAGGCCTTCGATTTGGCACTCCTGGACATCCGCATGGCCGGCATGGACGGGATCGCCGTACTGGAGGAGATTCAGGCCCGGGCGCCAGGCTTCACGGTGATCATGATGACCGCTTACGGTGCGATCGAAGTGGCGGTCGAGGCCCTCCGCAAAGGCGCTTACGATTTTATCACCAAACCGTTCGACCACGACGAATTGATCCATCACCTGCGCAACGCTCTCGAGCGTGGCCGGCTGCTGCAGGAGAATCTGGATCTCAAAAAGCAGGTGCAGGCCACCGCGACCTTCCAGAGCTTTATAGGGGCCAGCCCCGTCATGCAGAGGACTTATGATACCATCGCGATGCTCGGCAAATCGGATCTGACCGTACTCATCACCGGCCCGTCGGGGACCGGCAAAAACCTGGCCGCCCAGGCCCTGCACGACCTCAGTGCCCGCAGCAAAGGGCCTTTCGTGCGGGTGAGTTGCCCCACGGTTCCGGAAAATATTCTGGAAAGTGAACTGTTCGGGTATGCCAAAGGGGCTTTTACGCATGCTTCGACCGACCACAAGGGGCTCTTTGAGGCCGCCAATGGCGGCACTATTTTCCTGGACGAAATCGGCGATATCCCTCTGGCAATTCAGACCAAGCTGCTGCAGGTCTTGGAAAACAACGAATTCAAACCCCTCGGGCGTAACCGCACCGTAAAAGTGGATGTGCGCGTGCTGGCCGCCACCAACCGCGATCTGAAAGAAAAAATGGCCCTGGGGGAGTTCCGGGAGGATCTCTATTTCCGGCTTTGCGTCGTGGACTTGCCGATGCCCTCGTTGTCCGAGCGCCGGGAGGATCTGCCCCTCCTGGTGGATCATTTTCTGGATCGATACTGTGGCCGCTACGGGCGGGAAAAAAAGCTATTGGCGCCCGATGTCATGCCGCAGCTGATGACCCATGACTGGAAAGGCAATGTGCGGGAACTGGAAAACGCCATCAAACGGGCGGTGGTCATGTCAACCGGTACGGCCATCACCATGGAGGACCTTGGCTGGAAGGCACTGGAATGTGTGGCCAATCTGGGAACGGACGATATGATCGCGATTCCTTACCGGGATGCCAAAGAATCCGTGCTGGCGCAATTCAGCACCCAGTACCTGGCGAAGGCCCTTGAAAAATCCGGCGGCAACGTCACCCAGGCTGCCCATGCAAGTGGGATGGAACGTCAGTCATTTCAGCAGGTTATGCGAAAGTACGGCATCCGTTCGGACACCTTCCGCAAAGGTGCCATAAAATGATGGCACTGCCACTGTTTTCTGTCTGCTTCGCTAAACTCTTAATAACGCTACAACTATCGAATTAGCACACCCCTCCGGGCAACCCCCAGCGGCACATTAGATTCCTTCGTGCGGATTTCCAGCGCCTATTATTCTATATCGATAAATTTAAATAAAATAATAATATCAATAAATTGTGTATGATATGGCCAACCTCGGCGACCTTGGCACAATTATTGTTAATCCTGTCACCGGTCAATCATCTTTTACTCGGGTTTCCCGGTGGTGCCGCCAGGCATTGCATCGGAAGCGATATAAACCCAATTATTCACTTATAGAACGGAGGTTTGTGGAAATGAAGAAACCATTTTTACTCATCATGATGCTGGCCCTTATGGGGTTGACCCTGGCAGCATCGATTGGCGGTGTTGACCAGGCCCAGGCCATGAGCCTGGAGGAAGCCATTGCCCAAACACCCACCGGCACCGAAAAGGGCCAGATCGATCCCAGTGCCGAGCCGGGATTCCTGGGCATTCCCGGTGCGCCGCAACCGAACCTGGTCTACGGGTTCTTGTGGGCCATCTGGGTGGGATGGATCTTTTCCACGGTGGGCGCCTTCGGCGGCATCATGGCCGGCGTGGGGCATATCACCATCTTCGGGCTTGCGGACTACGCCAAGAGCTTCGGCAAAGGTTCGCCCCTGAACAAACTCGTGACCGACTCGATCCGGGTGTCCAACCAGTGGCTGGTGGGGATGAGCGGCTTGATTTCCAGCACCAACTACTACCGCATGGGCCGTCTGGTTGCCCCGCTGGGGCTGTGTCTGGCCATCGGCGGAGTGGGTGGTTCCTGGTTGATCCCGGCCCTCACGGCGGGCAAAGTCAGCCTGCGCGACTACATCGGCTACTTCGGCCTGATCGTGCTGCTGCTGGGCGTCATGCTGATCCGGGAAACCCTGCCTTCCGGTATGGCCAAAAAGAAAAAAGCCAAAGAGGCCGCGGCGGCCTTCGAGAAACAGGTCAAGGCCGGCGGCTCGACCAGCGAAGGTGTCAAGGTCCTGGAAGGCAGCTGGACCATGATGTTCATCGCCCTCGCTCTGGTGGTGGCAAGCGCCCTGTGGGCCAACCTGGCCAGCGGCATGAAAATCGTGGCCTATGCGCTGGCGGTGGCCGGCTGGATCGCGACCTTTTTTGCCGGCACCATCCGATTCACCTTCTACGGGGTTGAATTCAGTTTCAAGGCTTACGTGCCCATGCTGGGCGGTATCTTCATCGCAGCCCTGGCCTCCTTCCTGGGGATCGGCGGCGGCTTTCTCTTCGTGCCTTTCCTGACCTCGGTGGCGGGCCTGC
>Ga0210074_1000718_pt1 | contig 11153 bp, 12 predicted proteins | sample China_Galinas_Co_FD_184860 | JGI IMG/M metagenome (GOLD analysis project Ga0210074, IMG submission 184860) | Wetland microbial communities from San Francisco Bay, California, USA, that impact long-term carbon sequestration -... | ecosystem: Environmental > Aquatic > Marine > Wetlands ... | reverse complement strand
GCAGATACTCACCGATCTTACCTTTCATGTCAGCAGCATTGGCCACGACGCCTTCCATATCCTGCCATTCGTTCAACCACTTGGCGGCGGTCTTGGGACCGCATTTTTCCACCCCGGGTATGTTGTCTGCCTTGTCACCTGTCAGGGCCAGGTAATCCACGATCTGTGCGGGCGTCACGCCAAACTTCTGCTTCACACCATCGGCATCCATGGATGTTTCGGTCATCGTATTGACCAGTGACACATGGTCATCGACCAGCTGGGCCATGTCCTTGTCACCGGTGGATATAACGCAGTCCATGTTCTCTTCCACTGCACGTTTCGCCAGCGTACCGATCACGTCGTCAGCCTCAACACCCGCAACCTGGATCAGCGGCAGGCCCAGCAGCCGGACAATTTCGTGAATCGGCTCCACCTGCTGGCTCAGTTCCAACGGCATCGGCGGACGGTTGGCCTTGTACTGCGCATACATTTCGTGTCGAAAGGTCGGGCCTTTTGCATCGAAAACCACTGCGATGTTTTCCGACTCCGCATCTTTCAACAAGCGTCGCAGCATATTGGCAACACCGAGTAATGCACCCGTCGGTTCACCCTTGGAATTGGTCAGGTTGGGAAGTGCATGGTAGGCCCGGTAGATATAGGACGAACCATCGACCAGGTAGAGAATATTTTTACTGCTCATGTAAAATTTCTTCCAGATTCAGTGATTAGGGTCTGTTATGCTGAGAGTATATAAAAACAGGTGCGCAAACATTATTAATTTGCCGTAGACGGAGCGAAACATATGAAACACATAGGGATAAAAATGCTGGCGGCCAGCATACTCATTTGCGGTCTGGCCATGGCCCAACAGGAATCCGCTGAAAATACCGATCCGGCAGCGCCACCACCAATTCCGCCGATTCCACCCAAGGTACCCGGTGAAGAGATTGAACCCAGTGTGGTGATCACCGAACGGGAAGGTCAACGCATCGAGGAGTATAGCCAGAATGGCCGTACCTACATGGTGAAAATCATACCGGTTAAAGGTCCTGCCTACTATTATCTGGATGAGGACGGTGACGGTGAACTCGAACTGAGGGAATCTGATCGAAAACTGAATCCGGTACAGCCGGTTTACTGGAAAGTGAAGGAGTGGTGAAAGCAGCCACACCAGCGATACCTGTTCACTTGTCTGCACTGCGAAATTTTATTGCTTTGTGTGGAAAAGGCGTGGCCTGGCTAACGGTGGTGATGGTTTTACTGACATTTACCATCGTGGTACTTCGTTATGGCTTTAACCTGGGCTGGATCTGGCTGCAGGAATCACTGACCTACCTTCACGTTTTGGTGTTCAGCGTTGTCGCCGCGTGGACATTACAGCTGGACGGGCATGTGCGGGTGGATATTTTTTACGCCGGTATGACAGAGAAAAAGCGCGCACTGGTCGACCTGGTTGGAACCCTGATTTTCCTCGTGCCTTTTTGCATCTTTATCCTGATCATCGCCTGGCCCTATGTCGCCAATTCCTGGAAGCTGCTGGAATCCTCACGGGAGGCGGGCGGCTTACCACTGGTATTTCTGCTCAAATCACTGATCATGGTGATGCCCGCACTGTTGCTCGCTCAGGCCTTTATCAATATCTCCGATGCCTGGAAAACCCTGCGTTACACAGCTGCTGAGTACTGATTTTCAGCACTATTCGCGGCCTAAACGGTTTTCTGACCGTGCCCGGATCAGCATTTTGTCATCATCATGATGGCGGGGGGCGCTGGGGCGGGTGACCGCCGTGCGTCACTATCTGAAGCCATTGCTGCGTGATCACCCGCATAGCCGAGGTGCAAATTCTCCGCTATTTCTTATCCTTGAGCCTGCTTGCGAGATCTGCGAACGGGTTATAGGTGGCTGAACGATTCTGCTGTTCCGGTTCGAGGTGGCCGTAGGCTGCATCTACCAGGCGGGAATGTTCATTGTCGTGGCAATAGACGCATAGCAGTTCCCAGTTACTGCCGTCCTGCGGGTTATTGTCGTGGTCGTGGTCACGATGATGGACGGTTAATTCCTGCAGGTTTTCACGCGTGAATTCACGCGAACAGCGCCCGCAAATCCACGGGTACATCTTCAGCGCTTTTGCCCGGTAACCCTTCTCGCGCTCATCGGTGGCTTTTCGTGCCTGGGCGACGATTCGATCGAGTTTACCCGGTGTTTTTTCTGCTGGCATCACTGACCTCCGATAAACCGGCATCCCGCTGACAGGCACTGATAACGACACCGGTTTCCGGTTGTTTGCCCGTCCAGATGCAGAAACTTTTTGCGGCCTGTTCAACTAACATTCCCAAACCATCGATATAAGCTTGACCCATTTCTTCACAGTGGTTTTTCAGCGGCAGGCTGGCTTTGAAGTAATTCAGGTCGTAACACAGACTTCCCGCTGCAAAGCTCACGGCCGTCAATGGTGGCGCCTCGCCCTGATGGCCGAGGGAAGTTGCATTGATCACCAGGTTAAAGGATCCCTGCTGAGGCAGGTCAGACCAGCTTGATACCTTCAGCATCGCGGCTGAACCAAACCGTTCCAACAGACTCCTGGCGCGCTCCAGGTTACGATTAACCAGCACAATTTGTTGAGGTTGTTGTGCCAGCAATCTGCCGAGAATTCCCGCCGTGGCGCCACCTGCCCCGAGTACCAATATTCGCTGGTTCAAAAGTGCGACACGATGATTTTGAACCAAATCGGCCATCAGGCCCGCGCCGTCTGTGGTGTGGGCAAACCAACCTGATGATTGATAGACCAGGGTATTGGCCGCTTGTGCCTGGTCGACTTCCGCTGACGCCTGTGTGGCCAGGCGCCATGCCTCCTGTTTTAGCGGCAGGGTGACATTGCACCCGATGCCACCGGCAAGCCGGAAGCTCTCAAGCGCCGCGGGCAACTCTCCGGCACAGGTCTCAATCAGTTGATAATCGATTGCCAGGCCAAACTGATCTGCAAACCTGCGATGAATGACGGGTGAAAGCGATGTCTTGACCGGTTGCCCGAACAGCGCCAGTTTTATCAATTCTGGTCTGATCAGTTCTTTTCCCTGATCCACGCCGCGGCCTGCAATGCATAGTACGTCAATATGCCGTCAGCACCGGCCCGCTTGATACCCGTCAGGGCTTCCATCACTACCGATTTTTCATCCAGCCAGCCATTGATGGATGCGGCTTTGAGCATCGCATATTCGCCGGATACCTGGTAGACAAAGGTCGGTACGCCAAAAGCCTCCTTCACGCGCCGCACCACGTCCAGGTAAGGCATGCCCGGTTTCACCATGACCATATCCGCACCCTCTTCAAGATCCAGGGCCACTTCAGATATCGCCTCGTCGCCATTGGCCGGATCCATCTGGTAGGTATACTTGTTACCCCCGCCCAGTGCGCCGGCCGAACCCACTGCATCCCTGAACGGACCGTAGAATGCAGACGCATACTTTGCTGAATATGCAAGGATCCGGGTATTGATATAACCCGCTCCTTCCAGCGCCGCTCGAATCTCCCCGATGCGGCCATCCATCATGTCAGACGGCGCAACAATATCTGCACCGGCTTGCGCGTGTGAAACGGCCTGTTTGACCAGGGCGACCACGGTTTCATCATTTACAATGTATCCCTGCTCGTTCATCAGGCCATCCTGGCCATGACTGGTAAATGGATCGAGCGCCACATCCGTCATCACACCCAGTTCCGGGTAAGCCTGTTTCAATGCACGTACCGCGCGTTGCGCCAGGCCCTCCGGGTTCCAGGCTTCACAGGCGTCGTCGGTTTTGGCTTCCGGCGCCGTCACCGGGAACAGGGCGATTGCGGGAACACCCAGACGTACACACTCACCTGCTTGCAGAAGCAGGCGGTCTATAGTCATGCGTTCAACACCCGGCATGGAAGCCACTTTCTCGATGCGGTCTTCGCCTTCAATGACAAATACCGGCCAGATAAAGTCGTCTGGGGTCAAAACAGTTTCACGCATCATGCGACGGGAAAAATCATCTGCGCGCATACGGCGCATACGGGTATACGGAAAACTCATAGGATTTGTCCTGTGTAATTACCAATTTCGAGTGTGTTAATTTTAACTCTCTTTGCGCTCATACTCATACCAGTCACTCAGTTTATCCACCAGTTCATCGAGTCCGGTCTTCTTGGTTGAGGAAAAAACCTGGATGCTGGCTATGCCTGGCAAATCACGCTTTATTTTGAGCAAGGTGGATTGCGCCGGGCCCCGCTTGAGTTTGTCCGCCTTGGTCAGCAATATGTGGCAGGGCGTACCTGCTGACTCACACCAGCTCAGCATTTGCTGGTCAAACTCACGCATGGGATGACGGATATCCATTACCAGCACAACACCGCGCAAACACTTGCGTGTCTGAAAATAACGCGCCATAACGCTGCGCCAATGCTCTTTAAGCTGCAGCGGCACCTTGGCGAAACCATAACCCGGCAAATCGGCGATGCGGCGGTTTTCGTCCAGCTCAAAAATTACGATTTGCTGCGTACGCCCCGGTGTCTTACTCGTGCGTGCCAATGACTTCTGATCTGTTAATGTATTGATTGCACTGGATTTACCCGCATTGGAACGACCGGCAATCGCAACTTCTATACCCTGATCCTTTGGCAGCTGTTTCAGTTCATGCGCATTCAGCACATAGCTTGCAATGCGGAAAGGATTCGTTTTTTTCATCGTTTGTTTCTCATGTTTTTGCATCTTATCGCTGGAACGATTGAAACTAAAACGGGATAATAAGCGCCCATTTCGGTCATTGTACGCAAACATTCCTGGAGAGTACGAAATGAAGCAATTTTTGCAATTCGCTATCAGCCTGTCGCTGTTGTTTTCTTTACCTGTTTTTGCGATGGGTGATGTGGATGCCGGGCAGGAAAAAGCGGCGGTGTGCGCAGCCTGTCATGGCGTAGATGGGAACAGTGTTGTTCCGAACTGGCCAAAAATCGCAGGCCAATATGCGCCTTACCTGCAGCGCCAATTGACTTTGATCAAGAGCGGCAGCCGCCCGGTTCCGGAGATGGCCGGAATCGTTATCAACCTGTCCGAACAGGACATGGCTGATTTAGCCGCCTATTTTTCCAGCCAGACGGCCACTGCCGGTTTGACCGATGAGGCATTACTCGCAAAGGGTGAACTTCTTTACCGGAGCGGTAATTCTGAAACCGGTGTGCCTGCCTGCATGGCATGTCATGGTCCGGCAGGTGAAGGCAACCCGCTTTCCCTGTACCCTTCACTTGCGGGTCAGCATTCCGTCTATTCGGAAAAGATGCTGACCGGCTTCCGGGCGGGCACCACCTGGGGTGATGATGATACCAATAGCAAGATCATGACCGATGTAACCAACAGACTGACAGACGAGGAAATCAAGGCCGTGGCCAGCTATATCCAGGGCCTGCACAGCGTGGCGGAGTAAACCCGAAACAGCAGGGCGGAACAATAGACGCCTGAAGGGGTCTGTAAGCCAACCAGATAGAAAATGTGGAGAAGGTGAGAATGATTCATAAAGTGATTATCACGCTAAGCCTGCTATTCGGCAGTCAGTTGGCGATGGCACAACTCGAGCCCTACCAGGAAGGGGTGCATTACTTCAAAATCAACCAGCTACCTGCTGAGACCGGTGCCAACACCGTAGAAGTGACCGAGATCTTCAGCTACGCCTGTTCTCATTGCAATACCTTAGAACCTTATATACAAAGCTGGGTCCAGAGCAAGCCCGATAATGTTGTATTCAACCGGATTGGCGTTGCTTTTGGCCGCAAAGCATGGGAAATGATGGCTCGTGCTTATATCACCGCAGAGATGCTGGGAATTGCCGATGAAAGCCATGTCGCAATGATGGACGCCATCTGGAAACAGGGAAAGCAATTCCGCAGCCTGGATGATCTCGCCGATTTCTATTCCGGCTTTGGAGTTGAGAAATCAGCTTTTACCGCCAATTTCCAATCATTTGCAGCAGACAGTCAACTGCGTAAAACCCAACGTGATGTGCAGCTTTTCGGTATTACCGGCACACCGAGCATTGTGGTCGACCGCAAGTACAGGGTCATGTCCAGCAAGGATGTCCCGGACTTTAATACCATGCTGGATGTCGTGGATTTTCTTGTGGACAAAGAATCTGCAACGCAATTGGCCGGGGAATCCGCAACGCAATAAAGTACTTCCTATGACCCGGGGAGGGGCCCGGGTTCGTGACACCGTTCAGCTACCACGGGAATCCTGTTCCAAGGATTCCTGTTCGTTGGATGGAAATAGCTGCTCACAGCCCGTTCAACCGCGAAGCGGTCAAAATACATTTTTAATTTGACTCGTCCGCGCAATAGAGTATTCTGTTGTTTCCATACCACATCATGTTAACTGCCTATGTCACAAGCCCAAATTCTGGTCGTTGATGACGAGCCTGACATCCGGCAGCTCGTACAGGAAATCCTTGAAGATGAGGGTTATTCCGTAAGTATTGCAAAAGACGGCGAAAGCGCCCGCCTGATCTATGCGCAGCAGAAACCCGACCTGGTTCTGCTGGATATCTGGATGCCGGATATTGATGGTATTTCACTTTTGAAAGAATGGTCTTTTGCCGGACACCTTGAAGCACAAGTCGTGATCATGTCTGGTCACGGCACCCTTGAAACTGCCGTTGAAGCCACCCGCCTGGGTGCGTTCGATTTTGTGCAAAAACCGTTATCACTGGCCAAGTTACTGGCTACAGTACGAAAAGCGCTGGATTCCAGGCCACACGACAAGGCCGCCGAATTGTCCGGACGCTCGATGTTGCCGGTTGAACCGCTCGGCAACAGCCCGGTCATGCAACTGCTGCGCAACAGCGCCAAGCAGGCTGCGAATAATACATCACCGGTGATGATTACCGGGGAAAGCGGCAGTGGACGGGAAACGCTGGCCCGATACATCCATCACCTGTCATCCTCGAGCGGAAAACTGGTGACACTTGACCACAGCCAGGCAGGTGGTGACAACGTCTGCGCTTACCTGTTTGGCTCTGTCCTGGACGGTCAGACGATGGAAGGGCTGCTCGACAAGGCCGCCGGTGGAGTACTCTTCATACCGAAATTGCAGAGACTGCCGTCCAGCACGCTTGAATTGCTTAACAATGCAATTGAGTCAAATGGATATACACCCGAGGGTGGCACTGCTTCTAAACCATTGGCTTGTCGTATCATTTGCAGCGCTGCGGAAAATCTGGAACAACTGGTGAAGGAAAAGCGCCTGCCCGGCACTTTGTATTTCCACCTGAACGTCCTGCCTTTGAAAGTTCCCGCACTGCGTGAAAGACCAGAGGATATTCCAGATTTGATCAGGTATTTTTCCGATTGGTTTCCGAACAATGAAAATCTGCCTTACCGTTCATTTTCAGTATCCGTGCAGAACCGGATGCGCAACCACAGCTGGCCGGGTAATGTGCGTGAATTGCGAAACGTGATCCAGCGACTGTTGGTGCTCGGTCATGAGGGTGAGGTTTCGACGCAGGAGGTTGAGGAGGCCTTGAACCAGAGCGCAGCCAGCACGGGTGCTCAAAATAGCGGTCATAAAGATATCTACGGCGACGGCCTGTATGACCTGCCCCTGCGCGAGGCACGTGAACAATTTGAACGTGATTACCTGATCTACCAGTTAAAAAAGGCAGGTGGCAGTGTCGGCAAACTGTCTGACTCGGTAGGTATGGAAAGAACACACCTGTATCGCAAACTCAGGTCACTTGGTATAGATCCGAAATTGGTAACCAACTCATGAAAATCGTTATTCTCGGTGCAGGACAGGTTGGCTCCACGGTAGCCAGCGCATTGGTTCACGAAGACAATGACATCACCATCGTCGATATCAACGAGCAGCGGCTCAAGGAACTCCAGGACCAGTTGGATATACGTAGTGTGCTGGGGCACGCTTCCCATCCCAAGGTCATGGAACGAGCCGGTATCGACGATGCAGACCTTGTGATCGCATTGACCAGTTCTGATGAAGTCAACATGGTCGCTTGTCAAATTGCCTATACGCTGTACAACGTGCCGACACGCATTGCACGTGTACGCGAAGCCGCGTATACAGATCGACCGCAATTATTTCGCCGCGACCATTCGCCCGTCGATGTCCTGATCAGCCCTGAATTGTTGCTGACACAATATATTTCCAGCCTCATCGAATATCCTGGAACCTTGCAGGTCATGGATTTCGCAGACGGAAGGGCACAACTCGTGGCCGCCAAGGCGGAAGCCGGCGGTTTACTGGTAAGACAGAAACTTTATACCCTGGCGCAACATATGCCGGATCAATCAGATGCCCGCCTGGCAGCCATCTACAGGCGCGGAAAATTGATCCTGCCCGAGGGCAGTACCGTTATCGAGGAAAACGATATCGTCTTTTTCCTCGCCGCGACACGGGATATTCCGGCGGTCATGAAAGAGCTCAGACCAATAGATAGTCCTATCCGGCGCGTTATTCTGGCCGGGGGCGGTAATATCGGAAAAAACCTGGCACGGCACCTCGAACGTGACCACCATGTCAAGGTGATTGAACGTAATCCGATCAGGGCCGAATCGATTGCTGAGGAATTATCGAAGACCATCGTGCTGGTAGGGGACTGTACCGACGCGGGTTTGCTAAGGGAAGAAGCGATAGAAAGTACCGATGTCTACTGCGTACTCACCAATGATGACGCGGCCAATATCCTGTCCGCACTACAGGCCAAGCGCATGGGGGCCAAGAAAGTTATTGCCATTATTAACCGGCCCTCTTACGTGGACTTGATGGAGTCAGGCACCATCGATATCGCCGTGTCACCACAACAGATTACCATTGGCTCGCTGCTGGCTCACATACGCCGGGGCAGCATCGTGCGTGTACACTCGCTCAGGCAGGGTGCCGCAGAGGCCATCGAGGCCATTGCGCTGGGTGACCGGCGCAGTTCGAAGGTCGTTGGCCGTTCTCTCGAAGAACTGGCCCTGCCGGAAGGCACCACCATCGTGGGTATCGTCAGGGGTGAAGATGTCATTATTGCCCACCATGATACGGTTATAGAAGAACATGACCACGTCCTGCTGTTTGTGCCGGACAAGAAACAAATCCACGCGGTGGAGCGGCTCTTCCAGGTGAGCGCCGCGTATATATGAAAAATCGGAGAACGGCAACCGTTCAACGAATCCTTGGTTTTCTGATTGCCGCTGCCAGCTTGATGATGCTGCCGCCCATGCTGATTTCACTGTGGTATGACGATGGCACGGCCAGCCTGTTTCTTGTCAGTGCCATCATCCTGTTTCTTGTCGGAACGAGCATATTTCTGCCGGTGCGCCATGTCCACGAAGAGTTGCGTCTGCGTGACGGATTCCTGGTGGTTGCAGCTTGCTGGATTTCGCTTGTGCTGGTCGGGGCATTACCCTTCCTGTTGTTGATGCAACCGGAAATCTCCTATGTGGATGCGGTCTTCGAATCCATGTCCGGGTTGACCACGACCGGTGCCACGATCCTGACAAATATCGATAGTCTGCCACGCGGAATTCTGTATTACCGCCAGCAGCTTCAATGGCTGGGTGGTCTTGGCATAATTGTACTGGCGGTCGCTATCCTGCCCATGCTGCGTATCGGTGGTATGCAGCTTTACCGGGCCGAAACACCGGGCCCATTGAAAGACAGCAAACTGACGCCGCGCATCACCGAGACCGCCAAGGCTCTGTGGTTGATATATCTTGGGATCACCGTCTTGTGTGCGATGGCCTACTGGCTTGGCGGTATGTCACTTTTCGATGCTGTCGGGCATGCTTTCAGCACGGTCGCCATCGGTGGAATGTCGACCCATGATGCCGGCTTTGTCTGGTTCGAAAGTCAGACCCTGGAAATCATCGCAACTTTTTTCATGGTGATTGCCGGTATTAATTTTGCGGTCCATTTCACTTCATGGAAAAGCGCCAGTTCACAACCGTATTTCCACGACCCTGAACTCAAACTCTACGCGTCGCTGTTGCTCGGGTTTGCAATTCTGACCACGATCGCCCTGTACCTTAACGGGACTTATGGAACCTTTGGCGAGGCCGCGCGTTATGGGTCATTTCAGGTGGTTTCGATAATGACAACAACAGGTTTCCATTCAGCAAATTTCTCCGCATGGCCCGGCTTCATTCCAATCATGCTGATCTGTATTGCATTTATTGGCGGATGCGCCGGCAGCACCTGTGGTGGTATGAAAGTGATCCGCATCATGCTTCTGTACCGGCAGGCCAGTCGCGAAATCCTGCGGCTCATTCATCCCCACGCGACCATACCGGTTAAGATCGGCGGCAGGAAAACGTCTGCAACGGTCATGGACGCGGTATGGGGCTTCTTTTTTTTGTATGTCTCCAGCTTTGTCCTGATCACCATTGCGCTTAACGGTGTAGGCGTGGACCCGGTAACCGCTTATGCTGCAGCTGCAGCCTGTATTACCAACCTTGGCCCGGGGCTTGGCGAAGTCAGCACGAACTACGCCAGTCTGAATTCTACGGCCAAGGTTATTTTGAGTTTTGCGATGTTGATGGGCCGGCTTGAGATTTTTACCTTGCTGGTGTTATTTTCACCTGCCTTCTGGCGCGACTGATTTTGGTGCCATCAACAGGCGTTTGAACCCACCGGGGCGTTTTGCACGTCCCGGTGGGTTCAGACAATAAGATCATTCAACACCAATCTACCATTCGTTTCCGAAATCGAGTTCATCCCCGTCATCTAATTCCGAATATAGATTTTTGAGGTCTCTTCTCCGCTCTATTTTACGCCGGGTACTGAAACGATATTCAGATTCGGATGGATCTTCCCAATCGGTGCTGTAAAAATCCTTTGACAGTTCCTTTAAGTTGCCCAGATCATCGCCGTATTCATCTTCATAATCATCAAATGAATCCGCGTCAAAATCTGTTGCTTTAAGTCTGTTTTTGCTCCCCATTCCTACTTCTCCTATGTGAGGTAAAAAGCCCTCAATTCGAATTAAAAAACCTTTTTATCTTTATGTCAAGATTATTATCAAGAATTGAAAACCACATTCGCCAGTCATGACAACCTATACGCCACATCATTCCCAAGCAATATGACAGGGTTTGATCACATATAGACGTCTCAACCATATCTTGATATAAAGAAATTTAATGCTGATCATATACAGGGTATA
>Ga0210074_1000717_pt1 | contig 11170 bp, 9 predicted proteins | sample China_Galinas_Co_FD_184860 | JGI IMG/M metagenome (GOLD analysis project Ga0210074, IMG submission 184860) | Wetland microbial communities from San Francisco Bay, California, USA, that impact long-term carbon sequestration -... | ecosystem: Environmental > Aquatic > Marine > Wetlands ... | reverse complement strand
GCAGCAAAGCGTAACCGGAGTTTCGGCATATTAGACGCAAATTGCCGCGAAATGTAGTGTTTGACCCGTCACGGGATCTTTGGCGAATGCACCGGAACCGCGAAACCGGGTTCCGGAATGGCATGGTTAATCGTTCCGATCAAATGTAATATGAAACAACACGTTGCCTGTTTGGCAGCGCCGTGCGCACTGCCGATGACGGAGGAGCTGACCCAGGTGTATGTCGTGTTTGCAATTGCCGGTCTGATTGCCGGTATCTATTTTGCGGAATCGCTGGGACATTTTGGTTTTGGCGCGCTCGTCGGCCTGTTGCTTGGTATCGTCCTGGCCCGCTTGGTCAAACTCGACCGGCGTTTGCGCCAGCTCGAATCAAGCCGTCAAAAAACGACATCTCCACCGGCGTCCACCTGGGGTAAATCCGCGCTCAGTGAGACCCCGGATTCACGCGGGGCCGGGGAGCTTCCGGCCGGTCCGGAAGCCGAAGATGTTTCCGGCGCGGCCCGGGACGGCGGAACTTCCGCTGCAGCGGTATTCCGGCAGAGCCGTGAGGATGAGATACGACTCGCGCATGATGCAGAAAGCGGCGAGCGGGAAGACCGTTTCTCGCAGCCGAAACCTTCCTTGCTGCAGATATTCGCCGGCAAGGCGTCCGGCTGGCTGACCACCGGCAATGTGCCGGTGAAGGTCGGCGTGATCATCTCCTTCATCGGTGTGGCGTTTCTGCTCAAGTACGCCGTGGACCGCGAGTTGCTGGTCATATCGCTTGAGTTCCGTCTGCTGGCGGTCGCCGCCGCCGGCCTCGCGATGGCGCTGGGTGGTTGGCGTCTGCGCCATAAAAAGCGGGTTTACGCGCTGAGCCTGCAGGGCGGCGGTATCGGCATCCTGTTCCTGACCGTGTTTGCGGCGCTCAGGTTGTGGCAATTGCTGCCGCCGACACTTTCATTCGTGCTGCTGGTGATGCTGACCGTCTGCACCGGTGCGCTGGCGGTCATACAGAACGCGAGGTCGCTCGCGATCCTCGGTGTCGTGGGCGGTTTCCTGGCGCCGGTACTGACCTCGACGGGGCAGGGCAGCCACGTCGTCCTGTTCAGTTACTACCTGGTGTTGAATATCGCAATCCTCGGCATCGCATGGTTCCGCGCGTGGCGTGGGCTCAACCTGGTCGGTTGGGTGTTCACCTTTGTGATCGGGAGCCTGTGGGGATACCGTTACTACAAGCCGGAATTGCTCGCGAGCACACAGCCTTTCCTGGTGCTTTACTTTCTGTTCTACCAGGCGATCGCGGTCCTGTTTGCATTGCGCCAGCCACCCCAAAGGCTGGGTTATGTCGACGTGGCGCTGGTGTTTGGAACACCGGTAATCGGTTTTGCCCTGCAGGCTGCGCTGGTGCACGGTATCGAATATGCGCTGGCTTACAGCGCGGCCAGCGTGGCGGTCTTCTATGCGCTTGCCGCTGCCTGGCTCGGCTACCGCAAGGGCGGCTCCCTGCGTTTGCTGATCGAGTCGTTCATGGCGCTGGCGGTGGTTTTTGCGACCATCGCGATCCCGTTGGCCTTCGATGCGCGCTGGACCTCCGCCGCCTGGTCGGTCGAAGGCGCAGCCCTCGTCTGGGTAGGTGCGCGGCAGGGGCGGCAACTGGCCAGGCTGGCGGGCGCCCTGTTGATCGGTCTGAGCGGTATTGCGTTCATGGACGACGGTTGGCAGCATGACCTCGGGTTGCCGGTGTTGAATGGCAATGTGCTGGGCGGTTTGCTGATCAGCATCAGCGCGCTGTTTTCTTCACGCAGAATGGAGACCGGGGAAGAAACGTTGTTCATGCCCCTGTTCAGGCTCGCCTGCGTCGGGTTGTTCGGCTGGGGTGCGCTCTGGTGGCTCGCCACCGGGTGGCTGGAGATCCAGGACCGCGTACCCTATTTCGACCCTTCCGGTCACCAGTTCAGCAACCACGTTGCCCTGCTGTTCCTGGCATTGAGCACGGCCGTTGCCGCATGGCTGGGCCATGCGCGCCAGTGGCGTGAAATGCGCCTGGCGACACTCCTTTACCCGCTTTTGCTGGTACCGGCCGCGTTGATTTATATCGGGGATTATGACCACCTGCTGTTTGGCCTGGGCTGGCTGGCCTGGCCGCTGGCCGCAGTGGTGCTGGTCTACGTGTTGCGGATGCTGGATATATACGACGAAGCGCTGGCGGGTCCATGGCACTTCGGCTCGTTGTTGTTATTGACGGCCCTGGTGGCTTTCGAAGCATCGTGGTGGACGAGACTGGTTGCGTCCGGTGCCTGGGGCCATGCTGTTGCCCTGGCCGTGACCGGTTTGACTGCCCTGCTGACCAGGCGCTGCAGCGAGCGGCCGGCGTGGCCGGTACCGGTGCATCCCGGCGTCTATCGTACAGCGGGTATTTTCCTGGTCGCCGCCCAGGTGGCCGTGTTGACCCTGCTGGCGATTCTCACCCCCGGCGATCCCTCGCCTTTGCCCTACATCCCGGTGCTGAACCCGTTTGACCTGGCGATGTTGTTCGCAATGCTGACGGTCATGCGTATTCTGCCGCTATGGCAGAAAAACCCGGCGTTGCAAACCAGCCGCCCGGGCATGGACTTGCTGGTGCCGGAAAGAGTGCTGCTCTCGGCGGCATTTTTCATATTGACCACCTGTGCGCTGGTGCGCGGCGTGCATCATTACGCCGGGGTGCCGTGGAATGCGGACGCGCTGTTTGACAGCGTTATCGTTCAGACTTCGCTGTCGGTCTACTGGGGACTGCTGGGTTTTGCCGGCATGATCTGGGGCGCCCGCCGCTCAAAGCGGCCGCTGTGGATGGCCGGCGTCGGCTTCATGGTGCTGGTGGTCATCAAGCTGTTCATCGTCGATCTCGGCAACAGCGGCACCGTGGAACGCATTATTTCCTTCATCGCCATCGGCGGGCTGTTGCTGGTCGTCGGTTACTTCGCCCCGGCGCCGCCAAGGGCGGAAAAGTCCGAATGAGCCCCTGACCGGCCTTCAGGGCTTGAGCCGGTAATCCAGCGCCGGTGCGCGTTCACCGAGCAGCGGCGTATATTGGAAGTCGGCGCCGCGTTGTTCGATCAGTTCGTCACGCGCCTCGACCGCCAACCCCGGGTTCTCGTAAAAATCCGCTGCGGTCAACGCCAGGGTCTTGGCCGCCAGTTGCAGGCCCTTGATGCCGATATCCGTGCCGCCCGCGGCGATCGCCTGCCAGCTGTGCGCCGGGGTTCCGGGCACCCAGGTGGCGGTGGTGAACTCGGCGGTCGGAACATTCCAGCTGATGTCGCCGACGTCGGTCGAACCCATGCTGACAGTGGTATCGGTCTCCAATATCTGCTGTTGCGAACCGAGCTCGAATTCCGGGCTCGTCAGGGTCTGGTAAATTGTTGCAGCAAACGCTTCTTCCTCATCGGAATAACTGAATCCGCCGAGCCGCTCGAGATTTTTTTCCATCAGACCCGCAATCAGCTTGTTGGGCAGCAGGCTGAGATTGCCGTGCATGATTTCCCAGTCGACACTGGTGCCGGTGCCGGCGGCAGCGCCCCGGGCCGCGGCTTCTATGCGTTCCCAGATGCTTCGCACCATGTCGGCGTCCGGGTTGCGCACGTAGTAATAGACCTGTGCATAGTCCGGCACCACGTTGGGGGCTTCGCCACCCGAGGTAATGACATAGTGGATGCGGGTTTCCTGCGGTACGTGTTCGCGCATCATGTTGACCATGTAATCGAAAGCCTCCACGCCATCGAGGGCGGAGCGGGCTTTTTCGGGTGCGCCTGCGGCATGTGCGGAAACACCGTGAAAATTGAAACGGGCGGAGCGGTTGGCCAGTGTCGGTGTGGCCGTGGCCCGGTTGACATCGCCCGGGTGCCACGACAGCACGGCATCCACGTCATCGAACAGGCCTTCCCTGACCATGTAGACTTTGCCCGAACCGCCTTCTTCGGCAGGCGTGCCGTAAACGCGGATGGTGCCTTCGAGTTCATTTTCAGCCAGCCATTGTTTAACCGCGATCGCGGCGCTGACCGATGCGGTGCCGAACAGGTGGTGGCCGCAGGCGTGCCCGCCGGCCTTGCCGGGTATTTCCTCGCGCACGGGCGACGCGGTCTGGGTGATGCCGGGCAGTGCATCGAATTCCGCCAGCACCGCGATCACGGGTTTGCCCGAACCCGCCTCGGCGATGAACGCGGTCGGGATGCCGGCCACGCCGGCCTCGACCCGGAAGCCCTCCGCAGACAGTGTTTCCTGCAGCAGCGCCGTGCTTTTCTCCTCGAGGAATCCCAGTTCGGCGTAGCCCCAGATGTCGAGTGCAATCTCGCGGTTCTGGTCATAGTGATTGTCGATCGTTGCGATCAGCGAATCGCGAGAATCGCCAAATGACAGTGCGGGGGCAAGCAGGAGCAACGCAAAGAAAACAGAAGGCTGGATTTGAATCATGGTGGTTTCCCAGTTTTGTTGTTTTGTTCGAAGTTGACAATAAAGCGTGACGGCACGGGTCCTTGCAGGAACCGGATCCCGCCAGCGAGACGCAGATCATAAGCCAAGTGATGGGAAAAGAGGAAATGGTTATGAGATAGGGTTCCAGTCTTAAAGTTTGGCGGAAATCACACAGGCCATTATTTCGAATTCTTTTTGGGCGCCGAGGGCTTGCGGCACCTTGATCCAGGACACGCCCCCGAGCACATCCATGTGGGGCTCGATACTCGGCTTCCTGCCTCGTACGGTCCTGGAACGAACCAGCCACCCCAGCGTCCGTTCCCCCGACATACGAGGTGAAACTCAAGTGAACCGGGCCGCATTTTTACGTGATTAGTAACCTTTTTGCGCTTCATCACATCCAATAGTGAGAAACCCAACAACCAATAATCGGGAAAGCTCATGCTGCAAATGAAACAAATCAGGAAGGTCTATCGCACGGAACTGGTGGAGACGCATGCCCTGCGGGAAGTGTCGATCAACGTGGAGGCGGGCGAGTTTGTCGCGCTGACCGGGTCCTCCGGTTCCGGTAAAACCACGTTTCTGAATATTGCCGGTCTGCTCGAGACCTTCGATTCTGGCAGTTACCTGCTTGACGGCAGGGATGTCGGTCAGCTGGACGACGACGAGCGGTCCGTCTGCCGCAACCAGAAAATCGGCTTTATCTTCCAGTCATTCAACCTGATTCCCGACCTCGACCTGTATGAAAACATCGACGTGCCGCTGCGTTACCGCAGGTTGCCGAAAGCCGAGCGCAGGCAACGGATCGAGCACGCACTGGAGACTGTCGGCCTGGCCTCGCGGATGAAACACATCCCCGCACAGTTGTCCGGTGGCCAGCAGCAACGCGTCGCGATTGCGCGGGCCATCGCAGGTCAGCCGAAACTGCTGCTGGCGGACGAACCCACCGGCAACCTGGACTCGAACATGGCGCTCCAGGTGATGGACCTGCTCGAAGAGATCCATGCCGGCGGCGCCACCATCGTCATGGTCACGCACGACCCATCGCTCGCCGCGCGTGCAGAAAGAAATATCCAGCTGGCGGACGGCCAGGTGCTGGCCGCGGAGACAACCGGCAGCCCAATTGAAATACCGCAGGCGTACGGGCGGGAAAACGCCGGTCGCCTGGTGGCGCAGGCCTGACGCGGATGCTCGCGATGTTCAGCTACAATATCAAGCTCGCCTTCAACAGCATGCGCCGCAACCCGGTCATGACGGCGTTGATGGTTGCGGCGATCGCGGTCGGCATCGGTGTCAGCATGACCACCCTGTCGGTTTACCACATGATGAGCAGCAACCCGATCCCGGAAAAAAGCGATGTGTTGTTTGCCGTCACGCTGGACAGCTGGAACCCGCTGCGCCCGTTTGACGACGATCACCCGGAGAGGGCGCCGCACCAGCTGACCTTTCACGACGCCGAACGCCTGGTCGCGCTGGCGGCCGGCAAGCGCCAGACCGCGATGTTCGAATCCAGCCTGATCATCGAACCGCTGGGTGATGACGACCTGCCGTTCGAGGCCGGCGCGCGTGTCACCTACGCCGATTTTTTCCCGATGTTCAACGTGCCGTTCCTGTACGGCAACGCTTGGGACAAGGCCGCCGACCGCGCTGCCGAACCGGTGGTCGTGTTGACCAAAAAGCTCAATGAACGTCTGTTCGGTGGTGAAGACAGCGTCGGCAAAACCCTGACCATGGACGGAACACGTTTTCGCGTGGTCGGCGTCACCGACACCTGGGAGCCCACCCCGCGTTTCTACGACCCGATCAACGGCGGCTTCCAGGAGGTCAACGAGATGTTCATCCCCTATTCGCTGACCCGCGTCATGGAGCTGAAGTCCAACGGCAGCGACTGGGGCTGGAAGAGCGAGGACATACAGTCCTTCGAACAGTGGCTGAATTCCGAATCCGTCTGGGTGCAGTATTTCGTCGAGCTGGACAGCCCCTCGGCGCGTGATGAATACGTGGATCACCTGAACGCCTACGTGAATGAGCAGAAGCGGCTTGGCCGCTTCGAGCGTCCGTTGAACAACCACATCTACAATGTCGAGGAATGGATGGAATACCACGAGGTCGTCGCCAGGGATGCCCGGGTCCTCGTCGGTCTGTCGTTTCTTTTCCTGCTGGTTTGCGTGCTCAGCACGATTGCCCTGACGCTGACCAAATTCGTCGGCAAGAAAGCCGAGACCAGCCTGCGCCGCGCGCTCGGCGCCAGCCGCTGGACGATTTTCGGGCAACAGATCGTCGAGGTCGGCCTGATGGGGTTTGCGGGTGGCCTGATCGGCCTATTGCTGGTCACGTTTGGCCTGCAGGGCATCAAATACCTATACGATTCGACACCCGGCCTGGTGAAACTGGACTGGTTGATGGTTTTCACGGCCATCGGCGTCGCGGTGCTCAGCAGCACGCTCGCGGGTCTCTACCCGGCCTGGCGCGTGTGTAGCATTCCGCCGGCCGCTCAACTCAAAACGCAATAAGGATTTCACATGGATATTGGACCCATGGTGTCATCGCTTTTGCGCAACAAGACCGGGGCGATACTGGTGGCGTTGCAGATCGCGGTGACACTGGCAATCGTTATCAACTCGCTCTACATCATCGTGCTGAGAGTGGAGAAGATCAACCGGGACCCGGGTATGGACGTCGACAACGTCGTCATCGCCTACGTGCGTGGCTTCGGCGATGATTTTGACGTTGTCGACAGCATCACCAACGACATCGACCTGATCCGGTCGATACCGGGCGTCAGGACGGCGACGGTTTCCAACCACGTGCCGCTGAGCGGTTCGGGTTCGGGAACCGGTCTCAGAACCGAACCGGACGAGACGATCGAGGCGGTTCCCACCGGGCGCTACCGCTGGAGCGAAGAAGGGCTGGACGCGCTGGGCATCACCCTGTCGCGCGGCCGGAATTTCCTGCCGGAGGAGGTCGATTTCATCATGGGGGATTCTGATCCGCCCGCGCCGGCATCCATACTGGTAACCCAGAAACTCGCCGATGACCTGTTCGGCGACGAGGACGCGCTTGGCAAGACCGTATACTGGGGCAGCATGGAGCCCTCGACCATCGTCGGCATCATCGGCCGCATGCACGGCTCCTGGGTGGGCTGGGACAAGCTCGACAATGTCGTTATTCAACCGGGCAAGCCCGCCTACACCACTAACAAGTACATCATCCGCACGGAGCCGGGCATGCGCGATGAGCTGATGCCCGTCATCGAGAACAAACTCGGTGAATCCAACCGGCACCGCGTGGTCAAATCGGTGCGCTCTCTGAGCGAAATCGCCGCGCGTTCCTATCGATCGGATCGTGGCATGGCGATCATCCTGTCGATCGTGATCACGCTGCTGATTGGCCTGACGGCGCTGGTGATCGTCGGCTTGGCCTCGTTTCACGTCACCCAGCGTACCAAGCAAATCGGCACGCGCCGGGCGCTCGGCGCACGGCGTATCGATATCGTGCAGTTTTTCATGCTGGAAAACTGGCTGATTACGACGGCGGGTGCGGTGCTCGGCATCGTGTTGACGGTGGCGGTGGCGTACTGGCTGGAAGTGTCCTTTGAACTGCAGCGCCTGGACTGGCGCTACCTGCCGGCGGGCATCCTGATCCTGTGGGTGTTGTCGTCACTGGCGGTGATCGAGCCCGCACGCCGGGCGGCTTCGGTGCCGCCGGCGGTCGCCACGCGCAGTATCTGAGCTTCGGCAGCGGTCCACACGTATGGGGCGCGTGGTTGATTCCCGGCCGCACTGTGCGCCGGTGTAGCCAGTGCGGCCCGCGCTGACCTGCTGCAGGTTTGCCGCAACCCGGGTATGATCGGGTCTTGACGGCTGCGCCCGCGCACGCCGCGCCGCGCGGCTTTCACCGGTCGCGGGGAACAGCGAACCCTGAAAGAGGTCTGATCCACATGGGTAGTATGTTCGGCATGCGAAAATCATTCCTGGTTGCGACGGCGGTGCTGTCGATGCTGGCGGCGGGAAATGGATTTGCGGCGGATAAGTACCGTGTCAGCGCACGTTTCTTTCATCTTGGCGAACTGATCGGAAACCCGGTACTGGAAGTCAGTGAAGGCGTCACCGCAGCCGGGTCGTGGTCGCCGCGGGGCTGGGGTCATTACAACGTCGCCGCACTGGTGCGCCCCGTCGCCGACGGGCAGGTCTACGTTTCGCTGCAGTTTTCCAGCGGCAATGTCGACATCCAGCCCAACCTGTTGGTCGATATCGGCAGCCGGTCATCATTTACCATCAAAAAAATCCGCATGGAACTGTTGGTGGAGAATATCGGGGCGGCGGGGACGGACAAGGCGCAAGCGTTGCGCCTCACACGCAACGGCAACGAAATTAACCCGCCCCGGTGTCCGAGCCGCGGGCATGGCCCGGCGGCAGAAAAGGGCTGATCAGCTTGAGCACGTTGACGCGTGCGCCGAGCCTCGAGCACAACATGAACGAGCCGACCAGCTTGCGGTGCAGAAAAATGGTCTCGGGCGGTGGCGAACGATACTCGCCGATGTCCTCGAACACCAATTCGAAACCGGCGTCCCGGCCGCGGGCAAAAACGGTTGAGCTGCCAAAGTCGTAAACCCCGCCCTGGATGACCGGTTCGGACACCAGGCGAATCAGGTCCAGTATCTTTTCGACGTATTCTTCACTGTGCTCCGGGTAGATATAGCCCATCTGTTCGGCGAGGCGCCGCATATTCTCTTCATCCCCGTCGATCATCGCGCGGGCGATCTCGGCGTAACGGCGGGTGAATTGCTCTCCGAAACTGACGGTCGAGCCAAAATCCAGCAGGACGATGCGGTCCGTTTCCGGCTGGTAAAGGTAGTTGGCGAAATTGGGGTCGGACTGCATAGTGCGGAATTCGAACAACTCGCGGAACATCAGGTGTTGCAGCAGGGCGCCCACACCGTCTTTCACCTTTTGCGGAACCCCCTCCTGGCTGAGTGACGCCAAAGGCTCACCTTCCATGTAATCCATCGCCAGGATACGTTTCGTGGTCAGGTCCTCGTGCACGCGGGGCACGACGAAGCGTGGTTCGTCAGCCACCAGGCGGCGGTAATCACGCAGGTATTGCGCCTCGACGATGTAATCCGCCTCCTGGTGCAACTGGCGCTTGGCTTCCCTGACGATGGCGGCGGTATCCATCTCGACCGGCAACAGCTTGATCAGGCGCATCAGCATGGCCATGTTGTCGACGTCGCTGTCGATGCTCTTGGCCACACCCGGGTACTGGATTTTGAGGGCGAGGTCGCGGCCGTCTTCGGTGAAGACGCGGTGCACCTGTCCGATCGAGGCAGCGGCAACCGGCTCGTAATTGAAATCGACGAACTTGCTTTGCCAGCCCTTGCCGTACTCGCGTCCCATCACGCGCTTGATCTGCGAGAGTGGCATGGTATCGGCCGAGTCACGCAGGATCGCCAGTGCGTCGGCAAATTCGCGCGGCAGAAAGTCCGCACTTTCCATGGATAGTATCTGTCCCATCTTCATGGCCGCGCCGCGCATTCCGGCAAGCCGTTTGGCCAGTTTCCTGGCATTCGTCGCGGTCAGCAAAACGTTGTAGACGTCCTCGGGTTTCGCGCCGGCAAGCCGGCGCGCCGATTCTGCGACACCACCCGCCATCAATTCCCCCGCGGTCAGGCCCAGCCTCGCGAGGCGGCCAAAGCGGGTCGTCGGGACACGTGATTTCTTCATGCGGATTTTGAAAGCGCCGTATTCACCACCGCGGGCCGCGCGCTCCGTTCGAAAAGGCGATGCGCCTCTTTACCATCGACATCGATGCCAAAGCGGTCATGTAACTCCGCCTGCAATTGCGCAGCGTCCGCAATCGCGTGGCGCTCCTCGCCGTCGGCCGTTATCAGCCACAATTCGTGGTTGCGCAGCGAGCGGATTTCATCGGCCAGTAGCCTGGAAACCACGAGGTGGTTGACAAAGGTCGCGCCCGGGTATTTGTGCGAATAGAAATGACCGACTTCGCAGTCCGACTGGCCATAACGGTGGAGTTCGAAACGGTACAGCGAATAGAATGATCCGTCCCTCAGGGTTTGCATGTGATACTCGCCGGGCCGGCCCTCGGCAATGCGGAAGATACGGAAACTTTCGCGGCTCTCCTCACCCGACATGCTGACCGGCAAGCGGGGACCCATCGCGCCGAAACCAACGTCGGCGACGTGCTGTTTGCCGCCGAGTTCCACCAGCGTGATCCGGTGCGTCAGGCCCGGGTGGTGGTCCCGGTTGTAGATGACCCGCGCGAGACACAGGTTGACCGTAAAACCGAGTTCCGCGAGCACTGCGTGCATCAATCCGTTCTGTTCGAAGCAGTAACCGCCGCGGTGATTGACGACGATGCGCCGGTACACGGCCTCGATGTCCAGGGGCAGGTCATCTCCCAGCATCGGCCCGACGCTGGAGAAGGAAAAGGTTGCCGCGTGCCGGCAGGTCAGTTCGGTCAGAAAAGCCAGGTCCGGTGGCCTTCTCGCAAGACCCACCACGCTTAGATATTCATTGGTTATGTCGGCGATTGTCATTGATCCGTCCATATTTGCGGGTGTTCCTCGTCCCTTGTCCATTGTTTGATCACGATGCCGTCAGCTTGCACAAACCGGCAGCAGAGTTTACACCATGAAACCCCGCCAGAAACTGTGCAACTCGTTTGCCAGGGCGTGGTATTAACAGGCCCTGAACCCGGATTCAGGGTAAAATGAGCTTTT
>Ga0210074_1000716_pt1 | contig 11171 bp, 7 predicted proteins | sample China_Galinas_Co_FD_184860 | JGI IMG/M metagenome (GOLD analysis project Ga0210074, IMG submission 184860) | Wetland microbial communities from San Francisco Bay, California, USA, that impact long-term carbon sequestration -... | ecosystem: Environmental > Aquatic > Marine > Wetlands ... | reverse complement strand
TGGGCGACGGGCTCGCGTTGGCGGTGGTTGCGGGCGGTGACGAGGTCGTTCTCTCGGCCCGGCACGCCTGTCCCGGGTGCGGCTTTTCCCTGACCGAGATCTCGCCTCGGCTGTTTTCGTTCAACTCCCCGCAGGGCGCGTGCCCGACCTGTTCGGGTCTCGGCTTCCTGCGCGAGGTCGACCCCGAAAAGCTCATCCTCGACCCCGAACGCTCGCTGTCGGCGGGGTGTCTCGCGATGGTCGGCAAGAGCCCGGGGTCGTGGTTCCGGCACCAGGTGGAGCAGCTTGCGGAGGCCATCGGCTTCGACCTTCACACCCCCTGGCGCCGGCTGCCGGCCGAGGTCCGGGACATCCTGATGAACGGCACCGACGGCGAGCACGAATTCGTATGGGAGGGTTCGAAGGGCGCCTACCGCTACCGTGACCGCTTCGAAGGGGCGGTGCCGCGGCTCGAGAGGCGCTACGCCGAGACCACCTCGGAAGACGTGCGGCGCGAACTCGAACGCTACATGTCGCTGGCGCCCTGCGGCGAGTGCGGCGGCGCCCGCCTGCGCCGCGAGGCCCTGGCGGTGAAGGTCGGCGGTTGCGATCTGGTCGAGGTCTCCGGTCTCTCGATCGAGCGGACTCTCGCCTGGTTCTCGGCGCTCGAACTCGGCGAACGAGACCGCACCATCGCCGACAAGATCCTGCGCGAGGTCCGAGACCGTCTCGGGTTTCTGGTGTCGGTGGGGCTCGACTACCTGTCACTCGACCGGATGGCGGGGACCCTATCGGGCGGTGAGAGCCAGCGGATCCGGCTCGCCACCCAGGTCGGGTCGAAACTGATGGGAGTTTTGTACGTTCTCGACGAGCCCTCGATCGGTCTCCACCAGAGGGACAACCGGCGGCTCATCGAGACACTGAAAGGGATGCGCGACCTCGGCAACACAGTGGTGGTGGTCGAGCACGACGAGGAGACCATCCGCGAGGCCGACTGGGTGATCGATCTCGGCCCCGGGGCGGGCCGCCACGGCGGACGGGTCGTCGCCGCCGGCCCGGCGGCCACGCTCGAGGCCGAGGAGGAGTCGCTGACCGGCGCCTACCTGTCGGGCCGCAAGACGATTCCGGTTCCCGGCCAGCGCTCGCGCGGCAACGGCGAGAGGATCGTCATCCGCGGCGCTGCCGAGCACAACCTCAAGAACATCGACGTCACCCTGCCCCTGGGCCGGCTGGTATGCGTCACCGGTGTTTCCGGGTCGGGCAAATCGACCCTGGTCAACGAGATCCTCCACAAAGCGGTGGCGAAAGAGCTCTACGGGACCCCGGCGCGGCCGGGCGCCCACGACCGGATCGATGGCGTCGAGGCGCTCGACAAGGTGATCGCCATCGACCAGTCGCCGATCGGCCGCACGCCGCGTTCCAACCCCGCCACCTACACCAAGGTCTTCGACCCCATCCGTCAGCTCTTTGCTGCCACTACCGACGCGCGCGCCCGCGGCTACAAACCGGGGCGGTTCTCGTTCAACGTCCGCGGCGGGCGCTGCGAGGCCTGTCAGGGCGCCGGCCAGATCCGCATCGAGATGCACTTTCTGGCCGATGTCTTCGTCACCTGCGACCAGTGCAACGGGCGCCGCTACAACCGCGAGACGCTGGAAGTCCACTTCAAGGGTCTCTCGATCGCGGAGGTCCTCGATCTGACGGTCGCGCAGGCGCAGGAAGTGTTTGCGGCCCACCCGAAAATCATCCGCGTGCTCGACACCTTAGTGGCGGTCGGTCTTGGTTACATCCACCTCGGCCAGCCCGCCACCACCCTGTCCGGCGGCGAGGCGCAGCGCGTCAAGCTGTCGCGAGAGCTTGCCAAACGTGCCACCGGAACAACCCTGTACCTCCTCGACGAGCCGACGACCGGGCTCCACTTCGACGACGTCAAGAAACTCCTCGCTGTGCTCCACGCCCTGGTCGATCGCGGCAACACGGTGCTCGTGATCGAGCACAACCTCGATGTCATCAAGACCGCCGACTGGATCATCGACCTCGGCCCGGAGGGCGGCGATGGCGGAGGCCGCTTGCTGGTTGCCGGGACCCCTGACGAGGTCGCCCGGTGTAAGGCTTCGTATACCGGGCAGTTTCTGAAGAAGATCCTCTAGTAATTGGGCGCAGAGACGCCGTAGTGCAGGCCTACGCCAAAATCGAGTACCCCCCATCCACGACCAGGGTCTGCCCGTGGATCATCGAGGCATACTGGGTGCAGAGGAAGATCGCGACGTTGGCCACATCCTGGGGGCTCACCAGTCGGCCCGCCGGGGTGCGTTCGCGGGCGCTGTCTAACAGCTCGTCGCGGTTCGGGAAGTGGAGCAGGGCGTCGGTGTCGACGGTGCCCGCCGAGACCGCGTTGATGCGCATGCCTTCGGGCGCCATCTCAGCGGCGAGGTGGCGGACCATGGACTCCAGGGCCGCCTTGGAGGCACCCACCGCGGTGTAGTTCGGGATCGCCCGAACCGCACCGAGAGAGGACACCGCGACCAGGCTCTTCTCGCCCTCGGAGGGCGTCAGCAGAAACTGCTGGGTGATCGGCAGCAGGGCGGCGGCGTTGATGTGCATCGCCCAGTCGAAGTGGTGCAACGTGAGCTCGCGGGCGGGCCGCAGGACCCCGGATGCCGCGTTGGACACCACGATCTCGAGACCGCCCCAGGCGTCCCGGATGGAGCCGAAGATCCGCTCGACGTGGTCGGGGTTGGCGACGTTGCCCTTGACCAGCAACGCGCGCACCCCGCGCGACTCGATTTCGCGAACCGTCTCCTCGGCGCGGGAGCGATTGCGCAGGTAGTTGATCGCGACATCGACCCCGAAATCCGCCAGCGAGAGCGCGATGGCGCGACCGATTCCCCGGGATGACCCGGTCACCAACGCGCGCTTACCTCGAAGTTTGAGATCCATTTGCACCTCCGGGGTCACTTTTACCCGGTTCAAACCCGGAAAACAACCATAGATGTTGCGTTTTCCTGGGGTTTGCCCTTGACATGCGGCGATCCGCCCTCCAATATGTGAGTACAACGAAAAACCGGAGGTTCCTATGAACAAGACCGAAATGGCCATGAAGCTTGCGAAGAAAACCGGAGTCAGCCAGGGAAAGGCTGCAGAGATCATCGATGTGATGTTTTCCGCACACCCGCGCCACGGCCTGATCGCGACCGCGCTCGACGCTGGTGAGAAGGTCACCATTCCCGGGTTTGGCACCTTTGCGACCAAGAGCCGCAACGCGCGTCAGGGCCGTAACCCGGCGACCGGCGCGACGATCACCATTCCCGCGAAGACCTACGTGCACTTCAAGCCGGGCAAAACCCTCCGCGAGCGCGTCGAGAAGTAGGTTTTTTCCAATAGCGGCGGCGTGTGGCGCTGCCGGGTCGTGGGTGAGATCTCACTCGCGGTGACATCAAATTCTCGAGGCCGGGCATTCGCCCGGCCTCATCTTTTTCCTGCAGATCTCACCGGGTGACGATGAAGCGGTAGGGCTCGGTGATGGTGGCGTAGGTCTTGATCCGCACACCGTCCTTGGTGCCGGGCTTGAAACGATACTTCCGTGCGGCGGCCACCGCCGCTTCGGGAATGCCGAATCCATCGTCGTCGGCCCGCAAGATCTTGACCTCGTCAACCAGGCCGTCGGCGTTGACCGTGGCCTGCATGATGATCACGCCCTGGCGCCGCGATCGCTGGGCCGGCGGCGGCCAGTCGACCGGGTGTTTTCTGATAACGACCGGCAAGGTGTCCGTTTCCGACGGGTCGACGAAGGCGTTGAGTTCGATCACCTGCACGGTCGGGACCGCGGTCGCCGTCGGCGGCGGGGGCGGAGTGGGGGTGGGCGGCGTGGCGGCCTGTGCCGCCTCCTCGATCGCGACCGCGGTGGCGGTCTGTTGAGCGACTGCCTGTTGGCGCGCCTCCTCCTCGGTCCGGAGGCGTTCGGCCTCCAGCTCCGCCTCGCGTTGTTTCTGGGCTTCTTCCTCGGCGGCGATCTGGCGTTGGAGGTCCGCCCTCTGCTGCTTCTCCGCGCTGGTCAGTTCGCCCTGTTTGGCGCGCCGTTCGCTGTCCACCAGACGTTGTTGCAGTTCTTCGATCTTGGCCTGGCGGTCTGTGAGCTCCTTGCGGATTTCCGCCTCCTTCTCCGCCATCATCTCCTGCACGAGTGACTGCGCGAGCTCGCGCATCGCGTCCTCCTGTGCCTGACGCTGGGCGGCGATCTCTTCGGCGGTCGGGGTCGGGGTCGGCGGCGGCGTGGACGGACCGCGGCCGAATGCGAACCACAGGGTCGCGGCGACGGCCACGACGGCTACGGCGGCGCCGCCGATCATCGCGGCCTTGCGGTCCGGTTTCTGGGATTCGTCGTCGTCGAACACGATCGATTCCGCCTCCGGCATGGTCACCGGTGCCAGATAGGGCGTCACGTCGACCTCCCGTTCGGCGGCCAACGCGAGGTCCTCGGCCTCCATTTCGGACCGGAAGAGGCGGTCCATGAATAGAGCCAGGTTGAAGGTCGTGGGGCTGTAGGCCCCACCGTATAACAGCCGGTCGAGCTCCTTTTTGAAGTCCGAGGCCGAGCTGAACCTGTCCTGCGGTCGAGCGGCGAGTGAGCGCGAGAGCACGGCCTTGATGTCGTCGGGGATGGCCTCCTCGTCGTACCCCATGCGGGCGTCGGCGATGGCCTCGGCGCGCGCCTCCGGCGCCGCCGGCAGGGGGTTGCCGGATAGCAGCTCGAAGAGAATCGCCCCGAGCGAGTAGACATCACCACGGCGGCTCGGTGTCCTGGATTCCAGGACCTCGGGGGCGAGATATGGGCGGACGCCCTCGGCGGTGGCGCCATCGTCCGCCAGGGCCAACAGCTCTTCGCCGAGACCGAACCCCGAAACTACACATTCTCCGTCGTAGGTGACGAAGATCAGACCGGGGTGAAGAAAGCCGTGCAGCACCCGCCCGCCCTCGATTTCAACACTCAGGGCGGCCGACAGCGCGAGGGAGATCTTCTCCATGATCAAGAGGGCGTTGTCGACCGGGATGGGGAAGCGCTCCGTCTCGACGCGATCGAGCACGAGACCGAGGGGCTGTGAGGCGACGTGGTCGCAGACCAACGCCGGCACGCCGTCCGATTCCAGACAGTTGACGCCACCGGCGACATTGGTCGACTGCACCGCAGCGCCGACCCGGCGGGCCCGGTCGAAGACTGAGAAAATGTCTGCGACGGGTGCGGAAGGTCCGTCGAAGATTCGCAGCCACACGGTCCGCTGGACCCCCCCCTTGCCAAACTCACCGGCGCGGTAGAGGTGGCCCAACGGATCTTCGAGAACCTGCGCAAAGAGCAGGTATGAACCGAACACCCGGTAGCTGTCGGCCATGGTACGCCTCCGGTCTGAAGCTACCACCGCGCCGCGCGAGCGGTCAACGGCGCGCCGCCCGTAGCTGGGCCACCGCCCGGTTGTGCTCGGCAAGGGTGCGCGAAAAGGTGTGGCCGCCTCCGGGCTTGGCGACAAAGTACAGGAATGATGTCGACGCGGGGCTCATGGCCGCGGCGATCGCGGCACGGCCGGGGCAGTTGATGGGCCCTGGAGGCAGACCGGGGTAGCGGTAGGTGTTGTAGGGGTCATCGATTTCGAGATCAACCCGCAACAACCGCCCCCGCCACTCGTTGCGGCGTTGGAGAGCGTAGATCACCGTGGGATCGCACTGCAGGAGCATCCCGCGGCGAAGCCGGTTGACCATCACGCCGGCGACCAACGGCCGTTCTTCGGCGATCGAGGTCTCGCCCTCCACCAGGGATGCGAGCGTCACGATCTCGAGCGGAGAGCCCCAGAGAGCGTCGACCCCCCTCCGTTCTTCGCGCCACACGGTGAGAAATCTGTCGGTCAGGTGGTGGGCGGCGGTCTCGGCGTCGATGCCGACTGCGAAACGGTAGGTGTCGGGAAAGAAGAAGCCCTCCAACGAGGGGGCATCGGGGACGACGGGAGCGATCCACTCGACGCGGGTCAGCAACGAAAGCCACTCATCGCGGTCTCCGACGCCGAGGGCGCTGAAGACGTCGCCGATCTCCGGCGCCGAGTCGCCCTCCACCAGGGTCACCTCGAACATCTCGAGATTGCCGTCGAGGGCCATCTCGAGCACATCGACCGGCCGGAGACCGGCGTCGAATCGGTAGCGCCCATAGTGCATCGAGCGGCCATCGGCCCGGGCGCGAAGATAGAACCGGGACGCCAGCGGCGACGGCACGAGTCCGTGTTCGTGGAACTGTTCGATGATGCGCCGGGCGGGGCTCCCGGCCTCGATCTCGAGCGCCACCGGCGCCGGGGTGCGGGTGCCCCACAGCATGTGGTGCAACCACAGACCGCAGCCGGTCGCAAAAGCCAGTGCGGCGGCCACCGGTAGCAGGACCCAGCGCATCTTTGCCACGGCTCAGTCCTCCGCCGCGGGGGCGGCGGTGCGGCCGGCGAGATAATCCTCGAGAATGATCTGTGCGGCGAGATCGTCTACAGGTGTCCCGGTCCTCCGGCCGGCGGCTCTCGCCCGCCGCCGCGCCTCGTTGGTGGTCAGATACTCCGATTGGAAGGCAACCTCAAGCCCCAGCTCGCGCAGCGTGTGTGCGAGGGCCTCGCTGCGTCGCGCCGCGGGCCCCGACGAACCGTCGGCCAGGGTCGGCACCCCGATCACGACCAGACCCGCCCCGACCCGGGCCGCGGTGGCGGCGATGAGCCCGGCCACCGCCGCCGCGCCCTCCGAGGCCACGACCTCGAGCGGAGAAACGAAACCCGTCCGGTCGTCGCCCACTGCGAGCCCCACCTTCTTGCCGCCCGGATCCACACCCAGATATCGCACCGGCCCATTGTACGCGGCGGCGCCGAACCTCCGGTCACGGGGTGAGATCTCGACGGGCTACAATGTCACGGGACCGCGTGCCCGGCTGGAGGATCATGAACCGCCACCACAACCAGATCCAGAGCGCTCGGCGGTGGATGCTGGCGGCGGGCGCCGTCTTGGTGCTGCTGGTGGCGACCGCGACGGCCGCGGAACTCGAGGAACGAGTCGTTCTCACCGCCGAGAACCAGCGGGCGACCGAAACCACCTGGCACGGCGACGGCGACGTCCACGTTCTCTACCAGGAGATCGAGATCCGTTGCGACGAGCTCGATTATGTCCGCGGGACCGGCGAGGTGGTGGCCCGCGGCAACGTGGTCGTCGACCGCGGTCCGAGCCGTTTTACCGCCGAGGAGATGCGATTCAACCTCCTCACCAAAACCGGCGTGTTTCTCAACGCCACCGCCTTTATCGATCCCATGTACAGCTTTACCGGGCGGGAGATCGAAAAGCTCGACGAGACCCGCTACCGGATCGATCACGCGACCTTTACCAGCTGTTCCACCGAGGACGGCAAGCCGCCGTGGAGCTTCAACATCAGCTCGGCGATTATCGAAGAGGAGGGGTTGGGGCGGTTCAAGAGCGTGGCGATGAGGGTTCAGGGAGTCCCGGTATTCTACCTGCCCTACATGGTGTGGCCGATGAAACAGGAGCGCGCCATGGGGCTGTTGATGCCCCGCTTCGGCTATTCCAATCGACGCGGTTTCAACGTCGGTCTGCCGCTTTATATCCCGATCGGCCGTTCCTACGACACCACGGTCTTTGCCGACTACTATGCAGAGGGCTATCTCGGATTCGGCAACATCTGGCGCTGGGCGCCCATTCGCGGCGCTCGCGGCGAGATCAACATGTACGGGATCTGGGACCGGGAGGGCGGGCAAACCCAGTGGAAGGTCTTCGGCAAGCACGTGCAGGAGGACTTTCTCGGCTTCAACCTGCTCGCCCAGGTCGAGACCCTCTCCGATATCGATTTCTGGCAGGATTTCGACCGCACCTTCGACGCCAACACCCGCCGCGACCTCTATTCGTTCGCATACATGACGCGGAGCTTTGGCCCGTATGCGCTCAACCTGCGCGCCGACTACCGCCAGACTTTTCTGACCTCCACCGAAGTGGTTCTCAGCCAGCTCCCCGAGATCGAGCTCCGGTCCGGGTCGACGCCCCTCTTCAACTCCCCGATCTATCTCAACCTCATCTCGTCTCTGAGCTATCTCAGGGTTGATCGCGGCGGCGATCTTCGCGGCAGCTACGGCCGGGCGGATATCTTTCCGGCCTTGTCCTACACCTTGCCGGGGCCGCCGTGGCTGTCGGTGACGCCGCGGCTCGGCGGCCGAGCCACCTACTACACCCAGCGGCTCACCGACGACCGCCGTGGTTTTGTCGATGAGCCCATCGAGCGCATCTACGGCTCCGGCGGCGTCGACATCGTCGGCCCGTCCTTTTCGAAGGTCTTCGAAGGCGGGTTCGGCAAGTACGACAAGCTCAAGCACCTGGTCGAACCACGGATCGAGTACCTCTACCTGACGACCCCGACCGACGTCGCCCTGATCCCCATTTTCGACGAGGTGGACTCGACACCGAAGGACGCCAACATGGTTCGCATGGTGCTCGCCAACCGCCTCCTCGGGCGCGACCGCGAAGGCGTCGGCACCCGCGAGCTCGGATCGCTCGAGATCTACCAGGACTACTCCTTCGACGCCCCCCTCAACCTCGGCGACGGCATTTTGACGAGCCAGTGGTCTCCGCTTGGCGTTGCCCTCCGCGTCACCCCGACGGCCACCACCGGTTTCGACGCCCGCATGTCCTACGACTACCTCTTCAAGAACCTCCGCTCGACCTCCCTCGCCGCCTCCCTGCAAAGCAGGATAGGGATGGCGAACCTCACCTGGTACCAGGGCTTCAACGTCCGCACGGGCGACCAGTTGTCATCCCAGATGAGGGGGCTCTTTGCATTCCGCAAGGCCGGTGTCCCGCTCGATGTGACCGTGCAGCTGGCGTACGACATCGTCAACGCGGAGCTCGGCGACCAGCGTTACGGCCTCAACTACCAGGGCAGCTGCTGGAACATCTCGGCCCAGTACCGCGACACCAAGATCGGAGTCTTCCCGACCCGCGAGTTCATGATCGTCATCGGTCTCAAGGGCGTCGGCGCCCTGCCGGAAATCAAGGGCAGCCTGGGGGGGTACTGACCCGCAATTCCTCTCGTCGCCGTCCGACGGCGACGAGAGGAACTGCTGGCGGAGGGAGTGGGATTCGAACCCACGGAGGCGTGAACCTCACCGGTTTTCAAGACCGGCGCCTTCGACCACTCGGCCATCCCTCCCGGATCGACTACTTTACAGTCACCGGCCCGCCACGTACAATACCCCCCCGGTGCGGAGAGGTGCTGGAGTGGCCGATCAGGACTGCCTGCTAAGCAGTTGTCCGGGGTAACCTGGACCGCGGGTTCGAATCCCGCCCTCTCCGCCAATCGCAATGCCGTCGCCATCCCCGCCGCGTCTCTCCCGATGTTGACCGTGGGCTCGAGCCGGCGCTTTTTTGGAGCATCATGTCGAAGACTGTGAGGACCCGCATCGCGCCCAGCCCCACCGGCGACCCGCACGTCGGCACCGCCTATGTCGCGCTCTTCAACCTCGCCCTGGCGCGCCAGAACGGTGGTTCGTTCGTGCTGCGGATTGAAGACACCGACCGCGAGCGCAGCACCACCGAAAGCGAAGGGATGATCCTCGAGGCCCTGCGCTGGCTCGGGCTCGAGTGGGACGAGGGCCCCGACGTCGGCGGTCCGCACGGGCCCTACCGACAGAGCGAGAGGACCGAGATCTACCGCGACCACGTGGAGCAGTTGGTGGCCGCAGGCGCCGCCTACCCGTGTTTTTGCACCCGCGAGCGGCTCGACACCCTGCGCGCCGAGCAGCGCGCGGCCAAAGGCCAGCTCGGCTACGACGGTCTGTGCCGGTCGCTCGATCCCGCGGAGGCGGAGCGCCGCCGCGAATCAGGCGAGCCCAACGTGATCCGGCTCGCCATGCCGGTCGAAGGTGAGACGGTCGCCCACGACCTTCTCCGGGGCGACATCACGATCGCCAACGCCCAGGTCGACGACCAGGTGTTGCTCAAATCCGACGGCCACCCGACCTACCACCTCGCCAACGTGGTCGACGACCATCTGATGGAGATCACCCACGTCATCCGCGCCGAGGAGTGGATCTCGTCCTTGCCCAAACACGTCCGGCTCTACGAGGCCTTCGGGTGGGAGCTTCCGGTCTTCTGCCACCTCCCGCTGTTGCGCAACGCCGATAAATCCAAGATCTCGAAACGCAAAAACCCGGTCAGCATCAAACACTACGAGAAGGCTGGCGTCCTGCCCGAGGCCCTGCTCAACTATCTCGCCCTCATGGGCTGGACGATGCCCGACGAACGCGATCAGTTCACCCTCGAGGAGTTCATCGCCGACTTTCGCCTCGAAGACATCAGCCTCGGTGGGCCGGTGTTCGACCTCGACAAGCTCAACTGGATCAACGGCAAGTACCTGCGCGACCTGACGGTCCCCGATCTATTGGCGAGGTTGCGCCAAGAGCCGTTATCGGATGCCTATATGCTGCAGATTCTGCCCCTGGTTTCCGAGCGGATCGACACCCTCGCCGACTTCGTTCCCTATGCCGGGTTCTTTTTCGCCGGGGTCGTCGACTACGACCCGCAGGCCCTGCCGAAGATGGTGGCCAAGGGGCGCACCGGGCCGCAGACCGCGAAGGCCTTCCGGCTATTGCTCGAAGACCACCTCGATGCCCTGTCGGCGTGGAACGCCGCCGTCATCGAGGAGGCCCTGCGTTCGTTCTGCGAAGCCAACGACTGGAGCCCCAAAGAGCTCTTCATGCCGGTCCGCATCGCCATGACCGGGCGCACCGCCACCCCGCCGTTGTTCGAGACCATGGCGGTCCTGGGCAAGGAGAGGTGCCGGAGGCGGCTGCGACAGGCGATCGAGACCCTGCGCACCATCAAGAGCTGAGCGCGCACGAAACGGGAGATTTATGGCAATTGACGAGGCCGCCAACGACAAGCAGGATTTCATCCGCGAGATCATCCGCTCCGACCTCGCGAGCGGCAAGCACGCCGTCATCGTCACCCGGTTTCCGCCCGAGCCCAACGGCTATCTCCACATCGGCCACAGCAAAGCCATCAGCCTCAACTTCGGGGTGGCCGCCGAGTTCGGGGGGCGTTGCCATCTGCGGTTCGACGACACCAACCCGACCAAGGAGGAGCTCGAGTACATCGAGTCGATCAAGGCGGACGTGTCGTGGCTG
>Ga0210074_1000715_pt1 | contig 11182 bp, 8 predicted proteins | sample China_Galinas_Co_FD_184860 | JGI IMG/M metagenome (GOLD analysis project Ga0210074, IMG submission 184860) | Wetland microbial communities from San Francisco Bay, California, USA, that impact long-term carbon sequestration -... | ecosystem: Environmental > Aquatic > Marine > Wetlands ... | reverse complement strand
TGTTCTATGTGCGGGGTCCCGAAGGCGACACGGTCCCGCTTTCGGCATTCGTCAGTACCAGCCGCGCGCTCGGACCGGAATTTACCAACCGCTTCAATCTTTTCCGCTCGGCGGAAATCACCGGCACTGCGGCGCCTGGTTACAGCTCAGCCGAGTCCCTGGCCGCGCTCGAGGCCGTCGCGGAGGAAGTTTTGCCCAGCGATGTCGGCTATGCATGGACCAATATGTCCTACCAGGAAAAAGCTGCTGAGGGCAGCGGCTCCATCGTGTTTCTGATGGCATTGGTGTTCGTATTTCTGATTCTCGCTGCCCAGTACGAAAGCTGGGCCCTGCCGGTGTCGGTGATGCTGGGCACGCCGATCGCGGTCTTCGGCGCAGTGGGTGGTCTGTATATCGCCAGATTGTTCAGTGAGAGTTACGTCAACAATGTATTTGCCCAGATCGGGCTGGTGATGCTGATCGGCATGGCGGCCAAGAATGCGATCCTGATTGTGGAGTTCGCCAAGGTCGAGTCGGAAAAGGGTCGCAGCGCGCTCGAAGCCGCGCTGGAAGCTGCAAAGATGCGCTTCCGGCCAATCCTTATGACCGCGTTCTCATTTATCCTCGGCGTGTTGCCGTTGCTGGTGGCCAGCGGCGCAGGCGCCGAGGCGCGCAAGGTCATGGGCATGACGGTGTTCAGCGGTATGCTGGTCGCGACCATCATTGGCGTCCTCGTGGTGCCGGCGATGTATGTGTTCGTCGAACGCTATATTGCGCGCGGCGGGTCCAAGTCCAACTCGCCCGAGACGGTCAACGCCGGCGCAGGAGGCAGCTAGCGTGATGCTGCGACGTTCCTGGCTGTTCTTCGCCCTGTCGTTGATCACCGGCTGCACGCTGGGACCGGATTACACGCGTCCGGATTTGGACGTGCCTGGCGAGTACATCGAATCCGCATCCGGCGAATCGCTGGCCAACATGAGCTGGTGGAGCCTGTTCAGGGATCAGCAGCTGCAGTCTTTGATCCGCACCGCCCTGGCTGAAAACAAGGACTTGGGTATCGCATTGGCCAGAATCAGCGAAGCGCAAGCCAATCTCGGCATTGTGCGGGCGGACCAGTTCCCGTTTGTCGATGGCGTCGGCCTGGCCGGCAGGGGCAGACAAAGCCGCGAAATTTTTCCGGGCGCAGACACGAACAATAACTTCCTGCTGGGTGCCGATCTGGCATTCGAAGTCGATCTCTGGGGGCGGTTACGGCGCGCCACCGAGTCCGCCCGGGCCGAGTTGCTCGCCAGCGAGGAGTCCTACCGCAACGTGACGATAAGTCTGGTGGCGAATGTGGCCAGCGCGTATCTGTTGTTGCTCGACTACGACCAGCGCCTGCAGATTTCACGGAATACGCTGAAGACCCGTCAGGACAGTCTGACGATCATGCAGGCGCGGTTTGACAAGGGCACGGTGGCAGAGCTGGACGTCAATCAGGCCGAGATCGAGGTGGCGGGAGCGGAAGTCGCTGTATCGGCGTTCGAGCGCGCCGTGGTGCAGACCGAGAACGCAATCCGGATCCTGCTCGGTCGCAACCCGGGACCGATCACCCGGGGTCAGCGGCTTGATCAACAGGTGTTCCCACCGCAGGTTCCGGCAGGCTTGCCATCGGAACTGCTCCAGCGTCGACCGGATATACTCAGCGCCGAGCAGCAGCTGGCCGCACAGACCGCACGCATCGGCGCTGCCGAGGCCTTGCGTTTCCCATCACTGAGCCTGACCGGGTTTGCAGGTGTCGAGAGCAGTGACCTCTCGGACCTTAATTCCAGCGACGCCGGTAGCTGGAGCATCAATGCAAATGTCTTTGCGCCGATCTTTAACTCGGGGAAGCTCAAGGCCAATGTAGAGGTAGAGAAGGCGCGGACCGAGCAGTTGCTGCTGAATTACGAAGCGACCGTACAGCAGTCATTCCGCGAAGTCGAAGACGCGCTGGTCGCAGTGCGTACCCTGCGCGACGAGCATGCTGCGCAAATGCGCCGGGTAAGAGCCGCACAGAACGCGGCACGGCTGTCCCGGGCCCGCTATGACGGCGGCGTGGTCGATTATCTGGAGGTGCTGGATTCCGAGCGCACACGCTTCAGTGCGGAACTCGACGAGTCCGAAACCCTGCAGGCCTATCTGAATGCCATCGTCAGACTCTACAAAGCCCTGGGCGGCGGCTGGGATCCCGAACCCTGACCTGGCGCTGAAGCCGATGACCCGGCGTCGATTTCCTGCTCTGGCACCGGCAGTTTGACGCCCGCCACGTCATCCGCCATCCAGACCATGAACAGCGTATAGCCGAGCACCAGCACGATGGAGCCGACGAACAAGCCGATAATCCCCATGGACAGGAATCCGCCGATGGCGCCGAGAAAGATGATAATCATCGGCACCTTGACTCCGCGGCCGAGCAGTAACGGCTTGAGAACGTTGTCGATCAGCCCCACAAACACGCACCACAGCGAAAAAATTACCGCGGTGGTCGTCTCCCCGGTCTGGAACACGTAGATCACTGCACCGATCAGCACGATCAGCGGCCCGACCTGGATGATGGCGAGGAACAGACAGAATACCGCCAGCAGACCGGCACCAGGGATGCCGGCAGCCAGAAAACCCAGGCCGGCCAGCAATGACTGGATCAGAGCCACGCCGAGGATGCCGGTGGCCACGCTGCGTACAGTGGCTTCGGCCAGATCCGCGACCGCTCCCCCGCGCTCACCCATCAACCGGGTAACCAGCGCACGGGCGGCACGGTGTCCGCTGGCGGCATTTCCCATCAACACGCCGGCGATGACGATCGCGGCGACAAAGATCAGCACGCCCAGCCCGGCGCGCGCAGCAGCGGACAGCAGCCACTTGCTCAACGCGCTGATCTGCGGCCGCACCTGCTCCAATGCGTCCTGCAGATTGCTGGAGGCCAGATGCCAAAACGCGTGCAGCGGCTCGCCGATAAACGGCCAGCCTTGCACGCTGGCAGGTGGCTCCGGGACCTGCACTGTTCCATTACGCAACGCGGTGCCTAACTGGATAGCGCCCTGGACGACGGTATCCGCCAACAGCACGACCGGCGTGATCAGCACCAGCAACATCAGCAGCGTGAACAGGATGATCGACAGACTGCCATGCTCGCCGGTCAGCGTGCGAAATCTCTCGTAGAGCGGGTATACCGCCACCGCGATGATCACACCCCAGATGATCATGCCGATAAATGGTTTGACGATATCGAAGCACCAGAAGACCAGGCCTGCGACCAGGCCGATACGGATCACTGTCTCAAGAACGTCGTTCGTCAGCGCGTCTTTTCGCTGGGTAGTCATGGTCGCCCCGTCATGCCTGTGAAATCTCGCGTTTTCGGCCGGGTTCAGGCCGTGTCTTTGTGACTCGGGTCCGGGTCACTGCTACCGCTGTCGTCGCTGTGCGCCCTTGTCCACTCGCCGATAAGCGAGTATCCCACAGCCAGCAACGTGGGCCCGAGGAAAATGCCCAGGAATCCGAACGCGATCATGCCACCGACCACGCCCAGAAGCACCAGGATAAACGGTAACGCACTGCCCCGGCTGATGAACATCGGCTTAAGCACGTTGTCTGCGGTACCCACGACCGCCGCGCCCCATGCGACCAGAAAGATACCCCAGCCGGTCTCGCCCTGGAAAAACAGCCATATCGCTGCCGGGATCCACACCAGACCGGCGCCGCCCGGGATCATCGATGCAAAACCGGCAACCACACCGAGGAAGATGGCTGCCGGCACGCCGGTCACCGCCAACCCGACCGCAGTCAACAGACCCTGAGCAAACGCTGTACCGACGATGCCGTAGACCACACCCTTCATCGTGCCCTCGGCGATATCCAGCAAGCGTTGAGAGCGCTCGCCACCGACCCGCCTGGCCAGCTGCCCGAATGCGTGTGCGGCGCTGTCGCCATCGCGGTAAAGAAAAAACGCGACCAGCAGACCCATGCTCAGATCGAAAATCCCCTGACCCACGCCGACGCCGGCCTTGACCAGCCAGTTGCCCACGGGCCGAACCACCTTGGGGATATGCTGGCTGATCGAGATCGTGCCTTCGGCCAATCCGCTCCACAGACCGGCCAGTTGCTTGCCGACCAGAGGCAAGCCGAGCAGCCATTCCGGTGCTGGAGGTACGCCTTCCGAGACAAATACCCTGACCCGCTGCACGAACACGGCGACGTCATCGACCAGACTGGTCGCCAGCACCAGCAACGGTACCAGCAGCACCGAGATCAGCAGCAAGCTCATGGCCGCCGCCGCCAGCGTCCTGCGGCCCTTTAGACCATCCCGGATACGCAGAAACACCGGCCAGGTCGTCAATACCAGGATCAGGGCCCAGAGTATCGGCGCCAGAAACGGCAACAAGACGTTGAAGCAACCTATCGCCAGCAGGGTCAAAACGACCATGCCCACCAGCTTCTCGAGTCGAATCGAACCCAGATCCATGTGAACTCCCCGTCAGACCGGCCGAGCGCTTCTCATTTCGGGCGCTCGGGCTAATATAATCCACCGCCCATGAACTTGAGATGCCGATGCCGAATCTGCTCGTTCTACTGCTGCTGATCAGCGCCGTCGCGCAGGCGGAAGAAATGCCGCCGACGTCTCCGCCACTGCCGCCGGCAATACAGCAGGTGCTGGATGGTCACGGTCTCGGCCAGGGAGGCCTGAGCATCGTGGTTCAGGCCGTGGACGATGAGCAGCCGTTGCTGAGCCTCAACGCCGAGATCCCGCGCAGTCCGGCATCGATCATCAAGTTGCTGACCACCTTCGCCGCTCTTGACCTGCTCGGTCCTGCATACACCTGGCAGACCCGGGCGTATCTCGGCGGGCCGCTTGATGACGGCCACCTGCAGGGAGACCTGTATTTACAAGGCGGCGGTGATCCCTATCTGAGCACGGAGCGTTTTTGGTCTTTCCTGCGCGAGCTGCGCGCCAGGGGTCTGCGGAATATTGACGGAGACCTGATCATCGACAACAGCTACTTTGACGTAGCCGACGAAGATCCGGCGGCCTTCGATGGACAGCCATTCCGCACCTATAACGTGGCTCCGGACGCTTTGCTGGTCAACCTCAAGGCCGTCGAATTCCGCGTCTACCGGCCGGCTGCGGGGGCCCCGCCCGAGGTCGTCACCGATCCGTTGATCGCAAACCTCAGGATCGACAATCAACTGCGCAGCCGCAATGGCCCGTGCAATGGCTTCCAGCGCGGGGTGGCGATCGACCTGCCGGCCGGTCTCGACGGCTCGACGGTGCAGCTGTCCGGCAGTTTCCCCAGCGGCTGCAGCGAATATTCGCTGTGGCGCACAGTAATGACACCGCCGCAGTTTGCATATGGGGTGTTCGAATCCCTGTGGACGGAACTCGGCGGCAGTCTCAGCGGACAGGTCAAGACCGGGCAGGTGCCTGAAGGGGCGGAGCCGTTTGTCCGCCATGATTCCGTACCGCTGGCGGAAATCGTGCGCAACGTGAACAAGTTCAGCAACAATGTGATGACCCGGCAATTGATGCTGAGCATCGGCGCTGAACAACAGGGTGCGCCGGGCACCCGCGCGAAGGGTCGGGATGCGATTTCGGACTGGCTGCAGGATCAGGGTTTGGAGTTCCCGGGCCTGTATCTGGACAATGGCTCCGGCCTGTCCCGCGACACACGAATCTCCGCAGGCAGCATGGCGCAATTGCTGCTTGCCGCCTGGCGACATCCGTATATGCCGGAGTTCATCGCATCCATGCCTCTGTCCGGGATGGACGGTACGCTGCGCAATCGCTTCCGCAATACATCTCTGGCCGGCCGCATGCACGCCAAGACCGGACGTCTTGATCATGTTTACAGCATCGCCGGCTATGTCCAGGCCCGGTCAGGCAAGCGCTATGTGGTTGTCGCAATCCAGAACGACAACGACGTCCATCGCGGTCCCGGTCAAGAGCTTCAAAACGCGCTGCTCAGATGGGTCTCCAACCAGTGAGCGGGCGGCGCGCGTCTGTCGCGCTGAGCCCGGGAACAAAGATCCCGGGCGAACCGACCACCCTGCCACCGGCCTGACCAGCACCCATTCGATACGTCGCCATACCGTTCGTTTCAGTCGGTAGCGCCACGTTTTCGACCGCACAACGCAGATAAGAATCATTTCCGTTTGCTTTTGGCCAACACGGATCAGGAACTGATCAGGACCCGCAGCGCGGGTTTCGATCAAACAATCGGCAACGATCTCCCCTGATCTTCCATGCTGCTGAGCACAAAAGAAATTTTTGTTTCCACGCCGAGTCCAGAATTGATCTAGATCAGGATCAATTACGGCCCAAAGCGCTATAAATGGCGAACGGCAAAAAAGCTGAAACACGTCGCTGTCCGGACACTGCAAGAGTTGCAGGTGCCGTCACCGCGGAAAACCGGAACGACGCGCTCACAGATACCTATCGCAAGCGATCAAGCAAAACAGAAGAGGGAGTTGCCATGGCAGTTCAAGAAACCTTCTACGAGGTCATGCGGAAGCATGGGATCACACGTCGCAGCTTCCTGAAGTTCTGCAGCTTGACTGCAGCCGGCCTGGGTCTCGGCCCGGGCTACGCCGGGAAGATCGCGCACGCACTCGAGACCAAGCCTCGGACACCAGTGATCTGGCTACACGGGCTGGAGTGCACATGCTGCACAGAATCATTTATTCGTTCCGGCCATCCACTGGCCGGCGACGTGATCCTGTCGATGATCTCGCTGGACTATGACGACACCCTAATGGCCGCTGCTGGCTATCAGGCCGAAGAGATCCTCGAACAGACCATCGAAAAATATGACGGTCAGTACATCCTGGCCTGCGAAGGCAATCCGCCGCTGAACGAAGACGGCATGTATTGCATCCAGGGCGGCAAACCCTATGTCGAGAAACTCCGGCACATGGCGAATCACTGCAAGGCAATAATCGCATGGGGTTCATGCGCTTCCTGGGGTTGCGTGCAGGCCGCGCGGCCAAACCCGACCCAGGCGACGCCGATCCACAAGGTGATTTTCGACAAACCGATCATCAAGGTCCCCGGTTGTCCGCCTATCGCCGAAGTCATGACCGGCGTGATTACTTATATCACCGCGTTCGGTCAGTTGCCGGAGCTGGATCGCCAGGGCCGGCCAAAGATGTTTTACAGCCAGCGCCTGCACGACAAGTGCTACCGGCGACCCCATTTCGACGCGGGTCAGTTTGTCGAGAAGTTCGACGACGAAGGCGCGCGCAAGGGCTATTGCCTGTACAAGGTGGGCTGCAAGGGCCCTACGACATACAACGCGTGTTCCACGATCGAATGGAATGACGGCCTGTCCTGGCCAGTGAAATCAGGCCACGGCTGTCTCGGCTGCGCCGAAGACGATTTCTGGGATAAAGGCTCGTTCTACAGCGCAGTTACCAACCTCAAGGTGCCAGGCGGCGCAGAATCCACCGCCGACGAAATCGGCAAGGTGCTGGCCGGAGCGGCGGCGATCGGCGTCGCAGCCCATGCGGCAGCCTCGGTAGTCAGCCATATGACGAACAAGGACAGGAAGGAGATGAACAATGGCTAGCATCGTCACCGCAAACGGCTTCACACTGGACGACAGCGGTCCGCGGGTCGTGGTCGATCCTATCTGCCGCATCGAGGGTCATCTCCGGATCGAAGTCAATCTCGATGAAAGCAACACCATACAAAACGCGGTATCCAGCGGCACGATGTGGCGCGGCCTGGAGGTCATTCTCCAGGGCCGCGACCCCCGTGACGCCTGGGCGTTCGTAGAGCGGATTTGTGGCGTCTGTACGGGCGTCCACGCGCTGGCCTCGGTGCGCTCGGTCGAAGATGCGCTGGGCATCCAGATTCCGACCAACGCCAACCACATCCGTAACTTGATGATGCTGGCCCAGTACACCCAGGATCACCTGGTTCACTTCTATCACCTTCACGCGCTGGACTGGGTGGATGTGGTCAGCGCGCTGAGCGCTGATCCGAAAGCGACCTCCGCGCTGCAGCAAAGCATCTCGCCGTGGCCAAAATCCTCACCCGGATACTTCCGCGACGTGCAAAACCGGCTGAAACGGTTTGTTGAGTCCGGACAGCTCGGGCCGTTCGCCAACGCCTATTGGGGCAGCCCGGCCTACAAGCTGCCGCCGGAAGCCAACCTGATGGCGGTCACGCATTATCTGGAAGCGCTGGATTTCCAGAAAGACATCGTCAAGATCCATACCATCTTCGGCGGCCGCAACCCGCATCCGAACTGGCTGGTCGGGGGCATGCCCTGTTCGATCAACATCGACCAGACCGGATCTACCGGCGCGGTCGGCATCGTCTGGCTGAACATGGTTTCCGACATCATCAACCGGTCTATCGATTTTATCGATCAGGTCTATATTCCCGACCTCAAGGCCATCGCCTCGTTCTACAAGGACTGGGGCTTCGGTGGTGGTCTGGCAGGCCAGAACATGATGTCTTACGGCGATTTCCCGATCAACGCCAACGACTGGTCCAACGACAATCTGATGATGCCGGCAGGGGCGATCATCAACGGTGACCTCAGCCAGGTATATGAGGTCGACGTTCGCGATCCCACCCAGATTCAGGAGTTTGTCGATCACTCCTGGTACAAGTATGGCAACGGCGAGGCCAACCGCGGTCTGCACCCATGGGACGGCGTGACCGAGCCGAATTTCGAACTCGGACCCAACTTCAAGGGCACCCGGACCGACATCAAGCAGATGGACGAGGGCGGCAAGTACTCCTGGCTGAAGGCGCCGCGCTGGAACGGTCACGCGATGGAAGTCGGCCCCTTGTCACGCTATGTGATCGGCTACGTGTCGGGCCGCAAGGATATCCAGGAACAGGTGGACGGCATTTTGACCGATCTGGGCCTGCCCATCGAAGCGCTGTTCTCGACCCTCGGCCGTACGGCTGCACGTGGTCTCGAATGCTCCTGGGCGGCACACAAAATGCGTACCGTGTTCGACTCCATGATGGCCAATATCAAGGCCGGAGACACCGCCACCGCAAACATGGATTTGTGGGAACCGGAAACCTGGCCGACCGAGGTGAAGGGCGTCGGTATGGTGGAAGCCCCGCGTGGTTCGCTGGGCCACTGGTGTCATATCAAGGACACCAAACTGGCCAACTACCAGGCAATCGTGCCGTCAACCTGGAATGCATCGCCGCGCGACGCGGCCGGGAATATCGGTGCCTATGAGGCATCGCTGCTCGGCACGCCGCTGGCTAATGCGGAACAGCCGCTGGAGATTTTGCGCACCATTCACAGCTTCGATCCGTGCCTGGCCTGCGCCAGCCACGTGATATCACCGGACGGTGATGAACTGAGCGTGGTTAAGATCCGCTAGGGGCAGCTTGGGGAAAATCGGCGGTGTCCCGTCCATGGCAGCAAGATCTGCACGACGGGACACCGGACCGAGGCCTCAGATGAGGAGGAGTTTTTGATGAGCACCAGTGCAGCGAGCAGCGTCCACGACCCCAAGTATCAGAAGGCAATCTACGTCTATGAGGCACCAGTCCGCCTCTGGCACTGGATCCACGCGCTGAGCATCGGAGTCCTGTGCGTGACCGGTTACTTTATTGCCAACCCGCTTCCCAGTCTTGGGGGCGAGGCCAGCAGTCATTTCCTCATGGGCAATATGAGGATGATCCACTTTATCGCGGGCTACGTTTTCACCATCGCCTTCGCGGTCAGGATTTATTGGGCCATCGTCGGCAATAAGTATTCCAGGGAGTTGTTCATCCTGCCGATCTGGAAGGGCGCATGGTGGAAGGGTCTGCTCCATGAACTCAAGTACTACGCGTTCCTGACCCGCAAGAGCCACAAGATCATGGGCCACAATCCGCTGGCGCAATCCGCCATGTGGGTGTTCAACGTGCTGCTGACCCTGTTCCTGATCTTCACCGGTTTTGCGCTGTACGGTGAAGGCCTGGGTCTGGGCAGCTGGGCCGACTCGTTGTTTGGCTGGGTGATACCGGCGCTGGACGGCTCGCAGAATACCAAGATGCTCCATCTGCTCGGCATGTGGGTGATGCTGGTCTTTGTGGTGATCCACATCTACATGGCCATCCGGGCGGACATCATGGATCGAGAGAGCAGCGTGAGCACGATCATGGGTGGCTGGCGCATGTTCAAGGATGACCAGCCCTAGTGGCTGGCCAGGTCGCATCGACAGCCAGTTTGCTGGAGGTGGACGCAGAACTGTCTTGCGAAACCCTGGTTCTCGGGCTCGGCAATGTCCTGTGGGCAGACGAGGGTTTCGGCGTTCGCGCAGTGGAGGCACTGCATGCGGCCTACCATTTCCCGTCTGAAGTCCGGGTGATGGACGGCGGCACCCAGGGGATTTTCCTGATCCCGTGGGTGCGATCCTGCAACCGCCTGCTGATTCTCGATGCCATTGACTACGGTCTGGAACCCGGCACGATCAAAGTGATACGGGACGAAGAAGTTCCGCGGTTCATGGGTGCCAGGAAGATGAGCATGCACCAGGCGGGATTCCAGGAAGTGCTGATGACGGCGAAATTCAGCGGTGACTTTCCGGATCATATTGCTCTGGTCGGCGTGCAGCCGGAGTTGCTTGACGATTACGGCGGCAGTCTGCGTCCGAGCGTCAAGGGCCGGGTGCAGGAAGCCGTGGATATGGCGCTGGACATCCTGCGCGAATGGGGCATCGACCCGCAGCCGCGCCAGCAGCCGCTGGCGTCCGGCGAAGGCATTGGCCCGGACGAACTGGAGATGAACGCCTACGAGTCAGGCCGACCGGAAATCAAAGGCAGAAGATGACATGAAGCATCCACTGGTCCAGCGTTTGCATGACGAGTTTGGGTATCCGGAAATTACCCTGGAAGGCTGCGACGAATTTGTCGCCGAGTCCGGCCTTGGCGTGCTGTTTTTCGCCGGAGATCCCAAGCGCTACAAGGAAACCACCGATGTGGCGGTCGTGCTGCCAGAGTTGATTGCCGCATTCGGCGGAACCCTGCGCGCTGGCGTTGTGGCTAAAGAAGCCGAGCTGCCGTTACAGAAACGCTATGGATTCCGGGCCTGGCCCTGCCTGGTGTTCGTTCGCGACGGCGGGTATGTCGGCGCGATTGCCAGAATGAAGAACTGGAGCGAATACCTGGAAGAGATTCAGGAATTCATGCTCGCAGAGACTCGCGAGCCGCCTACATTCGCCAGCGATC
>Ga0210074_1000714_pt1 | contig 11187 bp, 11 predicted proteins | sample China_Galinas_Co_FD_184860 | JGI IMG/M metagenome (GOLD analysis project Ga0210074, IMG submission 184860) | Wetland microbial communities from San Francisco Bay, California, USA, that impact long-term carbon sequestration -... | ecosystem: Environmental > Aquatic > Marine > Wetlands ... | reverse complement strand
GTTTTTGTTGATCTTAGAAACTTTACTCTGATAACTTCATCTTCCTGAAAAGGAGTATCTGGATTAAATAATAGAGTCCTATTATTTTCTGCAAGAATAATTTTACCTGAGTGTAAGCCGCTCTTACTACCTATCACCTCAATTAATTTTTGCGAGAATACATCATTTGAATTAAAGGCTGGTCCATATCTGATGATGATATTAGTTTCGGGCATATTCATTTCAGAACCCGGTACTGGTGAAATGTATTCGAATTCCGAGATAGCTGTTTGTTGTGAGTATGTGATTTTATATGTGAAGAGAGTAAGAAGAAAAGTTAGACCGATGACCTTATTAGAAATCTTCATTTTGTGCCCCGTAAAGAAATTAAAATATTCTTTGTCCAATTTAATTACTGGAAGACGTATATAAAACAGAATGTAGGTGTAAAAAAAATTACTTCATAAATACCATTTTCATTGTTTCTATATAATGACTGGCTTTGAGTTGGTAAAAATAAATACCACTCGTTAGACTCTGGCCATCACCGGAATGCCCCTCGAACTGAACTACTTGGCTTTCTGCAGATTTTTCTTCTTTAACTAAAGTTGCAACTTCTCTTCAGAGAATGTCATAAATTTAAAATCCAATTTTTCAAAATATTCAAATCAATTTCACAATTAAAAGAAGGAAAAATAATACCCATTGTCAAGGAATAACTAATTTCGGCAAATTGAGTTAGTTTCAGAGAGAATATGCTCAGAAATACCAAATCTTTGCTCAAAATTATTTGTTGTATTGTTTCTAAAAATTACTATATTTGAAAAAACAATAGGAGAATTTTTACATTTATTGATCGATTTGCTACTTTTTTAATAATTAACATTTTTAGGGATTTTTATTACCAGAGTAGCAGATATACGCCGATTTAAGGGAAGTTCTCTGGTCGGTTTTTTAATTTTAAATAAAATGGAACAAAACCCGGAGGAATTATTCTAAATGCTTGATACTATAACAAATGTGTTGATATCAATTAACAAAAAGAAAGGAAAGCTGCGATGAAAGAAATAAAAGCAAAAATGGACAATCCTCTATCTGAATTAATCAGCGATGAGATTTTTGAATTATTAGAATCCCATGGCTTGATTGATGAAAAAGCAGTTCGTGATTATCAGATTAGAAGAAAATTCAAAAGCCTGAGGGCTGGTAAGGTAAGTGCCGGTGATGCAATTGATGCAATCCGGGAAGAGTATCCGTATTTGCAATTCGATACAATCAGAAAGATTGTATACCAGATTAGCAAGTAAGTTTACTTGACAAATAATACTTATGAAGTTATATTTCAAACGACTCTTTCAAAGGGTTCTCCCCTGCCCTTTGATGTAACAGAGTCGAGCCCAGTGGTCCCCCATCGCTGGGCTTTTATTTTTATTTAAGGAGTATTTATGGCAACGAAAATCAAAAGAAGAAAAGTAAAGCAAACAAAAAAATCATCAGTTTCCCCGTTCAACATTTATTGGGAGAAGAAAAACTACTATTTGCTGATACTCGGATTACTTGTTACTATTATAGGTTTTTATTTCATGACTATTGGTCCATGGAATAGCTTTTCTTCACTGGTAATCTCACCAATAATACTCTTTATTGCTTACGTTATAATTTTTCCATTATCAATTTTTTTAAGGAAGAAATCAGAAAAAGAACAAGCTCAGGAATCTGAAGTTGATTCTAGCAAAAGTTAAAGGGAACCTGGTTTCGACACAGAAAAATTCTTACCTTGTCGGGCAAAAATTATTGCTCGTTCATCCAATTGATTTAGATTCTAACTTCATCGGGAAAAATGATGTGGTGGCTATCGATATAGTTGATGCAGGAATAGGAGACACTGTTTTACTTGTTCAGGAAGGAAAAGCAGTTCAGCAAATTCTTGGACATCGAAATTCTCCCGTTCATTCGATTATTGTTGCCGTTGTCGATTCAATTGATGTGAACAAAAAACACTCAACATAAATTTAGAATAATTAAAAAGTGAGTAAACTAAGTTTTGAACAGTTAACTGATCTTTTTCTCCTTTTATCTGTTGATGGAATTGGACCGGGGAAAATCCGTAATCTTCTTGCTAGACTTAAAAACACAAAGAACATTCTTTCATCTGATTATCAGACTCTTTTAAATGTTGAAGGTATCAGCACCAATCTGGCCAAAAGAATTTCTAAAGCATCCCGTGAACGTGAACCAGTTGAGAAGTTTACTGAGACCGAATTGAAAAAATTGGAAAAGCTTGGCGGTAAATTGGTAACAATTTGGGATCAGGAATATCCCCCACTTCTTAAAAAAATTTATGACCCGCCTATACTCTTTTATTTGCTCGGTGAGATAATGGAAAATGATCAGTACTCAATTGCAATTGTCGGAACTAGGCAGCCTACCAATTATGGAAAAATTCAGGCGGAAAAAATTTCTATGGATCTTGCCAAGCAGGGAATTACAATTATCAGCGGAATGGCACGAGGGATTGATTCGATAGCTCATAGCTCGGCATTAAAATCAGGTGGAAGAACTATCGCTGTAATCGGAAGCGGACTGGATGTTATTTACCCTCCTGAAAACAAAAAGCTCTTTGATAAGATTTCAGAAAGTGGTGCTGTTATTAGCGAATTTACTCTCAGCACAAAACCGGATGCACAAAATTTTCCTAGAAGAAACCGAATAATTTCCGGTCTAAGCCTGGGAGTAATAGTTATAGAAACCGGAGTCACGGGAGGTGCAATGCAAACTGCTGCTTTTGCACTTGATCAGAACCGTGAAGTATTTGCCGTACCAGGAAATGTTGGAGTAAAACAATCTGAAGGAACGAATTTATTGATTCAAAAATCGGAAGCAGAGTTATTAATCTCAGCGGAAGATGTAATAAACGAACTTGAGTTGAAGTTGAAACCCGTTCTCGGTAAAAATATTCCAAAGCAACAAATTGATTTAAGTCTGTTTGAAGAAAAAATTATTAATGTATTGAATTCTGAGCCGCTTCAAATTGACAAAATAGCTTCATTAACAAATATGACGACATCAGATTGTCTGGTAAATCTTTTATCGCTGGAATTTAAAGGATTAGTAAAACAGTTGCCGGGAAAGATGTTTGCTACTTTATAAATCTAAAATCACAAAAATCATATCTCAAATAAATTCCAATTTCAAAATTCGAAAGTCCAAAATATCGACATTTTGATTATTGAACATTATGATTTTATTGTTATTTGCAATTGATGGTTGGGATTTTTTAGTCATACTTCTTCTTACCCTTCCACAAAGCCTTTAAACGATCTTTTAGATTTTTTTCCTGTCCGTTCTCAGTTGGGAAATAAAATTGTTTTCCATCCATTTCTTCCGGGAAATATTTTTCAATCAAAAAGTTATTATCATAATCATGAGGATATTTATACTTTTCACCATAACCAAGTTCTTTCATCAACTTTGTTGGTGCATTTCGAAGATGAACCGGAACAGAAAAGGTTGATTGTGTTTTCAATTCCTGTTCTGCTTTTGATATTCCCATATACGAAGCATTACTCTTAGGACTCGAGGCAAGGTAAGTCGTGCACTGTGCAAGTATTATCCTCGCTTCAGGCATTCCAATTTTTTCCACAGCGCCAAATGCTGCTTCAGCTAAAACCAATCCGTTTGGAGATGCGTTACCAATATCTTCGGAAGCAAGAACAATTAATCTTCTTGCTATAAATAACGGATCTTCTCCACCTTCCAGCATTCTTGCAAGCCAGTAAAGAGCAGCATCAGGATCACTACCACGAACACTTTTTATGAAAGCAGAAATTATATTATAATGTTCCTCTCCCCCTTTATCATAAAAAACATTTTTTCTTTGAATAATGTTATCGAGAAGCTCTTTTGTAATCAGTATTTTTTCTTTATTTATTTCCTGCACAACAGCAGATTCAAAAATGCTCAACATAATCCGGGCATCTCCACCTGATAAATAGATTAAGTAATCTTCATCTGTAACAGCAAGATCAAATCCGGAAATGAATTCGTCTTTAGAAATTGCATTATTAAGAATTTTATGCAGATCATTTTTTGAGAGTTCATTCAAAACATAAACTCTTGCTCTTGACCTAAGAGCAGGTATCACTTCGAATGAGGGATTCTCCGTTGTTGCACCGATCAGAATAATTAATCCAGATTCAACTGAATGAAGTAAAGCATCCTGCTGTGCTTTATTGAATCGATGAATTTCATCAATGAAAAGAATTGTTCTTAGCTCCAGAGTTTTATTATGTTCTGCAATCTGGATTACATTTCGCACTTCTTTCACTCCAGCAGACACTGCACTGATCTGGTAAAATTTTGAATCGGTTTCTTCAGCGATAATTTGTGCAAGAGTTGTTTTGCCTGTTCCGGGAGGACCCCAAAGTATGAAAGAACTGATTGATTTATTCTCAATCATTAACCGGATGGGCTTCCCTTTACCAACCAGATGATCCTGTCCGTAAAATTCTGTTAGAGATTTTGGTCTTGCTCTGTCGGCAAGTGGAGTTGCGGGAATTTTGGTTGATATTTCACTTTTCTTCGACTTCAATTAATGTCTCACCTTCTCTCTTCATATTATATTTTTCTCTGGCTACCTGCTCCATCTTGGCTGGTATTTTTTTTTGAAGTGAATCTATTTCGTTTTTGAGCCGCTCGTTATCAAGTTTAACATTTTCAAGCTCAATCTTAATCGAGTCAACCTGATTTTTCAAGTTTAAATATTTTACCATTCCCCGTTCATTAAAAAATATATAAATCCATCCAAGTATGATGATGGCTAAGAATAAATACAACAAAAGTTTGTTCTTTTTCTTTGCCATCAAAGAGCCTGTTGAATTATTCTTTTAATTAATTCTTCAAAAGAAATACCTGCTGCTTTTGCGGCTTTCGGGACGAGACTTGTTGCTGTCATTCCCGGCAAAGTATTTACTTCAAGACAAAATAATTCATTCTCATCATTCATTCTAAAATCTACTCTTGCGTATCCCTCACACCCTATTGAACGAAATGCAGTCGACGCCTGTTGCTGTGCTTTTCTTGCAACGTCTTCAGGAATTTTTGCCGGAACGATGTACTCACTCATTCCTGATGTGTACTTGTGTTGGTAATCATAGAAACCGCTCTTCGGAACAATTTCAAGTACTGGTAGTGCTTCATCCAAAAGAATTGCAACGGTCAGTTCACGCCCTGGAATATATTTTTCTATTAAAGCTTTTGCAGAAAATTGAAGGGCTAATTTGATTGCATCATTTATTTCATTCTCATCCTTCACCAATGTCAGACCGACAGTTGAACCCTGATCATTTGGTTTAATTACACATGGAAAACCCATTCTATCTTTTAATTGTTTTATATTCGACTCAGAAAGATTACTTTTCACAGAAAACCAATCAGCAGTCTGGACGCCTGATTGTCTGAAAATAATTTTGGACATTTCTTTATCCATTGCCAATGCACTGGCAAGAACCTTTGATCCAGTGTACTTTAATCCTCTTAGTTCCAACAAAGATTGGATTGTTCCATCTTCTGCCCATTTACCATGAAGTGCAGAAAAAACCACATCTATATCATCAAGATTACTCGAATAAATTGCATCAATACAATTGCTATTCGATATTTCAGAAAAATCTTTTTCAAAAAAAAATTGTTCTTCTTCTTTTGGCTGTTCTAATCCATAAGCTGGATCAATTATTTTAGTCGGGTATTGAAGAGATTTTAGAGCTCCAAGCACACCTTTACCAGACATTTTGGAAACCTGTCTCTCGGGAGAATTACCGCCAACTAATAGAGCAATTTTAGGTTTTTCGTTCAACATATAATTATTTTAAAATATCAAGCATTAAATTACAAATCACAAATAAATTCTAATACCAAAATTTTAATTGAATAAAAGTTATTTTGGAATTGTGTTTTGGAATTTGTGAAGTATTTGTTTTTTGGATTTTGCTATTTACTATATTAAAAAACATTTCTCGGATCCTGTGTAATGCCATAAGTTTCTTCAGAAATTTCAAACAGTTGTTTTACATCTTCGGCTGATAACTCGTTTGGATTGCCTAACATTCTTGCTTTGAAAAGAGTTTCAGCAGCGTGCTCTAATTTCTCCATTTTGTAATAAGCATCCATAACATTTTTTCCGAGCGTCATTGCCCCATGATTTTGTAAAAGGAATGCCCAACCATATTCAATGTAAGGATCGAGACTTAGGGGAAGATCATTTGTCGAAGGTGTCGCATATTTACACAAATGAACTTTCCCGAGTGTTAAAATCACTTCCGGGAAATAATGCTTTACCAATCCTTCACCTAAAAGCGAAAAAGCTGTTGCGTGTACCGGATGACAATGAACCACTGCGTTTACATCTTTTCGTTTTGAATAAGCATAAAGATGAAGCCTGAATTCAGTGGTAATTTTTCCTTCACCTTTTAAATGATTACCATTGAAATCAAATTCAAGGATATCTTTTTCTGTTATCTCTCCTTTGCTGATACCTGAACGAGTAATTAGGACAGTATTATTAGGTGTTATCAGCGAAATATTTCCATCGCTGGCTGCAACAAATCCTTTTTGATACACTTTGTGGCAAACAGAAATAAGTTTATCTATCTCCGACATTTTCTTTCAAGCTCTTCTATTAATTTCATATTGATTAATCCATCTTCACCGGTAACTGGAGGAGGTTCATTTTTAAGAAATGATTTCTGAACAGCTTTCATCATAAATAAAAATTTATTTCCACGTTTTCTAAAACTCTTTTTTGCTTCATCATCAAGCTGAATAGTAAGTTTTGACGAAGGACTTTTTACTCCGATGAAATTTTCTATGCAGATTGCGCCAGTGTGTCCAAGAATTTCAATCCTGTTGAATGCTTTCCGTGTATTGTATGAAACATTCATTGAGCCGTAACTATTATTTTCAAATTTTACAACAGCAGAAGCGAAATCATCAACCTCATAATTATAAATTATGTTATCCATATAACCATTTATTTCAGAAATTTCTCCTCCAAAAAATCTTAGCAGATCCAGTATATGGGATCCAAGATCGCGCAATGCACCACCGCCGCTCAATTCCTTTTTAAATCTGAAATTGTTGCTTGGAGGAAAATCAATATTGAACGAAGCGGAAACTGAAACAAGTTTACCAATAGTTTGGTTTCTAATTAATTCTCTGACCTTGATTACATGTGGATGCGCACGATGAACAAAATTTACTGCAAGCAGTACATTATTTTGTCTACAGGCTTCAATCATTTCCTCCGCATGCCTGCTTGTAAGTGCAATTGGTTTTTCACAGAGAATATTTTTTCCTGATTCGGCAGCTTTTATTACCTGCTCGTAATGATGTGCATTAACACTTCCGATAAAAACCGAATCGATCTCGGATTTTAGGAATTCATCATAATTATCGAAATAACTTCTGGCGCCAGATTTTTCTGCCAGGTCTTTTGCCCGATTTAAATTATGACTGTAAAAAGAATTTACTGAGCTCCTTCGCAGGAATTTCATTGTGGGGATAAAGGTATGTTCAGTAAACCGACCACAACCGGCTACTCCCCATTTCAACTTTTTCACAACAGGTCTTTTCACATTAACCATCTGAACCTGTCTAACTTTCTAAAAAACTTTATTAAATAATTTTAACCTCTCCATAACCTTACTTATTGGTTTAGAGTTAAGCATAATATAAAAATGAACACTGGGTACATTTCTATCTAATAGTTCACGAACCTGTTCTGCAGCCCACTCGACACCAATGTTGAGTACCTGATCGGGTTTTGCATTTTCAATTTCATCCGATAAAGCAGAAGGTATTGTTACATGGAAATCTTTCGGGATGGAATGCAGCTGAGCCTTTGAAGTTAATATTTTTAATCCGGGAATTATCGGAACATTAATTCCTGCTTCATGGCATTTTTCTACATACTCAAAATAAAATTTATTATCATAGAACATTTGAGTAACGATGTATTCAGCACCGGCATCAATTTTTTCTTTAGCAAATTTTATATCAGCTTTCAGATTTGGTGCTTCAAAATGTTTTTCAGGATAACCACCGACGCCAATACAAAAGTTAGTCGGTCTCGCGTCTAATAATGAGTCTTCCAGATAATTTCCATTATTCATTCGCATTATTTGTTCAACGAGCTCAATTGAATTCCCATTGGCGCTTCTGCCGACAGGAATTGGTTTCTCGTAACCGCTATCATCACCCCTAATTGCAAGAATGTTATCGATCCCGAGATAGTTCAGTTCAATCATAAAATCTTCTGTTTCTTCGCGCGTAAATCCTTTTACAAGAATATGAGGAACTGCGTCAACGTTGTATTTATTTTGTATTAGTGCACAAATACCGAGTGTCCCAGGTCTTTTTCGTTTGACTTTCTTTTTTATTCCCTCGGAAGTTTCTTCATATATTACTTCAGCAGAATGGCTGGTGATATCAATGAATGGTGGTTTGAATTTGACTATTCCATCAAGCACATTTAATACGTCAGTAATATCTCCGCCGCGTTTAGGTGGAATTAACTCAAAACTGATAAGAGGTTCTTTCGCTTTCTCTAAATGTTCAATAACTTTCATTTAATCTCTTGATGTTAAACAAATCAGTTGTGTAAATATAGACAAAGTTAATAATAATTGTGGATTCGTTCGAAGCTATAATCTGGGCTTCAATATTAATAATTTATTTGCTGAATTCTTAATTGACACCTCATCAGTTCTTATCTGCATATACTTTCCATCAAGAAACAATTCGGTTTGATCATTATAATGATCGCTGAAAATATTCCCTGACTGCCCTGTAGTCAGAATCAAATAAAACTCATCCGGCGTTGCAAAATCATAAATGAATCTCATCGAAGGACCGAGTTCACAGTCAAAAAGATCGTGACGGAATAAAGGATACTTTTCAATACTCTCAGAGAATGCATATTCTGTATTGAAAATTGTTGTACCGTCACCGCTTATTTCAAAAGGACCAATATTAATAACTCTATCGAGTAAACCTGAAGCACCACCAAATGCGTGTTTAAAAGTAACAGTGTGAAGTTTTCCCCATTGCCAATCCTTGATATCTTTGCTGTTTGTTCTTTCAAGCTCATCGAGTGCATCTGCCAGACTTTGACGAATTACATCATCTCGGGTTTTTCTTTCACTCGTTTTCACATTGTTGTACCAATCAGAAGAAGGAGTCTGCAATAGTTCAAGAATATTTCTGTAAGGAACATTCGCAAGAAAAACATATTGATTAAAAAGATCTTCACCCATCTCATCCAGATAAATATTTTTCATCAGCTTGTCGAAGAAAGTCAGGAAGATAGTAGGTGTCTGTTGATATTTATCCATCTCAAAATTCCATTCCTCCAAAAGCTGAAGAGATTTTATTAAGTTTTCATCTTTCACATCTACATTCTGAAAAGCAGATAAAACATATGGCACAATACTTTTTGCATAAGGTGATAGAATGTCAACCTGGTAATCCATATAATCTTCGACTGAGTGATGATTTCTTGATTTTAACAGTTCGGTTATTCTTTCAATTCTTGAGGAAGGTTCCCAAAGATTAGTTATGTGATACTTAAAATCATTAATCACTTTGTTATTTGCTGTGGCAATATATTCCTGAGATGGGTTGAATAAATATGGAAGCTCATTTCTCGGAACATATCCTTTCCAGTCATTATTTGAAGATGAGCCATCATACACAAAAGTGGTTGTATTGGTTGGTCTAATTGGAAGAGCACCACCAAAAACATAACCGATGTTACCTTCCTTATCAGCATAGACGAAATTTTGACCCGGGGTGTTAAATTCTTCTACCGCTGATTTGAACTCACTCCAATTTTTTGCTTTGTTGATTTTCAGAAAAGCATCCATCTCATCACTAAATTCGCTTCCAAGCCAGCGCATACTTATTGTTGGATAAGTTGATTGATCATTATTAAAAATAAAAGTATAAGGATGAATTTGTGAAATAATCGGTCCGCGTTGAGTGTATTTTATTTCAATAGCAACACTTCCAACATCTCTGACTTTAATAGTATCGCCAATTATATTTAAATCTTTCCAGCTTCCATCAAGCAGATATTTTGTTCTTGAGGAATCCAAAGTTTCAAAATAAAAATCTGTTTCGTCCGTCATAATATTTGTTAACGTCCACGAAATATCATTGTTCTTTCCGATAACAACACCAGGCACTCCAGGTAAAGTAACTCCTGAAGCATTCCATAATGGTGATTTAATCACTGCAGCATACCAGATTCCCGGTGCTCTGTAAGCAAGATGCGGATCGTTTGCAATGATTGGCTTGCCTGAAGCAGACAATTGTGAACTTACAACCCAATTGTTTGAACCGAGATGAGTGCCGGTCATCCCGATAAAATTTCTAAATGCCTTGTCAGTCTCAATAAAATTTGAATTGATCTGAGAAAACTTTTTTATGTTAGGAGGAATTATTGTAGGAGCGTTTTCAGGATAACCAGGAAGAATTTCTTTTACTTTTTCTTCGCCAAGTTTTTGAACTAGCTCTGTAAATGCTAAATCTGTCCACCAGCCAATATTAAGTTCCCAAGCCATCATCCTGATGACAATTATACTATGTTCAGGTTTCCACTCTTCAGGCTGATATCCCAATACATCAAACTCAACAGGATATTTGTTTTTCTTTTCTTTCAGATAAAAATTAACTCCGCGTGAATATGCTTCGAGAAGAATTAATCCTTCAGGATTCATTTTTTCTTTTATCATCTTTGCTGTTCTGCTAAGTCCAACAGTTCTGAACATTCTGTCAAATGGAACTGTCTCAACTCCAAATATTTCACTTAATCTTCCTTCACCGGCACGACGCATAATATCCATCGAGAACATTCTCTCGCTTGCGTGAAGGTAGCCGAGTGTAAAGGCTACATCCTCATCATTTTCTGCTATGATGTATGGAACAGCAAGACTATCAAAATAAATTTTCACTTCTGATTTTAGTGATGGAATATTTAACACTCCTTGATAGATTGGGAGTGACTCGGTTAGAGAATTATAAAAAATATAACCACCGATAATAAAGAGGATTATAAGAGAAGTAACTATTCCGATTGTAACTTTAAGCCAGGTGCGCATTAATTCATTAATAGATTATTGATTGTAAATATAATCAATCCAAAGGATGGAA
>Ga0210074_1000713_pt1 | contig 11195 bp, 9 predicted proteins | sample China_Galinas_Co_FD_184860 | JGI IMG/M metagenome (GOLD analysis project Ga0210074, IMG submission 184860) | Wetland microbial communities from San Francisco Bay, California, USA, that impact long-term carbon sequestration -... | ecosystem: Environmental > Aquatic > Marine > Wetlands ... | reverse complement strand
CCTGCCTGGTCGTTTGTGAAAATGATGTCTCCATACCAGGCGATGGCGGATTCTCGCGTGTTGTCAGTATCCGTCATGATGGCCACACCTGATATCATTGGAGGCTCTTCGCCGAAGGCCTGTTTGTAGTCCTCATGGATATTGCGCTGCTCAGTCACCCACTGTCGAACCTTTTCATCTCCACCCTCAACCACAAACATCATCACCCGATCCGTGTAGGGATTGGGTACCATGGTGCCAGCCGGGCTATTGCTATCCCAGATATAGGAGATTGCCCTGTACGGAACATCCCGACCAAATATGACCTTGGCGGCCTCGTGCTTCAACCGCTCGAGGTACCCGGCCCTGTCTGGATCAAACGCAAATGTGATGTAAATTCTGGCGGAATAGTCGTCGCCATCCTTGTTTGTTACATCGCCCTTCTGCAGGATGTTATTCACTTTCCACTGCCACTGAATGACAGGATATTTGGCAGGGTCAATGGATACAGCCCGCGTCAGACCGGAAGCAGACTGATTACTGACAGCTTTTACCACCACCATGTCGCCTGCATTTACCAGGGAGTAATCGGTATGCCGCTTGATCTTGCTGAAAGTCAGCGGCTCCCAGCCAGCCGGAAGATTCTCGGTTATCTTGGCGGATGAGAACAGGCCTACCTCAATATAGCCGTGTGACTGGGCATGCGTCATTCCTGACGCGGTAAGCAGACAAGAAAGCACGAGTGCATTGAATCTGCATTCAACTAAGGTAGCGTGTAATGCCCAGCTTGTGAACACGCTCCGGTTATGGGAGATCAAGACCATAACCTTGATAGACAGGAAAACACGGCAACAGTTCGACCAGGTCTGCACGATTGGTCTCGTATATATCAATCAACCGATGATGTGTAGCGTTTCGCTGCATGTCGTGGTCCTGCGGCTCGCTCCGCCTGGGAACCGGATGCATCAAGTCATTTGCAACACGGCAACGTTCTGGAATTGGCTAATGACATAAAAGGACCCAACCTCCAGTTGCAGTAGAACGCAGTCGGCGGCGCTGATGAAGTCACTCAATTGCGGATGTTTGTGAAGGTAGAGCTGCAGTAGTTCGCCATGTTGTGCTTCATCGACCTCGCTGACTGTGCCCTGGGCGGAGATGGCCACGGTATCTTGATAATCCGCCGATTTATTGGTGCGATTATCGATTAGCATCGAGACACGGGGGTTCGCCAGGAGGTTTGCGTAGGGCCGGGGTTCCGGCTGCCGCCGGGTAAGCCGAGGGTGGGGCACGGACGTCCCCTCTCCGGCCCGGAGTGTGGCCCACTCGTCCCGGTCCCGGCCTGGCCCTGACACCTCCCGCCCCGCCGTCTGGTGTCGCAGGGAAGTGCGTTCGGATTCACACGGGTCGGCTTAAGGGAAAAGCGCGTTCACACTGGTCTGTGGGCGATTCAACAACAATCAATTAATGTCTGGAATGCAAAGATGTTCTTTCATTAGAGATTCGGAGTCTGTCTCACAGGTAGTGAGAGGATGCATGAAAGGGAGATGTTTCATGGGGCGGCTTGCAGTCAAGAGCGTTTTCCAGCACGATTAGCATACGCTGATTGGTCCCTGCATCTTTCACAGCAATCCGTATAGCCCGATTTCCAATTTCCGAGCCCATCACGGCCGCGTCGCGAAGATAGAGTCCATGTGATCTACACTTTTGTACTATGGAAAGAGCGCTTTCACATTCCATGGGTAAGTGGAACATCACGAAATTGGCACATCCTGGTATGATTTCAGAAATGCCGAGACGGTACAGCCCGGCAATAAGATTCGTGCGTAGCTTATGTGTTTCCCGATACCGCATGCTGTAATAATCCTGTGACTTCAAAGCATGCGTTGCAGCAATTTGCGCTGGAAGGCTAACTGACCAGGGCGGGGTTATAACTCTAAGACTTTCGAGCTGGTGAGGTGATGCACACAGATAGGCAACACGCAAGCCACTAAGTGCATAGACCTTGGATAACGACTTACACACTATTACGTTTTCACTTTTTGCGGCAAATTCCTCAAGAGAGTGTTCAACCCCTATATAATCAACATAGGTCTCGTCAATCCATACGCGTCCGCATCCATATGACTCACTCAACACGGCTTCTACGTCCGATCTCGGCACGTGCAGGCCCGTTGGACTGTTCGGATTAACCCACACAAAAAGGTCGAATCCCTCCGAAAGTTTCTTTCTAAGCAACTCCAGGTCTACGCGGTAACCATTACTTCGATGTAGCAATAAGCGCTCAACTTTGCATTGGATTATTTTATCGAGCACATGCGTATACTCGCCATACGTGGGATCCAGGACCAGGACTCTGGACATCGGATTTAACCAGTGGCGGAAAGCAAGAAATATCAGAGCTGAAGATCCTCCTCCAGCAAGGATGCAATCATCCTCAACATTTCTGGTCTTGGCGATTATTTCTTCCAGCCCGTTAGCTCGTGTCGGTGGTGATGTGCGCATGATCCATGTCAAATGTTGCCGCAAGGCCCGTTGAGCAGATGGCGCTGGAGGATACCAGGCGTCAAGGACGTCAGCATTTATGATACTTTTTCGTTTGCCAAGATCATCAAACTGGTCACCGATCGAGTCAAAGAATGCGCCGCCATGGTAGCATTCTGCCGGGTGTCGAAATGTGATTCCCAATTTCCAATCTACTCTCTTTTCCATGCGGGCTAGCTCGGAACGAAACTGATTGAGACTCGATGCAATCGCGTTGATTTCTGCGCCAAGCAGATCGTATGTAACAGCGCCACATTTCACAGACTGACCTATAAGATCAAGCCCAAGCCGTAGATACATATGGACGATATCACGACGACCCATTGACAAAATATGCTCACCACCGCACGCCTGGATCCAGCGAAACGCTGCGTACATTAAACAACCAGCGACATGGGAACCCCTGAACTGGCGTCTTACAGTTAACGCGCGAATTTCGTACAGGCGGTTGTTAAACGTTATCGGAATTTCATCGCGTGTAAAATATTTGTCAATCGAATAACGTGGGCTATTGGGTGGAGTAATGCCAACAAATCCGGCCAGTGTTTTGTCTACGCAAGCTCTGATATACAAACAACTGATATCCGTTGAATCAGGTAATACTTCATCAGGACGCGATTCGTATTGCTCTAGTTCCTCGGCATAGACAGCGTGCCGCAAGCGAAATATATCCTCTCGATCCGTGAGGGTCGTGGCAGTTGTTATGCTCATTTGCATTCTAGTACTCCTTCACATAACTATATCGATACGCATTACATGGGCGACGGGAGGAAGTCATAGACGCTACCGAATACGGCTGACCTCATCCGCTGATATTTGACAACTAGACTCCAGAAACATGGAGCTGTCCCGGTTGCAATCCAGCACATAGACCACGCTGAACATTGAGCCCTGCTCACCCTGGAATTGCGCTCCACGGGGTAGTACCGTTGAGCTGTTCATCTGCCGGATCTGTATCCGCCCATTTAGGATGCAACCACGGTATCAGCTGTCTGGGGTGTTGGGTTTGTGATGCTCAACACCCCCGACAGATGATCCTCAACAGTTACCGTGAAATCCCCAGCACACTGGCGGCTTCTTCGGCAATCAGCTCATGACCTGTCCTGGTCGGATGGATGCCATCCCAGAACAGATACTTTTTAGCGTGCTTGCAGACTGTTCCGCTGAACACATCGATGCAGGGGTCGGTGACATTCAACTCCGGATGCTCAGCCGCTGTCCGGGTCAGCAGTCCGAAGGTATCCAGCCGATAGAACGTCACCAGGCCGCCGTAGGCGGTTTCAATCTCCGTCAGGATGCTCTCCAGCTGCTGATTGAAAAAGTAAGTGACTTCTGTCGCGCCCTGCTGTGCCTCCGGACCCTGCAAAGCGACTGCGGGGACCAGTCCGAGATTGGGCACATTCGGGATCAGGAAAGTCCGCGCGCCTTCTGCGATGAGTGTCTGGATATTGTCGGACAGGGAAAGCAGCGCGCATCCCAGTATCATTTCACCCATCTCCGGGTTGACGAGTGCATCACGCACATCGTTGCCGCCGGCAAACAGGACATACAGTGACTTATCGGATGCCGTGCCAAATTGAGTAAGGAACATCTCGACCTGCGTCGTCAGATCAATGTAAGAGGGAGACGGGCTGTCCGTGCAGGCGCGTGACCTGTCTATGGCATAATTTGAGAATTTACCGGGCACCCGGAGTGCCGGACCCGCACTCTTGCGCAGTTTCATTTTCTTCGCAAGCCGCTCTATCCAGGTCGCACCATCACTGAGGTGATGTCCACCACGCGCATAGGGATAGTCCGGGATCAATGCCGTGTACGGCGGTTTGAGGGCCGTACCGGTCAACACGTAAGCATTACCCGGATCGGACAGGCTGTCGCCAAAGACAACCAGACGATCGTAGTCGGCGCCAGCGGTTGCTGCAGCCGGCAGTAGGCATGTGACTGCCAGGAGGCAGATTGTTTGGAGAAAACTACTGAATGTCTTCATGATGGTGCTCCATGTGTTGTCGACTGATTTATCCCGCCGGGCGGTACTGCAGCACGAGCGGGCCGGTTGTGTATCTGCCGGTCTATTCCAGCGCAAAGCACGCCATGAATCCTGATGGAAAGGTGATCGTGTTCTGATGGTTTTCTCCCGAGGACAGGGAGGTTTATTCGAACCTATAAATACAACAATAACAGCACGTTATAATGCATTATCGTTGTGACGAGAATCACTGCCGGCAGGTGTATACGAAACGTGAAGTGTTGCAATAGTGGTTTTTGACGGCCCACCACACACACGTCGTGCGCATATGATCGCGGCGCAGGCGCCGCAATGGAGGAAAGGACCCTTACGGACCGGAGCCCGGGGTATCAGGCGGCGCTAGTTACACACCACGGCGCCGGATTGCGGCTTGCAGAACGTTGGCCAGCCGTGCTGGTCCCAGTAGGCGTCGAGTCCGATTTTCGCCAGTAGCGGCGGAAAGCGAGAGTCATGGCGCAGTTCCGCGGCTTCCTGAGAAAACAGGAATTCCACCGTCAGCGACCTGTCCTCGAGCAGGTTCTCCGCCGTGGTGAATGCCAGGTCCGGTTGCTTCAGGAGTACCGCGGCATAGAACACCATGGCATCAGGGAGTGTACCGTGTGCCCGCGCTTGCGCCACCACCTCCAGCGCCCCGGGCACCCTGGCCGGATCCCGGGTGGCTTCCGCAACAGGACGTACCCAGCCCGTATCGAGTCCGAGCTTGCCGAGGATCGTTTCATACAGAGTGACGGCCTCGTCGATCTGGCCGTTGTGGAGCAACAGCAGTATGTACGCCTGGTTATAGCTGATGCGATTGAATCCCAGCTCCGAGGCGATGCGGAACTGCTCGGCGGCCAGTTCATATTCGCCGGACCAGAGGTAGGCTACGCCCAGCCGGTCATTGATCACCGGTGATACCGGGTCGAGTTCACGTGCACGTAGCGCTTCCGCAACCGAGGCATCGATATTCCCGACGTAACTCAGAAATTCCGAATACCACTGGTGCGTGGTGGGATCGTTGGGTGCCGCTGCAAAGGCCAGCCGGAATTCGTGGTAGGCTGCCGGCCAGTTCCAGCGGTTCAGGCTGGTAAATGCAAGCACCGCATGAGCCTGGCCCAGTGAGGGGTCCAGTTCCAGCGCTTTTCTCGCCGCCGCTTCCGCACGTGCAAAAGCATCTGCCCGGGATTCGCTGGAATAAAACGGCAGCACCAGATAGGCGGTCGCGAGTGCCTGGTAGGGTTGGGCGAAGCCCGGGTCGCGCGCGATGGCCGCCTTGAAGAGGTCGATGCTCTTGCGAATGGCCGGCTCACCGCGGCGCTTCCAGTGATAGAGGCCTTGCAGGTAAGACCGGTAGGCCGCCATATCAGCCGTCGGCGCGGTGCGGTCGGTAATACCCGGAACGCCGTCATCCACATCGAGCGAAACTTTCAGGGCCTTTACGATGGCGCCCGCGATCTGGTCCTGTACCGTGAACACGTCCTCGAACCGGGTGTCAAACGTGTCCGCCCAGAGATGATAACCGGTGCTTGCATCGATAAGCTGGGCGGAAACGCGGATGTGGTTTCCCGCCAGCCGCACGCTGCCCTCCAGCACGTTCTCCACGCCGAGCTGTTCGGCGATCCGGCGCACGTCCGACCCCTTGTCCTTGAACTCGAAGGAAGAGGTACGGGCGACAACTTTCAGGGGGTGCACCCTGGCCAGCAGGCCGATGAGTTCCTCGGAGATTCCGTCACAGAAGTAATCATTCTCCGCGTTGTCACTCAGGTTCACGAACGGCAGTACGGCGATGGAGTTTCTGTCTTCCCGGGCTTTTGGATACATGGAGGCGGCATCATTCGCCCCGTCGGCATAGGTACCCGGCGCCTCCGTCTGTTGCGGGCTACCTGCAACGAGGAACACATACACGGCCACGAAGAAGCAGACAGCAATTGCGGGCACGATCCAGTAAAGCGGCTTCCACGTAACCCGGGAATGACGTTCCGGAGCGGGAAGCAACAGTTGCTGTGTTGTTGACTCCGGGGGCATGTCGACGGGTTCCGGCACCGGTTCCGCTACCGTGGCAGCATTTTCTACCGGAGCGATCAGCCGGTAACCCCGCTTGGAGACCGTTTCGATGTACCGGGGATTCCTGCTGTCATCACCCAGCGTCTGGCGCAAACGGTAAATACAGCGCGACAGCACCTCGTCGGTAACGAAGGTGCCATTCCATACGCTTTTAATGAACTCCTCGCGGGTAACCACTTCTCCTGCGTGTGTAACCATGAGGACCAGGACATCCATGACCCTGGGTTCGACACGAATCTCTCCCGCCGCCGTCAGGATGACGCAACGCGCCGGTTCGATACGTTGATCGCCGAGGTAGTAGGCGCTTTCGAAGGGGTGATCCACTAATTGTTCTTCATGGTTCCAGGTCAGGACATTGTGATAGCCATGTGAAACTGCATACCTGTGACTTGTTGGCTTTTTACTGTCGAGTTTTTTACTATGCTTGGCGATCTGTCCTTATTGCTGAAGGATTTAAAGAATGTCAAGCTAGTGTACTATCGCACCTTTTCGTGGAAAATAGCTATTAGATAAGTTACAGCCAGCGCATAAAAGTTAATTGATATAAGTAGAAATACGTATTTGGCAGGGTGATTTACAATCATTCACAGAAGTTCCGAAACGGCTCGATGGTTACAGGTGGCAGTCTGAATCTAAATTACCGACTTTGTTAATGCTTGTCAGACGCCTGCCCGTTGAGTCCTCGGGGAGCCTGACAGGCTTGCGGCTGAGGGCAGGCAACTTACAACCCTTAACAGAACAGGACATTCTTGCACTGCAAGCAGAGCTTCCGGGAACAGCAATAAATTGCCGCTACACGAATTTCCTGTGTATGACAGAAGGATGTGGTTTGTTGCGCTTGTCTTCGGAGCTTGGCAGGCGAACGGCCCCTAACCTCGGAGCGCCGGCCATGTGGTGTATTGGTAATCATCGACGGTGCCATCGCCGTCCACGTCGATCTCCAGCCGCACAGAGGCGCCAGACTCGATCACAATGCGGACCGTCCCGCTCACGGCGCATGCGTCAGTTAAAGATTCTCCGGTTGTCGCAACTGTTTCTAAAAGCGCGAACTTGCTGTGCCCTGATAACAGATTTGATGCTGCAGGTGAGCTGGGGAAGATTTGTCCGCCCGTCTTGGCCGCCAAGTCAAACACCTGATCGATAGCCTGTACAACCGTGGCAGAGACGTCATGGGCATTGGCGGTTGTAATGTCCACCGAGGACACCGAACACTGTGGACTTCGGCCACTGGTAAGTGATAAATGGCTGCAGCAGCATTGTGTCTGCCCAGTCGCGGTCCAGGAAACAGACTGCGCTGCCGAGTAGCAATGCTGACACCGCAGTGAAGATCAGGATCGCCTCAACCGGAGAATTCGGTTCTCGGGAAAGTACCGTGGCGCTGCTCATCGGGAGGTCCTGCATCTGGTTATCCTGTTCATATGGATGCGACCTCCGCGCCCGTCGCCCGCTGAACGAACTCGTGCCCGAAGACCGGATGCACTACTAACTCACTATGGCTCAAGCAGAACCGTCACGATGTTGTCGGTCATGTTGCGGTCATACGTGACCATTTTGGGGTCGATGACCGCGATCAGATACTTGCCGGCTAACGAGGTGTTATATTGAAAATCGACCGGCACATTCACCGTCGCCTCGGGCTTTAGGCTCTTGACCTTGAGCGCCCCAGGCAAGACCGTATCGCCTTCATCGAATTCGGCATCGTCGCTTACGTACAAGAGGACCGAGTTCTTCACTGCCTTTCCAGGGCCATTGTTCTTGATCGCGAGCGTCCCGGCGACGTTCCATCCTCCGCCATCCTCTGTCACGGATACGCCATTCAATGTTCCCGCCAGATCCGGCAAGCCAATGCGCACCCACCTGGCCTTTGATTTATTCTTCTTCATCGCTGTGCAATATGTCCCGTACGCCACACCGTTGGGATCGAACGTGAGACTCGGGTAAAAACCGGCATCTTTCTTGTCCACCACGCCTGCTACCCAGTCCAGACCATTATCGAATGCATACACGCTCACCTCTATTCCAGCATAGAATGCCATGAGCAGATGCGCGTGATCATCGCCATCGATTGCCAGCGCCAACCCATCGACGGGCGCATTATCGGTGTCCGCTGGATCCAGAGCCAATTCGCTGGTCCAGTTCGCCCCGTCATACGTGTAATACTTCGCCGAACCTGCTACGCCCGCTGCCACATGCGGATGACTCTGGCTATCGACTGCAATTGCCACTGGCGTGGAGTTGCCGCTATCGAGCAGCGCGCTTTCCCAGATACCGTATTCATTAGTGCCATAATAATGGCCATCGTAGTTGCGTGAGAATGCCAGATGCGCGTGATCGTTACTATCGAGCACAAAATCATGCCGGTAAGGTCCACTTACCAAACCAGTGTCTTCGAAGTGCCAACCGGCGCCATCGTACCGGGCGTATTGGATCGTGCTGCCCCCACCATACGCAATATGCGGTAGACCGGCTTGATCGAGTTTCAGAACCGTGTCAGAGCCATCGACACCGAGATCGGTGATTTGCCATTGGCTGCCATTGAAGTTCGCGTAAATCAGCTTCAGTGCGCCGAGTCCGCGATTGGCGCCATAACTGACGTGGATATTGCCCTGTACATCGATTGCGATCGAATTGCCCCAGCCACAATCGGAACTGGCATCGACCAGTTCATGCTTCCAACGGCCACCGTGAAGCCACGCGTGATACAGGTGATAGTCTGCCCCCTGATATACGACATGTGGAGTACCGGCAGGATCTACAGCTATTGATAAGTAGTTTTGATTGGCTGAGGACAACGTTTTGGGTTTAATCTTCCCCTCGACCGAGGTTACTGTCATCGACAACAGGCAAGCGAGAATTGCTGGAGTAAATAACCAACGCATTAGAGATTTCATAGGATTCTCCTCTATTTACTTAAAGCCAGGCACCGACGCATCCGTGGCCAGGATCGAAGTCCGGGTATTGCTTGCTTAAGACAACATCGACATCCAGGCAGTCGGGATTGGTTTAGCTTTTTTGCCAGGCCCACGTTGCTTAGGGTTAAACCGCCTGCGCATAAACAGATGGTGGTGTAAATCAGGCTTTTGTTCATCGTTATCTCCCCATCCGGGGTTTGTAGACTGATTCATCCCGCTGTGCGGTGCTACAGCACGAGCGGGCCGGTTGTGTATCTGCCGGTCTATTCCAGTCCAATGCACGCCATGAATCCTGATGGAAAGGTGATCGTGTTCTGATGATTTTCTCCCGAGGACAGGGAGATTTTTTCGAACTAACTAATAGAACAATTACAGCATGTTATTATGCTTATCCCTTGTGGTGAGAATCACTGCCGACAGATATATACGAAGCGTTTTACGTCGCAATAGTTTTTTCGACGGCATGCCACAAACCCGTCGTGAGCATATGATCGCGGCGCGGGTGCCTAGGCGGGGGCAGCAGGGTAGGAAATAAGGTGAAAACCTGAAGTCCTGAGCTACTGTGTCGGCGCTATCTACGCGGTCATCAGTGCCGGCCTGCTGCTTTACTTCTACACGACACTCACCCTGACCCCGCTCGGCGTTCATTTCCCGCTGCAATTGGAACCGGTTATTTACGCTATCACGGAGCGGATGGCAGAGGACTGCACGGGTGGGTATTGGGATTTTACTCAATGAGTAATGGGGGCTTTTACATGGGGCCTTCCTAGGATCGCATCTCCCACGTGAAATGCCAGAACATGTATGAAGGTGATCTCTCGGCGGCTATTTTTTGATGGCCTGTCTGATTGAGATTCGCCAGGACAGGCCGTGCGTGTGTAAGTAGTTGTCCGAATATCCGCGATTCTGTTTATGGCGTATAAAGAACGCGCCGTAGATATGGTCAGATGAATCTGACACGCCGTCTTATTGACATGCCAGGCATGGACACGCTTGGTCTCGGGCCATCCGGTAAAATAACCCTCGGGATGACGGATCGCCTCGGTGGCTTCTCTCTGTATCGCGTTGGCCCGGTAATTTCGGAGCGATTAGAACCTCACATCTGATCGCGCAGAGTCATCGGGTCAGCTATCTTTGCCAATCCACCCCTCTCTAAGTAGTTTCCGCTATAGCCAGGATATGCATAACGTTCTAAGGTGCTAAATGACTGCTGTATGGCAAGGGTCGAACTTCCAGTCCTGTCCACAAGAGTGGCACATGAAGAAACTGCACGAACCCGAGACCGGAGCCGACGAGCAGGTTTTCTCCCTGCATGAGAGCGAGGAGATTTTCCGGGCAATTGCTGAAAATGCCGATGATCTTATTGCAGTGCTCGACACCGACGGTCGGAGAATCTACAACAGTCCATCATACCGCAAGATCTTCAGGAACGAGGAGCTTGGGGTGGGATCGTCCTCGTTTGATGAAATCCATCCGGAGGACCGTGAACGCATCAAGGCTGTCTTTCGCAGAACCGTCGAAACCGGAATCGGCGAACGTGCTGAATTCCGCTTCCTGCTAAAAGACGGCAGCATCCGCCACATCGAATCGCAAGGCAATGTCGTGCATGATGCCTCGGGAAAAGTATCCAGGGTAGTAGTGGTTTCACGCGACGTTACCGAGCGCAAGAAAATAGAAGAGAACTTACGTCATCTCTC
>Ga0210074_1000712_pt1 | contig 11204 bp, 11 predicted proteins | sample China_Galinas_Co_FD_184860 | JGI IMG/M metagenome (GOLD analysis project Ga0210074, IMG submission 184860) | Wetland microbial communities from San Francisco Bay, California, USA, that impact long-term carbon sequestration -... | ecosystem: Environmental > Aquatic > Marine > Wetlands ... | reverse complement strand
TGGCCATTCAACGGCGAACCGGATATCACCCCTTTTTGCAGACGACTGATGGCGGAAGGCTGCAGGCTCGCGCTGCCGGTCATCAGGCGCGAAGACGGTCATCGAATGGATTTTCATGCGTGGCGGGAAGACACCGTTCTCGCCGAAAACAGGTATGGTATATTGGAGCCGCAGGAAACCGAACTACTGCCGGTCTCGAGCTTCGATATGCTCCTCATGCCATTGGTGGGCTATGACCGGTCTGGCAACCGTCTTGGTATGGGCGCCGGTTATTACGACCGGTGTCTCGTATCCATTCGTGACCGGGAAACGCCGCTGAGAGTGGGTGTTGCATACAGCCTGCAGGAAACGGAACCGGTGGAGGTACAGGCATGGGACGTTCCATTACACGGGGTCGTGAACGAAAACGGCTGGTTTGCTTTCGAAGGCCGGCAACCCTGAAGGACTTACCTGGAGATAGTGATGAAATATTGGCTGGTTAAGAGTGAACCCAGCGTTTTCAGTGTCGATGACCTGGCGGCATGCCCCGGGCAGACACGTTGGTGGAAGCATGTGCGCAACTACCAGGCACGCAATTTCATGCGTGACGAGATGCAGGTCGGCGACCGCGTTTTCTTTTATCACTCGAATACTGAAATACCCGGCATCGTCGGCATCGCAGAGGTCGTATCCGCACCCTACCCCGACCCGGACGCCTTCGATCCGGAAGCCAGGTACTACGATCCGAAAAGCGATCCGGAAAACCCCACCTGGTTCCTGGTCGATATCCGCCTGGTCACCCGGCTGGACCAGCCCATTCCCCTGAAAAAGATCAAGGAGCACGCCACGGCGCTGGGCGACCTGGCCCTGATCCGCAAGGGCAACCGCCTGTCCGTGATACCGCTGGCCGAAGACCAGTGGGATTACATCATGTCGTTGAGGGCAGCATGAACCAGGATGAATTGAAGCGGCTCGCAGGCGAGGCCGCGCTCGATCATGTGCAGCCTGACAGTATCATCGGTGTCGGCACCGGCAGCACGGTCAACTGTTTCATAGACTCGCTGCTCAACAGCGGTATCAGGATCGAGGCGGCGGTTTCCAGCTCCGAAGCCACGACGCGGCTTTTGACCGCCGGCGGCATCCGGGTCGTGGATTTGAACGCGACCGGCGGCCTGGACGTTTACATCGATGGCGCCGACGAGTTCGACCCCCACCGGCGTCTGATCAAGGGTGGTGGCGGAGCGCTCACGCGGGAAAAGATCGTCACCGCCGCAAGCAAGACATTCGTCTGTATTGCAGACCAGAGCAAACAGGTCGAAGTGCTCGGAAAGTTCCCACTGCCGGTGGAAGTCATACCGATGGCGCGCAGCCTCGTGGCCCGGCAGATGGTTGCCCTCGGCGGCCAACCGGTTCTGCGCGAGGGTTTCACCACCGATAACGGCAACTGCATACTCGATATTCATAACCTGGACCTGGTCGATCCGGCAGGCATGGAAAAGACCATCAACAACCTGGCCGGGGTGGTGACCTGCGGATTGTTCGCCCTGCGCCCCGCAGACCTGGTCCTGATCGCCACCGGGAAAGGCATCAGGCGGCTTTGATCAACCGGCGGGCCGGTTGCAAAAGCCGGTCACGGGCGATCGAGGAAAACTGCCGGATCGGTTTTACAGGCCGGGCCTGGCGGCCCTTGAAGCATCGCCGTTTCTCCCCCATTCATTACTGACAGGCATTTTCAGTTAGAATCACCGTGACAAAATCGCCTGGTATTTTTGAGAACATTTACGGAGAATCCAGATGAATTCACTCCAGATTTCGCTGCTTTCGATGCTGATGCTCGCATCGACGTCCGTCCTCGCGGGCGACGTGGAAGCGGGCAAAATAAAATCCGCCATGTGCGCCAGTTGTCACGGCGTCAACGGTATCAGCATGAGCCCGCTTTGGCCAAACCTGGCGGGACAAAAAGAACAATACCTGATCAAGCAGATAAAGGCCTTCCGCGACGGAACCCGAAAGGATCCGATGATGGCCCCCATGGTGGCCGCACTCAGTGATGCCGACATAGAAAACCTGGCCGCTTTTTACGCCTCTCAATAACTTTTATTCATGCCTCGATAACTTCTATTCATGCAAAAACAAGGCCGGAATCCAATTCCGGCTTTTTTTCTGCATAAATTCCGCAAACCTTCCGTTTTAAAATTGTGACGAGAACCGCCGCGGCAGTATAATTTGCCTACAAGTTGGGGGGGGTACTCATAACTTGGAGCAATACAACCAATGCGTCTTACCCGTTTTACCGATTACTCGCTTCGCGTGCTCATTTATCTTGGTCAGAACACTCAGGACCGGGTCACGATCAACCAGATATCCGAGGACTACGAACTTTCCAAGAACCACCTGATGAAAGTGGTCAGCAACCTGACACGGTTGAAATTCGTCAACGCCCAGCGCGGACCCGGGGGCGGCATCCAGCTGAACCGCCCGCCCGAGGAAATCTGTCTCGAGGAAGTGATCCGCAACACGGAAAAACACCTGCAAAAAGTCAACGGATCGGGTCCGGCTGAAAAACACGGGGACTCGGCAGATGCCCGCCTCAAGGGATACCTGCATCATGCCATGCAAGCCTACCTCGACAGGCTGGGGTGCTTCACACTGGCGGATGTTCTCGAACCGCAGTCTGCACCGCTCCAGGCCCTGGAACTGAACGAGGAAGCCGCCTGAGGGAAGCGCTTATCGACCTGTAAAGCCGGGTCAGTGTATTCTTGCTCCAAAGTCCGACCGCTTTGGAGCAGGCAGCATGGATACATCCAACAATTCGCAGAACCCCACGACACTGGCCATCGAGATAGACATAAGGCTGGTTATCATTTTTCTGATCCTGGCATGGTGTCTGCAAATTCTCAGCCCGTTCATTTCAGTCATTGCCTGGGGTGCGATCATCGCCGTCGCGGTGGCCAACCCCTTCCTGAAGCTGGTTGCGAAGCTCGGTGGAAAGAGGAAACTCGCGGCCATCCTGGCGGCCGCCATCGGCCTGGCGATCATCGTGTTGCCGGTCGTATCCCTGTCTTCTTCCATGGTGCATGGCGCAACGACGCTTGGCTCGGAAATCGTCAGCAGCGAGATAAAACTGCCCGCACCCCCCGGCTACGTCCAGGATTGGCCGCTCATCGGCGAGGAAACCTATCAGCTCTGGCTCAGTGCCTCGCAAAACCTGGGCGACTTTCTGAAGCTCTATCCGCATCAGCTGTCGGTAGCGGGTAAATATTTGCTCAACATGGCTACCGGTGTGAGCGCAGGCGTGCTGCAGTTCATCGTCTCGGTACTGATAGCGGCGGCCTTTCTTTTACACGCCGAATCCGCCGCTGCAGGCATGCGCCGTCTCGCCTGTCGGCTGTCGCCAAAACAGGGCGAAGACTTGCTCGACATGACGGTCTCAACCGTTCGCAGTGTCGCGGTGGGTGTGATCGGTATTGCATTCATCCAGTCCGTGCTCGGCGGTATCGGCATGATGCTTGCCGGTGTGCCGGCGGCCGGACTGCTCGCCATTATCGTATTGATTATCGCAATTGCCCAGCTGCCTCCGCTGCTGGTCCTGGGGCCGGTGGCTTTTTATGTCTTCTCCATGCAAAGCAACACGGTGGGGATTATCTTCCTGGTATGGATCATCATCGTCAGTTTCGCCGACATGGTTCTGAAACCGTTGCTGCTGGGCCGCGGCGTTAGCGTACCCATGCCGGTCATCCTCCTCGGCGCGATCGGGGGCATGATTACCGCCGGCATCGTCGGTTTGTTCATCGGCGCCATCGTGTTGGCGTTGGGCTACGAACTGTTGCGTGCCTGGCTCAACCATGGTGTGGTTCAGGCACAAACCGGGTGAGCCGATATGCTGAACGCGGCGGGTGTAGCCCGCTCCGGACGGGCAGGCGCAAACCAACGGTCGACGCTGTTTCGATACAAGACCGGTGGCCCGCCGTATCGGGATTACCCGCAACCGTCAGCGATTTAAAATCAATGACCGGCAGGATTTCAGCGCACAAAAAAAAACAGGGAGCGTTTAAACGCTCCCTGTCTGTCGGTCTGACGTATTCCCAGGCCCCCGAGTCCGCGGTCATTCAAACCGCAAATCCGGATAACGCAATCCCGGGTCTACGCAGGATTTTTACGACTTGCGTGAAAAGCGCAATGCACCGCCAATCAACAGGAACAGCGAACCGAACAGCGCCAGCCACGGTAATGGCCCGGCCGTCGTCGGCAACATCTCGACTTCCTGTTCGATCTCTTCGGCTTCGACGACGTCCTCGGCAACTTCTTCCGCAACGGCTACATCAACTGCTTCTTCGACCGCTTCTTCGACTGCCAGGTTCGATACCCAGTAGTCGTCGCTAATATAGACATTTACTTTCTGACCCGGGTCGAGGTCGGCGATCCTGACATCTTCATCACCCAGCGTCACGATGAAGTTTCTCGGCATATTCGTTTTATGCCTCGGTCCCTCGGTGCCGTCGGAATGCATGAACTTGACATACGTACTCACGCCGGGGGAAACATCGGGCGGTACGACCTTGGTAGCCGTCAACTTGGCGTAGGTGCTGCCATTGCGATCGACCATGTCCAGGCAAGCCTGGTCGACATACTCGTAGGCCGCGAAAGCCTCGGGGGTAAACGTTATATCATTACAAGTTAAATCAGTAGCACTAACGTTGGCAGAAAGACCCAGGCCTGCAAGGGCAACGAGTCCGTATTTCAGGTTCAGCTTATTCATAATATTTCCTCCTCTATGATTTGTTGACCTGACTAGAAAGCAACTTTCCTTTGACTATGTATCGCTTGGGCGCGTGACCGACGAAATAGAAAGGGTAACACGTAACCAGAGTGATGCTCGGTTCTTCCGTAGGCGCCAGCACACTCACATCAGAAGGGTCCACGATACTGATGGAAGACACCTCGAATTCTTTTTTGCCCTTGTGGGTCAGCATATCGATCGTGTCACCCACCTGGATATCTTTCAGCACCCTGAAAAACCCGTCCCGGTGGGCCGCGATGCCCAGGTTGCCGGGTTCATCGACGCGCGCGGTTCCCTTGATACGCCCCGCGCCACGGTTGAGATTGATCTCATCGGTGCCGTTGTAAACCGGCACCTTCAAACCGAGCTTGTCAATACTCAGAATGGCCAGCGGCGCGTCGTCCCGCTGCTTGAGGCTCTCGTTGTAATCCTCGATGCGCTTTTCCGACCAGAGCGAATAATCGGGATCTATGTTCTGGGCAAATCCCCCATCGGCGGCAGTCGTTTGCAGGCCGGACTCACTGGCCACGGCCTGCTCGAAAGCAAAGATGGCCGACTTGCTCTGGTAGTCGCCCCAGCCACGCAAAATGAAAAATGCGGCGAGCAGGATAATACCCGTGGCCAGGAAACCTGATTCGAGCACTCGCATTGATTTTCTGCGGCTGTTTTTACCCAACGATTGGCGACCCGGCTGCTGTTTAGTTTGAAATCTGAGTTTTTATTGTTGTCGAACGATCCATTTTGTACATTTTTCAGGAATTTGGCAACTAAATTCTTATCGGAAAGCTGCGTGCAGGAAAAGCTTTTCAATGTCCGCACCCGTTGAGCAATCGGCGTAGCCGGGGGTAAACAACACTAGCCGACCATGTCGAATCCCCGGATGGTGGCGCGGTTGGAAAGCGCCCTGATGTATTCCGCCACCGCTATCCGCATGGCTTTCGTATGCAGGTAGTCGCGAATCAGCGCGTGCGCACGCTCAAAGGGCGTCGGCTCGCCGGATTTGCTGTCCACAAAGCGATCGGGATGCCGGTCATAGTATCGCTTGCAGGTGGCCGCGTCCGCTTCCGGCACACTCACGTCCATTTGCAGCAACCGGTCGATAACTTCCTCTTCTCCCCGGCCCGGTGAAGGCGGCCCGGATGTCTCGCACAAACCGGCTTCGGCGGCCTGCTGCAACAACAACTGCCGGATCACGAGGGTCTGAGCAGCCAGGTACCAGGCGCCCTCCCGGTTCGCTGCCGGGTGGTACTGCATTTCGTGAAATATTTCGGTGTCCTTTATCTCGGCGCCGTTAACGAATATCGCCATCGTTACCCCCGTTTCCTGACAATCTGGTAACCGCTGCGGGTCAGGTACTGGATCGGTACGCTCCAGACGTGCACCAGCCGGGTGAATGGAAACACCAGGAAAATGGTCAGGCCCAGAACCAGGTGAAGCTTGAAAATGAAGGCTTCACCGCTGACAAATGCGGCGGCATCGCCCTGGAAAGTCACGATGTGTTGCGCCCAGCTCGCCAACGCCAGCATCGAGCTGCCGTCCAGGTGCTGCGCCGATGCCGGGATGGTCAGCAGGCCCAGCAGCAGTTGCACGAACAGCAGCAGCAAAATGGGCAGGTCGCTGGCCTGGGACGTGGCGCGGATGCGTGCATCGCGCAAACGCCGGCGGATGAGCAGGATCATCCCGGCCAGGCAGGTCAGGCCGAAGATGCCGCCGGCGGTCATCGCCAGCACCTGCTTGGCGCCGGCCGAAATCACGGATTCATAGGCCCAGTGTGGTGTGAGCAAGCCCATCAGGTGGCCGAAAAACAGCGCAATGATGCCGATGTGGAACAGGTTGCTGCCCAGGCGCATGTCCTTTTTGCTCAGCAACTGGCTGGAACTCGCCTTCCAGGTGTACTGGTCACGGTCATAGCGCAGCAGGCTGCCGACGAAGAAAACGGTGAGCGCGATATACGGGTAAACCCCGAAAAAGAACTGGTTGATGTAGTTGGCCATCTAAATGCCTCCTGCCTGGTTGATTTTGACCGGTATGCCGCCGCTCGCCGCCTGGCAGCCGCCGCATCCGGACTGTTGCGGCGTGGTTGCAAACGCGGCCGCTTCCTCCCATTCCTTGTCCAGGGCTTCCAGGCTGTCGTCCTCCGGCGCCTGGTCCATGACCGCCTGCAGCACCTCCGCGCTTGGCCGGACCTTCGACAGGGCCACCAGCGCGTCGAACAGCGCGGCGTAGGACGTGTCCCGCTTGTGCAGGCGGGTAGCGATGGCGGCCAGGATATCCACCGGTTCGCTCAACAGCGCCACGGCCTCTTTGGCCGGACACAGTGACAGGAACTCGAGAAACAGGGGTATGAAATCGGGCAGCTCCGACTTGTCGATAAACAGGCCCTTCGCTGCGTAGGCGTCGGCGAGGTTGACCATCGCCTGCCCGCGGTCGCGGGATTCCCCGTGAATGTGTTCGAACAGGTGCAGCGAATGCAAACGCCCGCGGTCAAAGGTCGAAACATAGGTTTCCTGTGCATCGAACAGGTCGCTGGTCTTCAGTTTCGCGATAAACGCGCGTACCGCCTGGAGCTGTTTCTTCGGCACGAAGTCCTCGTCGAGCAACGAGGATTCGATCTCGTCGATGTGCGCGAGCCATTCCGGTTCCGGGTAGGACATCAGCAAGCCCAGTGCCTTGAATGTCTTCATTTGCCGTGCCCCTTGCCGCTCATGGTGTTTTTGTGTGTCGGGCTGCCGAACAGGCTGACCTTGCTGGTTCCGCCGGAGCAGCCGTTACCGAAACTGAAACCGCAGGACGACCGGTGGTCAAATGCGATTTCGTTGTCGAACGGTGTCTTGCCCGCGTATTCGCGGTGGTTGGTCGGTATGACGTAACGGTCCTCGTAGGCCGCCAGCGCCATGATCCGGTACATGTCGTCGAGGGTCTGCTCGTCGAGTCCCACGCGTTCGAGTATGCCGGTTTCGTTGACGCCATCGACCGACCTGGCACGCATGTAGGCGCGCATCGCGATCATGCGTTCGAGGGCCTCGACCACCGGCTTTTCCTTGCCGGCCGTCAGCATGTTGGCCAGGTATTTGACCGGGATACGCAGCTTGGTGACATCGGGAATCACACCATCGCCGCCGATCTTGCCCTGCGCGGCGGCGTTCTGAATCGGCGACAGCGGCGGGATATACCAGACCATCGGCAATGTGCGGTATTCCGGGTGCAGCGGAAAAGCGACCTTCCAGTCCATGGCCATCTTGTAGACCGGCGACTGCTGCGCGGCCTTCAGCCAGCTGTCCGGCACGCCGTCAGTTTTTGCCTGGCGTATGACTTCGGGATCATTCGGGTCGAGGAAGATATCCAGTTGCGCCTGGTATAAATCCTCCTGGTCGGTGGCACTGGCGGCCTCCGAGACGCGATCGGCGTCATACAACAAAACACCGAGATACCGGATACGGCCAACGCAGGTCTCCGAGCAAACGGTCGGATCGCCGGCCTCGATGCGCGGGTAACAGAAGGTGCATTTTTCGGATTTCCCCGACTGCCAGTTGAAGTAGATCTTCTTGTACGGGCAACCGCTGACACACATGCGCCAGCCACGGCACTTGTCCTGGTCGATCAGCACGATGCCGTCCTCCTCGCGCTTGTAGATCGCACCGCTCGGGCAGGAAGCGACACAGGTCGGATTGAGACAGTGTTCGCACAATCGCGGCAGGTACATCATGAAGGTGTTTTCGAACTGGCCGTAAATTTCCTTCTCGATGTTTTCGAAATTGTAGTCCTTGCTGCGCTTGCTAAACTCGCCACCGAGAATTTCTTCCCAGTTCGGCCCCCACAACGGCTTCTCCATGCGCTCACCGGTGATCGCGGAGCGCATGCGCGCGGTCGGTGTCGTCCGGGACGCCGGCGCCTTTTGCAGGTGCTCGTAGTCGTAAGTGAAGGGTTCGTAGTAATCGTCGATTTCCGGCAGGTCCGGGTTGGCGAAAATCTTCGCCAGCAGGCGGACCTTGCCGCCCATCTTCGGTTTGATCTTGTGCTTGCCGTCGAGCGACCAGCCGCCGTTCCAGCGCGCCTGGTTCTCCCACTCGCGCGGATAGCCGACACCGGGCTTGGTTTCGACATTGTTGAACCACGCGTACTCGACCCCCTGGCGCGAGGTCCAGACGTTCTTGCAGGTCACCGAGCAGGTGTGGCAACCGATGCACTTGTCGAGGTTGAGGACCATGCCTATCTGCGCCCTGATTTTCATGCTGCATCCTCCGTCGAAGCGACCGATTCGGTCAGGTGCCAATCGACCTTGTCGAGTTTCTGCACCACCACGAACTCGTCGCGGTTCGAGCCCACCGTGCCGTAATAGTTAAACCCGTAGGCCAGCTGCGCGTAGCCGCCGATCATGTGGGTCGGCTTGATGACGGTGCGTGTCACCGAGTTGTGGATGCCGCCGCGGTGGCCGGTGATCTGGCTGATCGGTGTATTGATGATCTTCTCCTGCGCGTGGTACATCATGACCATGCCTTCCGGTACGCGCTGGCTGACGACGGCGCGCGCCGAGATGGCGCCATTGCTGTTGTACAGCTCGATCCAGTCGTTGTCCTCGCAATCGATCTTGGCGGCGTCCGCTTCGGACATCCATACGCAGGGTCCGCCGCGGCTCAGGGTCAGCATCAGCAGGTTCTCCGAATAGGTGCTGTGGATGCCCCACTTCTGGTGCGGCGTGATCCAGTTCAGCACGACCTGTTTGGCGCCCTTGCCGATGGTGTCGATCACCGGCGCCACCGTCTTGGTATTGATCGGCGGCTTGTAGACACACAGGCTTTCGCCAAAATCACGCATCCAGGCATGGTCCTGGTAGAGTTGCTGACGGCCGGTCAGGGTCCGCCAGGGGATCAGTTCATGCACGTTGGTGTAGCAGGCGTTGTAGCTGACGTGTTCGTCCTCGAGACCGCTCCAGGTGGGCGATGAAATGATCTTGCGTGGTTGCGCCTGGATGTCGCGGAAACGGATTTTCTCGTCGTGTTTGGGTAACGCGAGGTGGGTGTGATCACGGCCCGTGACCTTGCCCAGCGCCTGCCAGGCCTTGACCGCGACCTGGCCATTGGTCTCCGGCGCCAGTGACAGCACCACTTCGCAGGCGTCGATATCGGTATCGATTCTCGGCAACCCCCTGGAAACACCCTCCCCGGTGACCACGCGGTTAAGACCGCCCAGCAGTTTGACCTCGTCTTCGGTGTTCCAGGCGATGCCCTTGCCGCCGTTGCCGATCTTCGTCATCAGCGGGCCGAGCGAGGTGAATTTCCTGTAGGTGTCAGGGAAGTTGCGCACCACCTCGATATAGTTGGGCATGGTCTTGCCCGGCACCGGTTCGCATTCGCCCTTTTTCCAGTCCTTCACATCCAGCGGCTGACCCAGTTCGGCCGGCGTGTCGTGCAATATCGGCAGGGCGACGATATCGGTTTCCTCGCCGAGGTGACCGGCGCACAGCTCGGCATAGACCTTTGCCAGGCCCTTGTAGATCTCCCAGTCGCTGCGGCTTTCCCAGGCCGGATCCACCGCCCGCGACAGGGGGTGTATGAACGGGTGCATGTCCGAGGTATTCAGGTCGTTCTTCTCGTACCAGGTCGAGGACGGCAGGACGATGTCCGAGTACACGCAGGTGGTGGACATCCTGAAATCCAGTGTTACGACCAGGTCGATCTTGCCCTCGGTTTCGTGTTCGACCCATTCGACCTCGCTCGGCTTCTGGCCACCGGTTTCACCCAGGTTCTTGCCCAGTACGCCGTTCTTGGTGCCGAGCAGGTGTTTGAGCATGTATTCGTGGCCCTTGCCGCTGGAACCCAGCAGGTTGGAACGCCAGATGAACAGGTTGCGCGGGAAATTGCGCGGGTTGTCGGGCGCTTCACAGGACATACGCAGGCTGCCGTCCTTGAGGCGCCCGGTGACATACTCGACGCTGCTGAGACCCGCCGCCCTGGCCTTTTTGGACAATTCCAGCGGGTTCTCTTCCAGCTGCGGCGCAGACGGCAACCAGCCCATGCGTTCGGCGCGCACATTGCAATCGATCAGGCTCTGGTTCCGCCACCTGGAGCGATCAGCCAGTGGCGACAGGATTTCATCCAGTTCCAGTTTTTCGTAACGCCACTGGTTGGAGTGGTTGTAGAAAAACGAGGTGCTGTTCATATGCCGCGGCGGACGGTGCCAGTCGAGACCGAAGGCCAGCGGCAGCCAGCCGGTCTGCGGCCGCAGTTTTTCCTGGCCGACATAGTGCGCCCAGCCGCCGCCGCTCTGGCCCACGCAGCCGCACATGATCAGCATGTTCATGATGCCGCGGTAGGTCATGTCCATGTTGTACCAGTGGTTGATCGCCGCGCCGAGGATAACCATCGAACGGCCGCGGGTCCTGTCCGCGGTCTGCGCGAACTCGCGCGCGACCTGGATGATCACATCCCGCCCGACACCGGTGATC
>Ga0210074_1000711_pt1 | contig 11209 bp, 10 predicted proteins | sample China_Galinas_Co_FD_184860 | JGI IMG/M metagenome (GOLD analysis project Ga0210074, IMG submission 184860) | Wetland microbial communities from San Francisco Bay, California, USA, that impact long-term carbon sequestration -... | ecosystem: Environmental > Aquatic > Marine > Wetlands ... | reverse complement strand
GCCGTGGACGAGATTCGTTTCGGCGACAACGACACCCTGGCGGCCCTGGTGGCCAACCTTCTCGAGGCGGAGGTCCTGGTGCTGCTCACCGATCAGCCCGGCATGTATGACTGCGACCCCCGTGCCAACCCCGAGGCGACCCTGATCCGCGAGGCCCGTGCCGACGATCCGGAATTGGAGGCCATGGCTAAGAGCGGCGGGGTGGGCAGCCTCGGCCGCGGCGGCATGGTGACCAAGGTGCGTGCGGCGGCGCGCGCGGCCCGCTCCGGGGCGGCCACCGTGATCGCCTGGGGGCGGGAGCCCGGCGTGCTGGGGCGCATCGCCGCCGGTGAAGAGCTGGGCACGTTCTTCGTGCCGGCCCGCGAACCCATCGTCGCCCGCAAGCGCTGGCTGGCGGGTCAATTGCAATCCAAGGGGCGGCTACGCCTGGACGAAGGCGCGGTGCGGGTGCTGCGGCAAGCGGGCCGCAGCCTGTTGGCGGTGGGGGTGACCGCCGTTGAAGGCAATTTCCTGCGCGGGGAATTGGTGGTGTGCATCGGCCCCGATGGTAACGAGGTGGCGAAGGGCCTGGTCAACTACAGTGCCGAGGAGTCGCGCAAGATCTTGGGGCAGCCCAGTGAACGCATCGAGTCCTTGTTGGGATACGTGGACGAGCCCGAATTGATCCACCGCGACAATCTGGTCGTGGTGTAACAAGGGAGAATGGGTTTGAGGGGGATATCTTGAAGAACAACAAAAAAGCCGGTTCAAATCTGACCGGCTCTCTTAGCGTTTGACTGGCCTGGAATCAGGCGGCCGACAGGGCGCGAATCCGCTGGTTCAAACGGCTCTTATGACGAGCTGCCTTGTTCTTATGGATGATGCCTTTGCGCGCCATGCTGTCGATGATGGGCGTGGCCGCCTTGAGCGACTCGGTCGCGCGGGTTTTATCACCGCTTTGCGCGGCAACGACCGCGTGCTTGATCGCTGTGCGCACCCTAGAACGCTGACCTACATTATGCTGGCGGCGTTTTTCAGACTGCCGGACACGTTTTTTTGCTTGAGACGTATTAGCCAAGGAACGACTCCCAAATCTGCTGCTGTTACAAAGAGCCGCGTATTCTGTGGGTTTCGCCCCGGTTTGTCAATTCCCCGTTGGCGGAAAGGAGTCCTCGCCCCTGCCCGGGGGGAACGGGTAAACTGCAGCGGTTTTGCTTGATGACGGCATTTTAAGGAACAAATATGGCGAAGGGCTTGCTGAGAGCCACGGCGCATGTGAGTGCTATGACCTTGATTTCGCGCATTCTGGGCTTTGTGCGCGATATGGTCATTGCCCGTCTGTTCGGCGCCAGTGCCGCGGCCGACGCCTTTTTCGTGGCCTTCAAGATCCCCAACCTCCTGCGGCGTCTCACCGCCGAAGGGGCTTTCTCCCAGGCCTTCGTGCCGGTGTTGTCGGAGTACCGCAGCCGCGGCGACGAGGTGGAGGTCAGGCATCTGGTCGAGCGCGTGGCGGGAACGCTGTTCGGTCTCCTCAGCGTGGTGACCGTGGTGGGGGTGGTGGCGGCACCGCTGCTGATAATGGCCTTTGCCCCGGGCTTCATCGATGAGGGCGGCAAATTTGATTTGGCCGCGGCGCTGCTGCGTGTCACCTTCCCCTATATTTTATTGATTTCATTATCAGCCCTGGCCGGCGCGATATTGAACAGCTACGGCCGCTTCGCGGTGCCGGCGCTGATGCCGGTGTTTTTGAACCTTTCCCTGATCGGTTGCGCCGTATGGCTGGCCCCCTTGCTGGATACACCTATCATGGCCTTGGCCTGGGGGGTGTTTCTGGGTGGGGTGCTGCAATTGACCCTGCAGTTTCCGGCCTTGCGACGCCTGGGGTTGTTGCCCCGGCCGCGCTGGGGCTGGCGCGATGCAGGGGTGCGGCGGGTGCTGGCGCTGATGTTGCCGGCGATCTTCGGCGCCTCGGTGTCACAGATCAACCTCCTGCTCAATACCGTGATCGCCTCCTTCATGGTGACCGGCAGTGTGTCGTGGCTGTATTACTCCGACCGCTTGGTGGAGCTGCCGCTAGGAGTGATCGGTGTGGCCCTGGGCACGGTGATCCTGCCCAGTCTGTCGCGCAGCGCGGCGGAGCGATCGCCCCAGGAATTTTCCCATACCCTCGATTGGGGCATGCGCTGGGTGATGCTGATAGGCGTGCCGGCGACCGTGGGGCTGATGCTGTTATCCGGGCCGGTGCTGGCGACGCTGTTTTACTACGGCGAGTTTTCCCGCCATGACTTGCAGATGTCCTCCTACAGCCTGATTACCTACTCCTTCGGCCTGTTGTCGTTCATGCAGGTGAAGATCCTCGCCCCCGGATTTTACGCCCGCCAGGACACCCGCACTCCGGTGAGGTTCGCCATGATCTCCATCGCCGTCAACATGGGTTTCAATCTGGTGGTGGTGGTACCCATGATCCTGCTGGATGTGACGGCGCCGCATGCGGCACTGGCCCTGGCGACGGCGGTGGCCGGTTACGTCAATGTCTGGCAGCTCTATCGCAGCCTGCGGCGTGACGGTGTATATCAGCCCGCCGCCGGCTGGGGGCGCCTGGCGGGACAGCTGGCGGTGGCGACTGGGGCGATGGCGCTCCTGCTGCTGGTCGCCGTGCCCGGGCTGGAGCAGTGGGCGATGTGGGGTGCCACACAGCGGGCCGTGCATCTCGCGCTGTGGGTGAGCGCGGCGATCGTCACCTATGTGGTGGCGTTGCGTCTGGCGGGCGTCGATCTGCCGGAGCTGTTGGGACGGCGTCGTGGAACGTAGGGATCTTAGAGATGCTTGATAGTACTGTTATACTGCTGCGGCCGGTCATCGAGAGAATCACGTTATCATGGAGTTGATACACGGTCTGCACAATCTGCGGTCCCGTCACCGCGGCTGTGTGGCGACTATCGGTAATTTCGACGGCGTGCATCTGGGGCATCAAGCGGTACTGGGTCAGCTGGCGGAGCGGGGGGCGGAATTAGGCCTGCCCACGGTCGTCGTCACCTTCGAGCCGCATCCCCGGGAATTTTTTGCCCGCGGTACGGTGCCGGCGCGTTTGACCCGCTTTCGGGAGAAGCTGCAGGCATTGCTACGTTTCTCGGTGGCGCGGGTGGTGTGCTTGCGTTTCGATCAAGCCTTGGCGAATATGCCCGCCGCGGCCTTTATCCGGCGCTTGTTGGTGGAAGGCTTGGCGGTACGTTATCTGGTGGTCGGCGATGACTTTCGCTTCGGCAAAGGGCGGACGGGTGATTTCGCCATGTTGCGCGCGGCGGGGAACGAACACGGATTTCAGGTGGCGGCCATGCACACCTTCAATGTGGATGGCATGCGCGTCAGCAGTACCAGTATCCGCGAGGCGCTGGCCATGGATGATCTGGTGACGGCGGAGAAATTATTGGGGCGTCCGTACCGCATGTGCGGGCGAGTGGTGCACGGTGATGAGCGGGGTCGCGCCATCGGTTTTCCCACCGCCAATATTCATCTGCATCGTGACAGTTCGCCGGTGAGCGGGGTTTATGCGGTAGAGGTGTTCGGCCTGGACAAAGAACCCCTCGCCGGAGTGGCCAATGTGGGAACACGGCCGACCCTGGGCGGAACGCAAAGTCGCCTGGAGGTGCATCTTTTTGATGTTGATTCTGACATCTACGGGCACTACATCCATGTGGATTTTCTGCACAAGCTGCGGCCCGAACAGCGTTTCGCGTCGCTGGAGGAGTTGGTGAACCAGATTCGCAAAGACGCGATGGAGGCCCGAGCCTTTCATGAGGCGCGCCGCACTAACGTACAATGAGATTTTTTGACGAGTAAACCATGGCTGATTATAAAAACACCTTGAACCTGCCGCAGACGGGTTTTCCCATGAAGGCCAATCTCGCCGCCCGCGAGCCGGAGACGCTCAAGAACTGGCAGACGATGGGGCTCTATCGCCGCCTGCGCGAAACGCGCCAGGGTGCTCCCAAGTTTGTCCTGCATGACGGTCCGCCCTATGCCAACGGCGAGATCCATATCGGTCATACGGTAAACAAGGTGCTCAAGGACATCATTGTCAAGGCCCGCTCTATGGACGGCAAGGACGCACCGTATGTGCCGGGCTGGGACTGCCACGGCCTGCCCATCGAATTGCAGGTGGAAAAAAAGGTGGGTAAGGCCGGCGTCAAGGTGGATGCCAAGACCTTCCGCCAGGCCTGCCGCAGCTACGCCGCCGAACAAGTGGCGAAACAGCGCGAGGGTTTTGTCCGCCTCGGTATATTAGGGGATTGGGAGCAGCCCTATCTCACCATGAATTTTCGCTTCGAGGCTGATATCGTGCGGGCCTTGGGCCGGCTCATAGCCAACGGCCATCTGCACAAGGGTTCCAAACCGGTGCATTGGTGCACCGACTGCGGTTCGGCCCTGGCGGAGGCGGAGGTGGAGTATGAAGATAAGACTTCGCCGGCCATAGACGTACGTTTTGCGGTATTGGAAGAACAGGCCTTGCTGGCGCGTTGTGAACGCGCAGTCGATCATGCCGGCCACGGACCGATCTCGGTGGTGATCTGGACTACCACACCCTGGACCCTGCCCGCCAATCACGGTGTGGCGGTCAATCCCGACCTGGAATATGTCGTGGTGCAGGCCGGTAACGAACGCCTGGTGATGGCCGAGGCGCTCATGAAAGAAGCAATGGGGCGTTACGGCATTGAGGATTATCGTGTCGTCGCCTCCTGCTTGGGAGCGGACCTGGAAGGCCTGAAATTGCAGCATCCCTTCTATGCCCGCGAGGTGGCGGTGATCCTCGGCGATCATGTCACCACCGACTCCGGAACCGGCACGGTGCATACCGCCCCCGGCCACGGCCAGGAAGACTACGCGGTGGGTATGCGTTACGGTCTGCCGGTGGACAATCCGGTGGGCGGTGACGGCGTGTTTTTGCCCGGCACGGAGTTGTTCGCCGGCGAACATGTGTTCAAGGTTAATGCCCATGTCATCGAGGTACTGAAGGCCAAGGGTGCACTGGTTCATGAAGAGGCCGTGCGTCACAGCTATCCCCATTGCTGGCGGCACAAGACCCCCATCATCTTCCGCGCCACGCCACAGTGGTTCATTAGCATGGAACAACAAGGTCTGCGCAAACAGGCACTGACCGCTATCCGTGATGTCAACTGGATGCCGGAGTGGGGTCAGGCGCGCATCGAAGGGATGGTCAAAAATCGTCCCGATTGGTGTATCTCCCGGCAGCGTACCTGGGGCGTGCCGATCACGCTGTTCGTCCACAAGGAGAACGGCAAGCTCCATCCGCGTACGGCGGAATTGATTGAAACAGTAGCGGCACGGATCGAAGGCGTGGGTATCGATGCCTGGTTTGAACTCGATCCCGTCGAGTTGTTGGGCGACGAGGCGGCCGATTACGACAAGGTCGGCGATACCCTGGATGTGTGGTTCGACTCCGGCGTCACCCATGCCTGCGTGCTGGAGCGGCGCCCCGAGTTGGGCGGCGTGCCGGCGGATTTATATCTGGAAGGCTCCGACCAGCACCGTGGCTGGTTCCAGTCCTCGCTGTTGACCGCGGTGGGTATGCGCGGCGCGGCGCCGTATCGCAGCGTGCTTACCCACGGCTTCACCGTGGATGCCCAGGGGCGCAAGATGTCCAAATCCCAGGGCAACGTAGTCGCACCGCAGAAGGTTGTGAACAGCCTCGGGGCGGATATCCTGCGCCTGTGGGTGGCGGCCACGGATTATCGCGGCGAGATGAGCGTCTCCGACGAGATCTTGAAACGCACCGCCGACGCCTACCGGCGGCTGCGCAACACGGCGCGCTTCCTGCTGGCTAACTTGAACGGCTTCGATCCCGCCCAACACGCGGTGCCGGCGGCCAAGCTGCTGGAGCTCGATCGCTGGGCCGTGGAGCGGGCGCAGCGCTTACAACAGCAGGTGGTCAAGGCCTACGACAGCTACGAATTCCATCAGATCTACCAGCGCGTCCATAATTTCTGCGTGGTCGATATGGGCGGCTTCTATCTCGATATCATCAAGGATCGCCAATACACCACCCAGGCCGACAGCGTGGAGCGGCGTTCGGCGCAGACCGCCATGTATCACATCGTCGAGGCCATGGCCCGCTGGTTGGCTCCCATCCTGAGCTTCACCGCCGAGGAGATCTGGAAATATATCCCCGGCCGGCGCGGTGATTCGGTATTTCTGGAAACCTGGTATGACTTTCCGGCCATGTATGCCGTTGCCAAGGAGGCGGACGCCAGCCTGGCATTCTGGGAACAGGTCATCGCCGTGCGGGAATTCGTGGGCAAGGAATTGGAAAACCTGCGGGTCGCGGGCGGCATCGGTTCGGGACTGGATGCGGAGGTGGAACTGTATTGCGGCCGCGAACTGCATGATCAATTGCAGCGCCTCGGTGCTGAGCTGCGCTTCGTGTTGATTACCTCGGAGGCGCGCGTGCACGGGACAACGGTCGTACCCGACGAAGCGGTGCATTGTACCTTGCCGTCCGGCGATGAGTTTTGGGTGGCGGTGGCACCTTCCGCCAATGCCAAGTGTGTACGCTGCTGGCATCACCGCGAAGACGTGGGCCGTGACGCCGATCATCCGGAATTGTGCGGACGTTGCGTGGATAATGTCGCCGGCTTAGGCGAACAGCGGCACTTTGCCTGATGCGCCTGTGGATGACGATTGCGGCCGCTGTGATCGGTCTGGACCAGATCACCAAACACCTGGCGATACGGCTGTTACCGCCGCACGAGCCGGCGCAGATCCTGCCGTTCGTTAATTTCGATCTGGCCTACAACACCGGCGCCGCCTTCAGTTTTCTGGCCAGCAGCGCCGGGTGGCAGCGCTGGTTTTTCGTGGCCTTGGCGGTAGTGGTGAGTGCGATGATCATCAGGTGGTTGCGGCGGCTCAGCCCGGCGGAGCGCTGGAACGGTGTGGCCTTGTCATTGATCCTGGGCGGCGCCTTGGGCAATGCCATCGACAGGGTTTTCTTCGGTCATGTCATCGACTTCATCGATGTCTTTTATACGGCCGCAAGCTGCATGCCCTTATTCGCGCCTTTGCCGTTCGGGGACGGTTTTCAGTGTCACTGGCCCGCTTTTAATCTTGCCGATTCCGCCATCAGCGTGGGGGCGGTGATCATGGTCCTGGACGCCGTACTGCCGTCGAAAAAAACGGCACTCTGAGCGTATATTTGCGGAGCCGGCGTGTGTTTTTTTGCGGCCGGCCTATTCCGGTACAATAGTACTGTTCCCATTGAGTGACTATTTATGGATATCTTGCTCGCCAATCCCCGCGGCTTTTGCGCCGGCGTCGACCGGGCCATCCACATTGTGGAAAGGGCCCTGGAGTTATTCGGCGCGCCTGTCTACGTTCGCCACGAGGTAGTTCACAATAAATACGTGGTCGACGGGCTGCGCGCCAAGGGCGTGGTGTTCGTCGATGAGCTGGACGAAGTGCCCGACAACAACCTGGTCATCTTCAGCGCCCATGGTGTGTCTAAGGCGGTACGGGACGAAGCGGCGCGGCGCGGTCTCAAGGTTTTCGACGCCACCTGCCCTCTGGTGACCAAGGTACATCTCGAAGTGGAGCGCCACCGTCGCGCCGGGCAGGAATGCATACTCATCGGTCATGCCGGCCATCCCGAGGTCGAAGGCACCATGGGGCAATGGCAAAAGACTGCCGGCGGTGGGCAAATGTACCTGGTGCAGGAAGTGCAGGACGTGCGCAACCTGGCGGTGCGCGATCCGGAGAGCCTCGCCTTCGTCACCCAGACCACGCTGTCGGTGGACGATACCGCCGCGATTATCGACGCCTTGCGGCAGCGCTTCCCCAAGATCATCGGTCCGCGCAAGGACGACATCTGCTACGCAACGCAGAATCGCCAGGATGCGGTGAAGATGTTGGCGCAGGAATGCGACGTAGTGCTGGTGATGGGTTCGCCCACCAGTTCCAACTCCAATCGCCTGCGCGAACTGGTCGCCAAGAACGGCAAGGCCGCCTATCTTATCGACGGTGCCGACGAGATTCAGCGGGAATGGTTGGCCGACAGAAAACGCATAGGTATCACCGCTGGGGCATCGGCGCCCGAGGTCCTGGTTCAAGAGGTCATCGCAAAGCTGCAAAGCTGGGGTGCTGCGCCAGCCCGCGAGATGGAAGGTCGTCCTGAGAATATCGTCTTTTCACTGCCCAAAGAGCTGAACGTTTAGCGCCTGCCGTTCCGGTTTGTCGCCCGACCATTGCTCACCAGCATTGACTGGCCGGGGTGCTGGTGGTGTTGCTTACATCTCGAGCGTTACTGGAGGTGATGGTGAAGGTCCCGCAGGCATCGTTCGCCTGATCGTTCTGTGGCACGGCCTGCAGTTTAAAGCAGGGAGCGGCACCGCAGGCGGCGCCATCCACGGCCGCGACACTCACTGCATAGAGCGCATCCGCGCTGACTGTAGTGGGGGTGCTGTCCTTATCGAAGAGGATAGGAGGGATAAGGGAAGTATATCCCGTCAGCTTGTTCATGGCGTCGGCATAAGCTCTGTTATCGAAAAAATATTGTTCCTGGCGATTGGCCGCGTCCAGCAGGATGCTCTTCGCCACGGCACGCTTGGATTTGCGTATCTGGCCGACATAGGAAGGATAGACGATCGCCGCCAGCAGGGCGACAACGGCTATCACCACCACCAGTTCTATCAGGGTCACGCCTCTTGGGCGGGCGTGCCATAATGTAAAAAATTGAGTGAATTTCATCACTGCGGGAGTTCCACGCGATTATCGAATGGCGGAAATTCTCCTGGCGCCTTAATGCCGGGTAGGCCGCTATAGGTTGGGATAACTTGATTATTAATTAATGTGCGGGTGCTTTTGAGAATACGCGCCGCGCCTTTACCGTCGGTACCCAGTGCCCAGACGCGGTATGTGAGTGCAAAAATGAACGAAGTCGAGGAGCCCCCACACACGTTGTCTAAGAAACTTAGAGGAATAGTTGGGTTGTATTTACTACAGCCAAGATATTCCACTACATAAGCAGCAGAGCCCGTGGCCGTCGTAACCGGCGTGCCAGTGATAGTGCCATCACTCCACTTAGTTACGTCGGCAAGGTCTTGGGGGGATAAGGTGCTTATGGACGAAGGAGGCGGTGGGAATAGAGTTGGTGGGTTGTTGATGGATGGGGGGGCTAACCCAGCAGCCAAAGCGATTTCCGCATTCCTCTGGGCGTCCGTTTGCAGATGGCTGTTATTGGCCATTAGCAATTCCAGGCGCGAACCGCCCATGACGGCGATGCCTATCACGGTAATTACCAGCAGCATCACCATGCTTACCACCAATGCGGCGCCTTTCTGTGCGGAGAGATAAAAGGCTGTGAGGCGTGTATGCATCGGCTTGGGCTTAGTTACGTAACGCGACGGTGGATGTATAGCGCGTGCGACGAAAGCTGTCGTTGACCGGGTAAGGGAAGTTGCCCATGTTGTAGGTGCTGTTATCAGTATAGCCAGCTTCCGGACAGTCGCCACGTATCAGGACCCAGAAACGCACAGATCTCACCTGGTCCCAGCAGGGGATGCCGCTGCTACAAGTGGTATTGATTTGGTTTGCATTGAAGTATTGATCCACAGATCCATCTCCCGCAGGTGTTGCATTGGTAATGGCTGCGTCCACGCCATATTGAAATTGCAACTGCTCCACGCCGGTCACCAGCTCCGATTTTACAGGGAAGCCAGGGCTAGACGGTGCGCTGGACAGGGTTTCCCGGGCCAACGCCGGGAGAGCGGGCGACGAAGCAACCCCGCATTGCGTGGCGGTGGAAGAATCCGTTACGTAGTAGGCGTGCGCCGTCACTTTATAAGTGTAATTTCCTGGGGGAAATAAAATATTATCGTCAACATAATCGAGAAAAGTGCATCCCGGAGGCGATAACGATGATTGGCAGTTTGCCGGATTGCCGAAGACCAGGCTCGCCTCAAGTGGAGCAGTGTGCACGTATAGCGCATCGGGATCGTAGCTGGTGATCGGGCTGGGATCGGCGTAACGCACGGTGAGGATATCGCCGCGTTTCCAGTTGCTGCCGAGGCAGTCATAGCCCGTTACGGTATCATCCAAACCGACTACCTTCCGAGTAATCATGCGGCCCCAATCGGCGTTGCCGTTAGGGCATCTCCCAGTGGGTGGTTTGTCGTTGGTTGGGAACTTATTTCCGCCGCTTTCAGCGGCAAGGTCGACGGTGTTCAGTGTCATCAATCCCCAATACCCGGCCCGGCGAATATCCTGGGTCAAAACCTCGGTGGCATAACGCCCCACTTCTTGCAGTTGGGCGATGCTGTTTTGGATGTCGTAGCTGCGCTTGGCGGCCAGATAGATTTGCCCGATACCGGCGATGATCAGCAGGCCCAGGGCCATGGCCACCAACAGCTCTACCAGGGTCCAACCCTTGGCTGCGTAGGATCGTGCAATAGACAAAGGATATTTCATAAGCGGTTAAAGGTTGCGTTCAGGGTTTGCGGACCGCTGGGATCGCCCCACTGGATGGCGATTTGGAAAACATTGCCATCATTACTGGTAATACTGATGGCGGCATTGGGCAGGAGAGGCTTGTTCCCCGCCGTGGGGACGATGAATCGGTACCATTGATAGATGTCGAAATTGGCCATTTGCATCTCCGAGCAGGCCGCTGCCAGGCAGTCTACGGTGCCGGGCGAGCTTGTTGAGTCCAGGGCCACGTTGTTGTAAGCGAAATTGGGGGTTTCGGCCGCCGCGGTATTGGCGCGGATCCGCTCTTCAATATCCTGGGCGAGCAGCGTGGCGAGGGTATGTTCCTGGGCGCTGTTGGCGGCGCGCAGCCCGGCGAATTGAAGGCCGGCCAAACCCAGCAGGCCGATACTGACCACCAGGATGGTGATCAGAATTTCGAACATGGAGAGGCCGCGTTCGAATTTGTTTCCCGCTACCGCCATTTCGATTCCCTAATCTTCCCGATTTCATCCGCCCACATATGGCCGCGTATTGTAGCGCGATATGCGGGTCGCATATTAGGGATGGCTGTGATGCGCGCAAACGATGGATGCCCTTTCTGGAGTGCAAACGTTGCTATTAGGCGGGTCTTTGAGTGACTATGTCGTTGGCGCTTTCCAGTGAAGCGACACTGAGTGGTTCGATGTCTATTATTGGGCTTAGAGATGTGCTGCATTGAGGTAATAAACCTTAAGTGATTGACTTTATTGTAGTGGGT